>Ga0214192_1000285_pt1 | contig 32447 bp, 28 predicted proteins | sample TroBogEpilimnion_44_FD_153030 | JGI IMG/M metagenome (GOLD analysis project Ga0214192, IMG submission 153030) | Freshwater microbial communities from Trout Bog Lake, WI - 29JUL2008 epilimnion | ecosystem: Environmental > Aquatic > Freshwater > Lake > Epilimnion/Euphotic zone | place: Trout Bog... | reverse complement strand
GCCGATGGTAGTGCCTGTATAGCTTGCGCGAGAGTAGGTTGCCGCCAGATCTTTCAGAAAAAGCCGAAATGGTAATACCGTTTCGGCTTTTTCATTGTACTCATTTAATCTGGATTGGACATCTCCACTGGGTTAGTTTGTTCCCTCACAAAACCGGGACCTGACATATGAATAAGCTTCGAATTGGAATTCTGGGTGCTGCGAACATTGCCAGAAAGAACTGGCGGGCCATTTATGACAGTGGCAATTGCATTGTATCTGCTTTGGCCAGCCGTGATTTGTCAAAGGCTTCCCAGTTTATCGATGAATGCCAGGAGAAGAACTGGTTTGAGTCCAAACCCATTGCCTATGGAACCTACGAGGAGTTAATTCATTCGAAGGAAGTGGATGCCATTTATTTTCCTCTGCCCACCGGTATGCGCCATGAATGGGTGGTGAAGGCGGCCAGAGCCGGTAAGCACGTGGTTTGCGAAAAGCCTTGCGCCTCGAATCTTCATGAGTTGGTTGAAATGACGGAGGAATGTCGTAGGAACGGGGTGCAATTCATGGATGGCGTCATGTTCATGCACAATCCACGGTTGGATCGGATGCGCCAGGTTTTGGATGATGGTGTCAGTGTGGGGGAAATAAGGAGAATTGAGTCGGTATTTACCTTCATGGCGCCGGAAACTTTTTTTGATCACAATATCAGGGCAAATTCTTCTTTGGAACCCGCAGGATGTCTGGGTGATCTGGCCTGGTATTGCATTCGTTTTGGACTTTGGGCAATGAAATGGAAGCTTCCAAATGAAGTTCGTGGGAATATGCTTTCGTCGCCCTTGGATGTTGCCAGTGGAAAACCGGTTCCATCCGTGTTTAGTGGTGAATTGATGTTTGATGGAATGACTTCGTTGGGATTTTACAGCTCTTTTTTAACCAACTATCAGAATTGGTGTCAGGTGATGGGGAGCAAAGGTTACCTTCGGGTGGATGGATTTGTGCATGCTCGGAGCATTCACGAGCCGTCGTTTGAAGTGAACCAGGTGGAGGAGAGGGTGAAGATTTGTGATTGCACCGGTCCGCACGATGACAGCATGAGAATGGCGCCGGATACCCGGATGTTCCGTAATTTTGCAAACCAAACAGTCACGGGAAAACTCAATGAAGATTGGCCGATGTGGGCTTTGAAGACTCAGCAGGTGGTGGATGCCTGTTTTCAATCGGGAATAGAACAGGGGCGTGCGGTGAAAATCGAATGAGTCAATATCAGTCCGGGGAACCTATACAAAATATCGGTGCATGCCGGAGATAAATCCTGCATACTAGGCGGGTGAAATTCACTGGTTGTATTTTGTTCCCGGGAAAACTTTGAAATGATGGATCAGTCTTCAATTGTTTTGCTGTCTTTTTATTGTCTGCTGGTGTTTACCGCTTCGCTCGCGGGAGGATGGCTGATGATGGTCGTGAATCTCACGCATCGTCGCTTGCAGGTGGCCATTAGTTTTGTGGCGGGGTTGATGTTGGGGATTGCCATTCTTCATTTTTTGCCGGATGCCGCCGAGCAATTGCATTCGGTAAAAGCCACAGCGGGATGGGTGTTGGGAGGGTTTGTGGCAATGTTCTTTCTGCAACGATTCTTTCATTTCCACCATCACGACATTAGCGAGGGCGACCCGGAAGACTGCCATCATGAAGAGGATCAACACGCGCATGAGGAACATAGTCACGAGGCGCACAGCCACGATCATCACCATGACCATGACCAGGTGCATGGTCATGAACACGAGCACGCGCACAGTCTCGCTGAGAAATCTGCACGCCAACTTTCCTGGGCAGGAACGGCACTGGGTTTGACGTTTCATTCTTTGCTGGATGGACTGGCATTGGCTGCTGCGGTTCAGGCGGGTGTGAGTGGGAAGACGAAATTAGCCGGCTTGGGAGTAGCTTTAGCAGTTATATTGCACAAACCCTTTGATGCCATGGCGGTGACGACATTAATGGCGGCGGGTGGGAAATCCCGTTTTTCCCGTCAAATGTTGAATGCTTTATTTGCGTTGGCGAGTCCCATCGGAGTTTTGCTTTTTTTCATTGGGGCTTCGCAATTTACCGGCGGGGGGACAGGGTTTCTGGGGGCTTGCCTTGGCTTTTGTTCTGGTTCCTTCCTTTGTATTTCGGGGAGCGACCTTCTGCCGGAACTACAATTTCACTCGCATGACCGGTTTAAATTATCAATGGCCTTGCTGGGTGGGCTGTCGGTGGCAGTTGCCATTGGTTGGCTGGAAAGCAGTCAGGGATAAAGTGGCGGATGTGCCGATTTGTCTGGCGTGTTTCCCACAGGTGTTTATATAGGGGGGGACATGAGAAAACTAATTTCAAAGCTTTATTGTCTGATTTTCGCATCCACTGCATTGACAGTAATCGGTGGTGAATCCTATCAATTCATCAAAGAAATCCCCATTCCCAATGGAAACGAAGGTTGGGATTATTTGAGCGTGGATTCAGCCGGGCACCGGCTTTATGTTTCGCATGGTTCAAGGGTCGTGGTGGTGGATATTGCCGCCGACAAGGTTGAAGGGGAAATTACCAATGTGACTGGAGTTCATGGAATTGCCATTGCTCCGGAATTGGGCAAGGGTTTTGTCAGCTGTGGCAGGGAAAACAAGGCGGCCGTGGTGGATTTGAAAACGCTTGAGGTGACTTCCAAGGTGGCGACAGGGGCCAACCCTGACGGTATGCTCTATGAACCCGGCCGCAAGGAAGCTTATTTTTTCAATGGACGCGGTGAATCCGCCACCGTGGTGGATGCGCGCGAAGGCAAAGTAGTGGCCACGATTCCTCTGGGGGGCAAGCCGGAATTTCCTACCTGCGATTCCGAGGCTGGCAGGGTTTATGATAATATTGAGGACAAGAGCGAAGTGGCGGTGATTCAGACCAGTGATCATACGGTGGTGGGACACTGGCCGGTGGCTCCCGGAGAAGAACCCTCCGGAATGGCGATCGATACCAAGAACCACCGTTTGTTTCTGGGATGCGGTAATGAAAAAATGGTGATGATGGATAGTGTTTCCGGCAAGGTGGTGGCTTGCGTTTCGATTGGAAAGGGAGTGGATGCAAATTCATTCGATGCCGGAACACAACTGGCATTTGCCTCCTGCGGCGACGGCACGGTGACCATCGCAAAGGAAGAGTCGCCAGACAAACTGACGGTGATCCAAACGCTCAAGACGGAGCGGGGCGCGCGAACGATGACGATTGATCCCGCCACCCATAAGATTTATCTGGCCTCCGCCAAGTTTGAAGCCCCCGAACCGGGTCAACGCAGAGGCAAGATGGTGGCCGGGAGTTTCAAGATTTTGGTTTACGGGATGGCCCAGTAGAACCTCGGGTTTCTCCAAGAGCACCTCTGAGGATTTTCACCTCCGCCGAGTAGGCGGGGGTTTTCTTTTGCGCGTTCAAATTAGTTTCCTAGTGCCATTGAACTGGAATTACCGGCCATCCTATATTGATGGATCTATGAAACCACAGCCATCTCCGGCCCTGAGTGCTGTGACCTGCATTCGTAGGAGAATCCGGGGATTTACTCTGATCGAACTATTGGTGGTGATCGCCATCATTGCCATTCTTGCCTCATTGCTTCTGCCAGCCCTAAACAAAGCCAAGATCAAGGCCCAGATGATCTATTGCATGAACAATTCCAAGCAAATCACGCTGGCCTGGATCGTTTATGCCAGTGATAATCAAGAAAAGGTTTTGCCGGCGATTAGTTGGATAGGACCGGATGTGAGGGATCCCGCAAGTTTGGATTTTATAGACTTCTATAATGTGATGCCCACCTATCCGCTGAATTTCTATTTGAGCGGTAATGTGAAGGTGTTTCAATGTCCGGGAGATACCCGAACCTGTCTGGATATGCGCTATCGCGGGGTGCATTGTTGCCGGAGTTACTCCATGAATAACATGATCGGGGACTATTTTGGTGATGGTTTTCAATGGTATCAATTTCAGAAAATTCCCGATTTTTCCCGCCGAGGAATCAGTCCGGACAAGATATTTGTAATCCTGGACGAAGGTCCCAGCATCAACGACGGTTGGTTCATGTCCAATATGTCCGGCTACGATCCCCACGTTTCAGCGGATCAAACCAGTTTTGGCGATGCTCCCGGTTCCTGGCATGTTCGTGCCTGTGGTTTTTGATTTGCGGATGGTCATTCCGAGATCCATAAGTGGCGAAAGTTTAGCAATGAGAACAACATACAGCCTTCAGCAGAGGATGTGGATTGGTTGCAATCCAAAACCACCGCCAAATCGTTGCGTTCCACTCGTTGATGGGGCGGGCTTTGTTTCTAAGTTTGACAGTATTGGAGGGGTCGGTTACCAGATGAGCCATGAAAAAGATTTTCTCCAGCAGCACTTATTTTGTCTCCTCGATCGGCATGGTGTTTTTCTCTGCGGTGGCTGGTGCCGCGGACTGGACTCATTGGCGCGGAGCCGATGCCAACGGCATTTCGGCTGAAAGCGGCTGGCAAACAAAATGGCCGGCTGAAGGCCCCAAGCAACTTTGGAAAGCCTCCGTCGGGACCGGTTTTTCGTCCATGACCATTTCCAAGGGTAAAATTTATACCATGGGTCATGATGGAACCATGACTGAATCCGTGTATTGCCTGGATGTCGATTCGGGCAGGGTGCTTTGGAAAAAGGATTATTCCGCGGTGCTGGATCCAAATCTGTATGAGGGCGGTCCGAACGCGACACCGACTGTGGAAGGGGGCAGGGTTTACACGTTGGGAAAACGCGGCGAGCTTTTTTGTCTGGATGCAGAAAAGGGAACGGTGATCTGGGAAAAAAATATCAACAAAGAGTGGAGCCTTTCCTCCCCGACCTGGGGCTTGTCCTGTTCCCCCGTTCTGGAAGGCGATTTGCTCATCCTAAATTCCGGAGCAGCCGGGATTGCGGTGAAAAAAGATACGGGCGAGCTGGTGTGGAAATCGGAGAACAACAAGCCTGGATATGCCACTCCATTGCCGGTTGAATTCAACGGCAAGAAATCGGTGATAGTGCTCGCGGCGAAAACGTTGATTGGCTTGAGCCCTGCTGACGGCAAGATGTTATGGGAATATCCGTGGAAAACGTCCTATGACATCAATGCGGCTGATCCAATTTTTAGCGAAGGCAAAGTGTTTGTCTCCTCGGGCTATGATCATGGCTGCGCCGTAGTGGATGTGAGTGGCGCCCAGCCCAAGTTGGTTTGGGAAAATAAGAATCTAAAAAACCATTTTTCCTCATCGCTCCTTTGGAAGGGTTATCTCTATGGCGTGGATGACGATAACAACAGTCATCAATTTAAATGTGTTTCCTGGGATACCGGCGAAGTGAAGTGGAGCGAAAAATTCGGACGCGGTTCAATGATGATGGCGGATGGAAAAATCATCGCGTTGAGCGAGCACGGCGAATTGTATGCCATTGATCCTTCTCCTGAGGCTTTCAAGCCGATTTCGCACGCTCAAGTGTTGGGCGGAAAATGCTGGACCACACCCGTGCTGAGCAATGGGCGCATTTATTGCCGCAACGCCAAGGGCGACCTTGTCAGCCTGGATGTGAGCGCGAAATATTGATTCTGCCGGGAGGCGCTTTTTGCGGCCCTTGGATCAGGATGTTGTGCCTGTTTTTGTGAGATAGGCCAATAGTGCTTTCTCGTAGACCGCTTTGACTGGCACGTTGGCTTTAGCTGCAGCCGCTTTGCAGGATTCGTACTCCGGCGTTGCCTGGATGATTTTGCCATCCAGCCGGCCAAGCTTTACAAGAATGGGGCCAAAGTCGGTTGTCACCTCCACTTGTTCGCGGCGTAACTTGCGGCGCTGAGCCAGGGTGCGCCGGACGCCATAGGCGCTGGTTTCCGTCAGTATGAGACGGCTGAAGGCATCCGCCTTTTCCTCGGTGCAAATCACCGTCAGCAATACACCGGGGCGGTTTTTCTTCATTTGGATGGGCGTGTTAAACACATCCAAAGCACCTGCAGTTAGGGCGATTTCGACGAAGTTACCAAGAATCTCGGAATTGATATCATCCAGGTTGGTTTCCAGGACGGCGATGGTATCGGTTTCCCAATCCGTGGCAGAAGGGGCTGAAGTTTGGCTCTTGCCGAGCACGGCACGCAGAACATTGGGGCGGGTTTTGTTGTCCCGGGTCCCCAGGCCGAAACCTACTTTTTCAGCGACCAGATTTTGCATGGGTCCGAAGGTTTCTACAAATTCAGCGAGGATGGCCGCGCCGGTGGGGGTGATTAATTCATTGGGCTCCGCGCACTGCGTGAGCGCGATGCCGCGGGCCCCGAGAATTTGCAACGTGGCGGGAGCCGGAATGGGCATGTGTCCGTGGGCGCAGCGGATAAAGCCGGTTCCTTCCACCACAGGGGAGGCGAGCAGGCGGGGTTTTCCAAGAAGTTCCAAAGCCACGCAGGCACCGACGATATCGACGATGGAATCGACGGCACCGACTTCATGAAAATGAACATCCTCCGGCTTTTGTCCATGCACAGCGCCTTCGGCCACGGCGATCCGGTGGAAAACGGCGACGGATTTTTGTTTAACCCATTCGGAGAGGCCGCTTGCAAGAATCAGCTTTTTGATGGTGGCATAATCCCGGCCATGCTCGTGATCGTGATCATTATCGTGGTGATGATGACCTTCTTCTTGGGAATGACTATGAGAATGCGAATGAGTGTGCGGGTGATCATATGAATGCTCATGACCGTGCTCATGATCGTGGTCGTGAGCCAGATGAACATCAAACTTGGTTCCCTCGATTTGGGATTTGCTGGCCCTGCGAACATGCAGGTGGTAGCCATCCAGATCCAGTTTGGCCAACTCAACTTCCACATCCCCGAGTCGCACGCCAAGATCGATCAGCGCTCCAACAAACATGTCGCCGCTGATTCCGCTAAAGATATCCAGATAGAGAGTTTTCATTTTGATTTATACTTCGAACGTACGGTGGAGGTTGCCAGGGTGTTTGCCAGGGCGTTGATTTGTGAAGCCGCGAAACCAGCGCCGAAACCATTGTCGATATTGACCACGGTGACACCGCTCCCGCAGCTATTGAGCATTCCAAGCATGGCGGTTAATCCGCCAAAATGGGTTCCATAACCAACGCTGGTGGGAACGGCGATGAGCGGTTTGGAGACGAGGCCCGCGATCACACTGGGCAAGGCGCCTTCCATTCCCGCGGCCACGATGATGACGTTCGCTTTTTGGATGATTTCCAATTTTTGGAACAATCGATGCAATCCCGCCACACCCACGTCGGTGATTCGTTCCACGCGATTGCCCATGATTTCGGCGGTTATGGAGGCTTCCTCTGCGACTGGCAGATCGCTGGTGCCGGCACACACAATTGCAATGTAACCGCTGGTCTTGGGGATGGGCTCCAACTCAATGGTCAGGCAGCGGGCGGCTGAGTGGTGGATGGCTTTGGGAAATGCTTTTTTGAGAACACGCGCGTGATCCGGTGTGATGCGGGTGACCAGAAGTCTGGCGTCTGCCTGCATTAATTTGCGGGCGATTCCCAGTACCTGTTCCGGCGTTTTGCCAGCGCCGAAGATCACCTCGGGAAAACCTTTACGCAAAGCCCGGTGGGTGTCGACCTGGGCAAATCCAAGGTCTTCAACCGGGGCTCGCTGGAAAGCGGCCAGTACGCTTTCGCGGTCCGTTTTACCCGCGAGGAATCTTTCCAGCAATTCGTTGGCTTGATCAATCGTCACGCGCAAATAATGCCATCAAAACGTCCGCAGCGCATCTGAAAATTCGTCAAAAAAACCGACCTCCTGCGAAGTCTGGCATTGGACGGGGATTCAATGTTAATGTGGAGGCATGTTGATCAATGGCCATACCGGAACCAGTGCGTGGATGCGCACCCGGTGTGCCCCGGACCATTGCAAGCGGAATGCATTTTGTTTTGTTGGCGCGCTCGTGTTTTTGCTGGCCATGGTTTCATTGCACGCCGAGGTTGCCCAGCAATGGACGCGTTTCAAGGCATCGGATGGATTGGTGGAGACAGCGGTTTCCAACATCATGGTGGGGCCGAAAGGGACGCTCTGGCTGGCCCATCCGCATCAACCCTGGATATCGCGTTATGACGGCTTTGAATTCACTCCTGTGCCAGCGCCCAACCTCGGGCAATTTCAACTCGCTGAAGGTCCTGCCGGCCAGCTTTGGGCTCTTGATTCCGAAGCCCTTAAAATATACAAACCCGGGCAATCTTCCTGGTCCAAGCTGACACTTCAAGGGAAGGACGACTACACGCCGCGGACGCTTCCCTCCTCTGAGAAGGAATATCCGCATCTAATCGCCTCCCGGAAAAACCATGCCCTGTTATTGTATCCGGAGGCCCTCTTGGATGTGGAGGTGCTGGATGAGGCTACAACGCAGACCAGGGTATTGCTGAGTGTTTTCAAAACGTCACTCAAACATTTTCGTGCGATGGTTGCGACAACGGACGGAGGTCTTACGATCCTCGGGGACTCGGGCTTGGTAATGACCAAAGTGCAATTTCGCGAAATTGATTCAGGCACTGCATGGAAGGAGATTCCTGTTCCTGAAAATGAAAAGGAGCTTTATGAGCAAGCTTCCTCTCCCGTGGTGGACCAGTCCGGGGGTATCACCTTCCTGGCTGGACCGAAGCACGAGAGGGTTGTGCATATTGATTTGGAGAATCAGAGCCATTTTTCAATTGAAAACCATGACTCTGGCAAGATTCTGAAAGCCTGGGCCACTCTTCATCCCGCTGGATTTGTGGTTTCCACGGCGGAAGGGTTGACCCGGACATTTCTGGATTCAAGCGTTCCGCCGGAGAAAAGCTCTATGAGCTTCATTTATGACACTGCGCCCGAAGTGGATGGAAGTTACTGGATTGCCACGGCGGAAGGATTGATTCGTCATGCTTCGCCTTTGTGGGAGAAGGTGACGCCGGTTACGGTGGGGGACCTCCAGTCACTGGAGACAGGTCTCGCAGGGGGAAAGGATTTTCTGGCGTGGCAAAGCGGTCCGGATGTTCTTGGGATCCTTAGAGATCAGCAAATTCAATTCCTGACTTTCCCCAGTAATCCAATGATTTCCTCCGGTCTGCAAAAAGGCCGCAACTTGGTTTGTTCAGCGGCTGTTCCCAAAGGAGGGGTTCTGCTCTTTGCATCCGGGCGTTTATGGAGCTGTCCCTATCCCGCGACACAATTATTGGAAATTCCAATGCCTAAAGGCGTTTTGGCCGATTCAGCAATTTCACTCGGGCATGGCCAGATTGCGCTCGTTCATCAGGGCGATGAGAAAGCGACTGTCTCAACCACAATATTCGACGGGGAATCGTTCCTTCCCCTTGCGCCCGGGATTCCCAAAGAAATAACGAACCACTCACTACCTCTGGGGGTGGTGACATTGACCGGGGATTTCTGGTTTTGTGGCAATGGTCAGCTGGCCCGATATCGACAAAAGGAATGGCAGATATTTTCGCTGACCTACAATACGCCATCTGAAAATCCGGTTTGCATGGCTGAAACCTCGCCAGGAGTTTTGTGGTTTGGATTTTCAGACCGCATCATGCAATTCGACGGGGCGAGATGGTCGCTGGTGCCTGGAGGTTTTTTTCATGTGCACGATATATTCAAATCTTCGGATGGCGCAATTTGGGTGGGGGCGGAAGATGGGGTGCACCGGCTGCGGAAGGAGACATGGCTGGAAAACGGGATGGAGGAAGGATTGCCGGTGAATTCCGTGTCGCGCGTTGCCGAGATGGGGCAGGGACAAATGGCCGTGCTGACCGCAGGTGGCATTTGCATTTACCATGCGGATGCGGATACGAAGCCCCCGCGGGCCAGCATTGTGACAGCCGGAGGAGCGAGCAAGACATTCGGGGAAGGCAGCGTGGTTTCCTATGTTTTCAGCGGGGCAGACCAATGGAAACAAACTCCATCGGATCGACTTTTATTTTCCTATCGAATGGATGATCGCGAATGGTCTACTTACCGCGAGCAACGTTCGAAAATCTTCACCGACCTTCAGGGGGGGGATCATCGATTGCAGGTTCGTTGCATGGATCGCAATTGGAATGAGTCCATTGTTCCGGCGGTATTTGATTTTTCCATTGTTGTTCCATGGTATCGGGAGACCAAGCTGGTGCTGATTTCGACGCTGGGCTGTGCCGCCGTGCTTTTCTTTGCAGGGCTGGCCCTGAACCGACATCTGCGGTTGATGAAAAGCTTTGCACAGGTCGAAGCCATGGTGGCATTGAGAACGCAACAGCTCGACCTTGCCAACAAGGAGTTGTTCCATTCCCAGAAAATGAATGCATTGGGAACGCTGGCGGCAGGTATCGCGCATGATTTCAACAACATCCTTTCCATCATCAAGGGCTCGGCGCAAATCATTGAGGATAATGTCCGCGATGAGGAAAAAGTCCGGCTTCGCACCGAACGCATCCGCACCGTGGTGGACCAGGGAAGCGGAATCGTGCAGGCCATGTTGGGTTTCAGCCGCACCTCGGATCAGCCCCCGGTCCCCTGCGATGTGGGTGCCGTTGTCCGCGAAACGATCCTTTTGTTGGGCGATCGATTTTTGCGGGATGTCGATGTTCGTTTCGAACCCCCGACAAACGTTTTGCCGGAGGTCATGTTATCGAAGGATTTTGCCCAGCAAATTCTCCTCAATTTTATTTTCAACGGGGCCGACGCCTCGCCGGGCCGTAAACCGATTCTTCTGCGAGCGGTCCTGGCTCAGCAACTGCCGGTGCCTCTGGCATTGAAGCCAGGTGCGGCCGAGCGGTATCTATTATTGGAGGTTCGTGATGAGGGCACAGGGATTGCGCCCGAAATCATGCCGCGAATATTTGATCCCTTTTTTACGACCAAGGCCCTGAGTAGCAAGCGGGGCACGGGTCTTGGACTTTCGATGGCTTATGAACTGGCAAAGCGGATGAATTGCGGGCTTGCGGTGAAATCCACGCCCGGCAAGGGTAGCACCTTTACGCTGATCATCCCTGTGACCTCCAAAGGTGTAGGCATGAATAAAACGGATGGAGTCGTGAAGAACATTTCAAAACAGGAGAGCCGTTAACATGCAAAAGGCGCGGATATTGATCGTTGAAGATGACGATTTCCAATACGAGATCTACGAGGAAGCCCTTGGCGCATATGAAATTTCGCGGGCGGTGAATGCCTCGCAGGCGCTCGCGGTGGTATCGACGAATCCACCTGCGCTGGTGGTGCTGGATCATGTTTTATCCGATGGAGATCTCGGTTTGACACTTCTGCCGCAATTGAAGGAACTGTTGCCGCATGTGCCGGTGATTGTGGCCTCGGGTGCGCTGGAGGTGCATCAGCAGATCAATGCCCTTCAAGGTCCCCGGCGTGCCCATTATTGCCTTCCCAAACCGGTGGATATCCGGGAACTTCGCAAAATGGTGGAGACGGCACTGAAGGAATGTGGGGAAAGCGAAATCGTACGGCAGTTTGAGGCGTTGGAGCGTAGTAAGCGTATTGATGCTTTGGAATTGCTGAGCCGGTCCACAGATCGCCTGGCACGACAAAACAAGATATTGGAATCGCTCAAGAACAGCACGGGACGTCCCAATATTTCCGCTTTTGCGCGTGAATTCAAAGTGGCCCGGCGCACGATTATCCGTGATTTGCAGGAATTGATTCGCCGGGGTCAACTTTCGCCTGAGGTTTATCCTGAATGGAATGCCCCGGATGACGGGGGCGAGGAGGAATAGCGGGCAGACGTTTTGGTGCTTGGCGAGCCCGCCCTTAAAACAAGCTGTTTACAAAAGCAAGCTTTAAGAGTATAAAAAAAGTAGGGCTTCGGCACCGTTGAAGAAAGCGGATAACACAAATCTCCCGGCATTCTCTCTGGCACCGAAGCCCGCTTCGTTCTCAATATCCGGCCCGGTTTGACACCTTTTACCGCCCGGTATTTTTTGAACAAATCCCGTTTCTAAAAAAATTCATCCCAAACCTGTCGCCGCAGCTTTGCGGTGGTCATCCGGATTCCGCACCTCCAGCCGGAACCCGGACGATCTCACCAACCTAACCCGACTCAACCCAACTAACCCTACCCAAACCACCTCATTGACTACAAAATCACAAACCCCATCCCCTAAAATTGACATCCAACCGACTCGCCTTGCAACGCGCAGGTTTGGAAACCGGCAACGGGCAATGCACCCATTGCGTCAACCTGTTTGCAGTCGCAGGGATCTGATTCCCCAAAATGCGCGCTGCATAATCACCCAGATAACCGTGAGACTTTCCCAAGTTGCCCATCCATAGCGGACCTGGTTTTCCATTGACCTGCGCCTTACCCGTTCCATTTAACACGTATAGTTTGCGAGCCATATGTTTTCAGTGTTGCTTTAGTAATAGCACAGTTGATGCCAATGCATAAAACCCCTGCAAACACTACGCGGAGTTATTGAAAGTAACTGGATGTGGGTAATTCACGCACGCATAGCGCGTGAATTTCACGCGTCGCCCTGCGAGAGGATTTTGGACGGGATTAAACGACAGGATCGGGAAGGCCGGACGGAAGTTTTTGACAGGATTAACAGAATTTACAGGTTGAAATGAAAAGAATCGGTTTTAGCGACTTTTCAAAAAAGTAAGATCAGCAAAAATCGGCTCCACAATCTATTTACCAAGACGAAGGCCCAATAGCGCAAACATTAAGAACGAACATAAAATTATTGAGTTCAAAGCACCGAGAATTGCAAGAGGTGCCGGCATGCTTATGGAAAACAAAATGACAATGATGAGGGACCCCTTGCTTTATGCTTTTCATCGCTTGCCGGCTTTGATGCTCCCGCCCATTGTTCCCAGCTTGATCAGGACTCCGCCTCCGTTGAGGGTGCCGTGGAGTTTGGATTTTTCCGTGTCTCCGTCTTTGGTGAACGGTAAATCGGTTTTTACATTTCCTCCAATTGCTTCCGCCTCCAGCGTCACCTTAGCGTCCGAGGGAAGTTTTACTTCCACGTTTCCGCCCATGGTGTGCAGTTCGCAACCGGCCTTTGGTGCAGAGGCAAAGTCGGCATCCACGCTTCCGCCCAGAGTTTCGGCTTGAACTTTCAAGCCGGAGAAATCTTCAATCTGGATATCGCCACCCGCCGTGTGAAGTTTTAGTTCGTTCTTGCAACCCGTGGCTTTGATGGTTCCTCCGGCGGTGTTACCGTCCACTTTCCCCTCAAGATCGTCAAAAACCAGGTCCCCGCCCAAGGTGTTGGCCTGGACTATCCCTTTTATGCCCGAGACATTGATATCACCGCCGAATGTCTGCAGGTTCAGGTCGAATTTTTGCGGAAGTGTGATGGTGTATTGAACCTTGAGGTCGCTCTTTTCTCCGAAGGAGAAAAGTCCTCCGCCTGACTTGAGTCCTTCAGGTTTTTTGGAACGGATGATGACGTTGCCATTGTCCTGGTTAATTTCCAGATCCTCCTCCTTCAATATCTTCCTGGCCTTCTCACTGTTCGGGTCGTCAATGGTTCTTTCGATATGGATCTCCATGACGGATTCCTCCGAGGTCGTGATGGTGATGTCACCCCGGTCCGCGTCCACCGTAAGCTTGCCTCCGGCAGCAACAGTGAGTTTTTTTGAAAAATCCACGGAACTGCCAGCCTTGATGGTGCGATGAATGGAGGAAGGACCTGGTGCGGGTGCCGGAGGGACAGCAGGGACGGCAGGTATGGTTGGCACGGCTGCTGAAGCGGGTACAGCTGGTGGAGTTGGAGCAGTTGGAGTTTCGGGTTGTGCCATGGTCTCATCGCTATCCTGCACCGGCTGTTCGGCCGTTTCGACGGCGGTTGTCTCCGTTTCGTTGACATTCCGTCCACTTGCCAGGCTGGGCTTGCCGAATACATAGCCCACCAGTCCAAGCATCAGAAAAATCACAACCAAACCGGCCGCGATTCCGCCCGCAATGACTCGCCAAGTGACACGGTTGCCGGCGGGGGATGCAGAATCGGAGCTGGCAAACGCTTCTGCCACGCCGGGGCGTTTCAGGACCACGAGCGCCCAGATTCCAATGCCCGTGGCCACGAGGGTCGAGAAACCAATTCCTTCCCCCAGCAAAGTGAAGGAGGTAATGAACGAAAGCATCGCCAGGATCGCCGCCGCACGGGACCAAACGTAATTTCGCATCTGCAACATTTGAAACCCGCCGTAAAGGATCATCGACCATAAGGCAATACCCGCGAAGCCGTTGAAAGTCATACCAGCGCCTGCAATTCGATACAGTTTCTCCAGTGGATGGATTCGAACGGGGTGAAAGGAGAAAGCCAGCTTGAATACCGAGACGCAAAGCCACCAAATCGAGATGATGATCAGTCCAAGCGCGGCCTGAGGCACTATTTTGGATGGCACCACGTTGGGCGCTGCAGCGGAGAACTGTGTTGAACTGGATGACGGAGAAGCGCCTGTTGGAGAAACATCCGGATCCGATGGAAGCCATTTGGAAATTCTGCGTCCTTGTCCGTCCTTGAATGCCATGCAGGCTATCAAAATGATGTCCACCAAAGTCCAGATTCCCAACCCGCCTAGTGTGAACAATTGCAGAAGGCCCGTGCCGATTTTTCCGACATAGAAGCGATGGGCGCCAAACACTCCCAGGAACACCGAAAGAATCAGCGCTGGCACAATGCCTTTATCGCTGGCTTTGGATGTCGCCGTTGGACTTATGGTCGGCGGAACGGTTGAGGCAGCTGCCGCAGCGGCTGATGCGGCGGCGGCTCCAGCAGCTGCGCCAGCTCCGGCACCCATTTGCGGGGGGCTGCCTGTGATGGTTTCGACGGCTGTCTTGACATCGCCCGCGCGCTGAAATCGCATACTGGGCTCTTTTTCGAGCGCTTGCATTACCACTTCATCCAGCCTCACATCCACCTGGACCTTCTTGGAAGGAGGTTGAAACCTGCCCAGGGGAAGTTCGCCCGTGAGCATTTCGTAGAAAACGACCCCCAGTGAATAAATATCGGCGCGATGATCCACCTGCAATGGACGTTCCACCTGTTCCGGTGCCATGTAATTCGGGGTGCCAATGACCTGTTGCTCACCGGTCAGGCCTTTGGTCTGATTGTCGCCGCCCACAATCTTGGCGATTCCAAAATCCGCGATTTTGACGCGTCCGCTCTTGTCCAGCATGATGTTCTCGGGCTTGATATCACGGTGGACGACTCCGTAATCATGGGCGAATTGCAGGGCTTCGCAGATGCGGGGGATGATTGAAAGCACTTCTTCGGGCTTGGCTTTGCCGCTTTCCAGCAATTGGCGCAAATTCAGGCCGTCCACAAACTCCATGAGCAGGAAGAAGCGGTTTTCCACTTCACCGAAATCATAAATGGTGATGATGTTGGGATGGTTCAGTCGGGCGAGGGTTCGCGCTTCGCGGGTGAAACGGTCAGCGAACCATTGGTCATCCGCCTTTTCGTGGGCAATGATTTTCAGGGCCACGAAGCGGTCGAGTTTTGGCTGCCGGGCCTTGTATACCACTCCCATTCCTCCCCGGCCGAGACATTCCAGGATCTCGAGGTTTGGGAACATCCTTTTGATTTCATCGTCGCGCAGGGGCACTTTCACAACCACCGTGCCGCTGGGGCCGATTGCGGGTCCCTCGGTTTGTTTGCCAGCAGTTTTGAGTAGGCATTCCGGGCACAAGCCCATCAGGGCGTCTTTGGAGACCGGTTTGCCACAGTCGGGACATTTTGTTTCATCATTCATACCGGATACAGAGGTGCTGGAGCAAAAATGTTACGGAGTATTTTTAAATTTTTTTCGGAGTTGTAAAACAAAGCCCTCAACCAGCAATGACGCGTCGCAAATAATCCAGTTCATCCGGTATTTCCGAAGGGTTTGCCACGGTGTTCCCGACGGTCAGTCGCAATACTTGCCTGTAACGCTGGCGCAACCGGTGCACGGCCACGCGCAGGGATTCCTCGCTCATTTGCAGGTTTTGAGCGAGCTGGTTGTAGGGAATGGAGTTTCTGTCGCCCGAGAGGGCAAACCGCAGGTCCATGAACAGTTTTCCCTTGCCGGCGGATTCGTATTCTTCACGAAGATTTTGCAGCGTAGATTCCAGCAGCGCCATCGCCCATTGCCTTTCAAACAGTCGATCCGGGCTTGAATCGTTCGAAGGCTCGGAGGAATAGCGCGTTTCAGCCGTGGATATGTCCAGCGGAACTGTCCGGGCTGCGTTCCGCTTCTTAGCCATGGAGCGCTCCCGATCGTCCGCCAGAAAATGGTTCATCGAAGCCAGCAAAAACGAGCGGAATTTGCCTTTCTCACGCTTGACGTCCGCGATGGATTCCAATCGCAACAACCGTTCAAAGAAGCCCTGGGTCAAGTCCTCCGCATCCGATGGACTATGGCCGCAGCGGCGGACATAGGCGTAAAGTGGAAACCAGTAGGTCTTGCAAAGGGTCTCCAAAGCCTGTTTGACGACGGATGTGCTGTCACCACCGGCTTTGAGAACCACCGACCAATGGGTGGTGGCAAACACCGCCCTGCGGTGTGGGGGGGCTGTGGTTGGATTTTCCGGCGCCATTCGCTCGTGCGATGAATCAGTCACCGGGTGGCAAAATATCAGCTTTTGACCTGAGGACAAGACATTCCGATTGGACAGAAATGATGGTTGGCAAATGGATGGTCTTGGAAAATAAAGAGGCGCAAAACGATTGTCTTCAGTCGGAAATTGATGAGCCATGAATGGCTGGGCTATTCTCTTAAAGCGGTCTGCAACAATCGGATTCTACATTTTCCGCAATCTTGCCCTTCACATAATCCTCCTCCAACAATCCATAAAACGCGTGGTCGGCTAAGTGGTCATGGAGCCATTCGATCTGGCGGATGGTGCCTTCCAATTTGAAACCCAGGCGCTCGGGAATCTTGCGGCTGCGGATATTCTCCGTGGCGCATTCGATGGTGACGCGGTTGAGTTTCCAGGTTTCAAATGCGTGCTCAATCATGGCCCGGCAGCAGGCGGTCATGATTCCTCGACCCTGATGCGAGGCGTCGAGCCAGTAGCTAAGTGCGGTCCAGCGATTGGTAAAGTCCACGTTGAGATGGTTGACGACACCGCAGAAATGGCCTTCGAACCAGATTCCGGCGTGAAAACCACGATGCGCCTCGTATTGTTTGTTCCAGAGCTGAATGGCCTTTTCGACGTGCTGTTCGCTTTTCAATAGATCCACCCAGGGATGCCAGAGTCGAAGATAATCCCGGTTTTGATCCAACACGGCAAAGAACTCCCCGGCATGCGAAAGCTGAAGGATTCGCAATTCGATCTGGTCATTGACTTTGTGCGTGAACATTTTTTCGATTTCAGCCTCACCGGCCAACCCGGGGCGGATGAAACAAACAATACGTCTTCAGGTGTATCGACGAAATAGATTAAGCACTTTACCGCTTTGAACTTTATGAAACCGGACGTTCTGCCGATGAACCTAAGTTAACATGTTTTCAAAGCCTTTAAAGTCAGGCATCCCGGCATCCCTTGCGGGTGATTTATTATGATTGCAGAAGCGCCTATCAGGGAAGTGAAATCCGACGCATGGTCGGAATGGTTGCAACATCGCCGGCATGGACGGGATTCCCAATTCAAACCGCAGATTCTAGCCATCGTGGAGCGCATTCGTGATCGCGTGCTGGATGCCGCCCAAATCACCCCGGGCATGCAAATGTTGGATGTGGGGGCGGGGGATGGTTTGATTGCTTTCGGCGCCCTGGATCGCGTGGGGCCCTTTCTGCATGTGATTTTGGCGGATATTTCCGAGCCTCTTCTCAATGCGGCCAAAGAGCGGGCTGCGAAACGCGGCTATTTGGAACAATGCGAATTTGTTCTGACCCCGGCGGAGCGTTTGGAAGGTGTTGCCGATAATTCCTGCGATGTCTTGACCACTCGTTCTTCCCTGGCCTATGTCGCGGACAAGGCGGCGGCTTTGCGGCAATTTCATCGGGTGCTCAAGCCCGGAGGTCGCATTTCCATGGCTGAACCCATTTTTCAGGATGATGCGGTTCACCTGGCGGCATTGACGCAGTTTCTGGCAAGTCAGCCTGTGGATGATGCCAAGACCGCCCACATGCGGCTGCTTCAACGAACCAAGGCGGCGCAACTTCCATCCACCCGCGATGAGATACTTAAGAATCCGCTGACCAATTTTTCCGAGCGCGATCTGTTGAATCTATGTCAGCAAGCCGGTTTTGAGGGAATGCACCTTGAATTGCACATCGACGTGAGAAAACGCGAGCCTTCCTCGTGGGATGCGTTCATCGACACGGCGCAGCGTCCGAATGTCCCCACCTTGCGCGAGATCTTTGCGGGTCAATTCAGCGAGCAGGAAACGCGTATGTTTGAAACCAACCTGCGTCCGCTGGTGGAAGTCGGGGGAATGGTGGAGCGCGACGCCATGGCGTATCTGGTGGCGACCAAGCCGCTCTGAGAGCGGTTGGAGGTATAAAAAAACCGCCCTTGCCGGGCGGTTGTTACAGAACTTGAGCAGATCAGGCCTTGGAAGCCTTGACCGCTTTGGCAGGCTTGGCTGCTTTCTTGGCCTTGGCTTCGACTTTTTTCCGTTTGATCTGTTTCAGCCTGCGGGCCTTTTTAATGACTTTATTACTTTGTTGTCCCATAATGATTTGATTCTTTGCTTTTCAGCAGAGTTGCTATTATTAAATCACTATGCTCATTAAGTTTGCGCGGTTCAACATCTATTTATTTCTGGCATGCATTGTTTTCATGTCGGTGACGGGTTGCGAAACCACGTCGGATCATCCCAAGAAAAAAGGAAAGGTTGCCACGCTGGTGGAATTCCACATGGAAACCCGGGGGGATATCGTCACGAAAACCCAGACGGTTCCCATTGATCGGGCCAATCCGGTCTATGTGAATGTGGATCGGACCGCATTCCTGAACTGCGCAGATTTGGTGGAAGCGGATTTGGTGGAGGAACTCGGCGGATTCGTCATTCGTCTGCGGTTTGGAATGGAAGGAACAACTCTCCTGGACACCTGTTCCTCGGCAAATCTGGGAAAACGGATGGCCATTTTGTGCATCTCCGACCAAACACGCTGGCTTGCGGCTCCGAAAATCACCAAGCCCATCCGTGATGGGGTGATCACTTTCACGCCGGATGCTTCCCGTGATGAAGCTGAGAAAATTATTCTCGGACTCAAGGAAGTGATCAAAGAATTGAAGAAGGCTGCGGAATAAACTTAAATCAAGAAATGGTAGAAAAAATCTTCCGGAAGCGGCTTGCCGGTTCCTTCGTTTCGTCGCTACAAGGATCGATGGTTTCACTTCGATCCGTGTTAAGCGGATCGATACTTTTGGTTTCCACGATTGCTCACGGTGAAATTTTTCATCCGCCCACGGCCAACCGTGCTTTGTTTGATAAAGGGGGCGAGGAACGTTTTTTTGTTCCCACGGTGGGAAAGACCTGGGAAAGCGGTACGTTTGGATGCGTGCGTTCGGATGGATGGCAGATTCATGAGGGATTGGATATTCGTTGTTTGCAACACGACCGGCACGGGGAGCCCACGGATGATGTCATGGCAACGGCGGATGGAACGGTGGTTTATGTCAACACACGTCCGGCCTATTCAAATTACGGAAACTATGTCGTCCTCCGGCATCAAGTCGAGGGAATCGACATTTACTCCCTCTACGCGCATTTGCGTGAATCGCGGGTGAAGGTGGGGCAGGTGGTGAAGGCCGGTGAGGTGATCGGCATCATGGGCAGGACCGCCAATACTCACGAAGGCATCTCCAAGGACCGAGCACATGTGCATTTTGAATTAAACCTTATCGTCAATGATCGTTACGCGGCATGGCATTCCAAATACCTGGGCGATGAACGAAACGATCATGGTAATTGGAACGGACGCAACCTCAACGGAATTGATCCCCGCAAGATTCTTTTGCAACAACAGCAGCAGGGGGCAAACTTCAGCCTGGTTCATTTCATCCAATCTGAAACCGAGCTTTGTCGGGTGTTCGTTCGGGATACCGATTTCCCCTGGCTGCGGCATTATGCCCCGTTGATCAAAGCCAACCCACTGGCCCGGCAAAAAATGTTTTCCGCCGTTGGCTACGAAATCGCGCTGGATTTTAACGGTGTGCCGATTGAAATGATTCCCCGTTCCGCCGGTGAGGTGAAGGGTGGCGGGAAATTCATCCTGCTGTCCGTCAATGAAGCCGAGCAAAAACGAAACCCCGGTCGCAAGTTGGTTTCCAGGAAGGGAAGCCGCTGGGAATTGACATCTCATGGCCAGGATTTATTGAGCCTGGCCACGTTTTAAAATTTCCCACAGCTTTATTTTCGGATCGATGGCCTAAATCTTGACCTTGAATTCCTCGTCCTTTTTCAGGGAGAGAGCGAATCCGGCCATTAATTCAGGGATCATTTCCAAATCCTTCAGGTTCACCATTTCCACGGGGGAATGCATGTAACGGTTTGGCAGGCTGATCAAGCCGCTCGCGATGCCGCCGCGCGTCCAGAAAATCACATCGGTATCGGTGCCACTGGAAGCGGACATGGCTTCATGTTGCAGGGGGATTTTCTTTTTCGCGGCGATTTCCTCGATGCGTTTGATCACTTCGGGATGATTGCATCCGCCATGAACCACGGTGGGGCCGCCGCCGAGTTTCACATCGCCGTGCTGGATTTTGCTGACAGTGGGATAATCGGTTGCATGAGTGACATCCACCACCAGGGCGATATCAGGCTTGAGCGAATAGGCGATTTGGCGCGCGCCGAGGAGTCCCAATTCCTCCTGGACATTGGAAACCGCGCAGATCTCGGCTTTCAATTTGTCCTTGGACTCTGAAAGGATTCGCAGAGCTTCAGCAACGGCAAAAGTTCCAATGCGATTATCAAACGCACGGGCAATGGCGAGGTCGTTGTGCATCAATTCAAAGGTATCGTTGAGTGTGATGGGATCACCAATGCGAACCCATTTCTGGGCTTCCTTGTCCGACGACACGCCGATGTCGATGAAAATGTCGTGAATTTTGGGAACCTTCGGATCGCTATCCAATTTTGTCAGATGCGGAGCAACGTTGCCCACCACGCCTTTAATCGGGCCGGAGCGCGTGTGAATGGTGATGCGCTGGGCCTTTGTAATGGCGGCATCGATGCCCCCGAGGCGGCGCACGTAAATGAAACCATTGGAATCGATATAGTTGACGGCCATGCCGATTTCGTCCGCATGGGCGGCGAGCATCAGGCGGGGGGAGCCTCCCTTGTTCAAAACAGCCACACAATTTCCATAGGCATCCGAGTAAGTGGATTCGGCATATTTTCCGACATAATCCATCCAGACACGCTGGCCACGGGTTTCATGGCCGGAAGGGCTGGGGGTGTTGACCAATTTCTCCAAAAAGTTCAAAGATTTCTCGCGCATCCTGTGACTATGCCATTCGTTCCCTTAATTTTCAAAGGCGAAAAATGATTTTGCCTTTCAACGCTCCGGATACTTTCACCTGGAAAGATCAAACTGAGAACTTCACAGCCAAAACGTCAATCTGTTACCTTGGTTGGATGAACGGCATTCCAGAGACGATGAAAGCGATTGTTTACCGGGGGGTGGATGACTTACGCCTGGAAACATTGCCGGTGCCGGAGATTGGTTCCGGCGATTTGCTGGTAAAGGTTGCGGCTTGTGGTGTTTGCCCGACGGACATCAAAAAAATCCATTACGGAACGGTGCCGCCACCGAGAGTGTTTGGTCATGAGACCAGCGGAACCATTGTTCGTGTCGGCAAGAAACTTCGGGGATTCAAGGTGGGTGAACGGGTCGCGCTGCATCATCACGTGCCCTGCATGCAATGTCATTACTGTCGGCATAAAGCCTTTGCGCAATGTCCGCGCTATAAGAAGACCGGCATTACGGCTGGGTTTGAACCGGCGGGCGGAGGATATGCCGAGTATGTGCGCGTGATGGATTTTGTTTTGCCGGGAGTGGTGAAAATTCCGAAGCGAAATGATTTTTTGGAAGGGGCGATGCTGGAGCCGGTGAATACGGTATTAAAAGGGGTGAAACGATTGACCCTGCAGAAAGGGGACTATGCACTGGTGGTGGGGCAGGGGCCGATTGGATTGCTTTTCACCCAATTATTGAAGCTACACGGTGTGAAAGTGATTGCCACGGATTTGATTCCCGAACGGCTGTTGCTGGCAAAAAGATGGGGGGCACTCCATCAGTTGAAAGGCGATGACAAGAATCTGGAAGAGGACATCCGGCGGATCACGGCGAAGAACGGTTTGGATGCCGCTGTTATCGCTGTGCCATCGGATGCTGCTGTGGATCAAACGCTTCGATTGGTTCGAGGGGCGGGTCAGGTGCTGCTTTTTGCGCACACGCGGAAAGGGGATTTTGGAAAGGTGGAGTTCTCCAGTGTTTGTGCCGACGAAAAAGATTTGATTGGAAGTTATTCCTCGGACTTCACGTTGCAAAAGGAAGTGGCGGATTGGGTGTTTTCGCGGCGTCTGGATGTTCGCAAATTAATCACGCATCAATTTCCGCTCGAGAAAACAGCGGAAGCGGTGAGATTGGCGGCCAAGCCCACGACGCAATCCCTGAAAATATTCACCATTCAAAAGTAACTGGAGGATCGATGTAGGAAAGGGGGGGCTTTTGGGGTAAAACTGCTGGTCTTTCATTTTGTCATCTTTCAGGAATAAGAGTTTGACAGTTGACGGGACGAACTCTAAATTTTCTTCAGATTTATGTCTGATAATAATCCAAGTCTGCCAACAGGTGGTTTGCCCCCCAAACCGGAAGCCGCAAAGGTGCAACCCAAGAAGGAAACGGTTCGTATCAACCTTCCGCCGAAGCCCTCGGCTGCCCCGACCATCAAGTTGCCGACGCTGCCTCCTGGCGGCCCTTCCACCGCTTCTGGATTTCAAGCAGCGCCTCAGCCTCCTGCTCCCGGAGCTCCAGCGTTGACCAGCTCTGCTTCTGCCAAGGCTGCGGCTCCTGCCGCCGCTCCCGCTGCTGCCCAACCCCGGCCTGTTGCCCGTCCTTCTGTTCCTGCTACAGCAGCGTTGAGCGGAATTGACAAGGGATTGGCCATTGCCGCTGCTGTTGCCGGTCTGGCCGCACTGGGTGCCACTCTTTTTTGCATGTCATTGTTCAAGGACGTTCAATGATTCAAGACAGGAATTAACCCCACTTTGATTTAGCATGGCCTCTAATAATATTTCCACCTTTACTGCGGAGAATTTCTCCGAGCAAGTTCTCAAGTCCACGACTCCTGTGCTGGTGGATTTCTGGGCCGAATGGTGCGGTCCCTGCAAAGCCATTGCCCCGGTGTTGGACGAGCTGGCCGATGAATTCTCAGGTCGTGTAAAAATTGGAAAAGTCAATGTGGATGAGCAGCAAAATCTTGCTGCTGAGTACGGAATTCGTGGAATCCCCACGCTTCTCGTCATGCACAACGGCCAGGTTGTCGAACAAATAGTAGGTGCCAAGAGCAAACGCGATTTGAAGGCGGCTCTGGACAAAGTGGCCTCCTGATTCCCCTGCGCGCGCCATGCCGCTGATCGTCACCCCGGGTCAGCTCACGCAGCGCTCAGAGACCTATCGTCAGCTCGGTCAGCTCCTCTCCGCAGGGATTCCCATCATCAATGCCATTGAGATGGCATCCCGTAATTCCTCCTCCAAAACCGCAGGTCAATCCCTCAGAGAAATGGCTGCGCGGCTTTCCCAAGGCGAAACTGTGGGGGAGGTATGGCCATACTTTGGTACATGGGTGACGCAGTTTGACATCTCCTTGATTAGAGCCGCGGAAAAGAGCGGAAGACTGGATGCGGTTTTCAAAATTCTCGCCGACCATTATCTGGCGCAGGCCCAGATGCTCCGGAAAATCATGTCGGATCTCGCCTATCCGGTGTTTGTTTTCCATTTCGCCGTGATTCTATTTCCATTCATTGCCTGGTTTCAGGGCGGCGGGGTGATCACGCTTTTATTGAGGATTTTCGGGGTGCTGATTCCATTTTATGTCCTGATTTACCTTGGAATTGAAGCCTCCCGCGGCACCCGTGGGGAAGGCTGGCGGGTAAGGTTTGAGCAGTTCACCCGGCGCATTCCTCTTTTAGGTTCAGGACGGCACTGCATCGCATTGGCCCGTCTCTCGATGGCGCTGCAGGCCTTGTTGAATGCGGGTGTGGATATGATTTCGGCTTGGGAAATGGCAGCGGCAGCCAGTGGATCTGTCCTCATCCAGAGGGCGGTGAATGCCTGGAAGCAGGATGTTTCAACCGGAAAACTTCCCTCTGAGGCCGTGCGGGATGAACCCGGCCAGTTTCCAGAACTTTTCGCCAACCTGTATCACACGGGCGAAATCAGTGGAAAGTTGGACGACTCACTGTTGCGCCTAAGTGCTTATTATCAGGAACAGGGAAACAGCAAACTGCATGCTCTCGCCAGTTGGGTGCCACGATTTTTCTATTTTGGAGTCGCCGCCCTGGTCGCTTACAAGGTGATCTCATTTTATATGGGCTACTTCGCTCAACTGAATGACGTCATGAAGTGATACTCCTTCATTGTATTGCGGACTTCTTTTTCGGTATACCATTTCCCATCAGACGATGACCATTCCAGAAATCCAGTCGAATGAAGAGTTGCGCCGCCATGAATTTCCGGTGACGGCGGAAGGCGTTTACCTTGCCCATGCCGGGGATTGTCCGCTGCCGCGTCGTGTGGCGCAAGCCGTGGCAGATTACGCACATCTGGCCACCCGCTCCGATCAGGAGCGGGCCATCTACCCCGCCGTTCTCGAGGAAGGCCGTTTACTGGCTTCCAGGTTGTTGAATTCCAAGCCGGAGGAAGTGGCATTGGTGGGTCCCACTTCCCTTGGGTTGAGCTTGATTGCTGCCGGACTGAAATTTCGCAAGCACGACAATATTCTCGTCTACTACGATGATTATCCGTCGAACGTGTATCCATGGATGGCACTGGCTGAAAAAGGGGTTCAAGTGCGATTGATCAACACCAAGCATCTGGGTGTCATCCGTGCGATTGACGTGATCGGCCAGGTGGATGAACAAACGCGTTTGGTGGCTCTGGCCTCCTGCCATTTCATCACGGGATCTCGCATTGATCATCAAGCCATCGGAAAATTTTTGCGCGAGCGGAACATTCTTTTTTCCCTGGATGCCATCCAGACGCTGGGGGCTTTTCCCACCACCGTGGAGAATGTGGATTTTCTCGCTGCGGACGCCCATAAATGGCTGCTCGGGCCCTGCGCTGCGGGATTGCTCTATGTGCGTCAGTCCTGCCAGGAGTTTGTCAATCCCCCGGTCTATGGCTGGAACAACGTGCGCTGCCCGAATTTCACGGCACAGGAAGCCATCGAGTACAAAAAGAATGCCCAACGGTTTGAAGTGGGCTCGCACAATTTTTTGGGGCAGGTGGGACTGAACGCCGCCATGAAAATGATTTTGGAGATCGGGGTGGATGCCATTGCTGCGGACCTGCTTCGCAAGAGGGAACTACTTATTACGGCGATTCAAGCCAAAGGCTACGAAGTCCTTGGAGTCAATCCGCCGGGACAGTCTGGCAGTGGAATTGTGAGTTTCTCGCATCCGGATCCCGCGGTGATTCCGGGACTGCATGACAAACTGGAGAAAAATGGTGTGACTGCCTCCTTCCGGACGGATCGACAGGGAAAACGTTATATTCGTTTTTCGCCGCACTTTTATAATACGGATGCGGAGTTGCATCGCTCAGTGGAATTGATCTAGGAGCGCTGTTTTGATTGGACTTTTGGGTGCGTGGATGTCACTTTTCGGCATCCATGAAATCCATTCTTTTTGCCATTCTACTATTGGCCGTTCCAGCCTATTGCCAGAGCATCATTTCGCCGGAAGTAATGTCCGATGGGCGCGTGACATTTCGATTAAAGGCACCTGAGGCGAAGGAGGTTTTGATTCGATGCGAGGGTTTCAAGAATTCTGCGATGACAAAAGATTCAGCAGGAGTCTGGTCGCTGACGACCGAACCGATGCAGCCGGATTTTTACACCTATTTTTTCAGGGTCGATGGAGTGCGTGTTCTGGACCCGGTGAATGCCGGCTTTAAATACAATCTTCTCAATTCCGATAGCGTCCTGCACGTCCCTGGTCCAAAGACTTTGCCGTGGGAGATCAATGATGTCCCGCGGGGACAGCTTCACCGTCATTATTACAGATCTGCGATTGCCGAGGACGAACGGGATTTTGTGGTGTACACGCCTCCGGGTTATGATCCCGCATCGCGCAAGCGTTACCCGGTGCTCTATCTTTTGCATGGTTACAGCGATGACGCCACGGGTTGGTCCACGGCCGGGACGGCGAATGTCATCCTCGACAATCTGATAGCTCGTGGAGAAGCGAAGCCGATGATCATCGTCATGCCCCTTGGATATGGCACCACCGAGATACTCAAGCCGGGTGGGTCGATGAAAGAAAATCCGCTTTTATGGCTTTCCAACCAGGAGAAGTTCCGGGGCGAACTGTTCAATGAAGTGATGCCGCAGGTGGAAAAAGCATATCGCACCAAAACCAATCGCGAGGCCAGAGCCATTGCCGGACTATCCATGGGAGGGTCGCAATCGCTCACGTTGGGTTTGAACAATCTGGATCGGTTTGGTGCGATTGGATCGTTCAGTGCCGGTGGTTCCAAAACCAACAATTACGAGACGACATTTCCGAAACTCGATGCAAGGGAGGCATCCAGGCTGAGTGTATTCTGGATAGCCTGTGGCAAGGAGGACAAATTGCTTGAACCCAACCAGCGCTTCGTGGACTGGCTTCATTCCAAGGGGATCACCCCCACCTGGAATATTACATCCGGTTCACACAACTACAGGGTCTGGCGTCGCAACCTGGCGGCATTTGCCCCGCTGCTGTTTCGCACCGAGAAGTAAAATGGGATCGGGTGGATTGGCGGTGGATTGTCCGCCTGTTTGTTTTGCGGCAGGAACTAGTTGTTCGCGGGCTTTGCTATTCCCGAATAAGCAAGTCCGCCTTGTATCAGAACCCACGAGTGGTTTTCGACGTAGATGGGTTCCTTGATACCGGAAAGGGCCGCGAAATTTCTCAGGCGCATCATGAGAGCCTGGGTAATCCGATTGCCTTTGGAAACGATCAGCACGTCGTCCTTCGTCACGAGATCCGAGACAAGGTTATGGCCTATGCGCAAGGCGGCGAAGGTGACGGGTACGGAAGGTTTGCCGTCCATTCCCACAGGCGGAAGCTGGATTTTGAAACAAGCGGCGATGGCGTCCAGAATCTTGGGATCGTAGTGGCCGGTTCGCTGTCGCAACGCTTCGTAAGCCTCTTTTGCGGTCAGGCCTTCAGCTTCCAACTGCAAATGCTGGATGAGCGGATGAATCATTCGCGAGCCAAGGGGCAGATTTTCTCCGTGCGTGCTGTCATCCGGAAAACCGGCGCCATCAAAGCGTTTGTTCTGGTAATGGATGATCCGGCACACCTCCTCCAGACGGGGAATTTGGGAAAGCAAGTTGGCACCCGCGCTGGGAATACGGCGGATCATGTCCTGTTCCTTGGGGTTGAGAGGATGACCGACGCGGACTTTTAACAAGACCTCCCGGGGGATTGTCACCAGCCCGATGTGCGCCAGCGAACCCGCGGCTTCATAAACCCAGGCTGGTTCGAGATTGAGGTAATTGGCAAGGCTGCGCATTCTATCGCGCAGAATCTGGGATTGCCCGAAAGATTTCGGATCGTTTGCAGCGAGAATTTCACCCAGGACCCCGATGCTTCCGTTGAGGGTGGTTTCCAGAAGGATTTTTTCAGTTTCCTGAAGCTGGTATTGGCGCAAAGCCGCCTTGAGGGCTTCGATCAACCTTTCCGGCGGGCAGGGTTTGTTCAAGAAACGAAAGATGCTTCCTGAATTGATGGCCTCCACGGCGGTTGTCTGATCCGCATTTCCCGTTAACATTATCCGAACCACTCCGGGTGCGCACTCGCGGACCCGGGCCAGAAATTCCACTCCGTTCATTTCAGGCATCCGCATGTCGGCGACCACAACGGCAAAATCATCCGGCTGCTCCAGTGCCAGCAGACCTTCGGCGCCTCCGGGTGCGGTTTCGACGTCAAACTGGCGGAACAGTTGCCGTCTAAAACCATCCAGAATGTTGGGATCATCATCTACAAACAGGATTTTTTTCATCGGCTTCGGCGCTTTTGGCGGCGGTGGAGGCAATCTTCTGCCAGGCACATGCCCTTTCCCAGATTCCCAATTCGGTCAGGTAAGTCTGATCCAATGTGGGAGGCACGGGGTCGGTGGCAAACTGACCGGACTGAAGTTCAAGTACATTGGAAAGATGCACAATTGCCAGGGGTGAAAGACTGCGTCCGGTGACTTTGGATGGGAAATGGTGGAACACCACCGATTCAACCAGTGCTGCTGGCAACCCCCACAAACCTAGGATATATCCCCCCAGAGAGGCGTGGTTGGTGCCGAAAATGGTTTCCTCGGTTTCGACCAGCGGTAATTTTTCATCGTTGGCGAGGCGTATCGCATCCTCATATTCCCTGGGTAGATTGGCCCAGAGCACGAGGCGCCCGATATCGTGGAGCAGTCCGCCGGTGAAGGAGGTTTCCACGAGTTCCTTGTCCATCTTCTCGGTTCGAGCCAGGGTTTTGGCCCGCGTGGCGGTGGCCATGCTGTGATTCCAGAGTTTTTGGATTTCCGCCATGGCCTTGCCGCTGGTTTTCATCTCTGAAAAGACATGGATGGCGAGTACCAGGGAGCGGATGGTTTCGTAACCGAGTTGCATGACCGCTTCGGTGGGATCCGACAATTGACGATGCAAACCAAAGAAGGCGGAATTGACCAGATGAAGTATCTTGGCGGTCATGGCCGGATCTTTGGCAATGATCTGGCCGACCCTTTCCAGGGAACCGTTGCCGGATTCCACCTCGCGGGTGATTTCAAAATACAATGAAGGCGCGCTGGGGATGGAGGAAATCCGTGTCACCAGGGCGCGCAATTTCTCATTCTGGATCCAATGCTGCATTCCCAGGGCGCGACAAAGAATTCCGCGCAGGGTCTCCCCGCTGCACGGTTTTGCGATGAATTGATGAGTGCCGCCGATGCATTTCATGATGACCTCAGCATCGGAAAATCCCGAGAGAATGAGCCGGATGGTTTGGGGATGGCGGAGCATGACTTCATGCAGAAGCTGGGCGCCATTCATGTAGGGCATGCGCATGTCTGAAACCACCGCATCCGCCGGTTTTTCCTCCAGCAGTTTGAGCGCCTCGGTTCCACTGCCCGCGAACCGCATGGTCCACTCGCGGGACATGACGGACATGGTCCTTTCCAGAGCCTCGAGTATCATGGGCTCGTCATCCACGAACAAGATTTGTTTCACAGGCGGCCTTTCGTTTGGGTGCGCTGTTCCGGTTGAACCGGAAGTCGGATGATGAAAACCGTGCCGACGCCGATTTCGGATTCAAAAAAGATCTGTCCCTGATGTTGGTCCACAATGACGTTATGAGCTATGGCAAGCCCCTGGCCGGTTCCCTTGCCCACAGGCTTGGTGGTGAAGAAGGGATCAAAGACACGGTCGCGTATTTTCTCCGCTATGCCGGTTCCGGTGTCCTTGACACGAATTTCGACGAAATCATCCACCAAACGTGTGCTGACACGAATCAAGCCCATCTCCTTCTTGGATCCATCCACCACATCGCCGATGGCATGGGCGGCGTTGACGACCAGATTGAGAATCACCTGGTTGAATTCGCCGGGCATGCATGGAACCAGCGGCAGGTTGGGCGCAAGATCGGTCTCGACCCGGGCGACATATTTCCATTCGTTCCCGGCCACGGTCATCGTCGTTTCGATGGCTTTGTTGAGGTCGATGGGTGTCTTGCGACCGGTTCCTGGATGAGAGAAATCCTTCATGGCGCGGACGATTCTCGCCACGCGATCCACGCCCTCAAGCGACTGCTGGATGGCCTTGGGGATTTCCTTGAGCAGAAAAGTATGGTTGTTGCGTTGGATGGTCTCCGAGGTTTCCGCAAGCAACTCCTGAGTCAATTCGTTCCTGGCCGCTGCCGCCATCACACAGGCGTAGGCGGCGTGAATCTCGTTCAAATCATGGAAGGATGTTTGCAGGAACCGTATGTTATCGCCGAGGTATTGGGTGGGAGTATTGATTTCATGAGCGATACCTGCCGCGAGCTGTCCTATGGATTCCAATTTTTGGGAATGGCGCAATTGGATTTCCATGGCGGCGCGTTGCAGTTCCGCCTGTTTGCGTTCGGTGATGTCGTTGCCGAAGCCGATCAGTTCCGTGAGCTGCCCTTTCGAATCCTTCTTGGTCAAAATGTTCCAGCTAATGGTGCGTTTTCCACCGGTCAGGGTGACCATCTCCATCTCGTAGTCACGCAGTGAACCTTTCTCAAGGTGATCCAGAAAATTTCTCAGCTGTTTCTCCGCGTCCCCCGGGAAAAATAACATCCACCAATTGTGGCCAATCAACTCGTCCGCCGCATAACCGGTGTGTCGGGTGACGGATGGGTTGACGAAAGTGATGATGCCTTCGGGTGAAATGCCGGCGACAAGTGCGGGGGTTTCGTGGATGATTTGATTGATGTAATCCCGCTGACGGCGCAGGTCATCTTCTGTTTGCTTGCGATCCAGAAATTGTCCGATGGCACTGCCGATGACCTCAAAGGTTTGCATCATGTCCTGATCGCATTCCCTGGCTTCAATCCCAAGAAATTCGACGATGCCAAAAACACCGGAACCGCAAGTGATGGGAAAAGCAACGGCTGAATGCAATACATTTCCGCCGGAGGGGGATGCACGCCTGAAATCCGTATCATCCTTGAGATCCTTCAACCAGATGGCCTTACCGGTGGTCCAGGAACGACCCGGAAGACCTCCGCCGGGTTCAAGCAGGGTTTCTCGGCTGATGAGGGTGAAAGCCTCAAAATCTGAATTCGCCGGATTCCATTGGGTGCCCAGTTTTAGAAGGTTCGCCTGTGGGTCCACCTGCCACAACGCCGCCCACTGCCAATCAAGACTGCGGCAGACAATCTGAAAAACGACTTCCAGGGTGTTCTCGACCGAGTTAGCCTGGGCCAGGGCCTGGCTGACGGAATACTGGGTTCTCAAACGGCGTTCCGCCTGTTTGTTCTCGTTGATTTTCCGCTGAAGCGAGTGGTTTGCCTCCTGCAACTTGGCGGTTCGCTCATCCACCAGACTCTGAAGGCGTTGCAAGTTGCTTTGAGCCTCATGGGCAAGATCCCATTTCTCGGCGAGGGAATAAGCCACCTGACGCAGCCCTGCCGCGTCGAATGGCTTTTTCAAGACGAGCAGGCGGTTGTTGTGGCCAAACTGCCGGATCAAATCCTGCGAGGTAAAATCCGCGTAGCCGGTGCAAAGCACAATCTGGATATTAGGATTCGCCCTCCAGAGTTGGGAAATGGTTTCAATCCCGTTCCATCCCGGAGGCATTCGCATATCGACAAAAGCCATGGCGTAGGGGCGTTTCTCCAACTCAGCCTTTTCCACCATCTCCAGGCCTTCCCGTCCTTGAAATCCAAAATCAACCTCGAATTCCGGGTAGGTGGTGGTGGGCGGGACTTCGGTCAGGATGGATCCCTCTTCATTTGCGGATCCGAATTCATAGGAAATGGAGTCGGAAAAATCCGGTGCGGAAGCCAGCATCAACCCGTAAACCCCGTGCACCGACTCATCGTCGTCGAGCACCAGGATGCGGTATGTGGCTCCTTGATTCATGGAATCGTCGACGGAAGCGCGGGTTTGGAGATGGTTTGACCGGTGGCGACACCGCTCACATTCAGCAGCGGCCGCCCGACACTCATCCCATTTTTAAAAGTCCCCAGATAGGCTCCCAAGTTTTTAAACGAAAAATTCATTTTCATCCGCAAAGCACAACTTTCCCACCACGACATTGCTTAATACATCGGCGTACAAAGAATTGCTCTTAACCCGATTTTTATGCCTAAGGCCTACCGCCTCGGAGAAGGTTTCCCATTTATTAAAGTTTCTTGTCAGGATGCCGATGGCTTTTCGTGAATACTTCACGGAATGGCGTGACACTCGTGGTCTGGTAATGGCGCGGGTGGCAAAGTGTCTTGAGTCAAGACAGTGATCCCCCTTCCTGCACAAGTTTGCGGCTCCTTTCGTGAATTCCTCAAAATTTGGACCTCGTCCAGTTTGCCTTCCCCTGTTCGTTAAGTCTCCTAGGATCAATCCTTTGAGAATTCTTTTTTGCGACTCATGAAAGCGATGAGGGTCTGTCGTGGGCGGCATTACAGACTGGCAATCTTCCTGCTTTTTACCGGGCAGGATGATGAAAGATTTACTCAAGGGTTTGTTGCATGGGTTCAATGGAATGAACCTGAAACTCATGGTGGCGATTGTGCTCGGCAATCTGGTGGTTCACGATGCCTGTGCGCAGAGT
>Ga0214192_1000284_pt1 | contig 32473 bp, 48 predicted proteins | sample TroBogEpilimnion_44_FD_153030 | JGI IMG/M metagenome (GOLD analysis project Ga0214192, IMG submission 153030) | Freshwater microbial communities from Trout Bog Lake, WI - 29JUL2008 epilimnion | ecosystem: Environmental > Aquatic > Freshwater > Lake > Epilimnion/Euphotic zone | place: Trout Bog... | reverse complement strand
TTCAGCATCAGCAAAATCGAAGTCTTCACCAAGTCTTTTTATCATGTTGAAGTTCTTTGAAAAGCTTTCTACAATAGCCTTCTCTCTTTCGGTAAGCATAGCTTTTTTCTTATTTTCGGTAAGGAATTCTTTCTTTTTCATAAGTCTTTTCCTATAAATATCATGATTTAACAAAAACTATTTTGTAATACTGATATCTAGCTTGTTTCCGTTCTTTTGAGCGATTTCAATAATCGTCTTAACATCTGCTACGCTAATAAGACCATTTATATTTGAGCCTATCCAAGCCATTACTTTTCCGTTAGACATAACTACAATCTTGAAGTAATTGATAGGTATCTTTATCCTAGACTTATTCAAGTATGTTTTGTGATTATTATCATAAATAACACCAGTAATAATCGTTGCGTCAGCATTAGCTTTAAGAATAGTATCTATTACCGACATCTCAAGTCTTTCCCATGGGTGTTCATTAAATGCGGCCAACTGCGGAGCTTGATTGAACATGCTAAATGTGTGATAATTAACTGAATCATCATACATCGTTATCTTTGATGGGGTCAAGTGTCCTAGGTCGTAGCCAGTATTTACATAGTAGCTTTTCTTATATGGTCCAAATGGCCATTCTACGTGCCAACGGTCTTTTCTAACACCTGTAAGGGTTTTAAGTTGAGCGTGTTTAACTTGATGAACGGAAATATATGTGTTGGTGTCGGCATCCAGATAAAAGGTCAAGTCCTTGTGTTTTATTGTAAAAGCAGTACCTTTTATGCTAACGGTTTGTGCGTATGTTATCGATGTAACCAGCATCATAACAGCTAATAGAAATTTTTTCATGTTTTTTTTTATTAATAATCATTATCGTCATCGTCATACAATGGAAGTCCCTCTTCATCATCGTTTCCTTCATCGTAGGTAGAGTCTGATTCTTCATCAGCAACTATGTCTACCAAGTAGTCTTCATCAATAAAGGTGCCAAATTCACTATCAAATAACTTTTTAAAAACCTTCGCTTCATCATTGGATATTTCTTTGTATTCCAACTTTGAAAGCAAGTCTTCGCCATCTATAAAGGTGATGTCGGTGTCTCCGAGTGGATACTTAAAAGACCATGTAATGCTTTGAGCTAATTCTTCGTATTCGTTGACCTCTTTTTCGGTCATTACTTTAAAACCGTTGACATCTATATCGTCAACCAAGTCTTTGAAAATAACTAAGTATTTTGCCATATATGTATATTAAAATTTTCAATAAATATACACATATGGCAAAAGAAATCAAGTCTATACTAGCTTTTTAAAATTATCGGTTTCTATCTGATGTACCTTATCACCAACTTCCTTGCTAGGCTTCAAGTTAAACTTATCCATAACCTCTTGACCACTTACCGTTAGCCTGAACTTCAAGAAGGCTTCAATAAGCTTAGCATCCAATCCTTCTTCTTTTGCGAAAGCTTTTATTTGGTCTGGGGTTACACCAGAGTGTTGTTCAGCTCTTTTTAAGGTCACAGCAGTATCAACGCTTAATTTTGTTAAGCCAACCAAAAAGGTTATTGCTTTAACTTCCTCTATCGTATACTTCAAAGCATTAAGAGTCTTCTTCAAAGACTCAATCGAATTACCCTTCAAAAGCCTTGCCAATAACACAACATAGTCATCCTTATCAGACTTGCTTATTACGCTCTTATCAACGCTTAGACCCTTGAATATCCACTGAAACAATCCATATTTTTCTATTAGCTCAAGGAAGTGTTTTTGAGACTTGGCTGATTGTAAGCCTTTGATAAATTCATCACGAATTCTTTCACCAGAAATACCTTCAAGACTTGCATCCTTTTTCAAAGCGGCATCGGTTGCTGGGTCAAGCTGGCTGCCAAAACGACCAGCAAAGCGTATTGCTCTCATGATGCGAAGTCTGTCTTCTCCAAAACGGTCTTCTGGAGCACCTACGGTCTTCACCACACCATTCTTAAGGTCATTAACACCCCCAACAAGGTCTACAATCTCATGAGTGTCTATATCGTAAAATAATGCATTTATGGTTAGGTCTCTTCGCTTAACATCACCTTCTATATTGGTGAAGCTAACAGCATCTGGTCTGCGACCACCAGACAAATTTCTTTTAAAAGCTTCAAATTCTTTTGGGAAAAATTCTTTAGCTATTTGTTCCCATTTTTGATAAGTTTCATTCATTATTTAATTTTTTTTTAATTTCCATTTATAACCACCACATGTGTTTCTACCACCATTTATTACTGTCCAAATATTACCTTGACTTAACCCAAGTTCTTTAGCTGCTGCATGAGCACTAACCCACTCTTTCATTATTTCACCTTCTTTTGTTAACTGTAATACACTTGTTGCATTCCAAGATAACGTTCCTTTTTTAGTTTCAGAAATTTTATTTTTAGTTTCTTCACTATGTTTGTTACCAGTATTTCTACCAACTTTACCTATTAACGAATCACTAATCTTCTTCTTTGTTTCTTCTGATAATTTTTTACCTAAATTACTATTACTAAGTCTTTGTCTATGTAAATCACTTTTAATTAAACCAGAAAATCCTTCACCGCCGTCAGTTAAATTAGTTAACGGACCTTTTTTTAAATCATGTCTACCGATAATGGAAATTAATTTCCTCTCTAACTCAAAAGCATCTATTTCAAATAAATTCTCACTAACCTTTAAAATTATTGGTTTAAAACCTAATGATAATATTTTTTTGATTTTATTATTTTTAAAACTAAATGTTTTTAACTTACAATCAAAAATATGGTCATTGCATCTTTCTTTACTACCTTTTCCAATATAAAACGGTTCATAATCAAATTTATACAAACCATAAATAAAATCGCCTTTTTTTCTTGGGTCTAAATAAACATAGACATAATACTTTTCGTCTTCCATGACATTTTTATTATAAATATCAAGGATTTAACGAAAGGTAGTTATTTCATTAATTTATCTATAAATTTCTCGTAACTACCATTATTTAAAGATTTTAAGTGTTTTTTAAAGCCCTCTAAATCATCGCCTTCATAGCGGTCCGACCTGAATGTTGCAATTTCATATTCACTTTTGTCGGTAAATACGTTTATAACGCCGAAAGCCTTTCCTGTTGGAAGAGTGCGAAGCTTAGCCTTGGCCATCATTTCCTCAACCTTATCTGGAAGTGCATCTGTGGCTAGGTCGTAGTCTTTGGGTTGCTTTCCTAGCAATGCATCTCGCACAGCCCCACCAACGACATACAATTTAAAGCCGTTCTTTTTAAAGACGTTTTTTATTGCTTGTATGTCTTCAGGTATTGGAAGTTCGAACTTAATACGTTCTTCTGTTATAACTCCTTCTCTAAGGATTTGTCTGATATTATTTTTCATTGTTGCAAAGGTACTAAAAATTATTTATTAAACCAAATTATATGTATATAAATATAGCACATGGATTAGCTTAGCTTAAGAACTAGAAATATTAGCTATAAGCATATCATTTTCGGTTATTAAATGAAGCACACCTTTAAATTTTATTGAACCTTTGGTATGTGGGTTTGATAAAGTTTCTTTGGTTGAGAAGCCGACTCCCTTATCTACATTTACGTGGTGAACATAATGGCTCTGGCCTTTGCATTTAACCACCCACATAGGTATCCTAGGGTCTTCTAAGTGCTTCTTGTTGAAGTGGAATACTATTTCATATGTGTTACACATGGCATATCTCCTTTCCTAGTAATGGACATGAACTTGTAAGCCTACGAGCGGCATCGGTAGCTTCAAAAGCTACTGCTGTTATTTGATTGTTTAGGTCTGGCTCACGGAAGATGGTATGTTTGATACCTGTGAGAAGAGCTTTGGTTATGAGCTTTATTAATTCTTGCTCATTGGCAACGGTTAAGAATGCTAAGTAATTAGACTTCGTGTGCCATTCTCTTGCTTCAGCTGGGTGCTGATGTTGTAAATCTATTGCGGCATGTCCTGACTGTAAAGCCTGAGTACCTATTGATAAATCTCTTCTGGTTATCACTCTTAAATTTTCTGTGTTTTGAACCTAGTGTGTCATGTTGTTTGTTTTTTGTTTAAAATATATGTATATAATACGTGAAATAAAATCCTATATGGAATGTAACCTATAAATAACCAATAGTTTCCGCTAAGTAAAGGAATACAAGCAAAAATACTAGCATCTCTTATAAGTCCGAACATATGCCATGCATCTGTTATCGCTACCAATGGATTGGAAATAAGCCAAGTTAATACCTTTGAATTTGGAAACCAAGTATATTTATTTCTCCATGAATTAGCTGGGTCCCACCAATTACCAAGGCCTTTAAATACGCTTGTGTCAAAATGAAATTGAAGAGTATCCATTATTGCTTTGGCTATGGCAGAAATGGCTATCAAACATATAACGATGTATATCATTTTGATATGGTATTTTTGATACCTAAGCCAATGTATGTAACTACTTGACCAACAGATAAAACCAATGATACGATATTCATCCAACCATAAGAATCATTGGCATCACCGAAATACTTCGGAGTTGTCATGTATATGAAAGATGGAATCATACCAATAAGGAATATGACTAGTATTGATAACCCAGCTAACACTATTCTTGGTGTTGAATCAAGACCAGCATACCAATCTTGGATACTTGTAATAAATTTTTTCATAAGTCTTTTTAGTATAAATATCCTAATAGGATAAAAAGAACGCTTGTGGCTCCAGAAGGAATCGAACCTTCATGAGATGTTTTAGAGACATCCGTTCTACCATTGAACTATGGAGTCATGCGCTTGGCTTTCCAAGCTGTCACCATTTTGTTCGTTCATCTCGAAGATGGTACTTCTGCACATGTTTTCACCCATGGGATGGTAGCTTTGCCCTCTGAGTAGATTGGACTCAGTGCCTGTTGGGGTAATCATTTGCTACTAATGACTTAGAGGTAGGGGTTAGATTTAAACTAACGTAGGTCCCTTTGCAGGGGACTGCCTAATCACTCGGCCACCCGACCATATTTGTTAACAACACCCTTTATCAACCTTTCGGCATGGTTCGGGTTGCTGTCAGTTTAGCTCTTAATTAAAATCGCCACACACGCCCAATATGTGTCCCTATGTTGTTAACAATATAAAGGTATGAAACCTTTTTGATAATTCCAAATTATTGATAAAGAATTTTTCCAAATCTTATGACCTTTTCTTTGAAACTTTCAAACGTGCCATTATTTTCAATGATGATATCTGCACATGACTTATCGATATCAAAAGAACTAGCTGGTTCTTCTGGTAGTCTTCCAGATGCATCAACCCATACTATGATATCAAATAACCCTTGTTCCATACACTCATTGATTTCTGAACGGTCACGCATTCCAACATAACAATCAGAATTCTTAAGGATTTCTTTTGCAAGCTTAGCCTTGTCATCTTTGTTGTAGTCACAAATCATTTGTTTCCACTCAGCCCTGTGATTAACACGGTCTTCAAAACACTCTTCTGGTGTTTTATAACCATACTTGTCTTTAAGAGCTTCGTATAAGAAGATGTCAGCAGATGCTTGTGATGATGATTGATACTTGAGACCAAATTCTTCGTTCAGAACCTCAGCGAAGGTATCTTTACCGTGCCTAGCCGAACCCAAGATAAGTAGTTTAATTGTTTTTTTCATAATACAAAACTACTAAATTATTTTGAATTATGCAAGCAATTCTATCTTACCCTTACAAATTTCTTTGTACGCCGCTGATTTACCAGTGATATGGTCAATTACAATCCCATCCTTAACACGATATGTTCTGCGTTTATCGCTTCTATCACCTTTGCCTATTTGTTCTCTGCGTTCTTCAATTTCTTCGGTTATATGACCAGTACGATAGAATTCGTTTACACGCTTTTTAAGCTCTTTTAAGGCATCTTCTTTATTGGCATGTTGATTCCTTCCATCTCGAACAACTCTTATCCCTGTGGCCGTATGTGTCGCGATTACACATGAATCTGTGGTATTCTTGTGCTGGCCGCCAGCACCTGTGCCACGTGTTGTTTCTATAGATACTTCGCTGGGATGTATTTCGACTTCCTTGTAGTCGTTTACTTCGAGCATGGCAACAGTTATAGAGCTAGTGTGAACACGACCCTTTCTTTCGGTTGGAGGAACGCGTTGCCATCGGTGGGACCCTCCAATTTCATTAGCAAAGAATTTTTTAAGACCAAAACCTTTAATTCATAAGACAATTATTGAATTTGTTTCTTCTTTAATCTCGCATTGAAAATTTTGTAAGTTACACGCTTTCATGTAAATATTTTTCATTTCTTTAATAAGTAATTTAGAATCTTCACCGCCCTCTGCTGGTCTAATCTCCATTAATATCTCTTCTTTCATTATATTTTTCTCTATTTAAATTTCCCTCATAGACAACACCATTTATTTCCCTAGTTGTCGCCCAAAGAGGTCTCAAATTTGATAAAGCATTAACCACAGATGGGTGTGTATCTTTATCAAAACTTATTATTTGTTTTATATGGTCAACATGCCATTCACCGTAAATTTCCCAACTCATACCTTCTGTAAATAGGGATTCCAAATGATTTTTAAGGTCAATAGCTGAATAACCAAGCAACTCAATCGTCTTTCCTTTTTTTCTTTTTCCTAAATCTCTCAACGAATTATTTAATACTCGTCTCCAAATAAAAATATGTTTGTTTTTAATACGATATTCATTTTTACTCGCTTTAATCTTTTCTTTATTTTGTTCACGGTATAATTTTTGTCGTTCCGCAATCTTCTCATTATTTAATTTTCTATACTCTTTATCATATTTCTTTTTTTCTTCTTTGTTTAGTAAAGCATACGCTTTGTTTTTTTCACTTACTTTTTCTAAATTATCTTTACGATATTGTTTCTGATATTCATTTCTTTTGTCACCATTTTCAGCGCGATAATTTTTAAAATACTCATCTAATTTTTCCTTGTTATTTTTACGATACTTTTCATCCAATATTTTCTTACGTTCTAAAAATACATCACTATGTATTTTAACATTAGGGTATTTTATGCGTAATTCTTTAACACTAGTTTTATGTGTTTTAAGATGTTTAGAGGATAAGCTGGTTAATTGTTTGTCGCAAATAGGACATACAACGAATGATGATTTTTCCATGATATTTTTAATAATAAATATCATAATTTTAAAGAAAAACCATAAATGGCAAAGAATTCGTTACGATAAGTGTATTTGGGATTTTTGCCTGTCAGCTAAATAGCTGCAAAACCTAACCGTTCTTCGATTAGTATTCAGTTGAAGCCGTTATTTTTGGCTGTTTTGATATAGATATTTTTCATATCCTCAACCAACAGCTTTGAGTCTTCACCACCTTCGCTGGCCCTGATTTCAAGAAGTACTTTTTCCATGATTGGTTGTTTTAAATGAGAAACCCCACACGTGTGGGGTTTTATTGCGTTAGCAGAATGGATGTTTTTCTTTTCCTCAAATAGAATTTTTTTAATTTGCTGAATCCATTCTTTAGTTGCGAATCATGGGAGTCGAACCCAGTATCTCAAAGGTTATGAGCCTTGAATGATTTTCCGTTTCACTCACTCGCTAGCACGGGGAGATGGATATGAACCACCACCAACAGCTCAGACGCTGCCATTCTACTTAAACTACCCCCGTAGTTGGTACCGCTGGTGGGCCTTGCACCCACATCTCTCTCCAAAAATGAGAGGCTCTAGCAATTGAGCTACGGCGGTATAATAAAAGAAAACCCTGTCTTTCAGGACTTACAATCTTTTTTGTAGAGGATGATGGAATTGAACCACCGTTTCAGCCCGAAAATGGCTGCGTCCTATCACTAGACGAATCCTCTATTGCTTCGGTTCGAAACCGAAGACTTGTTCCAGACGTACATCTTATTTTACTAAGTTCAGCCCAGATGCTTTTGTAGCGGGGGCTGGAATAAAAACTGGTTTTTTATTCAACCCCAACATATTTATGATTATGAAAAAATTATTTACCGAATCACAGTATGATAAATCTAAATCAATGGATAAATTAGAATTAATTTGTTATAATTGTAATTCTAAATTTTTAGCCATAAAAAAACTAATAACTCAAGAAATAAAACATAATAGAGGACGTTTAAAGTTTTGCTCCCAAAAATGTAATAATGAGTTAAATAATAAAACAAAACATCGTGATGTTTTTTGTTTAAATTGTGAAAAAAATTTTTTAAAAAGCAATTCTCAAATAAAAAAAACACCGAACAACTTTTGTTCTCGCTCTTGCTCAATAAGTTTTAATAACAAACATAAAACAACTGGTAATAGACGTTCTAAACTAGAAATATGGTTAGAAGAACAACTAACTACCTTATACCCTAACCTTGAAATTCATTATAATCAAAAATCAGCGATTAATAGTGAATTAGATATCTATATTCCTAGTCTCAATATAGCTTTTGAATTAAATGGTATTTTTCATTATGAACCAATATATGGTGTAAATAAATTACAACAAATAAAGGAGAATGATATATCTAAATCAAAAGCTTGCCATGAAGCAAAGATTGATTTATGTATTATTGATACATCTGGTCAGAAGTATGTTAAACCATCAACTAGTCAGAAGTATTTAGATATTATCGATACAATAATTAAAGAACGCATATCAATCGTTTAGTCACTATTTCTAGTGTGCAGTTACCACTACGTGCAAGTAGATTGATTTCGGTAACTTAGCGGGGGCGTGAGTCGAACACGCGACCTCTAGGTTATGAGCCTAGCAAGCTTCCAACTGCTCTACCCCGCAAGTAGAAAAGAAAGGAATCGACCCTCTATTTCAGCCCCCAACGGGCTGTGTCTTAATCATTAGACGACTTTTCTATGTTATCCCAAGATGGTTGTTCGTATTTATTTTACATGACTCCCGTTTACATGGCAGTAATTTGTTACACGGCCTCACTTCCTCTTTACCAAATTGTATTTGTTTTTTGATTCTTTTGCAGAACCCATCTTTTCGGATAATTTTTTAATGAACGTTGTGTTTATATATATGCAAAGGTACTAAAAAAGTTTCGATTTGTCAAGTATTTTTGAAAATATTTTTTTAATTTTCTTCATTTTCAAAAGAATTTGGCTGTTTTCGTTGTTCAACAACAACAAAAACATCTTGCTTTTTGTTTAACATATGTATTACATTTAACACTACGTAATACGAATCTTCAAAGAACACATATTCATCTTTTCTTGGAATGATGACCAAGTTCAGGTTTCTTTTAATCACGTTCCATTTACTATCCAATAGTGTAAGTGTATATTTTTTTCTAAACATGACTAATGATAGTGTAAATTTATCGTCAGTCAAGTATTTATAGTAAAATAACACCAACAAAATTTAATGAACATGACAAACGGATGCGGATGCGGAAAACCAAAACCAACAGTGGTTACTAGACCACCTAGACCAGTTAGATAATCAAGGGCCGTATGGCCCTTTTTATTTTGCTGGAGACTCTGTTTGTGGCTCGGCTTCTGGCTCTTGTGATTTTGGCTTATCATCACCCTTGCTAAATATTTTTTCAACAACGGTTAGTCCTAAGCCACCACCAACAATAAGAGCAAGCGAATCATACATAAAGCTAGGTGCAACCTTGTCTGCTGAAGTGAATGTAGCGATATACGCCAAAACAATCATATTCAATAACGTGAATAAAGCTGCAACTCTTTTTGATGATACATCACCATCAGTGCTTAACAATTTTTTAAAAAATTCTCCCATAATACTTTTTTAATATAAATACTACGAAAAAATTTTTTGTATTTTTAAGCACAAAAAAGTCAAGTGTGGAGTATTGGGGAGTTGAACCCCAGTGTTGAATATTCTTCAAAAGCCTTCTACATGTTTAGAACAGTCTTTTCTAAGACTTCGAAATAGATTGTTTGTCAACGAAAAACAACCGAAACCGAATGGGCTACCATTATCCTGTGGCGAATACCACAATTAGGTGAATTATCACCATCAGCTATATTAGGCTACAGCAAGCTCTCCAGCGAAGCTGCAAGCAGCTACGTCAAGGAAATTTTCAGCAACAACAAAAGAGTTGTCAATTCAAAGTTTAATAGGTAGATTAAAGTGCTTCCATCTAGCACTACATGCTTACTAATTACGACTATATCCAGTCAATTCCAAGTATACCCCATATTTAAAGAACATTTGTGAGATATAAATATGTGGACTTCGTTTAAAGTCCACATATTCCTCTCGTTTAACAATACAAAGGTACGAAACCTTTTTGTAATTTGCAAGCTTAAGCGAAATTATTTTTTTTCATTTTTTCATCTCGCTGTCTTTTTACCGTAGCTGCTCTACGTTGACCTGCCACCCAGTGTCTAAGCTTTTCTTCAGCTGTCCAATTTCCATAGTTCTTTGGTGGATGAAGAATACGATTTACATCTGGCGGTGTGATACGAAACTTTCTAGCTATCTCGTCTACCGTCATACCATATTTCTTCTTCATCTCTAGGATACTTTCTTTATCCTTCGGAGTTAACTTATAAAAGTTCGTGAAGAGAACCTGTTCATCAGGTGTTAGTTCTGTTGCCATTACTTTTTAGTTTTTATTTTTTTGTGTGTAATAATATCATCTATAATGCCATAAGCCTTAGCTTCTTCAGCGTTTAACCAGAAGTCTCTCGTTGCATCTTTCTTAACTTGTTCAGGGTCCTTATCGGTATACTTACCCAAAAGACCAAACAACAAGTCATTGTGTTTTTCAGCTTCTTCAACATACTTTCTAACATCTTGTATGTTACCTTCGGCACCATAAGATACTTGGTGAAGCATTACGCTGCTGAAGCGAAGGCTAAATCTTTTGCCTTTGGTTCCAGCACCCAGAAGTATGCTACCCATGCTTGCCGCCATACCAGTATTGATGGTTACTATATCAGATGATACGTAATCCATTACATCAACGATAGACAAGCCAGACTTAACCGAACCGCCTGGCGAATCCACATGCAGCGTTATGTCTTTATTTTCCAAGTTATCCAAGAACATAAGTTGTGCTTGTACAACCGTACTCATAGCATCATTGACAGGACCAGCCAGCCATATGATACGGTCCATCATCATTCTCGAAAATATATCCATTTGCGTAACACGCATTTCTCTTTCTTCAAGAATATAAGGGGTTAGTGATGCGCTGGGACCATAGATTCTGTTTTGAAGCTTTTCCCAATCGTTGAACGCAAGGGAAGATATTCCCATATGTTTTATTGCGTAGTCTTTAAATTCGTTTCTTATATTCATATTAGTATCTCCTTATAAAAATTGGCGTAAATTCTCCAACCCACGCACCTATTATGTTAAAGTCAAAAAATTCAATCGCATCTTCGTATGACATACCATCGCGGTCCATAAGTATTTCGATTATTTTTTCAACATCATAAGCAACGACAGGACCGAGGTTTATTCTCTCGGCCATGCCAATTATTGCTTCGTCATACCCATCGCAAATCATTGCCTCTGGGTTTATATCCTCAACATCTAGTCTTGTCATTAGTTTGTTGTCTGTTCGTTTTCTTGTTCAGCTTCTTTATCGGCTTGATAAAGAGTCTTTATTGATTCTCTAAGAACTTCAATAGCTGCAAAGCCATGCTTACGAAGTATTCCGCTGTGAGCCAAGAAGTCTGGCTGTGTGATAACTACCTTGTCTTTTTCGCTGTCGTAGCTTATGTATGCTATGGCTTCTTCAACCACGATACGTTTTTGTTCATCGGTTAGTTTTTCAAAGATAGATTCGTTTATGACGATGATAACATCATCACCACTTCTGTACTTCAACAAATCGTTAGACTTGTTTACCTTGAAAAGGTCCTTAGACTTATTGTTAGTAATAACAGCTATGTCTACATAGTCTGTTAATCCAGCTTCATGGATTACTCTGTCGAACAGAGCTTTGGTGTCCTCAAATGGTTCTTCAAATTTTGCCATTGTGTTTTTTTTGTATTATAAAGTTGTTATGTTTTTTTTGCAAATATACTACTTACTTTCCTAAGTTGCAAGTTTATTAAAACTTTTCTTCAGATATCTTTAACTTTTCTAGCAAGTCTTTTGTTTCTTCGCTTATCTTTTTAGGCATCTTAAGACCTATGGTTATAATTAGGTCACCACGTTCCTTATCCATATAATTGTAAATTCCTTTGCTAGGAACCCTTAGATTACTACCTACTTCGGTATGCGCTGGGACGCTCATTTTAATCGTGGTACCTTCTATGGTCTTTAGTTCTACCTTATCACCTAGAACCAATTGTGAGTATGACAAAGATAGATTCATCTTTAAGTCGCCATTAACACGTGTAAAGGTCTTATGCGGTAACTCCATGATATTGATAACCAAGTCGCCGTTTTCACCACCCTTTATTGCGCTTCCTTTTCCCTCCATTACAAAAGCCATTCCATTTTGAACTCCCTTCGGAATCGTAATATCTATGGTCTCTTCTGCATCAACAATACCCTTACCGTCACAGTCTTTACACTTTATTTTAGGGGTACTGCCTTTTCCACTACATACATCACACTCAACAACTTGTTGAATGACACCGAATGGTGCTCTTATATGGGTTATTTTTTGCCCTGTACCGTTGCATGAGGTACAATTTTCTAAGTCTGTGCCACCATGACCACTACACGTGGCACATGAATCTGTTCTCTTATACTTAAATTGCTTTTGGGTACCAGTATATATCTCTTCAAGAGTTAACTTTACCGTTAGGGTCATGTTATCACCCTTCTTTATTCTATTTTTGTTGCTACTAAAGAAGTCTCCGAAGCCACCAAAACCACCAAAGCCTCCGAATCCACTTGAATTTGGTTCTGATTCGTGTCCAAATCTATCATACTTAGCTTTTTTATCGGCATCTGATAGATGTTCATATGCTTCAGCAACTTCTTTAAACTTTTCTTCGGCTTCTTTATCACCATTGTTCTTGTCTGGGTGATATTTTTTAGATAATTGACGATATGCTTTCTTGATTTCGTCAGCTGAAGATGTTTTTGTTACGCCTAGTATTTCGTAATAGTCCTTTTTGGCCATTATGGTATTTATTTTTATAGCAAAGGTACTAAATTAAAATTAAAAATGCAAGTATATTATGGAGTATAGGGTAGTGTTAGCAGCAAATGGTGTATATAAAAAGACCTTGCATAGATGTAAGACAAGGGCAACAGCTTTTGTTAACTTTCATAGGATAAAAGATGAGAACAAGGTGAAATACCCTAGAAGATTTATCAACACTGGTAGTATAAAACCAGTTAAGTATGAGATATACGTAACTAAGCCTACCGAGGAAGGTGATGTGTTTAGAACGCTACGTGATGACTATGGTAAGTTATATACAGAAAAACCTCTAGGTGACTGGACCATACTACATAGCGATTCATATGAAGTAGAAGAAACCTTTTGGATATATGGCTTCGACTCAAAGAAAGACAGACCAACAATAAACGAAGTTGTTAAGCGTCTTATGGTCGGTGCTTATTCAAAGAAGATGGTTAAACAAATAATAGTTGTGTATAACAAGCTTATTATCTATAATGAAGAACAATTCGATATGGTTCTATGTAAGAACCTAGAGGATGCTCAAAGACTTCACCACACACTAGCTAAGATAGCCAAAAAACAAAAGATAAAGAGCCTTATGTTTATGGGCACAGCCAGCAAAGCCATGATAGGTCGAATCTATGATATGGTACACGAAGAAACTGGTTGGCCTTATACCAAGATAAGGAGAAGGTCAACCAGACCCTAGTGTTATCTAAATAGGCTTTCTAGTCTATTAACAAGAATAGCAATCCTAGCATCATTTTTTCTTATGGTTTCTTCAATTTGAAACGGTATGTTTGTTGTATACTCAGATTTCAATTTTGAATTTTCCCTTTGTAGTCTATCGCTTTCACGAAGACACTGGTCGTATATCACAGCTTTTTCATCGTTAGTCATTTGTATTACATTTACAATCGCCACCACACTCACATTCTGGACCGCAAGTTGGTTCTAGTGTTATTTCTTCAACTGGAACAGTTATCTCTGGGTTAACATCAAATGCTTTCTTGATGTCATTAACCAATTTATTTATCTCTTCCATTTCAGCTTCTTTAACCATAATTGGATTTATGCACTCTAGTCTTTCTTCACCTTTTGTTGGAAGGAAGAACGCTATTGCATTGGCTTTTCTTGCTGCGATAGCATCATTTACCGATGCCGCAAATGGTTGAATTATGTCTTTGTTTTTCATTAATTCAGCATCCAAGTAGAATACTAGGATAAGTGGGTATTGTTTTTCCATATAACTATTTTTTTAGATATATCTCTTCGATGATATCTTCTTTTATTATTTTAGTGTTTAAGCTAACGTTATTCATGAAGTGTTCAAGAATAAGGTCATTAACTCTTTGTTTTTTATTATCGTCACCAACTTCAATAAAGGCTTCGATATTGGTGCCATCCTCTAGCCTTACATAAATTAAATACTCAGAAACCTCTTTTTGAGGCATTTGTTTTATAACTATTTTCATACTTAAATCTACCGAATACTTTTTAAAGTGTAAATGCTATAAACGCAAAAAGCCGAATAAATCGGCTTTTGGTGTGCTTTTACAAGATGCGGAGGCTTTTACTTCGAACCCAGTTAGAAGGTTTCTAGTTTTTGGAAAAGGTACCAGAGGACCTTACGTTTAAACGTATAATATTGCTTTTTTTGTTTTGTTTTGCTGTATACATCTTTTAGCACTATAAAAAAAGGTTGGAACTCTTTCGAGAACCAACCTTTGGTATTAAACTGTTATCGCTGAGTAACGGGCTGAGTTAACAACATCCATCATCATTGAGTATGGAGTCATATCTTTACCAGACAATACGCTTGTCAATAAAGAAGGACTAAAGCCTGACACCAACGCAGTTCCTTTCTTATCGAATTGAACTGGCTTGTTAGAGTCATTTCTTGACTGAAGGTTCCAGTATACAAGCTTAGGCATTGTGTACCCAGCATTCTTATACTTTTCTTCAATCATTTCTTGTGCTGTGAAACCACCAACTTGGTTAAATTCCATATCTGATAATACGATTATCATTGTTGGCATTTCATCAGGTGAAACCTTGCTCTCTACCGCTTTTTTAAGCAACATTTTGAAAGCGGCTTCTAAGTTAGTATCGTAACCAACTGGTCCTTGGATTTGACCTATCCTTTCAGATAGGCTACCCTTAAGGTATTGCAGTGTTGGTCTTGATGTGAATGTGATGAACGCATCCTTGAACTTTCCAACATTCCTTTCAGATATGTAAAGACCAAGTGATATCGCAACATCCATACACAAAACGTTAGGGTTATTACCAGCTGCACACTGCATTGACCCAGAAACGTCTACCATCGGTATCATTCTTTCTTGGTTACCTTCCAAGAAGTTTGGAAGTGCAAGCCATTGTGCATCAGCACCACGACTTGAGCCGTAACGAACATTCTTTACGAGGTCGTATGGGAACAATGCTCCAGCGTTTATCTTTGTTTCACCCTTTTCAAGGCTAGTCAAATAAGCACCGAAACGGTCCTTGTCATTACGAGAGAACGCTTTCATCAAGTCGCTCATAGCCTTAGAAGGAAGCTTTGAGTATTCAATAGCACCCCACTCATTAGCACACATCAATTGTTCAACCGTATTAGAGTTTTCAACCAATAGTTGACGATATGCCTTTGGTGTAAGACCAAGGTGCTTACGCAATGCGTTAGCCCAAGACTTCTTTTCACGATTACCAACGTTTGGACGTGGTGCCCATTTTGCTGCCAAACCATTTTTGGTTTTAAGAGCATTACCATAAAGGTCCAAAGCATCTTTTTCAAGGTTTGTACCTACGAACACGAGCAAGTCATCCCAACGTCCGAACTCAGCAACCAAATGCAAGTTCTTACGCATAGATTCAGTGCGCTTTTCAGCCAAGTATGTAGCGATATCACGGAATATCTGTCTTTCACCAGCACCTCCGCGAACGTCACGTGCCCAGAATAAAAGCTTCATTGCTGTCAAAGCATCTTCAGAAAACGCCTTTACGAAAGCGTTTATAAGACGTGTTTTATCTTGTCCTCTCATCGCACCAATTTGGAAGAACAAGTCTACACATTGGTTAAGAGAAGATGAGTTAGTCACCATACCATTTTCAGTACGCGAATTTTTAGTTTGCATTGCTTGTAATAAAGTTGCCATAAATTTTGTTTTTGAGGTTTAGATTTTTGTTAAGTGATGCAAAGGTACGAAAAAAAACTTCCTGTGTCAAGTATTTCCTAAGAAATATTTGCCATAAAAAGCTAATTTATTGATAATCAATTAATTATTTTAAAGTTTCTTGAACTTTACTAGAATACCACCTAACATGGCTTCAAATTCTGACTCAGGGACAAACTTTGTTGAGTATGGGTTTGCTTTATAAAACAATTCTTGATTGATTTGGTTGTGTTCCGCTTCTGGTAGCTCATAGAGCATTGTTAGACCTTTTTTTTGTATCTTAGGATTTTCTACCATAAATGAAACCGTCTCTATTAATTCTTGGTATGTCATATTAGAACTTTGTAAATATCTTTGTTAACCATAGCTTTAGTCTTGTTGTCCATGGTTTTTTTATAAGCTTAATAGCTCTTGGGTCGGATTTCATCTCACCACCAAGCCCTTGTTTAAGTTGATTTGCAAATTTAGCCTTAGCGATAGCCGTACCAAACTTAGCACCTAGTATGTCTTTTTCGGCATCGTTAAGCTCTCTTATAAATTCATAGTCTTTCATATAGTCTTGATTTTTTCCTCCATTCCTTCGTATAAAGGACTTGGTAATTTATCCTTTGAAAACCAACCATATTCTTTGTTTTCATGGTCTAATTTAGGTGCAAATTCTTTCGAAGTAAAGCCATGATAGAAATGAAAGTTTCTATTTTTATCTTCCCTAAATTCAACACGTATTTTTTTAAACTTAATGTCGTGAGGTTCTAGTGAAAGCTCTTCTTTGAACTCTCTCTTTAGACCGTCAAGAACCGATTCGCCTTCATGTATACCGCCAGCCATAAGAGACCAAGTTGGGTTGTCTTCGTTTCTTAGTAACAATAGTATGTTTCCAGTTTCGGTACACTTAATCAGAACGCCAGCTGAAGCTATCTTTTCATCTTTTTTTTGCTCTTGTAACGTTGTTTTATTTAAGTATTTACTTGCTTCTTCAAGATTGATAACAACATATTCGTAGCCATTTTTCATTACATCATAACCCAATGCGACCATCATATTAGACCAGCGTTTAGATATATCCCATTTAAAGGTATCAGAGATATTTTTTCTAGCGGTATCGATATTTTTACCAATTTCTTTTTTTAACTTATTGGCTATAACACCATAAAAAGCTGAAGACATTGTATCGCTTTCCTTTTCTTCCAATTCATAAATTTTTTTAATTAACTCCTCATCGACTGGTTTTTCTGTATCCAAAACGCTTAAGTTAGATATGTCCAATGTAGTTATAACTCCACCATAGTCTTTAGCTTTATTTATAGAATCTGAAAAATAAACACCCCAACCATGTATGGCTCTAGAACCGCCTTTTATTTTTGATGGGTCTAGGGTTGTCAATTTGGTTTCCCCACCATGATATAAAACATCATCCTGTTTTGTTTCTTTTATGTTGTTAGGGGTATTGTCATGGCCGCATTTATGACAAAAATACATATCTGGTCCAGACTCTGATTTTTTCCAAGTCCAACCACAGTTTTTGCATTTGATTATCTTATCAAGTGCTTCTCTTAGCAAGTGTTTAATTAAATCTTTCATACTTATAAATATTTACAAATTTACATTATTTCTTTATCATTAAAATAAAACTATGACTACACTTATTTTTATTCTTATTTGCTATGGTGCTTGTAATAACATGATTTACGGGTCTTTATTTGAAGGTTGGAGAACGCTATTGTCTAAGTTCGGTACTGGTGGATATAGCCTTTATAAGTTATTTACATGCTTTATGTGTCTTGGAACTTGGATGGGCTTTGCGGTAAGCTTTATCATGTACAGCTTCGGATATGGACACTTAACACCGATGGGTTCTGTTGGGGTTTCAAATGTTTATCTAATGACATTCTTTAACGGGTTGTTAGCAGCTGGTGGTGTCTGGCTTGTTAATAATCTTGAAGACGCATTGGAAAGACATGGACAACCGCAATAAAAAAAAGCCCCTTATAGGGGCTTTTTAATTAGAAACCTTTGCTATCAATGCACTTGCTACAAGCTTCATCTGGTCCACAATCACATTCGGGTCCATATTCATCATTTGCCAACGCAAGTTGAATCTTCGATTTTGGTGGCAATTCAATTTTGCTTTTGGCTGTTGGATTTCTTTTCTTCGACATCTGTCTATTCCTTTCAGCTCTTGCTTCTTCTTCAAGCATTTCTTTTTCTTCTTCGGTTAATTCTATTGGGTTACCATGTTCATCCAAAAATGGTACTGTTTCTATGGTTTCGGTATTTGGTCCTTCAATAGTCTCAACGATTGGTTCAACCGATTCGCTAAGTGTTTCTGTGAATTCTTTTTCGATATCAAATTCATCAAGACTTGGTACCAAGTCTTCGTTGAAAACGAACTTGAGGTTTGCTAGCTTAACCAATGAGTGTTTTTGAAAGAGTTCTTTTAGTTCGTTTACCTTCTTTCTCAAAAGGTCGTGTTTCTTTTCTCTTTCTTGATTGAGCTTGATAACTCTTTCGACATATTCAAACAACTCATCAACACCTACGCCATCAACATCGCTATATACCATGTAATAGTTCATTTCTTCGTTACCCTTTACACGCTTAACAAGCTTATCTTCTGGTACGGTCCAACCCTCTTTAAATACCGCGTCCACCAATGGTGTACCGTCAACATAACGAAAACCTATAACGTAGGGTTTTAATGAATCAAGTATTTTTTGTATATTTGCCATAGTTTATATTTTAATACCAGTGAAAATCACGGTTAGTATATAAGCTATCGAAACACCTAGATAAAACAATGATGTCGTTGAGAGCTTATACCTTACAGGTTCTTCTTCGGTAGAAGTTAGAAATGCTTGTATGAAAAAATATGAATGTCTTATTACTACCAGTATTGACATAAATAAACATAATACAAACACCTTCATTATTAGTGTTGATATCATATTAGTCTTTTTTCTTTGATTCTGATACCAATACTCTCAATTCTTGAGCTAGGCTTTTTACTTCTTGCAAGCCTTTTCTTAGTCTTACACCAGCTGCTTTGGTATCTTTTTCGAAGGTCTTTATTGCATCTTCTTCTAGGCTTTCAATAAGAGCCTTTAATTCTTTAAACTTATCCATTTTCTTCTTTGTTTTGTGTGTTATTATTATTTGTCATCATTGTTTGAAACTTGACCAAGGCTTGTTCGGTTAATACCATTTGTTTAAGTATTTCTCTTGCTTTGATAGATTTTAAAGAGGCTTCACCATCGCCGTTTAAAACGAGTTCCAATTCATCCTCCAGCTTCAATATATCTGTTGAAAACTGAGCGTAAATTAATTTTATTGTTCTTTCTGTGTTCATGGTATAATTCTAAAACAAAAACCTTTAAAATCAAGTCTAAATCAATGATTTTTCAAAAATCTTATAAATCTCTAAAAACGTATCCATATCTGAATTTGTCTTATAACGATTATAATTAAATATATCGGACCATAGCTTAACGCTGGTTTTATCCGTGTACCCTATGGGTTTATTTTCGATTGGGTAGAATACTTCGGTCATAAAAGCTAGAAAATAATCATAAAGCTTTTCACCTTTAAAACAGATGCCTTCTTTATTGAAGTTTTCAAGATTCTTATTCCAACACCAATCAAAATGGTTTATTTGTTCTTCTATACCTGTTACGTCATCACCCATATATGTATCAAACACTAGCAATAGTAAGCTTTGAACAAAATCACTAAACAATTCGCATCTTTCATATTTGATGTTGTTTGCTTCGTATATGACCAAGGTACTCTCCCAGCTTAATGGTGTGTTTATGTAATCCAAAAATTTACGATGTTTATCCATGAATCAAATATAGAATCCTTAACCAAAAAATAAATATTATGATTTCAACCAACCATAGTATCTATTGGTGAGAGATGTTCTATCGTCTAGACCATTGGTACCACCATTTATTCTTTTGGTCATCGTAAGTATGGTATCTGGATTTACACCCTTATCGGCGATATCCCAAAGATGGTTGCTATCGAAAAAGAAAAGAGCAGATTCAAATGAATAATCAGTTGCAACCAAGTCTGGCGTAGCCATTATTTCTGGTTTTTTTAGGAAGCTTGCCAATGCTTGATAATTTGCTTTACCAGTTGTTTGTAGCGCACCACGACCACGGAAGGTCCAACCATCTTGACTAGCTTCATTTCCGTTTCCTAAACGATTACCATAAGCCCTAGATGCAATCTTTATCGGTTGTCTTGCATATGTATCAGAAAATTCCTTTGTTGGGAATAGTGATGACCATTGCGACATCAATCCAGTTGAACCATAGTTTAGATTTTCAGTAAAAATGGCGAAGCCACCAGTTTCATGTGCTGTTTGACCAAAAAAGTGCGCTGCTCTTTCTGGTGTCATTTTAAAATAAGCGGCTGCCGCTTTAAGTGTTTGTGGCCCGAATGAACCATCTGGCGTTACACCAATTTTTTTTTGTAGATTAATGAGACTCATATTTTTGTTTTATGATAAATATCTTTTAAAATAAAAAACCCCATATTAATATGGGGTTTTTTGTGTTTTGATTATATTAAAGGTCGTTGTATTTTTTCATTTCGTCATAAATCATTTCAGCTCTATCCATAGCTTTGATTTTTTTATCTTTAGCTATTGATGTGTAGATTTCATCATCTGGAACTTCGAATTCTTCATGGCCTACCTTAATTCTAAACAAACCTTTTCCGTTTGATAGTAATTGGAAGTGTTTTTCATCCATTGAACTAGCGTGAGTTGGAAGCATTTCATCTTCTTCATCACCATCAACATCTAAGTCTGTTTTTATTTCATGGCTTGATGGTTCTTTTTCTTCAGCTGAGTCTTCATCATCAGATTTTGCCCAGTTGCTATCATCTTCTGGTTCTTCACCTTCTTCGTCATTTTCTTCATCATGACCCATTTCGGTTTCGTCCATCATTTCAGTTTCTTTCATGAACTTTTCCATCATTTCTTTTTCATCCATTGGTTCTTCCTTCATGATGTCAACGCTTTCTTCTTCTTCTTCGCTTTCTTTCAAATGAACGTGTTTCTTAGCTTCTGGAGCATGTTTAAGGCTTATGTCTTCCCAGTGGCCTTCTTTAGCTTCTGGTGCTTCTTTTTCCATCATTTTTTCACCACCAGCTACTTCATCCCAATGAGCTTCTTTAGGCTTTGTTTCGGTGCCTTTTCCAGATACCTTATCACCACTTACGTGCTTCTTAGCTTCTGGCGCATGTGATGCAGCTTTATCAAGACTACCTTCTTTGCCCTTCGCAATAACGGCATCTTTTTTAACAGAACCTTCTACATGTTTCTTAGCTTCTGGAGATGATTTTGTTTCTTCATCCCAGTGTTTTTCTTTTGATGTTTCAAGACCTTCCATGTCTTCAGATTCAGTCATCAAAGACTTTGTCTTGCTCCAAATATCACCAAATACCTTATTTTCGTTAAGTCTTTCTTTTCCTTTTAGGCTTCCTAGAGTATCTTGTGACTTGTAACCAAAAAGAGCTTTCATTCTGGTAATGTCTTCGTTAACCAAGGTCTTATCAGCAGCAGTTAATACAACCGCTTTACCTTCAGAAAGATTACCTTCCCAACGGATTTTATAGGTTTCGTTACCGTCAGTCATTTCGAACTCTTTTTGGTTCACTTTGTATGATTCTGGTATAAGTTTCAAAGCGTTACCTAAACCTTTGAATTCTTTTTTAAAGATTAATCTTTTCATTGATTCCTTTATTTTAATTTTGTTATTATCATTATGTTTATCTTGAGACACTTTTTTTAAAGAAAAATCGCTACGACTTATGATAGCTGTTTTGCCATCTGACATCTTAGCTTTAACTACATTACCTAAGTCTTTTGGTATGTCTATTATAGTTGCTTCATCGTTTTTATATTTGCCAGAGTTAACTATTATTTCTCTACCAATCAAAGGATTTTTATCTTGTGATTCCTTAAGCTTACGGCCTGGCACCACACCCTTATTAACAGCTATTGGTCTAGAACCGTTATCATTTTTCATTTTCTCTGGTAATTCTTGAATGTCACGACCTCTCATGCTTATAGCTGGAGTTTCTTGACCTCTTAGTTCGGCAGATTTTTTTATTTTGCTAACTAATTCTTTTCCAAATGTTGGGCCTGTGAACCCTTGTTCTTTAGGATAAACATTTGCCCATTCTGGGTTGTTACCCATTCTTGAACTACCTTCGATTGCTTCAAGTGCTCTATCGGTAAACCATTTTTCTGGCATCGTATCATACTGAACCATTTCTTGACCGTTCATGATTTCCATTTGGTCATGATATTGTTTTTGAAAATCGTCAGCGTAATTGAACTTATTTTGAGGCATTTGCTTAGAAGCTTCATCTTTTTGAGTCTTATCGTAGTTCTTTACACTCTTTTCGATATCAGCAACGCCCTTTTTGTTTTCTTTGCCAGATTTTTTATTCATCTGATTGGTGATTGTGATACCAGGCGTAACGACTTCAGATAGAAACGTCTTAGCAAGATAGTCTTTTATTATTTTTTTATCCATTTTAGTTGTTTAAATATAAATATGCTAATTTAGAGTAAAGTTACCCTTTTCCTAATGAAGGAGCGTTAATATTTCCTTTGGTTTTTATGGTTTTAACCACGTTATCGACTGCACCTTTACTGCAACCAGCACCAGCAGGTTTATTATTTAGCTTAACACAATCGTTAAACTTAACAAATTCACCACCAGCCCATTGTGTCTTGTCCTCGGCTTTGGTCTTCTTATGGTTTTTAAACGTACCGTTACGGTCTATATCAGGTAACGCATTTGCATCATAAGGTCCAACACTAGAAGTTCCAGCGGTTGTTTCATAAACTACAGGTACATCCAATTTATTAGCGTCTACTGGCATCTCTTTGGTAACCATACCCATAGGTGCTGTAAATGCGCCTGATGAAGCAGCTCCAGTCATTTCTTCAAGACCAGATTCTTTTTCTTTCTTTCTAAGTTCTAGTTCTTGTTTTCTAATAGCCGCTAATTTGTCTGCTATTCTTTTTTGTTTTTCTTCAGGTGTTTCACCAGTTTCTTTTGGAGTACGGTTAAAATGCTTAACCATCATTTGTTGTACCTTGTCGGAGTTAGTTTCTTCACCAATCCTAGAATTTGCAGTAAGAGCTGAAATTATTTGAGGGTCTTTATCATAAACACTGAGAAGATTTGTTTTTAGTTCATCATTGATTGGTTCTACTTCTTCTTGGTGACCATTTACGTAATTTTGTATTACTTCTTTATCGATATTGTTTCTTGACATCACACCCAAGTCTTCTGGCTTAAGGTCAAAATGGTCAAAGTAGTACAAGCCTTCTGGCCCCTTAAGTATGGCTATTTCTGGATTAACAGCAATAACCTCGAACTTTCCTTTAGGGTTTTGTTTTTCTCTCTTATCATACATAGGGGCATTTGGATGATACTCAGCACCAGCTGGATAGTCACCTACTTCAGCTAATTTCTGTTCGACACCCTTAGAACCACCAATAAGGCTTTTTAGTTCTGTTTCCAAAGCCTTAATTGCTTCTTGTGGATTTCCAGTTGTCTTGGATAATTCATACTTACCATCCTTATCTACTATCAAGCCTTTCTTTTCAAGCATGTCACATAGCTGATGATAAGTTAAGCCATGCTTCTTCCAAAATGGTGAAAACTCGTCTGATTTACGATATAGATACTTGATTAGTTCTATGGTTTCTTTTTTCAATTCATCATCAATCTCGACCATCTCATCACTTTCTTTAATGACCTTAACCTTACCCTCAACAATAAGACCAGCTTTAACTAGCTTCTTATATTGAGATTCGGTTACCTTTATCAATTTTTTTGAAGATGTATCTACTACAATACCATTTTCAAATGTTTCTATCGACCTACCTACACCTTTAACACCAGCTTTTATCTTGGTCATATCAACGTTTGGGTTTATGATTCTGCTTGTATCTAGGCTTTTTAAATCACGTCTTATAGCATCAATCTTTGTATTTGCAATATGACCAACAAACTTTCCAGTCTTCTCAAAGAATTTAACATCATTAGATGGGTCTTGTTTTGAAATAATCCTAAGAATCGCTTCGCTTATCTTAGATAGACTAAGAGCTGGTTCAATAATTTCTGGATTTTCTTTTGTTGGTAGTTGTTCCGAGTATATGGTTATATACTTTGGTGCTGAACCCAAAACACCAGAAACTGATTTCATTCCATCGTCTTCTGATTCTTTCTTTAAACCCAAAAGGTTTGCTTGGCTTTCTGTGATTATAATTTTCTTCATGTTTAATTACTTTTATTGCTAAGTCCACTTTTCCAAGTAGCTCTTTTAATCCATAATGCTTTGAATAGCTGTGTTAAAACGTTTGAAGAGATTTCAACAACCTTATCTTCAAGGTCTTTATCATTTTTTATTCTGTCTTTTACTATCTTCTCTACCTTAGCCTTAAACTCATTGCTATCCATATAGATTTTAACCTCTTTGGTTATCTCAGCTTTGTTTTCGTTTATATTACTTTTCATAGGGCTATTGCATTTTAATATAAATATACGGTTTGACACAAAAAAAGCCTCATATGAGGCTTTTAAGGTAATAATATATGTCTTGTTATCTGTGTAGTGTCCAACCTAAAAGAAACCCTAGAATGGCCGCAACTGGTACGCTAACCGAAGCGATTATCTTAGCTGTCTTTTCCTGTCGTACTTTGCTTGTTAAGTCCGATATTTGATTTCTATCATTAATAAGCAAAATACTATCATTGCTTATCGTCTTTCTTGAAAGACTATCGTTTGTTTTATATAGGTTATTAACCTTAACCAAGCTTGATATTTGTCTTTCTTGTGTTTGAATAGTATATAGTTGCTGGTTGGTAATTTTCTTTTCACCACACCAGTCTTTATATAGCATTCTTGTCGCTACGATGTAGCGATATTTTACCTTAACGGTAGTCGTATCCTTATCGGTTAGAGAGGTAGTCTTCGAGGTCTCTTGAGAAAAGACTGACATTTGAATCATAAGGAAGGCTAGGAATAATAGTAACTTCTGCATTTGTTTTTGTTTTTATATTTTTTGTAACTGCTTTACTGCTATCAACTTTGTCTTTAGCTGCTTGGTAAAGGCTCTTATAATAAGCTATGCTATCGATATTGTTATCATATTGCTTTTGAATCTGTTTGTTTTCTGTTTCAATCCTCTTGACCTCTTTTTTAGGTAGTAAATCTACAACATGGGTTTTGATAGACTCAAAATTCAACATAACAATTATTATGATAATAGCCAGTATGATATATGTTTTGTATTTTAAAACAATATCTAAAACGTTTTTAAAATTCATATCGAAATTATTTTTGTTGGTATTCTGTTGTTATTTTTTTAGACCATTCTTTCTTCCAATTTTCAAAATGACCATTCATCTTCTTTATCGTATCGTTGATATTATCGTCCAATTGAATCGATGCTGTATCGATATATGGCCCATTCTCAAGCAAATTAAACGTAAATTCAGCCTTGCCATTAAGCATAATACCATCGATGGTTACGTTCTTTTCATTTGGGTATATCTTGAAGCTATTTATCTGAATGCTTGGGTCCACTATCTCTTGAAACTTATTCGTTTCATCTTTAAGTGTACCAGCATCTGCATCAACACCTGCTTCTGCTTCTGCTTTTGAGACTTCTTTTTGAGGCACATCATTAGGTGCTGAATCCTGCGTTGGTTGTGATTGAACTGGAGCACTTGCCACTGTTTGAGCAGCACCTCCCATGGTCATACCACCTTCGGCTTCGGTTATGATTGATTTATAACCACCTCTTAGCATTGCCATCATTTTTTTTGTCATATCATGTTCGTCAATTCTTTCTTTCATTGTTCAATTGCGTTTTTAAACTCTATGAAACCCCAACTGGGATTTACATCTGTAAAATGCTTTTCAAAATTACTCTTGTAAAGCACACCTTGATAGTCAACTAATTTGTCTATCTTGGTATTATGGCTTATAGCCGAAAAGGGTATCTTCAAATCTGAACACAACTTCTTAGATAATTCTATCGCTGAAGATAATTGTTCTTTGGTATAAGGAGACCAATAGGTCTGACCTCTCCATTTTTTTTCAAATACTTCTTTTCCATTATAAATATCGCCTAACCACGTAAGATGCAAATTTTTATCGGAATCTTTGATTAACCAACCCTCGTTCTCCAACAAAACAATGACTGATTTGCTATTTAGCGATTTCTTTTCAAAATACTCTGAACATAAAGAAGGGTCGAAGTGCTGAAATACCTTGCCGTCTTTATCTATTGTGTAATGAGCCGTCTTTTTATACTGACCATTATATCTATTTACCCAACCAATATAATGGCGCATATCGGTATTTAGCGTACCACCAATTATAATGAAGTTCTTGGTCGTTTTAAGGTCTATGTAGTTCTTGGAAGACAAAGCATATGTGGTATCATCTATTACCATGATTAACGCTTGAAGTATACCTTGTCGTTATCGCCATCCTTTACCACCTTGTTTGTACCTATTCTTTGAATAGCATTGTTCTTTTTTGGTTCTGGTACGTTAACAGAATAACCTCTGTCCTTTACCTCTGGAATATCCTTAAGTTCAACCTTGCCAGTTGGTATTACTGGTTCTCTGTGTTTTGAGTGTTCGATGACAGGTTCCTTAACCACTGGTGCTTCAATCACAGGTTCGTCTGGCGCATCAATTGGTTCATCTGGTATTTCTATATTCTCTTCGGTAGGTTCATCTGGAACATCCACTTCTTCGGCCCCTTCAAAATCATATGCTTGGGTATCTGGAGTTATATCAGATAAATCATTTTTAACGGGTTCTGAAGCCTTTTCTTTAGGTTCTAATGGGTTTTCTTCATCTTCGATTTCAAATATCCTATTGGTCATTAAAACAAGCGCAATCGCCAATGGGTCAAATACGAATATAAAAAGAAGTATCAATGCGTTTACCACCTTTCCCATGGGATACCCAGTTAGTTCTGAAATGTATTTTAACGGTCCAACTTCGCCAGAGACTTCGCTCTTTGAAGTTATATCCAGAGTCTTGATTGTGTAACTACCAATCGAATCAGATAGACCAGCATTTTTAGAATTAAGAACATCGATTTCTTTAGAAAGTTTTTGTATTTCATCTGTTGCATTTTGTATGTCACCTCTAACCTTATCTTTGGCGTAGCTTCCTCTAGCACTGTCAAGCCTAGCTTCTTGCGTAGAACGAAGATTGGTTAATTGGTCGATACGTTTGTTTTTTGTGTTGATTATCTTTTGATTATCATCAATATCCTTCTGAAACAATTCTTTCTTCTTATCTAGAATGCCAACTTGTCCTTGTTGAATTTCAAGCTTATTTGCAGTCTTTTGGTAAGCATTTGAAAGGAAGCCGTATATACCAGCAGAAGTTATAAGCATTAATACGCTAACAGCTATTGTCAGATATAGTCTTAGAGCTTTTGATACGTTATCCCAGTATCTATGCAAAGCTGTTGTTGTCACAACCTTAGCTATTTCTAAGCAACTAGCCATTATAACCACGGCTGTGCTGGCACCAGCAAATAATTGACTAAGACCCCAAACTGAAAAATATCCAGCACAACCAGCTACCGCCAGTGATAAGAATAACATTAAGTAAGCAAATCTATGTTTCATTTGTTTTTAATAATAAATATATAAATAAAGTAATTACTCGTTTATCAAGCTATATAAATCCAAAGCATTATGTCTTAACTTTCTTATAGCTTTTTCTTTTATTTGACGGATTCTTTCTTTGGTTAAACCATAGCGGTCTCCAATAGCTTCCAGCGTCATTGGCTCCAAGTCTGTATTGATTCCAAAATAAGACTCTATTATTGCTCGTTCTCTATCATCCAAACAAGCTAGGGCATCATTTAAGCCCTTCTTTACCCTATCGGTAATCACCAAGCCCTCTTCTTCTTTTTCCTCTGCTATAAGCTCTGCTAATTCATCACCGTCTTCATTTATAACTTCGTTCAAAGAAGTATGTCTTGGATACTTAAGTATTTCAACAGCTTCATCATTTTTATTGAATAACTCACCGTATACTGGTTCGCGTTCGTTTTGTATTTCAAACCTTGCAATTTCTTTATTGAGATGTGAAATCTTATTGATAACATTGGCTGGGAGCCTCACTACACGTGCGTTATCGTTTAGGCTTTGTATGATTGATTGTTTTACCCACCATACAGCGTATGATATAAAACGAAAGCCTTTTTTATGGTCAAATCTAGTTGCGGCTTTTATTAAGCCATAGTTACCTTCGCTTATCAAGTCAGACAATGCAAGTCCTTGACCTTGATATTCTTTTGCTATCGATACGACAAACTTTAAGTTTGCTTTTACCATCTTATCAACAGCTTTCTGGTCGCCATTTTTTATTTTTTTAGCTAAATCAATTTCCTCCTTTTGGGTTAGAATTACTGATTTTCTTACGTCTTTAAAATATTTTGAAACACTGTCGTTACTGTCAAAGTTGATAAATTTTTTACTCATTAATTAATAGTTGTCATATAGTTGTTATTGCTTTTATTGTTTATAAAATATAATAAAAAATTATAAAAAGTCAAGATATTATGGCTTGGTATTTTGGTTTAATATGTCCCTTATTTCAGCCGCTTTTTCGTAGTCTTCGTTATCCAAAGCAACCTGTAATTGTTCTTCCAAAGAAGGTTGTTTAATCGATGTTGCTATGGTTTTTGTCTGAGAAGATACTTCGATTGACTTCGAAAAGTTTTCATTCATTTCAGATATATTCGTTGTCTTTAAAAATCCGAATAGGCCCTCTTGTATTTCTGGCTTCATGATGTTAAAACCACTACCTTCTTCGTTCAAGTCAAAAAGCAAAAAGCTTCGATTGTTTGTCGTAAACCATTCTTTTAATTCACTGGGATTAACCGCAGATGAAAATGTTGCAATAAGTATGCCTTTGGCATCAAGAATATTAGGCTTGGTTTCGCTGATTTTTAGTATTTCATCCTGAGACCCAAGCGTATCACCCATTATTACAATGCAATAATTTCTAAAACTCATTTTTATATTATTTTTAACAAAGGTACTAATTTTTTTTGACTTTTACAACTATTTCAAAGACAAACTTGAAATGTTAGACACCTTATTGATTGTCAATACATTATCACCCCAGTCTTTGATTATATCATTGTGTGTAATCAAGAATACAATTTCGTACATATCTTTTATCTTATCGAACAACATCTTTAGCTTTTCGATGTTTTCTTGAGCAACCTTACCCATGACTTCATCAAACGTAATGAAGTTCGGCATTGGTAGCGTAGACATCTTACCTAATACACCTCTTAAGGCTAAGCTGGCCGCTGTTTTTTCAAATCCGCTGGCAGACTTTAATAACCTTGAAGTATCGTCTTTGTTTATCAAAAACTGGACATCATTCTTATCATCTATAAATATCTCGACTTCGAAATCGCACACATCTTCGAGCAGTCTTTGTACCTCAGAATTTATGATTGGTAGAACGGACCTAAGTACCAATTTACTAATACCCTTTTTACCAACCAAGTCTATGTATATCTTGAATACACGGTCAATCTCCTCTTCTTTCTTGATGGTTTCGATAAGCTTTGTTTTGTTTAGTATATGGTCCCTATTTGTCTGTATATCTATAGACACCCTTTCTATCTTAGCTATGCTATCATTTTTGGTATGTTCATGCACCATGATATCGGATTTTACTTTAGAAATAGCTATATCCATGCGTTTATTGTGTTCAATAGCTTCTAGGTTAAGGTTATACTTCTTCAAATCGTTCATTTTAGAGGTTACCTGGTTCCTTAAGCTACCGATTTCAACTTCCAATCGGTCTTTATCCAACTCTAAACGGTTTTTGATATCTATTTTTGTCTTGGTTTCATTCAATATCGTAAGAGTTTCGGTTAGAGATAATAGTTTTCCATCCAAAATAACAATCTCTTTTGTAATTTTATCGATATCCGCGTTATAATTGTTTATGTGTTCAGTGTTATCGACATCATCCAACTGTCTTTTACATGTTTGACATATACCGCCAGCGATTAATTCTTGTATAACTCTTTTTAAACGTCTGATTTCAGCTTCTTTAACAGCCTTTTCAGAGGTTAATTTTGATAAGTCTTTGGTATATTGGTAGTGTTTGTCTTCATCGAAGTTTATCTGGCCCATATCTTCAATCTTTTCACCCAATTCAACCATCTTGGTCTTGATATTTTTACCCTTAACGGTAAGGACATCCACTTCTTCCTGTAGCTTTGATGGGTTCATAGCAGATATAACCACATCTATCTTCTCTTTGCTATTGATTAGCTTGTCATTTTCTTCGTTTAACTCTACAATCTTAGCCTTTGCACCTTCTAGTCTTTCGGTTAATAGTGTTTTTAGTTCTAGTCCTTGATTTATTTTCTCTTCATGGTCAGCTATATCATTGGTTAGCGTTATAACGTCATATTCGTTAGACTTCTTTTTCTTAGCAAACTCATTATACATAACCCTAGCAGCGGCTTCTTTAAGTTCTAGTATTTCTAGCCCTATAAGACGAGTAAGTATCTTACCAGATTCGCTTGTTGTAAGACCTATAAGGTCATCTAGGTTCTTTTCTGTTGCCAATACAAGCATTTCAAAGTCCTTTTCGTTTCCTATAGTTTCTTTTAGCTTAAGCGTTGTTCTCTTGGCATCTTCTTCATTTAATTCTTCCTCTTCACCGTCTGGTAGAATCTTGTAGTAGTTTACCTTATTGGTTACATTCCAACCTTCAACCTTCTTAGAGCTACGTTTCATCTTTCGTTCTATTATGGTTTCTTGCCCTTCAATTTCAATCATACCGCGAACAACCAATTCGTTCTTTCCGCTAAAGGTATTGAATATTTGTTCGTTCTTGTCTGTCTTGGTAGTGGTGCCGTGAAGCAGAAACTTTATTGCGTCAATCGTAAGGGTTGTTTTACCACCTTGGTTGGCTGGATTAGAGTTCACAACAGTTAAGCCTTTCAACTTGCTGAAGGGCAAATAGTTTTGTTCTCCAAAAGACAAGAAGTTATCAACCATTATCCATTTTACAGACCAACTCTTGTGTTGTGATTGAGTAAGGTCCACATTAAGCTCACCATTAACCTTATCATCCAACGCAATGATACGATTGAAGTCTACAACCTTGTTGTCTCTATCTATGACTTCTTTCATCAAGGCACGTTGATAATTGACATCCATTATGTTGTCTATATTGGCACCAGTAATTTCAATCGTTTCACCCTTGTCGGTGAGCTTTATAGGACGATATACAACATTTACGTTATTCTTACCAACACCATATTTGTTAGCGAAATAGTTACGAACCCTATTCTTAGCTTCTTTGGAATAATTCTCTGGTCTGTCATCCCACACTACCTTTATCTTGCCGTATGGTGATATAATACTTGTTTTGGTATCTGTTCTCATTCTCCGTATATGTCTTTTTTGTTTTTATTTATTTCAAGGTTTTTTCTTAGACCTTCTATGTCAAGCAGAGCCTTGGTTAGTTCAGCTTGTGAGTCTTCGTAAAGCTTCATGTATTTTTTTAGGCTATCTGATAGGTCGGTATCAACCATATTTACTGGTACTTCGATACGTTTTTCTACTATTTTTTCGACAGGTACCTCTACGATTTTTTCGACAATTTTCTCAACGGTTTTAACCGTTGGTGTTGCACCAAATTTTTCTACGGTGAATCCTTGTCTGATAAGCTTTATTGTAAAGTCTTGGATATTTGTTATATTGTTGGCTCTACAATAATCCCAGATTTCATTAGTTAGTTCCTTCGGCAGTTCCATCTTTCTCTACAGCTTCATCTATCTTTGTTAGTATTTCTTCAAGTTCTTGCTGTGATTGATGCAAGAATATAACTTCTTGTGTGTTCTCGTCTACCTCTACGTGAACAATAGGGTTATCAACCCTAACATAGTATGGTCCCATACCAGCAATCTCGCCATTAACTAATAGGTAATTATCAAATTCTTCAGGTAGACTATTTAAGAATTTTTTTAACCCCTTAAGCGTCATACCACTTTCTTGTGTGTTGTCTTCCATTATGCGTTCATTATTTTTTCATTTCCTGTTTCTAGGTCTTCAAGAGACTTTATCCTGAATTGATAGAAAGGGTATTTATTATC
>Ga0214192_1000280_pt1 | contig 32819 bp, 28 predicted proteins | sample TroBogEpilimnion_44_FD_153030 | JGI IMG/M metagenome (GOLD analysis project Ga0214192, IMG submission 153030) | Freshwater microbial communities from Trout Bog Lake, WI - 29JUL2008 epilimnion | ecosystem: Environmental > Aquatic > Freshwater > Lake > Epilimnion/Euphotic zone | place: Trout Bog... | reverse complement strand
TTTGATGTCTATTTTAAATAGACGAATGGGTATTTACTTTGTAAACAAATTAGAAACTAAATATTAAAGACTTGCATTCTAACATGCAGAATCTGATTAAACCATTTCTGAAACACTTAAATTTTTTACAACTAACTGTTTAACATAAAATATTTTAAATTCTTTTAAAAAATTGTAGTCATAGAAATATAAATCAGCTTACACTTAGCCATAATCTAAAACCTTTGCTTTGATAGTGCTTTATTGCTGATTGTCAATAAATAACCATAGAAAAATTATGCAGACAAAACAAACACCTTTATTAATTGGTTTGTCAATTATTTGCCTACCTATACCCGCGTTAGCCCATACAGGTGTAGGAATGGTCAGTAGTTTTACTGATGGCATTCTTCACCCATTAATGGGTATTGATCATTTGCTGGTTATGTTAGCCGTTGGTTTATGGTCAATGATACGTGGCAACAAAGTTTGGTGGCTACCGACCTGTTTCCTGATTATGATGGTAATTGGAGCAAGTCTTAATTTTCTTGGTTTCATTTGGCTCTTTGCTGAACATGCCATTGCTTTTTCAGTATTAATATCGGGGCTACTCATATTAATAAATCCTCGATTAACCAATAGGCTGGCAACTGTTTTGATTGCCATTTTCGCATTGCTGCACGGTTATGTTCATGCCGGTGAATTATCAACAGGCATGCATGCCATTGACTATTCAATAGGCTTTTTAATAAGTACCGGTTTGTTGCACTTATTAGGTATGGCGATAGGTTTTCTAGGACTTTCTCGCTGGCGACCCATCAATACCAGTTTTGGGTGGCTATGTACACTTGTCGGTAGCGCGTTAGTGGGATTAAACGCTATCTAACTAATAGCACAAAACACTAGGGTCAAATTCATTCGCTAGCGCGGGCAATTGCACACTTAAATAAAATTTTTACATGGATGTAATGCCATACACTTATGACTAGCCCATTTTGTTATTAGCAAAATTGAATTGCTCTGCCAGCTGGTCAAAATTAGCTTCAGACTGGTAGGGCATAGTGCCTAATAACGGCGTGGGCAAGAACTGTTTTAGGGATTCGATATTGGCATCAATACACAGGCTCTCAGGACTGATAACAACGGCTACCCAACCTGCACAAAATAACCCTGAACGCATAATCGCTTGATAGCTAAGCAGAGCATGATTAATACAGCCCAACCGTATTGCAACCACAAGAATAACCGGTAACTGCAACGCCAACGCTATATCGCTGATATTTTGCCTATCATTAATCGGTGCATACCATCCACCTGCACCTTCAACCAAAATTATTTCAGCTCGTTTACGCAAATTATCAAAACAGCCTATTATCTTGTCAATTTGCACTGGATCGTGCTTCCCCGCCAAATGAGGCGAAATCGGCGCTTCATAGGCATAAGGATTTATAAGCTCATAAGCGAGGGGTATCGAAGCTTCAGCCTGCAACAATAATGCGTCACTGTTTTTTAACTGGTTATTATTAAGCTCGCACCCAGCGGCAACGGGTTTCATGCCGATAACCGTTAACCCCTGAACTTTAAAATAGCGCATTAAAGCAACCGTTACCCAAGTTTTACCGACATTAGTATCTGTACCGGTAATAAAATAACCCTGCTTCATGCCTTAGCCACTACCTTAAACACTTCAAAAGTTGCAGGAATACCCTGTTCATTACGAAATTGCTCATAGCTAGCCAGCATTGCTTGTAATCTTGTTTTGGTCGTCACTTGCGGATTACGCCCGTCCATCACCTGATCAGCACCAAGTAGTTGTAATTCTTTCAATAAACTTAATACCCTATCATAGTTGGACAGATAAACTTGGCAATCTAGCTGTATTTGCTTAAATCCTGCTTCCTGTAAAATCTGTAGCAGCTCATTTTGATGGTAAAATTCATTAACATGGCGATAATTATCGACTTCGCTCCAAGCTATTTTTAATTCCTGCAAAGTCTGAGAACCAAAAGTAGAAAAAAGTAATTGTCCTTCCGGCTTTAAAACTCTTTTCAATTCGGCTAAAACTTTACCCAGAGGAAAGCACCATTGCAGGGCTAAATTTGAACACACAGTATCTAAACTATGCGTCATCACTGGCAAGCGTTCTGCATCAGCACATAAGTATCTAATTTGCGGGGAGTCTTGCTTATACCTAGCAATCTCCAGCATAGGTAAGGCTAAGTCCAATGCGATTAGCTGCAATTCGCTGTTTGCAGTCAGTAATTCCCTCGTTAAAAAACCGGTACCTGACCCCAAATCCATTACCAACCCTTGCAATAGGCTACAATCAATCATGGTCAATAATTGAGATCCAACTTGACGTTGCAATGAAGCAACATGATCATAAGAACTGGCGGCATTCGCAAAAGCATGTTTTATACTATTTTTTTTTAACATCGTTAGCTGTCCATAGCCTCTCTAATAAGAGTCAATAATTGTTCCGAATGTGAAAGAAAAGGCACATGCCCCGCTTGGTCTATAACATGCGTGGTTGAATGCGGATAACTTTGTTTAAAATGATTAGCCAACTCAACCGGCACTAATGCATCCAAACCACCTAAAATAGAAGTTACGGGTATATCTGTTGATGCCATCCATGCTCTTAAATCTGTTTCTTGCAAAAGTCTAAGTCCAGCCTGCAAAATATCGACTGTTGGCAATGGATAATTGAATAGATTGTTTTTTAAAATTGTTAATAAATTTTTTGCACCCTTTTGGTGATTAACCATCAAGCTCAAAAAACGCACTAAAGTCGCTTCACTGTTAACATCAAGATTTTCGGCAAACTGACGGAGCACCGAATCTGGTACACCCGCCCAGTCGTTTGCTTGAGTAAAATGAGGATTACCTGCTAGTAAAATCAAACGCTCTACTCTCTCTGGAAAACGCTCTGCAAAAGCCATTGCCACCGTTGCCCCTAATGACCATCCCATTAAGCTAGTCGTTTTATCTTCTAGGGTATTGGCTAAAGCATCAGTGAGTTTATGCAGCGTAAAGGGGAAAATAGCTTCACTCTCCCCTTGACCCGGAAGATCGATACAAATGACTTGATAATCACGGGTTAAATATTGGGCAAACTCTAGCCATACACTACAAGGCATTGCCCAGCCGGGTATCATAACAAGGGGCTTGCCTTGCCCATAAGTTTTTTGATGAAGTTTTAACAAAATTTTAGTATGTCAGTGATTCAAGAAAAAAGAATCCTTATTTACACTTTTAACAATTAATGAGAATTAAATATCAAAAATATCAAGTTGGCTAATAACGACAAACAACTATAAAATAATTCCCGATATGGAAGTGAATTAACCGTATGATGATTAAGCATAAATATCACATCTAAATTCGACCTTGTTGATCATTTGTCCGATAACGGTATCGTGCTTGGTTTCATCTTTTGAAAAAGCAAATTTTCTTAGCACCAATCGTTTGATCCATGCCTGAAATTGAGATTTTTTCCGTTCAATTTTTTGGGTATTACGTTTACCGATTTCATGTTCACTACAGTCTAAATGACGTTCATAAGCTCGATAACAAATATCGTTATCCTGAGGTATTTGAACACTCAGGATTGTCGCAACGATAACGGGAAATAGGGTTGTACTTAGTCGGGCTTTCTTTATTTGATTACTGCCCCATTGAGGGCAAGTAATTTCTTGATAGAATGTCATGTTAATTAACATACACGATTTAGCAGATTTCACCCATTGACCAAAAAACGTAGAGTGGAATACGCTCGTTATAGCACTACTGATGATCTATTTCTAAAATTTATTACTTTTTGGTCTTTAGATGTATAACCCTCTTAGTAATCCGCATCATGATAGACATTCTGTACATCATCAAGCTCATTTAACAGGTCTAAAAATTTTTCTAGCATGGCTACATCATCGCCAGTAATCGCCGTAAAACTTTTTGGCACAAACTGAATTTCGTCAACTTCGAAATCAATTGCACCAAAGGCATCAGCCAAGGCTTGTTTAGCCTTAAAATAGTCCGCTTGTGGTGTAAAAATGGTAATTTTGCCATCTTCATTTTCAATGTCTGTCACATCAACATCAGCTGATAATAACGCATCTAAAACGGCGTCTTCATCATCATTTTTAAATGCTAAAATAGCCGCATGATCAAACATATGACTAACAGCACCTTGAACGCCTATTTTCGCTTTTGTTTTGGTAAAACATAAACGGACATCACCAAAGGTCCGATTTGGATTGTCGGTTAAACAATCAACAATAACCATACAACCGCCCGGCCCAAAACCTTCATATCTTGCTGGCGCGAAATCTTCTCCACCTCCGCCTTTAGCCTTCTCAATGGCTTTGTCTATAACATGGCTAGGTACCTGATTTTTTTTAGCCCGATCTATCAATCCCCGTAATGCTAAATTACCATCAGGATCAACTCCACCTGATTTGGCGCAGACGTATAATTCACGACCGTATTTACTGTAAACCTTAGCCTTGGCATCCGATGTTTTAGCCATTGACTCTTTACGGTTTTGATAGGCTCTACCCATTTAGCGATTACTCCATTGAAAATATAAATAGGCGGATTTTACCGTTAAGTTTACAGTTAGGGAAACTTTTAGTGGTCTTTTCGTAAATCGAAGTTGAGAAGGCAAAAAGAATCAGCTAATCAATAATGATTAGCTGAAGGTATGATAATCTAAGTTGATTTAAATGCTTTTTTTGTGCTGCGGCGGCACATCGCGTCGAGCAATACCTGTATACAATTGTCTGGGACGCCCGATTTTTTGTTCTGGATCAGCAATCATTTCATCCCAATGGGCAATCCAACCCACCGTTCTACCCATTGCAAACATGGCGGTAAACATATTGGTCGGTACTCCTAATGCGTGTAGTACGATACCTGAATAGAAATCGACATTAGGATAAAGTTTTTTCTCGATAAAATATTCGTCTTCTAAAGCAATTCTCTCCAGCTCCATCGCTAATTTAAATAATTTCAGATCATGTAAATCTAGCTCACTAAGCACTTCGTGACAGGTTTCACGCATCAATTTGGCGCGTGGATCATAGTTTTTATAAACACGATGACCAAACCCCATGAGCCTAAATGGGTCGTCTTTATCTTTTGCTTTTTTAATATATTCCGGAATGCGAGAAATATCACCAATTTTTTCCAGCATATTTAAAACTGCTTCATTAGCTCCACCATGAGCAGCACCCCATAGACAGGCGATACCTGCAGTGACACACGCAAAGGGATTTGCACCGCTAGAGCCAGCCAACCGAACGGTGGAAGTTGATGCATTTTGTTCATGATCCGCATGCAGTATTAAAATACGATCTAGTGCGCGCACAAGAACTGGATTAGGAACGAACTCATCACATGGCGTTGCCAGCATCATGCGTAAAAAGTTCTGGACATAGGTTAATTTATTTTGCGGATACATAAACGGCATTCCGGTACTGTACTTATGACACATTGCCACAATAGTCGGTACCTTTGCAATCAGCCGAATTGCACACATTTCTCGATCTTTTTTCGAACGTATATCTAAAGCATCATGATAAAACGCAGATAACGCACCCACTACACCAACCATAATTGCCATCGGGTGAGCGTCACGTCTAAAACCTTTGAAGAAATTGGTGATTTGATCGTGCACCATCGTGTGCATAGTGATGTTGTAAGTAAATTTCTCTAATTGTTCAGGCGTTGGTAATTCTCCATTTAACAACAAATAACAAACTTCAAGAAAAGAGCACTGTTCCGCCAATTGTTCAATGGGATAACCACGATACAATAATTCACCTTTTTCCCCATCAATATAAGTGATGCTAGAACGGCAGCTAGCAGTCGAATTAAATCCTGGATCATAGGTAAACATACCTGTATTTTTATACAGGCTTTGAACATCAATGACATCGGGCCCTGTGGTGCCAGATAAAACAGGTAGCTCAGACAAGCAGTCAGCCTGCTCGCTTAAAGTAAGACTGCGTGGATTAGTCATAGATTTTCTCTCTGTTTAGAAACATTTGGAGCATTACCCCGCGTTGTACTTAAACCGTCGTTACATTCTGGATTGCCTGTTTTGCTAGTTCGGTAACTTTTGCCCAGTCTTTTGCCTTAACGACATCAATTGGAGCCAGCCATGAACCACCAACACAAGCAACATTGCTTAACGCCAAATAAGCGCTGTAATTTTCTGGTGAAATCCCACCAGTAGGACAAAAAGTAACCTGTGGAACAGGACCCGCAATCGCTTTTAACATAGGAATTCCTCCCGCCGCTTCGGCAGGAAAAAACTTAAAATGATCGAGTCCGTATTCCATACCTAACATTAATTCGGACAAACTGGCTATACCTGGAATCAAAGCAATATTGCCTGATTTAGCTGCGTTCAGTAATGTCGGCGTTAGACCTGGACTAATAGCAAATACGGCCCCCGCAGCCTCGGCGGCTAGCAACTGCTCGGGATTAATTATCGTTCCTGCACCGACAATCGCCTCTTTAACGTTTTCACTAATTAGCTTAATAGCTTCAAACGCGATAGGGGTGCGTAAAGTAATTTCCAATACTTTGATACCACCATCAACGAGGGCCTGAGCCAATGGCACAGCATCATCGATATTCTGAATAACCATAACAGGCATAACTGGACCCGCATTTAAAACATCTTTAGGTTGTATTTTCCAATTATTTTGCTTCATTTTTTTCTATACTCAATATTTTTAAGATGGTTTCTGGAAATGAACGCGCCATTTTTGTCTGATTAATCAACCTGAAACAGGTTTGATGCACCAGTTTCTGCAGAAGAAGCACCCAAACGGAAACGACCAAACATTTCTCTACCCATTCCATAATGATGGTTTTTAGCTGAGTTTGGCTTTGGCTGACGTGCATTAAATTCAGCATCATCGACTAATACATTAATTTCGCCAGTTTGTAGATTCATAGAAATAATATCACCATCAAGCACCTTAGCAAGCGGTCCTCCCATTTCACATTCTGGACACATATGAATAGCAGAAGGCACTTTTCCTGACGCGCCGGACATGCGTCCATCGGTCACTAATGCAACTTTAAAGCCTTTGTCTTGCAGTACCCCTAATGGTGGAGTCAACTTATGTAATTCTGGCATACCATTAGCTCTAGGACCCTGAAAGCGGATAACGGCAACAAAATCTTTTTCTAATTCGCCCCGTTTAAACGCAGCCAACATATCTTCTTGATCATCAAAAACAACAGCAGGTGCTTGTACTATCTGATGGTCTTCAGAAACGGCTGACAACTTCGATATGCCTCTACCTAAATTGCCATGCATGACATGCAAGCCACCACCTTTGGCAAAGGGCTGGGCAACTGAGCCCAATACCTCTGGATCTAAAGTAACTTCTGGAACAGGCTCCCATATCAGCTTATTATCTATCAATCGGGGTTCTTCACAATAACTAGCCATCCCTTTTTGATCAGCAACAGTAATAATATCTTCATGTAACAAGCCATTTCTCAATAATTCAGCTATTAATACACCCATACCGCCTGCCGCCTGAAAATGGTTAACATCTGCGGGTCCGTTGGGGTAGATTTTGGCTATTAGGGGCACCGCTCGGGAAAGCCTATCAAAATCATCCCAATTAAGGGTAATACCTGAAGCACGGGCAATAGCTATCAGATGCATCGTATGATTGGTCGATCCTCCGGTCGCTAAAAGACCAATTACGGCATTAACAATTGCCTTTTCTGAAACCATATGTGCTATTGGACGATAATCATCACCGAGTGCAGTAAACTTTAGAACCTGTTTGGCCGCAGCTTTAGTTAATTCATCACGTAGTGGTGTATAAGGATTAATAAAGGAACTACCTGGCAAATGCAATCCCATGATTTCCATCATCATTTGATTACTGTTAGCGGTTCCATAAAAAGTGCAGGTCCCTGGGCTATGATAAGAAGCAGATTCCGCTTCCAATAATTCTTTTCGTCCTATTTTACCAACGGCATAAGCTTGTCGGGCACGTGACTTTTCTTTGTTTGTTAAACCGCTAGGCATTGGACCTGCCGGAACAAATACTGCTGGTAAATGACCAAAACTTAACGCACCAATCAGTAATCCGGGGACGATTTTGTCACAGACACCCAAATAAAGCGCACCATCAAACATGTTGTGACTCATGCCAACAGCGGTTGCCATAGCAATAAGATCACGACTAAACAATGACATCTCCATGCCCGGTTGTCCTTGAGTGATGCCATCACACATTGCAGGAACACCGCCTGCAACCTGAGCAACTCCGCCCATTTCTCTAATCGCTTCTTTAATTAAATCAGGCGCAAACTTATAGGGCTGATGCGCCGATAGCATGTCATTATAGGAGGTAATAATAGCTATATTTGCTTTTTGATCACCCGTTAAATCCGCTTTTTCAGCAGCACTACAAGCGGCAAAACCGTGAGCCAAATTACCACACCCCATGCCAGAACGAATCGGCACTTTTTTAGCAATACTGTTAATGTATTTAAGATATGCTGAACGTGCAGGGAGGCTACGTTCAATAATTTCTTCTGTCACTTTTTCTATTATCGGATGCATTTTATATGCCTTAACTATAAATTGATTCTAGGCATTCTTAATAACTTATTTATTAGGAATGCGGTGCTTAAATCCTGCTGCTATAGACCTATTCTTCCCAAGCCCTGCCATCTCTGGCAATTAAAGCAATTGACGCGATGGGTCCCCAACTACCTGCTGCATAGGCTTTTGGCTTAGCATTAAGATTTCGCCAAGCATTTTGTATGGAGTCAACCCAAACCCAAGCCTGTTCAATTTCTTGACGACTCAAAAATAGCGTAGGGTTACCTCGCAAAGCTTCAAGCACCAGTTTTTCATAACCGCCAAAGATTCGACTATTTTTGAAATCGTCTGAAAAACTTAAATCCAGCTTGGTTTTTTGCAATTTAATCTGCTGATCTTCAATACCCGGAATTTTATTAAGCACTTCAATTTCTACGCCTTCATTAGGCTGCAAATGAATAGTAAGCTTATTAGGCGGCAAACTCCTGAAACTGTCAGAAAAAATATTATGTGGTAATTGCTTAAAATAGACGACGATTTCGGTACGTTTACTTTGAAGACGTTTTCCAGTACGTAAATAGAATGGCACTCCAGCCCAACGCCAGTTGTCGATATCAACCCGCATAGCAACAAAACTTTCAGTGAGGCTATCTGTATTTGCACCTTCTTCTTCCAAATATCCGGGAACAGCACAGCCTTTAAGATAGCCCGCTGTATATTGACCTCGTACTGTTTTTTCTTCTACATTTCGAGAAGTAATCGGTCGCAACGCTTTAAGAACCTTTATTTTTTCGTTATGAATACTTTCAGCTTCTAAATTGGCCGGCGGCTCCATGGCAATGAAAGTTAGAATCTGCAATAAATGATTCTGTAGCATGTCGCGCAATTGACCGGTTTTATCAAAATAATCCCAGCGACCTTCAATACCCACTTCTTCTGCAACAGTGATTTGAATATGATCAATGGTGTTGTGATTCCAATTAGTCGTAAAAATAGAGTTAGCAAACCGTAACGCTAGTAAATTAAGTACAGTCTCTTTACCTAGATAGTGATCAATTCTAAAAACCTGTTGTTCTTTAAATACCTTAGCGACTTCGTCATTAATTTCCTGAGATGACTTAAGATCATGTCCTATTGGTTTTTCCATAACCATCCGTGATTCTTCAGTCAAAACCCCCGATTGATGCAATCCCTGACAGATACTTTTAAACAGAACTGGTGATACAGCAAAATAACTGACCAATACCCGACACGTTGAATCTGTAACCGTTGTTAAGTTTTTATATTGATCTAATTGCAGCAAATCAATTTGTAGATAACTGAGCCGCGCTAAAAACCGTTGCCAAACCGCCTCATCCAATTGATCACTTAAAAAAGCATGTAAGCTGTTATAAGCTATTTCAATAAAATCTTCATTAGAATGGGCATGCCTGTCTACACCGATAATTTTAGTATCAGCTTCCAGCAAATTGGCTTTTTCAAGCCGATAAAGTGAAATAATTAATTTGCGTCTGGATAAATCTCCTAACGCACCAAAAATTACTAGATCGCAGGGTTTAAATGCTTTTTTATCTTTCATTTTATTAGAATGTGCCAAATTATAAGGGGCGCAATAAGTATTATTAAGCAACAAACATGCCTATTATCTACTTTATTGATTAATAAATAAGAAGCATAATTATCTCAGAATTTATAACTTAGAGTATTTATTTGATAACTTAACGGGCTTTTTTTGTCTCATTTTGGCGCATAAAAAGAACCATAACAGTGCATATTGTTTGCTGTACTGTTTTCTTATTAAGCATCAGAACAAAAAATATTCTTATTCCGATCAGTCCAATACTGTGTAGCTAATGCTTGAGCCTGAAGTTGGCTGTCAGCTTTCCCGAGTAATTTCAGGGCAATTGCTGTTGTACCAATAACAGACGCTTCTGCAAATTCGTCATGCAAGAGACCTTGCCAAAGTAAAAGCAGTTGTTCAGGCTCAAGAACCTCCGCCTTCACATGACGAAGACTAAAAATAGCTGGCCAATTTTCGTCTGATAAATCTCCGTTGTGAACACTTTGCACCAGACAATCGACATCTGGATTACGCTCAGTTTCTCCCCCTTCTCCCTTTAAAACAGCCATATGAGGCTGTTTTAATAATGCAGCAGCGTGTTGATGAACAGCGCGATAACTTGGATGAAAAATACCTTGTAGACTACAAGCAGCATTAAACGGATTTAATAATCTCACCAATGTATGAACTGGGGAGCGCAAACCAAGTATAGGTCGTAATTCGATAATATTATGTAATTTTGGACAAAATTGCTGTAATGACCAATAGCTAAAATGCTGTAATTGTAATTGCTGCTGAACTTGTTCTATTGATTGTGCAGGTTGCAAGCCTAAAGCTTGTAAAGCATCTTCAGTGTATAGCCGACCTGCCGTATGTCCAGCAGCGCCGTGCATGAAAACAGTAACCCCATTGTGCGCTAACAGTAAAGCTGATAATAAAAACCACGGTAAATGACGGCGCTTACCGGCATATGTAGACCAATCCAAATCAATATGACAGCTATTAGCAAAAGTAAAATGCTCTCTAATCGCCTGCACAAAACCAGCTAATTCTTCAGCAGTTTCTTCTTTTATCCTCATTAACATGAGAAATGCCCCCAACTGTTCGGGCAATACTTGATCGGTCATAATCATCTGCATTGCCCGATACGCTTCATCCTGTGTTAGCGACCTAGAACCCTTTTTGCCCTTGCCAAGAATTCGAATAATTTCTGCAAAGGGATGTTCAGCATAAAGCGTTTGCTCGTGGTGAGATAATCTCATAAAGTATATTTAAAATAATGATCAACCAATAAAACCGCAAAAAGAACCGTAATATAGATAATAGAGTAAGTAAACGTTTGCATGGCTGTTTTATTATTCTTTGTCTGCATCATCCGCATTGCCAAGTAAATAAAGAATAATCCTAGAGGCATCACTGAAGCCAGATAAATTAAACCACTCATACCTGTTAAATAAGGCAACAAAGTCACTATTAGCAATAAAACGGTATAAAGGAGAATTTGCAGTCGAGTAAATTCGACCCCATGAGTAACGGGCAACATAGGAATATTGACTTTGGCGTATTCATCGCGCCGTGCAATGGCAAGCGCCCAAAAATGAGGCGGCGTCCAAACAAAGATAATCAACACCAGCAATAAAGCATAGGGATCAATCGTGTTAGTCATAGCAGACCATCCCAACAAAGGTGGCATTGCACCAAAAACTCCACCAATTACAATATTTTGAGGTGTCGCTCTTTTTAAATAAAGGGTATAGACAATGGCATAACCAAATAAAGATAAAAATGTTAATACTGCAGTCAAACTATTAACTTGGGTAACCAATAATAACATTGACGCTATACCCAAAATCACCGCAAAACTCAGTACATTGATAGCACTCAATTGACCTTTCGGTAATGGACGGTTTTCTGTGCGCGCCATTTGAGCATCGGCTTTACGATCGATAAAATGATTTATTGCTGCAGCCGAGGAGGCTGCTAAAGCAATTCCGAGCGTACTGTAACCGATTGTCGCTAAAGAGGGTATGCCGGGAGTAGCCAATAACATGCCCACTACAGCAGTAAAAAGCATTTCTAAAACAACATTTGGTTTACACAATGTCAAGTAGTTTTTCCAAGACATTGCGGGAGCAGAATTAGGCATTGTTTAAGCACTCTCTTGATAATTATTGGATAGAATACTGTGAACTATCGTTTATGGAAATAAATCAGTCTATTTTAAGGCGTTTGATTAGGTTTCCGCTAGGAACCTTGAAAGCCAATAATTCACATAGCCCAGACAGTATGTAAAAATAGTCCTCATAAATAACCACAGCAATATAAAGCACTTAAAAAACAAAATATATTGAACGTTATATTGTATTGCTAGCAACCATGTTTCTTGTCATCTATCTTAACAAACTGTAACCGATTACCCCCAACAAATAAATATTATGAATACGACTATTGCTGATGCGACATCCATTAATTATGCAGCAACTCTATTAAAACAAGGTCGCTTGGTCGCTTTTCCTACTGAAACGGTTTATGGTTTAGGGGCGGATGCCAGTAACCCTGAAGCCGTTCAGCGTATTTTCACCGCTAAAGGGAGACCCTCGAGTCATCCTCTAATTGTTCATATTGCCAGCCCCTCGCAATTAGCTGACTGGGCTTCAGTGATACCCGATTCAGCAATCCTTTTAAGCCAATCTTTTTGGCCAGGTCCATTAGCTCTGATACTCAAAAAACAAGCCTGGGTGCCATTAGAAGTAACCGGAGGTCAAGATACGGTTGCCTTACGTATGCCTAATCACCCAGTCGCTCTCAATTTATTGCGTACCTTTAATGGCGGTATTGCAGCACCATCAGCAAATCGTTTTTGCAGAATCAGTCCGACACAAGCTGAGCATGTACGTGAAGAACTGGCCGATCGTGTCGATTTAATTCTTGATGGCGGTGCTTGTCAAATTGGTCTGGAATCGACTATTGTCGATTTAAGTGGCGACCACCCCAGATTATTAAGACCCGGACAAATAGGTGAACAGGCTATTGCAAACGCTTTGGGAATAACATCACTGTCTAATCCATTGTGCTCACCTGAAATTAGGGCACCCGGCATGATGGCGTTGCATTACGCACCAATCACTCGGACTATACTGTGTTCTGCTGTTCAGCTATTGACAGAGATTGATAGGTTAATTACTGAGAATAAACGTATTGGCATACTGACATACTCTCTGCAATATCAGAGCAATCCGCATGTTCATGTTATTAAGCTTACTGATTCCGCAGAAGCTTATGGTCAAGCCTTATATGCGTCTCTACGTAAACTAGACAGTCTCAAACTAGACCAAATTTTAGTCGAACAACCACCAAACAATAGTAGCTGGTGGGCGGTTAATGATCGTTTAACAAAAGCAGCTGGATTCAATCATTTTGATTAGCCTACCCTCCACTCAATCGGTTGTCTATATCGTTGAAGAACGAGCTAATCCATCAACAGATTTTTTTGTTTTACCTGCTGTCTTTATCCAACAAAAAAAATTTATTCGCTGTGATTTCGATAACATTCCTTCAGTTACCGAACTTACAGGGGCAACAATCCTTTTTGTACGTTATATTCCCTCTACCTGGTTAAAATTAATTTCTTCGATACGGAATTTAATCCATAAAATTATCTTTTTTATGGACGATGATGTTTTGGATATTAATGCATCCAAAAGCATGCCGTGGCGATACCGACTTAAACTTGCTCGGTTAGCCAGTTGCCGTTATGTCTGGCTAAGACAGCAAAAAGCTGAATTATGGGTATCTACCCCTTACCTTCAACAGAAATACGCTGACTGGCCAGCTACGCTTCTTTTACCGTCTCCTCTCAATTATACCAGCCAAGTGTGCAGAGTTTTTTATCATGGATCTGCTTCCCATGAGGCTGATATTCAATGGCTAAAACCAATCATTGCTACTGTACTTCAAAGTAATGAGCAGGTTGTTTTTGAAATAATTGGAGGACAATCTGTTTACAAACTTTATAAAAACCTACCTCGCACTACCATTGTGCACCCAATGCAATGGTCAAGTTACCAATCATTCCTAACCATGCAACCTAGACATATTGGTCTTAACCCATTACTTAATACAGCTTTTAACAAAGCTCGCTCATATACAAAATTTTTCGATATTACTCGCAGTGGTGCAACGGGCATTTTTTCATCCAACAGTGCTTGTGCAGAAATTGTCGATCATGAAAAAGACGGACTAGTCCTTGATCTTGATCAAGAAATATGGGCTAACGCAATAATAAAACTGGCTAAAAATGAAGCACACCGCCAACTATTACTTACTAATGCAGAAACCAAGTTAAAAATACTCAGCGAACGCGCTCAAAAAAACCACCTTGAATTAACTTTCTGAGGTTTGCCATTTAAAATGGCATCACTTTATAATTGGGTCTCATTGCAATTAACTATTTTACTTAAGTAAGGATAATCATGGGGATACTCAGCCTACTGCTCTGGACTCCGGTCTTTGGAGCCTTACTGTTAGCTGCAATACCCAGTCGGCATTTTTTTCTCATTAGGCTGATTGCTAATTCAGCAACCACTTTAACGCTACTAACCTGCTTATGGTTAATCAGCCAATTTGATACACATATCGCGGGGCTGCAATTTAGTGAATATTTCCCTATTAACCCCGAATTAGGTAGTGCTTATGCTTTAGGAACGGATGGTTTATCGCTACCAATGCTTATTATGACCAGTCTGTTAACCTCTATCACTTTATTCGCCTCGTTAACCATTAAACAATCAATTAAAGCATATTATACCTGCTTATTGCTGCTCGAATTTGGTATGTTAGGTGTTTTTTCGGCACAAAACTGGGCTTTGTTTTATTTTTTCTGGGAAATAACTTTAATACCGTTATTCTTTCTTATTAATCGTTGGGGAGGTAAACACCGTCATACTGCCAGCCTCAATTTTATGTTTTACTTTATGGGCGGCTCCGTATTCATGTTAATTAGTCTGCTTGCTATCAATCAATACGATTTTCAGCAGGGGAGTTCATTAATGATAGCAATGCAGGAATCAGCAAAGAAAATGCCCTTGCAAGAACAAATTCTCGTATTACTTGGGTTTTTCATTGGCTTCGGAGTATGCATGCCTATTTTTCCACTCCATGGTTGGTTATTATCGGCTCATGCTCAAGCACCGCCACCTGTTAATATCTTGCTATCAGGTGTTGTTTTAAAAATGGGTGCTTATGGCTTACTTAGAGTTGCTATTATTTTGCCTGAAGCAACTCAAGCATTACAGCCACTGCTTATTTTGCTGGCATTATTTGGAATGCTCTATGGGTGTTTATTAGCCTGGAGACACCGCAATCTAGTAACGATTGCAACGTACACATCGATCAGTCAAATGGCTATTATTTTAACGGGCATTGCTACCCTAAACACTACGGGTATTAATGGTGCTATTCTACAAATGACAGCACATGGATTAACGACTAGCTCGCTATTTTTACTCATCGGTTTTCTTGGTGAACGAACTAATATACGTAACCTCAGTGCCGATAATGTAATGCTATCGATTATGCCTCGATTTACATTTTTAATGATATTGACTCTGTTAGCTGGTATGGGATTACCGGGATTTATCAATTTTATTGCCCTACTGCATATTTTGATAGGCGGAATACAGGAGTGGCCATTCTTAATGATATTTTTTCTGCTAGGCATGCTGATAATCAATGCTTATTCAATACGGTCAATTAACTTGTTAGTCAGTGGTCAAGATAGTCGAGAACCTCCTCCATTTGGAGATTTAAGGACAACTGAATTAATAGCCGCCGGTGTATTAGCTTTATGTATCGTATTCCTTGGAATACTGCCCAGTCCTTGGTTAGCTTTATCAACCGTCACATCTAATCAGATTAGTCATATTTTAGGACACAACGCGTTATAAAATTATCATGCAAAAGACTATTGTTGAACTACTTGGCTACCGATCACAACTATCTGATATAATTAATAAAATAAGCCATCAACTAAGCATTCAATCGACAAACTTTAGCGACTGTTCTGATTCTAAGAAAAACCATTATAGTGATCAACAAAATCGCCTCCTTTATCAACAGGGTCGAATTAATGATGACGATTTATCTATTGCATTTGCTCACTATTCGCACCTGAATTGCCAACAAAAAATAGCAACAATACACTACGAAGAAATTTATCGAACAGCGTTGTTGTTCGATTTCTCAACGATTACACGTAGTCAACTTAATTGGATTATTCAAGAACAAGGTGGCTTAACAAAAATTCAAACCGATGTACCCGAACAAGAGCAAAAAAAATTACTTAATAACAAAAATGAAAAAAGTGTCATCCAGTCATTATGGTATAGCATTCTCAATAAACTTGAATACCAAGCTGTCGATTTTCAAACAGATGCGTTAATTGCGTCGCCTATTCATAGTAATCAATGTCAAACAACAGCTGATTTTCATCAACAAACACGACTACAAGCAGAAACTGAATTTACCCAAGACTTAAAAAAGCTTGGTGATACTTTGAGTTTACGTGGTCTGGTGATGATGTTAAGTGGAATCGACATCATTGACTCTGTGCAACCACAATTAAAACGGATATTTTCCTCATCAATAGATGAAGGTATCGCAACATGGCATCTGCCTAATTACCAGCTACTTGGAATTTACTCTGCTTGGCGCTCAACATTAGCTTATGATGCACATCTGTTTTTACATCAATTACCTAATTGGCAAGACATTATTACCGAGCTACCAGAAAACTCACTGGATTGTATTAGTCAGCAATTAATAGGACTCAATTTACCTGAAAATCGCTGGCACGGTTATCTGCAAATTTTAACCTATGAACTCACTGAATATTCGATTGCTATCAATCGACAGTCACAGCATTCAAATCAACAGGGCAAAAATAATCATTCTTTTTTACTAGCTGATTATCTAGCTATCCGCTTAACACTTGATCGGCTATGGTTGAATCAAGTATGTCATGACTTATGGAAAGTAGATGCAAAAATCAGTGCATTGAAAACTTATTTTCATAAAAACTTATCGGAGTTTTTTGTCCGAAAACTACTCTATCAAGGGGCATTACCTGAATATTTGACTGAACTTGCTGAAACTTTAATTACTCGAACAGGCTCTGAACGTCAGAGCCGGAACGATTGGCAGCAACTTGCTGATTTATTGCATTGTTGGCAACTAGGAAATATGGACATGCCTTACAGTAATATCAGCCCTGTCAATCGTTGCTGGCAACTTTTTAGACTGTGTCAGCATTTAGGGTTTAACGCCGATAAGGTAGCTTCTCTAGACAAGCAAGAAATGCTAACCATGTTGTCATTAATCGAAAAATTTAATCAAGCAGAACGGAATAATGTTTGGAGTTACGCTTATCAACAGCATAACCAGAAAAAAAACACTACCTCATTAGCATCGGTACAAACAAATCAGAGTCAAACGCAGATTATTCTTTGCACGGAAAAGAATGGGGAACTCAATTTGCTTCGCCATCATTTAGAAGGATTAGCGCCCATTATCAAGACATTAACCATGAATGACTTTTTAGAAGAGAGCATTCAATTACCTCGGGCAGAGAAATCTTCAACAAAAAAATCTGACTGCACAGCTAAGCAACACCTAAATCATCAGTTCGCTTGGTTAAAACCGTTATTTTTCGAAACGCTATTTCCGTGGTTACTCATTACATCCATTGTTAAAAATCAAACCGATATCGTTCAACAAGTCCTTGCTAAAACGAAACATACTGATAGCGCACTCAAAAAACAAACGGATCTGATTGCCCATTTTTTCAAATGGACAGGTCTAACCAATTTTTCAAAATTGACAATAATCATGCATCCGTTAATTATAAACACGGATAATAACCAAGCTAACATTAATCGTAGCCAAGTGATCGCTAGACTCGCAAATCAAGCTAACGTTCGTGACTTATTACTACGTAATTACCAAATCAACATTCCAAGTAGTGTCGTGTTTATCAGCGCTCTTTATCACTCAAGCAATCATAGTATCACTTGGTATGATACTGAAACACTAACAGAAGAACAGCAAACACTGTTAGAGAAACTAAAGCAACAATTACATCACGTTTTACAAATGCCTACTTTCTAATTTAAAAATTAGTTCTGCTCATTTTGCTGCTTTTTTATTCGCTACATAAAACATTAATGCACCGACAACAATCATTGGAACAGATAATATCTGCCCCATAGTCACCCAATCCAAAGCAATAAAACCTAAATGCGCATCTGGCATTCTAAAAAACTCTACAAAAAAACGAAAACAACCATAAAGTAAAATAGCCAACCCTGTTGTTGCCATAGTAGGTCTGGGCTTTTTTGAATAAAACCAGAGAATCACAAATAAGACTACACCTTCTAAAAAAGCCTCATATAACTGAGAAGGATGTCTGGCAATTGCACCACCATTAGGAAATACCATAGCCCAAGGCATATCTGTTGGTCTTCCCCATAGCTCACTATTAATAAAATTACCAATGCGCCCCGCCCCTAAACCGATGGGGGCTAATGGCGCAATAATATCGGTTAACTGTAACACTGTGCAGTTCTGTTTTTTTGCAAAGAACCACATGGCGACAAAAACCCCCAACATCCCCCCGTGAAACGACATGCCTCCCTGCCAAATCTTAAACAAAATAATCGGATCATTGATAAACTGACTAAAATTATAAAATAGAATATAACCTAGTCGACCACCTAAAATAACCCCTATTGCTCCATAAGTTACCAAATCTTCAATTGCTTCTGGCTTTATGACTGACCAAGGTTGTTGTGCGCGCCGTTGACCAATTAAATACACCGCTGCAAAACCAATCAGGTACATCAATCCATACCAGTGAACTTTTACCGGCCCCAAGCTTATGGCAACCGGATCAATAACAGGATAACTCAGCATAATGCGTCTCTAATAATGACTATCTATTTGAATAATATAACATAGCAAGGCAGTTTTCATGCAATCTAATGTCATATTTGCCATTATTAAAACAAGCCATAAACCTTTTATATCAAGCTCTTGCTAGCAACTTCATAAACATCTCTAGAAATTGCATCGGTCATCATAATGCGCTCCAGTTGCGCTTTCATTAATACCTGTCGATTAACATCAAAACGTCGCCAGCTCGTTAAAGCAGTTAACATTCTTGAGGCAACTTGTGGATTTATTGCATTAAGCGCGATAATCTGATCAGCGAGGAACTGATAACCCTGTCCATTTGCTGCATGAAAATGCAATGGATTAGCCTGACTAAAAGCACCGATTAGTGATCGAACTCTATTAGGTATTTTTAAATCGAAGGCTGGATGCATTAAAAGTGTTTGTACCGTAGCAAACGTTTCAGCAGCAGGACTAGATGCTTGTAAAGCAAACCACTTATCTATCACTAAATCTTCATGTTGCCATTGCTGATAAAAATCATTCAGTGATTGGCGTCTTGCATAATGAGGATTATTAACAATGACCGCCAATGCTGCAATTTGGTCAGTCATATTTTTTGCCGTCTTAAACTGTTGATGAGACCAGTTTTTAATCGCCAAATCATCTAAAACTGACAAATAATTCAGACAAGTATTTTTTACTCGACGACGTCCTATTGCTTCCGCAGTAAAAATACCTGATTCATCGCAATGATTGTTGAGATATAAAGATTGAAACTGCGATACTAAAGTCTCTGCCAATGTTCGCTTAACAAATTCACGAGCGGTATGGATAGCAACAACATCCACAACCACCATTAACTCAGCTAGATAGGTTTCTGAAGGTAAATTGAGTAATAATGAAAAATAAGATAAATCTTCCCACCTCTGAGTGAGTATTTTTTTAAAAGCATCGATAAGAATAGTATTTAGTTTAAGCTCAACGCCCTGCTGAACATCCGACACTAAATCTAAAATAATTCTGCTAATGAGTTGCTGTCCCGCCTCCCAACGATTAAAACTATCAGTATCATGGCTCAACAGAAAAGCGAGATCTTCAAGAGGTAATGCTTGCTCTAGCTTAACTGGCGCAGAAAACCCTCTTAGGAACGAGACCACTGGTTTTTCAGGCAAATTGCTAAAGACAAAAACTTGTTCTAGCTGAGTCAATTCTAGAATAACTTCATCACTTACTTCTTGACTATCAAGCAAGTCACAGCACGCCTTAGAGCCATCGCTATTAATTAAACCGACTCTGATAGGAATATGTAGCGGCAGTTTTTCTGACTGACCTGGAGTCGGCGGATTATATTGTTTTACCCTCAAGATTAACTGCTTTTTTTCAGGCTGATATTCTTCGGCTACACTGATTACCGGTGTTCCAGCCTGAGCGTACCAGCGACGAAATTGAATTAAATCAATGTCATTTGCATCTTCCATTGCTTTAACAAAATCATCGCAGGTAACGGCTTGTCCATCATGACGCTCAAAATAAAGGTCACTACCTTTACGAAACTTGTCCGCGCCTAACAAAGTGTGAATCATTCTAACTACTTCAGCGCCTTTTTCATAAACTGTTACAGTATAAAAATTATTAATTTCTATGTAAGAATTAGGACGTACTGGATGGGCAAGGGGACCAGCATCTTCAGCAAACTGGCGAGTACGTAGCATATTCACATCTTCGATACGCTTAACGGCAGTTGAGGTTCTATCTCCAGTAAATTGCTGATCGCGAAATACAGTAAATCCCTCTTTTAAACTTAATTGAAACCAGTCACGACAAGTAATTCGGTTACCGGTCCAATTATGAAAATACTCGTGAGCTATTACACCTTCAATGTGTTCATAATCGGCATCTGTTGCGGTATCAGGACGAGCCAAAACAAACTTGGTATTAAATACGTTTAGCCCTTTGTTTTCCATCGCTCCCATATTGAAATGACTAACCGCAACGATCATATATAAATCCAGATCGTATTCCCGACCGTAAACCTGTTCATCCCAACTCATTGCATTTTTTAAGGACTGTAACGCATGATCACATTTATCAATATCATGAGCTTCAACAAAAATTTTTAGACTAATAATTCTTCCTGAGAGCGTTGTAAAAGAACCCTCCACGCATTCTAACTGCCCCGCAACTAAAGCAAATAGGTAACAAGGTTTGGCAAACGGGTCTTCCCATGTCACCCAGTGTTGATTATTTGCTAATTCTCCATATGCGACTGAATTACCATTAGACAAAAGTACTGGATAACGGTCTTTATCACCGATAAGTGTGGTGGTAAATTTAGCCATGACATCGGGTCTATCCAAATAATACGTTATTTTTCTAAACCCCTCTGCCTCACATTGAGTACATAATAAACCATTAGAAAGATACAACCCCTCCAAAGCGGTATTCGCTTTTGGATTGATTATATTTTCAATGGTCAATGTAAAAATTCGTTGTTGAGGAACTTCATGAATGATTAATGAATCTTCTGTTTGAGTGTATTGCGATTCGTCTAACGATTGCTCATCGTTCAGTACGATACTGAGCAATTGCAAATTTTCACCCGCTAAAACCAAAGACGAAGACATTGATGCACTCATTGGATTACGACTCATTAGTAACCGAGACATTACTTGTGTTACTTCTTCAGCCAGCGAGATCTTCAAGTCAACTGTGTGAATTAAATACTCAGGAACCGTATAATCTTTTAAATAGATCGCCTGGTGATTAGTCTCTTTCATGAATTACTCCTTTGTTTGAATGATTTTTAACTGAGCAAACAACTAATAAAAGCCAGCCGCCTAAAAAGCAAATGCCGCCCACTGGCGTTATCATCCCAAGCCATTTAATATTGAGCAGTGCAAGTAGATATAAACTGCCTGAAAACAGAACTATACCGGTAAAAAACAGCCAGCCAGCACAATTCAAAAAAATTGACGATAAGTTACTTTGGCTAATTAAAGCCACACAAATCAATGCCATCGCATGCCACATCTGGTAAGTCACTCCAGTTTGATAAACTACCAGTAACTCAGGGCTCATCATGGTCTTTAGTACATGAGCACCAAACGCGCCCATAGCCACGCCAACGAACGCACAACAAGAACCTAATAATAAAAACCGCTTATACATCACTTTTCCATCAGCCTATGCATTAACTGGACCAAATTACAGGGCTGTGTACGATAATCTAATTGTTCTTTGATGATGGCATCCCAAGCAGTACGGCACGCATTTGAAGAACCTGGCAAACAAAATATATAGGTTCCGTTAGCCACACCTGCAATAGCCCGTGATTGTATCGTGGAGCTTTTAATATCTTGATAGGATAACATCCTAAAAACTTCGCCAAAACCATCCAGAAGCTTATCCAATAGAGGTAAAACTGCTTCAGGTGTACCATCCCTGCCCGTTACCCCTGTTCCTCCTGTAGTAATAATGACATTAATCAAATCGTCTGCAATCCAGTTAGATACCGCTGCTCTTATCTTGTAAAGATTATCCGGCACTATTTGCTTTTCTAACACCTGATGACCTGATGAAACCGCTCGTTCGACTAACGTTTTTCCAGAAACATCATCAGCATCGGTGCGCGTATCTGAAATAACAAGTATGGCTATTTTTAGGGGAATAAATTGTTTGTTAACATCCATAATGGGTAAGTCTGTATTTTAAAGTTATAAAACATTGCTCTAGACACGAATTTACAGGTGCTATCCCACTGTTTTTCGTCTTGCAGTTAACCGATTTAAAAAACTCAATTTAACCTGCCAAGTATCAAGGGCTGGTTTAGGGGGTAAGGGAAACTGTACAGCAACCTTTAATCCTCCCAGTTGAGACACACCTAAAATCAGATCAGCATTGTGAATAGCGGCAATTCTTTCAACAATAGAAAAGCCTAAGCCGGTACCTTGCGCAGCATTAGCGGTCTCAAGACATCGGTGAAAACGTTGTAAAGATTTTTCATACTGATCCGGAGAAATACCCGGACCCGAATCTTCAACACACAATTGCAGATAATTTTCTTTACCGACCACGCTGATGGCAATATTACCCTTAGCAGGCGTATACTTAATCGCGTTATCTATAATGTTACGAATCAGTATAGCGGTCAGTGGCGCATTGACAACGATAGGTACTGCATTTTCTTCAAAAAACTCCATACTGATACCCTTTTTATAAGCATCAGGTTCCAAATCGGAAAATACTAGCACGACTTCTTTACTTAGTTCAGTCGACTCTTTATTTAAAAATTCGGTACTGTATTCGATACGCGAAAATGTCAGCAATTGCTGCACCATGTAAGTCATACGATTAACAGCTTGTTCTATACGCTTAAGTGCTTGTTTACGCACATCATCATCATTGGTACGCAGGGCAACTTGTGCTTGGGTTAATAAACCCGCCAAGGGCGTTCTTAGTTCATGTGCCGCATCGGAAGTAAATCGACGTTCATGTTCAAAAGCTTGTTCAAGCTGGGCAAACAAGTTATTAATTTCATTAACTATCGGTAAAATTTCATTGGGCAACTTACGCGTTGAAATAGGTTTTAGATAACTCGCTTCCCGTCTTGCTAATGATCTTTCCAAACGGTTAAGCGGCGTTAAGGCATGCCCGACAATCAACCAAATAACTGCTCCCAAAAAAGGCAAACCAATTAAAAATTGAGTAACCAGTTGAGTTGAAATTTCATCGGTCAGTTCAGCTCGAATTTCTTCTTTTTGTCCAACATGAACAATATATTCACCGGTTGCATTAGAAACACTGAAAACATGCCACAAATGACCATCAATATTTGTTTGGCTGAAACCATTATCGCTCTTGGCAAAAACGAATTTTGGCGCGCTTTCAGAACGCAGTAACAAACCATCTCGCTTTGACCATAATTGAAAAGCGATTTTCCTCTCAAAGCTTCGTCCTAAAGTATCTGCCAGCAATACATCATCAAAAGCATGCCATAATTGAGGGTGGTCAGAGAAATCAATTGATTGTTCTGGTTGTAAAAAAAAATTCTGACTTTCAGACCAAAACCGAAAAGCATCTTTTCGTTTGAATCGATGTTTTAATACATCCGTATGTAAACGCTGATCGTTCATTTCTTGCCCCCAATTAGAAGACAAGGAGCCTTCCCTCAGTAAGCTTTCGACAAAGGCATTCAATACTTTTGCTGATTGCGACAACTCGGCATCAAACAGGTTTGCCACCTCTTGACGAGTTTGTTGGTAACTAATATAAGCGGCGATACCCCAAATCAAAATAGAGGCAGATAACAGACTAACCAATAATAATTGTCTAAGCGAATAATTCATTGCTCGTCATCATTATCGATAATATAACCGACCCCCCTGACTGTTCTTATCAGACTTGCATCGAGTTTTTTTCTAAGATGATGAATATGCACCTCAACTGCATTACTTTCAATGTCAGAATTCCACGAATATAAGCTTTCTTCGAGTCTGGCACGAGAAATAACTTTACCAATATTACTCATCAAAAAATTCAGTATTTCAAATTCTTTTTGTGACAATTCAATCTTATCATTATTAAAGGTCACCTGATGAGCAGCAGGGTCTAGTACTACCCCCTTATATGCTATGGTTGGCGCGCTTCTACCTTCGCTACGTCTGGCTAATGCTCTTAAGCGGGCACAGACTTCATCAAGCTCGAATGGTTTAATGACAAAATCGTCCGCACCGCTATCCAGTCCTAAAACACGGTCGGCAACAGTATCCTTGGCTGTTAGCACCATAACAGGAGTTTCATTTTTTCGGTTTCTTAATGATCTTAAAATACTGAGTCCGTCCATATCAGGTAAATTTAGATCTAATACAATCAACTCATAACTGTTTAGTTTAAGGGCTTCATCCGCAAGCTTACCATTGGTTAACCAATCCACTGCGTAGCCTTCCATAGTTAAACCGGCTACTAAGCCATCCCCTAGTATTTCATCATCTTCAACTAATAACAGACGCATGGATACCCGTTTTCTTTGATGCACATCTTAGGAGGATACCAGAAAAATAATGACAATTCTTCATTTACGAAATGTATAACCATATCCATGATGCACAAGTATCACAACTATTTGCGTTTTACTCATCAGTTTGATTTATTCAATTTGGTAGACATCATCTAATACAAAATAAAATACCACTTTCAAACCATCATATCCTGTTTAATACTCAACAAATTAGCTCGCCACAATAACAATGGTAATGGCAAAAAACATAATAAAAATAGCATTATTTTTACGCTTTGAGCGAATAATAAGGGTATGTCATCATATTTTTGTAAAAGATCAGTCCACCGTCCCGTTTGTAATAACAGACTATATAATTCACAATATTGGCTAAAATACTCAGCCGCATAAATGGCAGCAATCATTAATGGAAAACCTAAAATAATCAACACGATTTTCCAAATTAATCCTGTTAAATATCGTCTAAGCTTGTAGAAAATAAACGAAAGCAGCAATAACGCCAACAAGAAGAAAGAAAATCCTGAACTCATGGAGACACCAACGATACCCATTCCCTGTTTGATCATTAAGATACTGACAAGCACACTAAAACCTATAGGTATTACCGTCAGTAGAGCAACTTTTGATTGCCATTTATTAACAATGACAAATCCTTGAATCGGAAAAGTAATCGCTAAAAAATAACTACCGATAATAAGAACTTGGACTGGTTCAATGCCCTGAATATATTTAGGTAAGGCAATATGAATAAAAGCAGGTATCGCTAAATAGGCTATTCCGCTTAACACAGGCATGGTGAGACACGCTGTCTGTAGCATTGGCGTCAGCAAGTATCTATTGATCAAATTATTTTTCTGCTGAATGACATGCCCTTGACTAACGCTCTCTTCCATATCTTGAATACGCGCCATTTCCTGAAATAATAACGGTTCTATCACATTTCTGGAAACACCCGGAATATTCAATAAAGGCGCCAACACCATCACACCAATACCGTAATATCCAAGCTGTTGACTTCCCAAATAAAAGGATATGACCCAACGATCCAAACTTTTAAGTAATAGTTCGGTGATATTAATCATCATGATAGGAAAACCAAAATAGATCAGTTTTTTTAAAACAGAAAAACTAAAACGGTTGTAAGTAACCCGAGTTCCTCGAACAAGCATGAAGATATTACTGCAAAACATAGAGACCGTCAGAGCTAAAAAAGCCCCATAAACGCCAATATAATAAACTAATCCTACCGTTAACACGGCGTTTAGGGAAATTTCCAAATACGTGGTCGCGCTGATAACACGAAATTCCTGATAACCCCTTAGTTCATTCGTTCTCTGATTATGATAAACATTCAATAAAATAATGATAATCATAATTAATAAACAATAATGCTGTTCCTGAGACAATTCTAAAAAATACAGACTTGTCAACAGCATCATGATGATAAATAAGCTGATACTGAACATCCCCCAAAATGCGCTACCCAAAATTAGCTTGAGCTGTTCTTTTTCACCACTCACTTGGTGCTTAGGAATCTCATAGCGAGCCGCATTTAGCAAACCTAAATCCAAATAATTGACATGCGTCAAAATATTATTAAAAAGACTCCAAATTCCGAAATGCTCTGGCGACAAAAATCGGGGACGACTATACGCTACAATCAAAGAAACAATCTGTTGGAAAAGATTACTTTTAGCCAGACTGGCAATATTACTCAGGACAGTATTTTTTGATTTAGACATGATGATTATGGTTTTGTAATCAAACTATCGAATGACAGCGACTAATTACTTTTGTTGATTAATTACTTTATTTAGGCAAATAAAGCTAATGCTTAACATGTGACTTTTTTAGATGCAATACCAATGCGAATAATTTACCCAGTAGGCTTTGAGGAATAATGATCCTAAAATCTTCACGGACAGTTTTAGTCATCATAAATTTATAATCTTCATCTCCACGCAGAAAATCAAATTCTTTTGCCTTTTCATTCATTACCTGTTCCAAAACAAAGTAAATCATCTGCTGACCCGGACTATAATCTCTCCATTCCGCATCAAAGCCCGTGGTATAAAAAGATATAACGCCGTTATAATTAAAACTATAAACCGTCGCGATGGCTTTATTATCAACACGCAAAAAATAAAGCCTTAACCAATCCTTTTCCAGAAATTGTTTAATCAATAATCTATGAAATGACCTACTGTCTTCAGCCCCAAAAGCACCCGCGCGACCTTGCGCTTGTTGTGCTTGTTGATGCAATGCAAATAAGTCACTAATTTGCTGATCATTAAAATCATTTAGGGAAATACATTGATAGATAACTCCATTGGGATAACTAGCTTCCAATTTTCTTCGATAAGACCCTATTTTATATCGCCGTTTTTTATCCAAACTTTTTAGATAGGCTTCCCAGCTTTCTGGTAATGCTAGATAAGGACAAATCACCGGATAAGAATCTACTCGCTGATTTTTTTTAAGCAAAATCTCTGTTACTACAGCATCCTTGCGACAGCCTTCCAAATGGATACAGTCCCATTGTTTCTCCTGCTTTTGAAAAAAAACTCCCAGCTCTACTAGTAACTGATCCTTATAATCTTTATGAAGAATAACATCTAAGTGATCCGGCGCAGCTTTACCACTGGTTAAAAAGGCTAGTTCCTTAAGTATCGGAATACCTTTTAGCATACGTTCACGAATCATTAATGGTACGACAGCTATTAATTGGTTGGTTTGTTCGTCTCTGGCAATCATTACCCATAGCTTGGCTTGTTTTCCCAGCGTAGTCCGCCATGCTGAAATCCATTCCCATGTTAAAAACACATTATTCGCTTCACTTTCGAGCAACAAACTATTCCATTCTGGCTCAAGCTTAGCAAATTCATTCCCACAAGTGGTTAATTCAATTTTTATTGGTTTCATTTTATTAATTTACGTATCCAATCAATTCTTATCCAATAACATTGACCCAACACTATATATTTAATGCCTGATAAATATTGTTGATGTCGCCAATACCCAAGCCCTGCATTAGAGTATATGTGTCCTTTAAAACGCATTAACTCTAATACGGATCGGGGACTTAATGTTCTTATATGTTTTTTGTAACGGTGGTAGATTGTTAATAATGATTGCAGCCTTAAGGCAATATTTGATGAAATATTACCAACCGACCGATGCCGGTAATACGCCAAATATTGGTTTAGCCCGTATAGTTTAAAATCTGTCAATAATGACATTCTAAGCCACAATTCATAATCTTGTGCTGATAACAGACTAGCGTCAAAATGACCTGCTTGAATCAATAAACTTTTATGTAGCACTGCACTCGTGGGCGATAAGAAATTATTTCTTATTAACGCTAAAAATGGATGAACTTTAGCATCGTAACGTTCAACATAGTTAACAGACCATTGCCTTTTATCTTCAAAATAAATCTCGTTATGAAAAATAAAATTAACGGAGCTATCTTGCTCAATTACTTGATTAACTTGTTGTAGCTTTTCTGGTAGCCAATAATCGTCAGAATCTAATAATGCAATCCATTCATATTTTGCTTTTTGTATGCCTGCATCTCGGGTAGCACCGGGACCTCGATGTGAATTCTCTATGATGAGGTAATCAACCGGATATTGCTGTAATACCGATTTGGCAATCGCAATGGTATGATCAACTGAACCATCATCAGAAAGTATAATTTCAAAATTCTGATAACTTTGCTGACAGACTGATAGTAATGTTTTTTCAATGAATTCGGCAGAGTTATAGCTAGGTATAACAACTGAAAAATAAACCGCGCTCATCTGAGAAAATATTTTTTTTGTGAATACTCCATTGATTTAGTTATTACGTTTCCAAGAAAAAATTTCCATAAATCAATCATGCTTACTCAAAACCTCATCAGAAATTGTAAAAACTAACGACCAGAATATCAAAATTCTATATTGTTTAAATTCTTCTAAATAGCTAAATAAAAAATAGTCGCTAAATAACAAAACGAAAATCATCTTTTGCTGTTAGCTAGTTCTATGCCGCAAATCATGATTTAAATTATTTATTAATTACCAATAGGTAAACGTTGGCTTTGATCAAAAAGCAAAAATTAAAGAAAATTATGGTGGTAATAAACCTTAGCAAAAGGTGAATTTCAACTCGTCCCAAGATTATCAATAATTGTTTATTTTAACTATTTAAAAATTTTACGAAGCCAATCCGTTCTCAACCAAAGATAATTGCCATACAAAATATAAATCAGCGCAATTAAAAATTTTTTTTGTCGCCAATAACTCAAGCCAGATCCCGAATAAATTCGCCCTTTCAAACGTCTTAATTCTCTAATGGGTTTCGGACTCAAGCTTTTTATTTGCGAGCGATATCTCTGAAACACTTGCAAAAGACATTCATGCATTTGAGCTACGTTGGATGACAGACTGCCTGGCCTAACCCAGGTATATGCCAAATATTCGTTAAGTGCGCATAAACTGAATGTGGGCACTAACGACATCTTTAACCATAAATCATAATCTTCTGCTGACAATAGACTGACATCAAACATACCCGCTTGCTCAAATAAGCTTTTGTGAATCGCCACACTGGTAGGTGATAAAAAGTTATTTCTTACCAAAGCAATAAACGGATGAATTTGACTATCATAACGTTCTACATAATTTACTGACCACTCATGTATACCATTAAAATAGATTTCATTATGAAAAATAAAATTAATTTTCGTATCATTGGTAATGATATGAGTTAATTTTTCCAGTTTATCATTAAGCCAATAGTCATCTGCGTCTAAAAACGTTACCCATTCATGATTCGCGTGAAGAATACCGGTATTTCTAGTCCGGCTAGCGCCCATATGACTATTTTCAAGTATCTGATAATTAACATTGTATTTTTGTAAAACGGCTCTAGCAACGGATACAGTATCATCCTTTGATTGATCATCCGATACTATAATCTCAAAATGAGGATAACTTTGTTCACAAACAGAAACTAACGCTTTTTCAATAAAAGCGGAGGCATTATAAGTAGGAATAACAACTGAAAATACAATTTTATCGTTCATCTCAGTAGTAACCTTTTCAATTGAACAAAACCACTTAGCTTAAGAAAAAAACGTAACAAATCATCCTTCGGTGATATATTGATCCGTTTGATCGCTAAAGGCATTGTACGAATTGCTTCCAAACTTTGCGGTCCTGGTACTAATGAAAATGCTATCTTATATCCAGCATTTTTTAATTCTGCAACAACCTCGTCATTAAAATCTTCGGCATGACCATTCGGGTAAGCAAAAGTACAAACAGGTTGAGCAATTTCTTGCTCTATTTTATTTTTTGATTCAGTAACTTCCTGTTTAACGCGCTCAAGAGAAACTTTTGACAAAATAGGATGATTGCAGGTATGTCCACCGAAGGATATTGAGTAATTCAACATTTCACGAATTTGCTGCCAATTCAAAACTTCTATTTTAGAAAGGGCATATTCCGATACTCCTAAAACGTTCAATAACTGCTCAGTAGCTTGCTGTCTAAGTTCATCGGAAAGCTGTTTGGCTGCGAATACCCATTCTTTGGCAACGGCACTTCGCTCTTTTGCTGTCTGCCACTGGCGATCGCCCAAAAGTGGGAGAACGGCACGACTCATAGTCGTTTGCTCAAAACCTAATTCGACTCTATCCCATGAAAAAATTTCTTTTGATTCAATGAAGCCTGTTGCCAAAAATACCACAGCGGGTATTTTGCGTTCGTGTAGTCGTGGCATTGCATTGCTGTACGCATCTTCATAGCCGTCATCAAAAGTAACCAATAAAGGTCTAGATGGCAATTTTTGCAATTTTCCTTCTAGCCATTGATCGAGCATATCAACCGTAATCGGATTAAAGTGCTGATTTACAAAATCAAGCTGCTGAGTAAATTGATTAATTGTGGCACTTGCGGCAATCTGAGAGCCATCTGATACATTTTGGACAATTCGGTGATATGCCAACACCGTCAATCGTTTATCCCAATAGGGATACCAGAGCTTAACCAATTTCGATAACAAAAAACCCATTTAATCTCCCATTACTTTTGAAGCTCTAGTTATAAAAAATTTTAAGTTACTCAGTAACCAGCTTGCCTGAATTAATAAGCCTGAACTGATTGGTCGGTATTTTTGTAATACTTTTGTATAATTCTGGAAACTGCTTGTCCCAATAATGTACATGATCAAGTAATACAGGCGCCATTAATTGCACACCAATAGACATTGACCCACCATTATCAGCCAAAAACATGCCATATCGTTGCAAAGCACGAGCCACTATTTTCGCTTCTTTGGTTAGACCCCAAGTATCAAAATCAACATCTGTTAATTCAGGATTAAGCTGTAGGTGCATGCCTTCAATAGGGTATTCATCGCCCTCGAATTCACCGTCACTTCTTGCTGCGGGCGGAGAATAAAACATTTCCTTCCCTTCATTACCTTTTCTGTTCCTTAGAAACATGAAAACCATTGCATGCCTGATTTCACCTGCTGCAATCTCCTCGGGGCGAATAAGACCCGCCAACATAGGGATACCGGAGCCTCGAGCGCCTCTTTGGCGCCAGCGCTCACCCTCAAAGGGTAATGCATAACCGGAACCTTTTAAATCCCAAACATTGAATGTTGTCGCGGTGGGTATCGGAACGACACCTGAATCATCCCATTTAAAAGTGGACATTTCCCACGCTTTCATTTTAAAGGGATCAACAATAATAATGTGTCCATCTGGCGATTGCTCGCCCCACATATTTCTATCGATTGGAATGGGGTCATCAGTCAAACCATCCCGATTTTTATCCCAAAAATCATAAATTCGATCACTTTTGACTTGATATTGAGACATATTTTCTGAATTAACAACCCAGATCGGGGCACTAAAATACCTTACAAAGCGGATATTCTCTGCTTCACCGTTGAGCGTATTAATAATTTTCTGTGAATCAGGGTGAACAGTTACATCCTTAGCAATAGGAGTATTCCAAATCGAAGATTCACTATAAGGTCGCCATCTTCCAGGCAAACTCATACCTATCAAGCCTTTTTTTGAATAGTCTCCTGGATAAAAATCCCAGTCTCCTAATTTTTTTTCTACCTCAATATTTATCGGAGACTGCAAATTGACAACATCAGCTTTATCTAAAGTATTTTCAGTTGCCTGAAAAGACTGGGTAGACGGATGATACAGATACCATGAACCGACAGCACCTAATAAAACAATAACAGCGCCCAGTGCAATAAATAAAATTTTAGCTTTAATGCTCATGAAATGACCAAAATAATCTTGCTATAGTAAACAGCTCTTTAAAAACACTTATAACTCTTGCTAGCTATCGTTTTTTAACCACTTGTCGGAAAGGCTGTCGAAATCAATCTAAACTGAGCTGTCGGTATTTTTTTTATGCTACGATATAAATCTGGAAACAAATTATTCCAATATTGCAATTGACCCTGCTCATCTCTTGCCATCAATTGAACACCAATAGACATAGCGCCACCGTTATCGCCCAAAAACATACCATAACGCTGCAACGCATGAGCGACTATTTTCGCTTCTTTCGTTAAACCCCAAGCATCAAAATCTGCATCAGTTAATTTAGGATTAAGCTGAAAACGCATACCTTCAATTGGATATTCTTCTCCCTGAAATTCACCATCACTTCTAACGGCAGGTGGAGCAATAAACACTTCGCTGTCAT
>Ga0214192_1000276_pt1 | contig 32891 bp, 15 predicted proteins | sample TroBogEpilimnion_44_FD_153030 | JGI IMG/M metagenome (GOLD analysis project Ga0214192, IMG submission 153030) | Freshwater microbial communities from Trout Bog Lake, WI - 29JUL2008 epilimnion | ecosystem: Environmental > Aquatic > Freshwater > Lake > Epilimnion/Euphotic zone | place: Trout Bog... | reverse complement strand
GCAGTAGTGAACTACCCATTAGTAGATAAAGACCTTATAGCTGCAGCCGATTTTTCTTTGGTAGTAGATGCAATTAATAGTAGTGGTGCAATAGCGGTACCTCTTTTATTGGAAAAATTAGGCGTTAAACATGTAACCGTTATTAACAAAGATATTACGGGAAACTTTGCCCACAATCCAGAACCATTGCCAGAACATTTAAGAGAGCTTTGCAATAGCGTGGTATCTACTAAAGCAGATCTAGGTATTGCTGTAGATCCAGATGTAGACAGACTTTGCTTTGTGTGCGAAGATGGTGCTTTGTTTGGAGAAGAGTATACCCTGGTTGCTGTTGCCGACTATGTACTTAGAACCAGAAAAGGAAATACGGTTAGCAATATGAGCAGTACTCGTGCATTGAAAGATGTAACGATTGCACACGGTGGAGAATATTTCCCAAGTGCAGTAGGGGAGGTGAATGTAGTTAAGAAGATGAAGTTGGTTAACGCTGTGATAGGAGGGGAAGGTAATGGCGGAATTATTGTTCCCGATTTACACTATGGTAGAGATGCTTTAATCGGTATCGCTTTGTTCCTTACACATCTTGCAAAAGAAAAGAAAAGCATCAGTCAGTTAAGAAGCACCTACATCAGCTACTTCATGAGTAAGAATAAAATTGAATTACAGGATGGCGTTAATATTGATAAAGTATTTACCCATATTAAAGAAAAGTATAAAAAACAACCCATCAATACCGAAGATGGATTAAAGATAGAATTCGATACAGATTGGGTTCACCTAAGAACAAGTAATACCGAACCCATTATTCGTATTTACGCCGAAAGCAACAATGAGACAACAGCCGACAATATTGCTAAGAAATTGATGGGAGATATTAGAGAATGTTTCTAATATTATTGCTGTCTACATTAATAACAAGTATTGTCCCATATGAATAAAATTTATTTTGATAACGCAGCAACCACCCCACTAGATCCTTTAGTTTTAGAAGCAATGATGCCATACTTTACAGAAAAGTTTGGTAACCCATCCTCCATATATAGTTATGGTAGAGAGTGCAGGATGGCTATTGAGAATGCACGTAAATCGGTAGCCAAAATATTGCATGCTCATCCTTCCGAAATCTTTTTTACTTCAGGAGGAACAGAGAGTAGCAATACCGCTATCACCGCTTCAGTAGTAGATTTGGGCTGTAAGCATATCATTAGTTCTCCCATCGAACATCATGCTACTTTACATACAGTAGAGCATATAGCAAAAACACATGGTGCAAAATTAAGCTACGTAAAAGTGCTCGATAATGGTCATATTGATTTGCCGCACTTGGAAGAACTGCTGAAATCTTCTGAAGAAAAAGTATTAGTTACTTTAATGCACGCCAACAATGAGATTGGTAATATTACGGATATTGAACTAGTAGGAAATCTTTGTAAAACCTATTACGCTATTTTTCATTGCGATACAGTTCAAACAGTTGGTCACTTCAATCTTGACTTAAGTAAGATAAATGTTCACTTTATAACAGGGGCTAGCCATAAGTTTCATGGGCCAAAGGGCGTTGGTATCTTATATGTCAATAAAAATGTCAAAATTTCCCCATACATATTCGGCGGTAGTCAGGAGCGAAATATGCGGGCTGGTACAGAGAATGTATATGGAATTGTAGGTTTTGCAAAAGCGCTTGAATTAGCTACTGAAAGCATGGAAAAAGATGCCGCATTTATTCTTAGTCTCAAGCTTTATCTGGCAGAACAGCTACAGAAGCATGTTCCTGGGGTAATATTTAATGGAGATACTTTTGGCAATAGTCTATATACGGTTTTGAATGTTGGGTTTCCTAAAACGGAAAAGTCTGAAATGCTACTTTTCAACCTAGATGTAAACCATATTTGTGTTAGTGGGGGTAGTGCTTGCTCCAGCGGGGTGAATGTTGGCAGCCATGTAATTGGTGCCTTTAGAGACAACTCAAAACAGGAAACTTTGCGTTTCTCGTTTAGTAAGCATAATACATTAGCCGAAATTGACGCTGTAATTGAAGTAATTAAAACAATTATTTAAATTTACTAGTGAATGTTAAATATTCATAAAAGGGCAGCGAAAAGTTAAAATTGACAATCTGTATTCAATATAAACTACGGATTTGTTAATATGAAATACATTTGCAAAATTGAAAATTATTATATCAATAAACTAGTTTCCATTTAAATAGTCTACATACACTTATATCAAATAATACTAAAACTTGAGTTATGAACTTCAAAGTTTACTTACTGCTGATTATCGCCTTTATTTCAGGACTTGCAGCAAAAGCTGCTAATACTCCTCCAACTTTTGTTGGTGGTACTAATCAGTCCTTAATTACTTGTCCTGGTACTGCTAGTACTATCGACTCGTTTCTAATTACCAATGATCCTGATGTAGGTCAGAATCTTACTTGGGCAATCTTTAAGGGACCTTCACATGGTACCTTACATGGATTCTCTGGTTCGGGTACAAGTAATGGAGGAAATGTTGCACCTACTGGCTTCAGTTACAACTCCAATACTGGCTTTACTGGTATAGATTCCTTTGTGTTAAGTGTAACAGATGGTATTGCTACTAGCTATACCAAAGTTTCTGTTTTTATACAATCAGGGCCAACTTTAAGTCCCATTGCTGGTAATACTTCGCTTTGTGTTGGCAATACATCTCAACTAACTGATACTGCTAAAGGTGGTACTTGGTCTAGTAGTAATACTGCTGTTGCAAGAGTAAGTACTGGAGGTTTAGTTACAGCTGTTGCGGCAGGTACCGCTACTATATCGTATTCGGCAACTAGTGGATCCGGATGTACAAGTGTTGCAACTGCAACAGTGAATGTATATGCCACTCCAACAGTTCCAAACATCACAGGAACCAATACAGTTTGCGTTGGTTCTACTACACAATTTAGTGATAATACCGCGGGAGGTGTTTGGTCTAGCTCAAACACAAATAACGCTACAGTAGACCAAACAGGGTTAATTACAGGTGTTACTGGTAGTAATGGAGGAAATACAGCTACTATAACTTATACAGTTACAAATGGCTCTACTTGTAGTACAGCTGTTACCAGAAACGTTACTGTTTATTCAATACCTACTGTTGCTAATATAACTGGTAAAGCTGATATATGTACTGGAAATACATCTACTTTGGCTGATGCAACTAATGGAGGAACTTGGAGTAGTTTAAATACGGCTATTGCTGTAGTTAGTGCAAATGGTGGTGTTGTAACTGGAGTTGCTGTCGGCACAGATACAGTTAGATACACTGTTACTAATCCAGCAAATAGAGGTGGTTGTTCTAATTATTCAGATACTGTGGTAACGGTAAGCACAGCTCCAACAGTTGCAGCTATTAAAGGAACTACTAAAAATATCTGTGTGGGTAAAACTACTACTTTAACAGACGCTACTGCTGGTGGTGTTTGGACAAGTAGCAACATCGCTTTAGCAAAAGTAGATTCAACTACTGGGATAGTTACAGCAGTTACTTCAGGTGCTCCAACAATTCGTTATACAGTTACTAATACCGGTGGTTGTTCTACTCAAGTAACGTATGCTTTAACAGTGAATAACAATCCAACCGTTGCTGCAATTGTTGGTTCAAATACTACATGTGTTAATGCAACTTTAAGTTTAACCGATAATACTGCTAATGGAGTTTGGAGTAGTTCAAATGCTAACATAGCAAAAGTGGATACCCTTGGTAATGTTACCGGTATAAAAGCAGGAACTGATACAATAGCTTATACTGTTACTAGTGCTGCAGGTTGTTCAACTGCTTCATTATTGCCAATATCAATAGTAACTGGTATACCAGTTAAACCAATATATGGGGTAAGTGTTCTTTGTTCAGGTAATAGTACAGTTCTTCAAGATTCTACAGCAGGTGGAACATGGACTTCTAGCGATAATGGAATTGCCTTCCCTGTAGGTTCTACTATTTATGCTGGTTCAGGAGGTACTGCTACTATAACTTATACAGTATCGGGTGGTACTGGTTGTTCAGGTTCTACTACCTTCAATTTTACAGTGATTCAAGTCCCAACTGTACCTGCAATAACAGGCAATACACAAGTCTGTGTGGGTAGCGCAACACAATTAACTAATTCAGTTTCTGGAGGATTCTGGACTAGCAATAATACAAGTCTTGCTACTATAGACCAAACTGGTAACGTTAATGGTATAAGTGCTGGAAATGTATTAATTTCTTATACTGTTACAGGAAATGGTGGTTGTACTCAAACAGCTACTTATAATTTAACGGTAGTTGCTCTTCCTGTAGTTAAAAAAATTGTCGGTTCTAACTCTACCTGTGTAGGTGCAACCTCAATTTATACCGACAGTACTGCAGGTGGAGTATGGAAAAGTAGCAATACAGCGGTAGCAACCATTTCAACTAACGGAATTTTTCAGACAAAAATTGCAGGTTCTACTGAAGTATCTTATACGGTAACTTACAGCGGATGTTCTAAATCGGATTCTTTGGAAGTAGATGTAAATCAATTTTTGGTAGTTTCACCAATAGTTGGAGCTGATTCTGTTTGTCAAACACTTACTACTACACTTACCGATTCTACTACTGGTGGTATCTGGGTTAGTAGAAATACTTCAATTGCTACTTTAGTTACTACAAATAATATAACTACTGTTACTGGTGTTGCTGCTGGTTCAACTTATATAATTGATTCACTATCTAATGGAGGTTGTGTTGGAAAAGATAGTATCTTGTTGACTGTAAATGCCAGACCAACAGCACCGGCTGCTATTCAGGGTAACCCTAATGGTGGTTTAGGTTTATGTGCTGGTTCTACTAATCAATATACCGATAACACGGCTGGTGGTATTTGGTCAAGTTCTAATTCTGGTGTTGCTTCCATTGTCTCTACTTCAGGGTTAGCTACTGGTATTGCAGCAGGAACTGCAACTATTTCATATACCATATCTAATAGTCATGGATGTACTAGATCTTCAACTTCCAATTTAAATGTTAGTTCAATACAGCCATTAAATACTGCTATTCAAGGAAACACAACAGTATGTGCTGGAACCTCTTCGACTTATACTAATACAACAGCTAATGGAACTTGGGTGAGTAGTAATCCTGCTGTCGCAACTATAAATTCAACAACAGGAGTACTTACTGCTTTAACAGCAGGCTCTGTAACTATAGACTATAGTGTATCCGGTGGTGGCGGTCCAAACCCATGTCCTAGATCAACAAATAAAACAATTACAATTAACCCTGCACCAACTGTTACTCCAATCATTGGTAATACCTCTCTTTGTGCTAATAGCTTCATGCTGGTTACAGATTTAACAGGTGGAGGTACCTGGGCAAGCTATCATACCACTATTGCAAATATTGATGCAAATGGTATTGTTAGTGGAGTAGCTCCAGGAAAAGATACTATAGCTTACACTGTTACAGATGGTACTACAGGATGTACTAATACTGCATATTCTTTAATATCTGTAAATGCATTACCTATTATAAGTCCAATTACTGGTACAACAAATATCTGTATCGGTAAATCAACTTCTTTAGCTGATGCAACAACAGGTGGAACTTGGGGAACTACAAATAGTTCTATTACCTCTGTTTCTTCCTCAGGTCTTGTATCAGGTCTCACTGTAGGAATCGACTCAATATATTACAAAGTTACAAATGCCAATAAATGTTCTGATTCAGTAATAGCTTCATTCAATGTTAATGCGTTACCTGTTATTGCGGCTATTACAGGTGCAGGTCCAATGTGTGTTGGAACAAATACTAATCTTTCCAGTACAACTTTGGGAGGTGCTTGGGTAAGTACTAATCCAACTGTTGCATCAATTTCTGCATCAGGATTTGTACAGGCGCTTACTGCTGGCACAACTACAATTAGATATATTGTATCAAACATAAGTGGTTGTACCGATAGTGTTAATGCAACCGTAACAGTAAATCCTTTACCGATTATAGGAAAAATTACAGGAAATAATACAATCTGCTTAGGTAAAACAACCGTACTGAGTGATACAACTGCTGGAGGCAATTTATTTAATGCTAATCCATCAGTTGCAACCTATACAACTATTAATACAAATTCAATTCTTGTAACTGCTGCATCCGTAGGTACTGATAAATTCACATATGTTGTTACGAATGTTTATGGTTGTGTCGATTCTGTTTCTACAACAGTGTTAGTAAATGCTTTACCTACAATCGCATCTATTGGTGGAGCAACCGCTGCTTGTGTAGGTAAAACTGCTCAGTTAACAGATGCCACAGCCAGTGGAACTTGGGTAAGTGTAAACAATACAATAGCAACTGTAAATACTGCTGGTATTGTACAAGGTGTAAAATCCGGTTCAGATTCTATAAGATACATTGTTACTAATTTAGCAGGTTGTACCGATTCTGTTAATACTTTAGTTACAATTAATCCATTACCAGTTTTAGGTGCTATTAATGGCATTTCTCCAGTTTGTGTAAATGCATCTATTCAACTTACAGATACCACATCGAATGGTAACTGGAGTTCAGTCAATAATTTCTCTACTATAAATAATACTGGATTGGTTACAGGTATTTCGGCAGGTACTGGTTTAGTTAGGTATATCGTGACTAACAGCTTTGGTTGTGTAGATTCAGTATCAGCAAGCTTTACCGTAAATCCATTGCCAGTGATTGCTTCTATTACGGGTTCTACTTCAGTTTGTTTTGGTAAAACTACTCAATTAAGCAATAGTACAACTGGTGGTATCTGGAAGAGCATTAATCCTACTGTTGCTACTATTGATGTTAATGGATTAGTTACCGCAGTTAAAACAGGAACATCTATTATTAGATACACTGTTACCAATGGTAATGGTTGTACCGATTCAGTAGCCACAACAGTTACAGTAAATGCATTACCAGTAATTGCACCAATAGGAGGTAATACTACAGTTTGTGCTCATAATTCTACACAGTTAACCGAAACTACAACAGGTGGTACATGGAAAAGCATATCTTCCAATATTGCTTATGTAAATACCGTTGGTTTAGTGGCTGGTATTTCAGCTGGAACATCAGTAATAAGGTATACAGTTACTAATTCTAATGGTTGTGTTGATTCAGCTGCTACTACAGTTACAGTGAATGCTTTGCCGGTTATAAATTCAATAGGAAGTACCTCTCCAATTTGTGTAGGTAAAACAACTCAGTTAACAGAAATTACAACTGGTGGCATTTGGAAGAGTACTACCCCTACTATTGCTACTATTGATGTAAATGGATTGGTGACTGGTGTAAAAGCGGGTATAGATTCTATTAGATATATAGTAACAAATGGTAACGGTTGTGTCGATTCTGTTGCTACTACTGTTAAAGTGAATGCTTTACCAGTTTTATCACAAATACTTGGAGCTACTTCAATTTGTATAGGTAAAACAAGTCAGTTAACTGATACTGCTACTGGCGGTAACTGGGTAAGCGTTTATCCTGGTGTTGTTACCGTCAACACAACAGGTCTTGTCTCTACAGTTTCTACAGGTAGTGGTATTATAAGATATATAGTGACTAATGGAAATGGATGTACCGACTCTGTTTCTGCTAATATTACGGTGAATGCATTACCAAGTATCGCTACAATAAGCGGAACAACAATCATATGTGCTGGTAAAACAACACAGTTAACCGAAACTACTGCAGGCGGTACATGGAAAAGTTTAACCCCTTCATCTGCTACTGTAAATGCTACTGGTTTAGTTACAGGTGTTGCTGCAGGCTCTTCTACAATAAGATATACAGTAACGAATGTTAGCGGTTGTACCGATTCTGTTTCTGCAACTGTTACAATAAATGCGTTACCTGTATTTACTGCAATTACTGGTACTACTTCAGTTTGTGCTGGTAAAACAACTCAGTTAACTGAAACTACTACAGGCGGTACATGGACAAGTATTACCCCTTCAGTAGCAACAGTAGATGTAAACGGTTTAGTAACTGCTGTTAATGCTGGTACTTCAATAATAAGATATTCTTTAACCAATGGTAATGGTTGTACCGATTCTGTATCTGCAACTGTTACTGTAAATGCACTACCTGTATTTGCTACAATAAGCGGAACTACTACCATATGTGCTGGTAAAACAACTCAATTAACAGAAACTACTTCAGGTGGTACCTGGAAGAGTGTTACACCTTCAGCTGCTACCGTTAATTCAACCGGGTTAGTAACTGGTGTTGCTGCTGGTTCTTCGGTAATAAGATATACCGTTACAAATCTTAGCGGTTGTACTGATTCTGTTTCTACAACTGTTAGTGTAAATGTATTGCCTGTGTTTACAGCTATTGGTGGTACTACTACCATATGTGCTGGTAAAACTACTCAACTAACGGAAACTACTACTGGAGGTTCATGGAAGAGTGTTACTTCAGCGGTTGCTTCAGTAGATGTAAATGGATTAGTAACTGCATCAAATGCTGGAACTTCTGTTATCAGATATACTGTTACCAACGGTAGCGGTTGTACTGATTCTGTTTCTACTACGGTTACCGTAAATGCGTTGCCGGTTCTGTCTCCAATAATGGGAGCTACTTCATTCTGTTTAAATAAATCAAATACATTATCTGACACTGCTGTTGGTGGTGTTTGGACAAGTTCTAATACAGCTGTTACAGTCAATAACCAAGGAGTTTATTCTGCTGGTACATCAGGCACATTTACCGCAACTTATACACTTACTAATGGAAATGGTTGTACTAGTTCAGTTTCAGTAGTAGATACTGTAAATGCTGTTCCTACAGTATCGTCTATCTCTGGTAATTCATCGGTATGTTCAGGTAGTTCTATCACATTATCTGCTACTACAAATGGTACGGGTCTATGGTACAGTGTATCTCCATTTACAGCTACTGTAGGTGCTACTACAGGTGTTGTTACAGGGGGTAATTTTGCTGGTGGTACAACAATTAAATTTGTAGTAAGCAATATTTTCGGGTGTCAGGATTCAGTATTTAAAGTTATCACGGTCAATGCTACTCCTGCTCTCTCTCCTGTTGCTGGTGCTACTGCAACTTGTGTGGGTTCTACTTTGAACTTAACAAATACAACTTCTGGAGGAAAATGGACGTTAACTAATTATAATATTGCAAGTATAGATTCAGTTCTTGGAACTGTTACTTCACTTTTTGCGGGAACTGATACTGTATTGTATACAGTTACTAATGCTTCTAGTTGTACTGCTTCAGTTAACACATCTTTTGTAATTAATCAGGTGCCTGCTATTACTTCAATAGGTTCTAATACTCCAGTGAACGCTGGGGATACTTTATACCTAACTTCAACTGCAAACATTCCAGGGGTAGTTTATAGCTGGACCGGGCCTAATGGGTTTGTATCAAGTATTCAAAATCCTATTATTGCTAATACTGGGGCTGCTAATGCTGGAACTTATTATTTAAATGCAATGAATGGTAGTTGTGTTAGTACTTTGGATAGTACTAGTGTAACAATTAATCTTTCCTTTAATGTATCTGGCAACGTTTTAACGCCTAAAGGAATAGCAGTGAATGCAGCAACTATGAATGTTTCTGGAACAGCTTCTAAATCTGTTCTTACAGATATAAATGGATTCTATTCAGCAAACTTAGCCAGTGGGGTCAATACAAGTTATGTATTTACGCCATTTAAAAACAATGATTTAAGTAAAGCTAATGGTGTAACTACTTTAGATGTGGCTTTGATCCAGTCTCATATCTTACAAAAAAATCTATTGAGTTCCCCTTATAAGATTTTAGCTGCAGATGTAAATGGAGATGGAAAAGTTTCTACATTAGATATTGTATTTATTAAAAGACTTATATTAGGATTAGACACTACATTCATTACAGGAACTACTACCAAGTTTGGTCGCCTTTGGGGCTTTGTTGATAGTTCTTATATATTCCCTGATCCAACTAATCCATTCCCTGCTAAATCAACTGATACTGTAGTTGGTTTAACAAGCAATATTACAAATACAAGCTTTGTAGGATTTAAATTAGGAGATGTAAACTGGGATTGGAGAGCTTCTCTTGGCAAAACAATGAAAACTAATACTCCTGTAGAAATATTTTACAACCCAACCATAGTTAATGAAAACGGATTAGTTAAAATACCTGTTAGAGTTAAGAACTTTAAATCAATGATTGGAATGCAGTTTACATTAAATTACAACAAAGATGTGTTCGAATTTATTAGTATAAATAATAACAAATTGAACATAGACTTTGCTAACCATTCAAATGTTGGTAGTCTATCATTTATTTGGAATGATCCAAACAATGAAATCCAATCACTTAATGATAACGATGTTTTATTTGAACTTGTTTTAAGTAAGAAAGCTGAATTTGATACTGAAGATTTTACAATTGATTCAAAAATAACAACAACAGAAGCTGTAGATGGCAATTTTGTTCAACATGAAGTTATGAAAACTACGGGTAATATTTTAAACAAACCAGTTAATCCTACTATAGCTAATGAATATGTACATGTAGGACCTAATCCTAATAATGGTAAGTTTAATGTAGAAATTGAATCTGCTCAAAACAAATCAATAAAACTCAGTGTAGTAGACTTAAATGGTAGAATATTGAGTGTAAAAAAGTTCGATTTGTCACAAGGGAAAAACATAGTTGGATTAGATATTTCCAAACAAGTACAAGTAGGAGCTGCTAATTATTTTCTAAAAATTGAAGATGCTTCAGTTATTAACACATATAAAATTTTAATTAACCAATAAGAAATATTTTCAATAGGGTGTACATTATATTTAATTACACCCTATTTTTACCACCTAATAATTATTATTAATCGAACAAACATTTTTTTATGAAGTTTAAATTTACCCTCAAAGTTGTTGTCGCAGTAATTGCTATAACATTGTTAAGCAATGTCTCTTTTGCTCAAAAAAGATCGTTCATTATTGGAAGTTTGAATAATGTGTGTAGTGATACAGTTAAAGTACCAGTATACACGACTGGTTTTGTAAATGTACTGGATTTTCAATTTTCTATAGATTGGGATACTACAGTTTTAACTTATAAAAGTGTAGTAGTATCTACTAATCCTTCTTTAGGTATTACTTCAGGTAATTACAGTGGAACAAGAAAAGGTTTTGGTTTTATATGGTTCGATCAAACAGTTAATGGAATTACTGTACCTGATTCAACTTTATTGTTTACTTTAACTTTTGTATATAAAGCAGGTGCTCCTGCAGGGTTTGTACCTATTTATTTTGGTAATACTCCAACTGCTATAGGTAGTGTGGATACTACCGATGGTGCTGGTAACAGTATTGGACAAGCATTGGATACTGCACTTACTAGTGGATATCTTAGCGCTGCTTCTGGTGTTCCTGTTATCACTGCAAATGGACCTGTTTTAACTGCCTCTACAGTTAGTGGTTGCGCAGTACCTAATGCATATCAATGGTATACAGTAAGTTGTACTGGTCCTTGTGGGCCTGGTGCTCCAGTTACGTACACTGCAATTCCTGGTGCTACTTCTGCTACTTACACTTACAACTATACACCAAAAACTTATGCTGTTGTTGTAACTTATGCTGGTGGTGTAAAAGATACTTCAGCTTCCGCACTTCCTGTTAAGTTATTAAACTTCAAAGGAAAGAATATGAATAATTCAAATCTTCTTTCTTGGGTTACTACTACTGAAATTAATACTTCAGAGTTCGCTATCGAAAGAAGTTCAAATGGTGAAACATATACTCAAATAGCTACAGTTAAAGCTGCTGGCATATCTACTAGTGAAAAGGCATATGATTACTCAGATAATAGTTTTACTTCTTTTGCAAACTATTACAGATTAAAAATGATTGATGAAAACGGTGCTTATACTTATTCTAACGTTGTAAGACTAAACAAACAAGGTAAAGCTGTTTTTCAGATTCAACCAAATCCAGTAATTAACTCAACTGTTAATGTATATGGTAACAATATGAAATTTGCTAAAATATATGATGTTAATGGTAAATTATTATTGAATCAAACTATCACTAACGCAGATCAGGCTCAATTCAAATTAAACAACTTAGCTAAAGGTGTTTATATGATCAATGTTACTTCTGCTGATGGCCAAACTCAAACTGAAAAATTCATAGTAAAATAAGATTATAATATTAATATTAGTAAAAGAGAATCAATGAAAATTGGTTCTCTTTTTTTATAAGTATATGTCAGGTAGTTAATGTATATAAATTATCTTGCTGCTTTTTTAGAAAAATAGGTTTTGTAATTTGACTTGTAATTGAACTTTACGAGGATATTTTGGAGTCAAAACTTTATAATTATACTAAGTCAAACAATACTTTAAAGAGTAATAAAATTTATTAAAACTAATTAAGTTCAAGGGTTATAAATAGATAGTAAATGTTATCATCAGCAATTTCAACATTAAGAACTTATTGGGGGTATCAATCATTCAAAGGATTGCAGGAAGATATCATTAATGCAGTCCTTGCGGGGAAAGATACTTTGGCATTATTGCCAACTGGTGGAGGTAAAACAATTTGCTATCAGGTGCCTGCATTAATGAAACAAGGACTATGTCTAGTTATAACGCCATTAATTGCTTTAATGAAAGATCAGGTAGATGCATTGATAAATAAAGGGATTGATGCAGCTATGCTTAGTAATAGCATGAATTATGCAGCCATTCAAACAACTTTAATAGATACAGCTAATGGAAATTATAAGTTTTTGTATGTGTCCCCAGAAAGATTAAGAAGCCAGCTCTTTAAAGAATATATAGTTGCACTAAATATTCAATTAATTGCAGTAGATGAAGCACACTGTATTTCACAATGGGGGTACGATTTTAGGCCTTCCTATATTTCAATTGCCGAAATAAGAACGTTAATCGACAAAGTTCCAATACTCGCAGTTACAGCCTCTGCTACTAAGGTTGTTCAGGAGGATATTATAGCTAAACTAAAATTAGATAATCCTGCTATATTTTTACAGTCATTTGTAAGGCCAAATCTTTCTTATTCTGTATTCAATGTTCCTGATAAAGCTATAAAGGTGTTTGAGATATTGAATAATGTTCCTGGTTCTGCTATAATATATTGTAGAAGTAGAGCAGAAACTAAAAATATTGCCCAGCTTTTGCAATTAAAAAATATAAGTGCAGATCATTATCACGCAGGTTTAAGTAACGATGAAAGGTCCAGAAAGCAACAGGAATGGATGAATAACAAACTTAGGGTTATAGTTGCTACTAATGCCTTTGGTATGGGTATCGATAAACCCGACGTACGGGCTGTTATACACCTTTATGTTCCCGATTGCATAGAAAGTTATTATCAGGAGGCAGGAAGGGCAGGACGAGACGATAAGAAGGCTTTTGCTGTATTGGTTTACAATGATAAAGATATCCAACAGCTAAGTCAGCTCAACAATAAGCGCTATCCTACGATAGATACTATTAAAGAAGTATATCAATCCCTAGTAAATTATCTACAGATTGCAGCCGGTTGTGGGGAAGGTCTTTATTTTGATTTTAACCTGGAATACTTTATTGAACACTTTAAATTAGAAACTAATCTAATAATCAATGTATTGAAAATATTGGAACAGGAAGGACATATTGTTGTTAGCGATAAAACCCTTACACCTTCTCGTATTCAGTTTACTGCTGATAAAGATGCTATCAATAATATTGCCGACAACTATCCGGAATTGGATGAAGTAATTAAAGCACTCATGCGTAAATATAGCGGCATATTGGATAATAGCGTATTTGTCTTTGAAAAGCAAATAGCTTTCCTTTGTAATACTACTCCCGAAGTAATAATGTTACAACTAAAAAAGCTCCAGTCAATGGGGCTTATAGAATACCTACCACAAACAAATTCACCTAAAATTTTATTTTTATTAAACAGAGCATCAGCTGCACATATTTATATTAATACGGAGAATTATTTTGAACGTAAAAAGCGATTCCAGAAAAGATTGGATAAAATGACGGAATATATACAGCTAAGAACTATTTGTAGAAGTAAGTATATAGCTGATTATTTCGAAGCATCGGATAAACCTTGTGGGGTTTGTGATAATTGTTTGCTACAAAAACGTAAACCCATTAATATAGACGAATTTGAAGAAATCAGCAACACTATTTTACAAAAGATACCTATAGAGGGCATTCTTATAACTTCTTTATTGCAACAACATAAATACTCAAAAGAAAAGTATTGGGAAGTGCTAGAATTTCTGGAACAACAAGAACTTATTTTGACCCATAATGGGGTAGCTAAAAAGTTAAATGCTAACTCTTAATTATATATTAAGAAAAAGAAATTAAACTTTGGTACGGGTTTTGTATCGTATCCTGCATTAAAACAGGAATTATGAAAAAGAACATTTTATCCGTACTATTCATCGTAATGATGAGCCTTATCGTGACGACTCAATTGAGTGCACAAATTCGCTTTGGTTTTGGTGGGGGTTATTATGGTGGAAGGTATTACAACCGACCTTATCCTCAACGCCACAATAACAATAATAACAACAATCAAAAGAAAGAAGAAGCTCCAAAGTTTATTCCAACTGTTGATATATCAGTTGGATTTGGTTTTCCAAATGTCGATAAATACCTTTTACCCGATTTAACTTCACAAGGTGTCGTGAAAGGGAATTACCAGAAAACAGGATCTTACAACGCTGCTATCGACTATCAGTTTAGCCGATTTACTAGCTTAGGTTTAATGGGTACATATGGCACTAGTTCTGTTCCATATTATGCTATAAATGCTGGTCCTTCAGATGCTCCTATTTACAATGGTACTTTAACCGGATGGTCAGTATTGGCCAACTTGAAAAACTACTTTTTACCGGTCGATTTAGCTAAACTTAATGGTTATCTACGTCTGGCAGGTGGTGTGAATGTATGGGATCAGAAAATTACAGATGCCAATGGGTTGAAGCAAAATAATATTTCTGATCCTTCAGAGTTTGCTTATCAGATTTCATTAGGAGCCGATTTCAATCTTAGTCCTCGTGCTGCAGTTTATGTGGAAGCTGGTTATGGTAAATATATATTGGCAGGTGGTCTTAAATTTAGATTCTAAAGCAAATTATTATTTTCATGAATCGGTTTATATAGTTTCTACGCTGTATAAATCGATTCTTTTTTATAGTTGAATAGACTATACTTTTGCGCCATTAAAAATAAATTGAATGCCTGTAATATTGGAAAATTATTATTTAATAACCCAAAAAGCTGCTAGTAAAAATGCCACATTGGTAGTAGTTACTAAAACAAAGCCTGTTAGCGATATAGAAGAATTAATAGCATTGGGCCATAAAGATTTTGGCGAAAACTATGTACAGGAATTATTGGATAAAGAAGCCGTTTTGCCAAAGGGAATTCATTGGCATTTCATAGGTCATCTTCAATCGAATAAAGTAAAACTAATTGCTCCATTTGTATACCATATACATGGGGTAGATAGTTTTAAACTTTTACAGGAAATTAATAAACAAGCAGCAAAATGGAATAGAATTATCCCTTGTTTATTGCAGGTACATATAGCTCAGGAAGAAACCAAATTTGGATTTGATTTTGTAGAGCTAAAAGAAGTGTTGGAAACATTATCTAAGGAACCTTTACTACATGTTAAAGTTAAAGGGTTGATGGGGATGGCAAGTTTTTCGGATGATCAGTCTGTAATCAGAAAAGAGTTTGACTACCTTTCTTCACTATACACAAAACACAAGGATGCGCAAGGTTGGGATACGCTTAGTATGGGCATGAGTAGCGATTATAAACTGGCTTTGGAATTTGGAAGTACTATGCTGCGTGTAGGAAGTCTCATCCTTCATTCCAGATTAGAAGTCAATTAACTTTTAGTATATTTATTTTTACTTTTTTTTGAAATTATGGCAAACATTCTGGTAATAGATGATGAAAGATCCATTCGCAGTGTATTGAAAGATATATTAACAAACGAGGGACACACAGTGCAGGAAGCAGTAGATGGAGAAGAAGGTTTTGCAAAACTTATGGCCGGAAATTTCGATGTAGTGCTTTGTGATATCAAAATGCCCAAAATGGATGGACTGGAATTTCTGAGCAAAGCTACAGAAGCCAACACCGATGCAGCTATTATTATGATTAGTGGACATGGAAATATTGAAACTGCAGTTGAAGCAGTGAAGAAAGGAGCCTTTGATTTTATTGCCAAACCCCCTGATTTAAACAGATTATTAATTACAATCCGAAATGCTACCGATAAAAATATATTAGTAAAGGAAACACGTATTCTTAAACGTAAAGTATCCAATGTACAGGAAATAGTAGGAGAGAGTGATGCTATTAAAAAAATAAAGGAAACCATTGATAAAGTAGCCCCAACAGATGCTAGAGTATTGATTACTGGAGAGAATGGTTCTGGCAAAGAACTGGTTGCTCGCTGGCTACACGAAAAAAGTAATAGAGTCACAACAGGCCAATTGGTGGAAGTAAACTGTGCTGCTATACCTTCCGAGCTAATTGAGAGTGAATTGTTTGGCCACGAAAAAGGATCCTTTACTTCTGCTATCAAACAAAGAATTGGCAAGTTCGAACAGGCTAATGGAGGTACTTTATTCCTCGATGAAATAGGTGATATGGGCTTAAGTGCTCAGGCAAAAGTACTTCGTGCATTACAGGAAGGGAAAATTACAAGGGTTGGGGGCGAAAAAGAAATCAGTGTAGATGTAAGGGTGATTGCTGCTACCAATAAAAATTTACTGGACGAGGTAGACAATAAAGCATTTCGTCTTGATTTGTATCATCGCTTGGGAGTAATTCTCATTCATGTTCCATCTCTTAACCAAAGAAGGGATGATATCCCCATATTAATCAATAAGTTTCTGCTAGATGTTGCAGCCGATTATAGACAGCCCGTTAAAGAGATTGAAAAGAAAGCAGTAGCAGCCTTGCAACAATATAATTGGACTGGAAATATAAGAGAGCTGAGAAATGTGATAGAAAGGCTTATAATACTATCTGGAAACGTTATTACCATAAACGATATTGAAACATATGTTATTCCAAAATAAAAATGAATCGAACCATCTATTTGCATTCTCACTAATCACTAAGCAATATTAATTAAACCTTTCTGGAATGGAAAAGATTCATGAAGATAAAACATTCTCTGGCATTGATTATACTGGAAAGAAAATAGCACACAGGGAGTTTAATAACTGTGAGTTTATTAATTGCAATTTTCAGAAATGTGACTTAAGTAATAACGATTTTCTGGATTGTATTTTTACTGGTTGCAATCTTTCATTGTCTCTGGTAGGTAATACAGGATTCAAGTCCGTTCGTTTTATCGATTGCAAATTGATGGGTATTACCTTCCATACCACCAACGATTTTCTGTTCTCTGTTTATTTTCAGAATTGTCAGGTAGACTATTCATCTTTCTATCAGAAAAGAATGAAGAAAACCAGATTTGTCGATTGCTCTTTAAAAGAAATAGATTTTGCTGAAACCGATCTTTCCGAAGCAACCTTTACCAACTGCGATTTGCTCGGGGCTTCTTTTGTAAGAACCATATTAGAAAAAACCGATTTTCGTACCGCCATCAACTATGCTTTCGATCCTGAATTAAACAAACTAAAGAAAGCTAAATTTTCTATGCCAGCCGTTGCTGGCCTTCTTAGCAAATACAATATTGAGATAGATTAAATATTTTGTTGCAAGTTTTCTTTAATTTACACTATCTTTTTTCCTTACATAATACATTTTGAATCAATCCATTATAGAGTCATACATAAATCATATTCCCTTAAATTTGGAAAATGAAAACGATTACTAAAACGCTCGTCTCCAGCTTACTAAAACCCCGTTTACCGGATACTCATAAAGGCAACTATGGACATGCATTACTCATTGCAGGAAATAAGGGGAAAATGGGCGCAGCTGTAATCGCTGCAAAAGCTTGCCTACGCTCAGGCACAGGGCTTCTTACCGTAAATGTACCAGAAGCTGAACGGACTATATTACAATCGGCTATTCCCGAAGCGATGCTGCAAATGCGAAGTTGGAAAAAGGTAGACTTATCTAGTTATACTGCTATTGGCATTGGCCCTGGTATAAGTACCGATAAAGATTCCAGAAGATTACTGGAAAATTTTCTGTCACATAAAAGTGTACCACTGGTTCTGGATGCCGATGCTTTAAATATTATAGCAGTTAATAAAAAACTCTTCAATAAAATTCCTAAAGGAAGTATTATAACCCCACATATAAAAGAATTCGATCGGTTATTTGGTGAACATCAGTTGATAGAAGATAGACAGGAAACAGCTATTAAAGTAGCGCGGGAATTTGAGATTACGGTAGTCCTTAAAGGGCATAAAACTTTGGTTACTAAAAAAGGAGAGGTCTATTTGAATAATACTGGAAATGCAGGCTTGGCAAAAGCAGGCTCCGGCGATGCATTAACTGGTATAATAACTGCACTTACAGCCCAGCAATACGATGCATTTTATGCAGCAATAATGGGCGTATATATTCATGGGCTGGCTGCAGATATAGCCTTGGAAAAACAAAGCATGGAAAGCATGCTAATTACCGATGTTATCGATTGTATTGGTATGGCCTTTAAAACCTTGTAATAGTAATAGATTAATCAATGGATTTTAAAGATACCTGAGCAATATTATTGCAAAAAGTTCATGTCTTCCGATGTCAAGCTGATATTCGCAGCTTGCATATTTTCTTCAAAGTGAGCCAGCGATGATGTCCCTGGTATAGGTAATATCCAAGGTGAATAATGCAAGAGCCAAGCAATGTTTATCTGAGCAATAGTTGCATTATATTTTGCAGCAACTTTAGCCATTCTTTCGTCATTTTTAGGAAGGGAATTAAACAAGGAGAAATAAGGGATCAGTGGTATTTCATTTGCCTCACATATTCTCAACACTTCCTCGCCACCTCTGTTAACCCCATGAGCACCCGATACAGATACACGCTGTCCATGACCAAACATATTTTCAACTGTTGCTATTGGGCCTATTTTTATGGCAGTTTGAAGTTCCTCTGGCGTTACGTTACTCACACCCACATGCAATATTTTACCTTCTTTTTGCATAGCAAACATAGCCTCCATCGACTCTTCAAAAGAAGCTCCTATGCCTGGTATTACCCTAAAGTGAACCAGTGTTATTTGTTCTTGTTTTAGGGTGCGAAGATTATTGTCAATACTAGTTTTAAGGTTCTTTGGTGTATTAAAAGCTATCCAGCTTTTATCTGGTTTACGGGCACCACCAACTTTAGTACAGATTACTAAATCTTTTTGATATGGGTACAATGCTTCCGCTATTAATCTGTTAGTTACATCTTCCCCATAATAATCAGCAGTATCTATAAAGTTTACTCCTTTTTTGGTAGTTGATTTAAGTATTTCCAGCGCTTCAGGTCTATTAGCCGGCTCGCCATAAATACCCTCACCAGTAAGGCGCATAGTACCATATCCCAATCTGTTTACTGTAATAGCATGGTTACTTTTTCCCCCTATTACAATTGTATCTTTATGAATCATAAAAAGTATTTTAAATTATATGAATGCAAGTTAAACAACTATAGATAAAATTAGTTCAGCATCGAATTTTTAAACATAAGTGGAAATCGATTCTACCAGATAAATTGTGTAATATAAACTCTAATTCAAAGTTTACAATCCAAACTTCCCCGTTGTATTTGTATTTCTCAATTACTTATGCTTTGAAATTATTTTTTGTTTAATAGCAATTAGGTTTTTACTTTAATGCTATTAATTGTAATTGTTTTCAAATTCCCCAATAAGCTATTTGATTAAAAGCAATATACTTTAGTTTGTAAAGTAAGAACATTAATAGTAAGCTTTCAAGTATGATTAATCCTTTTTACAAAATCGATACTTTTTAGTGAAACCGTTTGACTGAACCAGAGGGTTTTGATGGATGAAAAGGAGTTATTCAAGTAGTACTTTTATGTATCGTATTTGTAGTTTGTTCTAAGCTGTTTAAATAATTCATATAATATTCCAGATGTACTATCTGTGCTACTACTTTGTTAGGTTTATCAATTAAGTACCCAACTAAATCTGCCTGGTTTCGCTACCGATAATTGCATAATGAATTCTAAAACAGTTTATACAAACAGTGCATTATATAATAGATGCCACTCTAAAAAAGGCGTTTATATGGAAATGAATATGTATGTGGGTTCTATTGAGTAGCGTATTTGTGATGTTGGAACTTGTCTATATTAAGTTTGAACTGGTGTTTTGTGAGTTTGACTTATCCTTTATCAAGTTTTGCCTATCCTTTTTTGCGTTTGAGCTGGTGTTTTGTGCGTTTGACCAATTGTTTGTCGCGTTCTGCCAATCATTAGTTGCGTTTGAGCTGGTCTGTTGTAAGTTAGCCCGATTGTTTGTCGCGTTTTGCCTATCGTTTGTTGCGTTGGACCTGTTCTTTTGCGAGTTAGCCCGATTGTTTGTTGCGTTCTGCCTATCCTTTGTTGCGTTACCAATATTGTTTGAAATACTAAGAAGCTGTTTGAGTTAATTAATTTAAACAGCTTCTTAAAAACTGGGTAAAAAGAAATTTTAAAAATGGAATTGACAATAGTAAAAAGAACACACCATATAACTCAATGGGAGATTCTGCCTAAAAGATGGATTGTAGAAAGAACTTTTGCTTGGCTGCTCAATTTCAGGAGATTAGTACTCAATTATGAAAGAACAACAGAATCTGCAATTGGCTACCAATATTTATCTATGATGTGCCTAACAGTGAAAAATATTAATTAACTCAAACAGCTACTTTAATTAAAAAAATAAGTATTTGTATTAACATTTATAGTTCATTATTATTTAACTTTCTTTGATAGTTAAATACACATTTAATTAGCTGAGAACCTTTGTTATTAGTCATTTACAGCGTCCAAATATATAATGTTAAAAAAAAATAAAATTTAAGGCAGCGTTAATAATGTTAAAATGGTCTAGAAATGAAAATTAACCTTAATTTTACGGCTCTTATTCTATAATGAAAAAGGTAGACAATCAATGTAAATAAGTGTATATGTTTTCTATAAGCTTAAATAAAAACAGAAAAAGAATGAATTTTGTTAATGCTATCAGTTTTACTATGAAAAAAATGTTTATTGGCTTTGTTTTGGGGATTTTGATGTTTTCTGCGGGATATTCTCAGTCAATTTCAATTGACAAGACTTTATTTGGAAATGCTTTTCAGGTTTTTAGGGATAGCTCGAACATAGCAGTTCCTATAAACTTAAGTACCTTTGGTACTAATGGTTTTGGAGATACCGCTGTTTCTTTGAATACAAAGAACACTTTTAGTTTTCAATCTAATATTTTTGCAATAGTAATGGTACCTTATAAATATAAGGATTCTATTATTACGGATACTACAAAATCGCTAGGTAGATTGCTGGGTGCTCAAATTATAGGTCGCTATACATTCAATAATAAACAGGTTCCATATACTACTTTTGTAAATGGTATCATTCCAAAATTAGGTGTTGGGGTAATTGCTGATACTGTTGTTTTCAGGGTAGTATCCACTTTGCCTTTTATTTCTTCCGATTCTTCTGTTCCGGTGATAAGAAAAAGAACAGCTTCATCTCCTGCTGTAAAATCTTTTGCTATAGCAGGATCTGTAGGAAACACCACTGCTATTAATTATGATCCTACCCATTCGGCTATGTTTTTTGGCTATTGTGGTACCGTTTTGGATGCTTTTGGAAATCTAGCTGATACTTCAATTTCTTTAATGGATTCTACAGCCGGTAGTTTTAAGTCCCCTTCAAGTTATGATTCTGTATTTTTGATAAACTCAAGTTTTCATACTTTAGTTAATCTAAATCAGATAGTATACTCTGGAGCAGTTACCCCTAAAACTCCTATCATGTTTCCGTTTGGATCCCTCAAAGCAGGAGAATATTACACGTTGATGTTGAAAGCCAAAGATGATAGTGGTTTTGTCAGCACAAAATGCTACTTCATCATTAATTCCAACTGGGTATTAAATCTTGGAACAGTAACTAAATCAACTGGCTGTTCTGGCGATACGGTGAAGTTATATGTTACCATAAATCAATATCAAGCAGGCTTTCAGTTTGGTATTTACGACAATTTCCCAGGTTTATTGTACTCATTAAATTGGGGTGATCCATATCACCCAGGTACTTTATTCTTAAGTTATAGTCAATTAATGAACAATAATGGTCAATTGACCCACCGATATGACACTACTTCCTGCTTTAACAATTCTAAAACATGGCCTATCTCTACTACCCTAATTAATCCTTTTCAAGGAAATAAATGTAGTTTCAAGAGCGCAAATGCCACTTTACAGATATTTTCCTCTGTAAAGGCAAAGTTTGGTCATGTTGAATTAGCATGTATGTACAATCCTATTACCGATAATACTCCGGTAACTTTTAAAGACTCTTCCTATGCAGGTAGTAATAATTCTTGTACGGGTACAGCATATTATACCTGGTACAGAAGTTATGTAGGATGTGGAAATATCAATGATACTGCAACGAATCCATTTATTGCAGTAGATAGTAGCTCCACCATAATTAACGGTGTTAGTACTCCGACCCCTGTGGCACATTGGAATCATTTAGACAGTTTTACTTTACCTGGAAAATATTTTATTGAATTGATTGCTGATAATAAATCTTGTACAACTACTGGCTTTATCGATTCTATAAATGTAGTGGCACCGCCTAAAGCTAAATTTATGCTGGATAGTGCCGGTGTTCAGGATACTATTATAAAAGGTTGTTCTCCATTAACAGTTTTTGTAGATAATTTATCTGATTCTACTTGTTCTGAAAAATGGAAATTCCATTGGGATGTTTTAGATTCATTGAATGGAAATATATTAGTTCCTTATGGACCAAGTAATTATACTTTTTTGGGTGGATCTACTTTTGCAGATTCAATAACTCCTAAATTTGTTTTTAATCAAATTGGTATATACAAAATAAGACTAGTAGGATCTAATGCATGTTCTCATCATGATACTGCTGCTTATAGAACTGTAATAGTGGAAGGAAGCGGAGGAGTGGCTTTCCCTAATGGAAATTCTGTTTCTTCTTATTCCAATATCAAAACAAATGCTTTTTGTATTTATGGTGCTAGCAAAACGGTTAATTTTGATTCTGCTTTTAGAACTCCAGCAATTGACACCATAATGAAACCTCATTACGGTGGAACTGCTAGTCCAGATTCTGCGCATCCTTATAGTTGGACAGTTACTGATATTGCGGGTACTCATACTTTTGTAGGTGCTGGTACCCCACAGTACACTAAGTATCCTATTATAACTTTTACCCCTCCAGCAAGTGGTGATGGTGATTATAAAGTATATGTAAGCTATGCTTCTACTTGTGGTGTAAACACAGATTCTTTCGAATTATTCTTAAACAGACAGGTATATCCTCAAATTATCATTCCAAGTAGGGATACTTCTGTATGTGCAAATACAGCCAGCCTTAATTTCACAGGAACTGTTTCTGGTGTTGTAAGTTCACTAGCATGGATTGACCCTAGTAGCTCTGCTATACCTTTTGGAAATGGATTAAATGCAACTTTAAATAATGTAGGTACTAAAACAATTAAGTTCTGGGCTTATAAACCACAACCAAATGGTTGTGCTGACACTTTTGCTACTCGAAAAATAACTTTATTACCTATTGTATCAGGTAACAGTACAACTGCAAGTACTTGTTCCGGACTTCCATTAAACTTTAATCCTTCAACTGTTTCAAATGGTATTACTTACACATGGACTAGTAATGCTGGGCCTACAATTTATGGTAATACCCCATCTGGAACTGGTATTATAAAAGATGTAATAAATGGAAATGGTGCTCAGGATATAGTACAGTATACTATTACACCTTACAATAGTTTTGGTTGCCCAGGACAAACCTTTACTTACACAGTGACTATTCTGCCTTACCCAACCATTTATTTAACTGATAATACATTCAAGGACACTATTTGTAGTGGATCTAAATCGCATCTTTTTGTTGGTTCAAACACGCCAGGGGCGATATACAGTTGGAGTACTTCTTATCTTGGAAGCAATCTATCTTCTTATAACCAAGGTTCCTGGAATCCTGCAAGTGGTAATATACCTACGAATTTTTCTGGTCCATACTTAGATGTTAGCTATACAAATAATGGTAATTCAATTGATTCATTTAGAATTTTAACTTCTGTATCTGTTGCAAATGGGGCATGTTCTTCCCCTAAAGATTCCATAACAATGTATGTTATACCAGGTCCAACTCAACCAAAAGCGAACCTATCAGGAGATAGCAACTATTTATGTAATCAATTTGTAAGTACTTTAAATGCTACGATTCCTAATGCTAGTAAAGGAGAAATTGGAACTTGGACACAACCTAATTCAAATTATCCAACGGCTATTATTAGTAATCCAAATAGTCCAACATCACCCATTGTTGTTGCTCCTAATAATACATATGATTTGTACTGGACTATTTCCAGTCCTTTAGCAAATTCTTATGGTTGTCAATCGTTAACCGATTCTTTTAAAATATTTGATCGCCCATCTGTTACCCAAGCAAATATTCATAGTCGCGATACTACTCTTTGTAATTATGCTGGAAACAATATTACCATAAATTTAAGTGGTAATATTGATCCAACAAGACCTTGGGAAGTGGTTACATGGACAGCAAATAATGCTGGCGCGATTGATCATTTTGGGTCAACTGGCATAGATACAAGCCATAAATATAATGATCAATATATTTTTAGAGGACCTACTGGTGAATATGACTTAGTTTACACCATTAGTAACGATGCTAGTTGCCCTGTTACAATAGATACATTGAAAATTGGTGCAGGTTTTGGTAATAATTTTATTCAAAATGATACAGCAATATGTTTTAGTCAACCAGTAAGTCCTTTATTCACAGGGTCACTACCTACAGGCGGTGGTGGAAGCTATACTTATCAATGGTGGAGTTACCAAGCTGGTACTAATCCAGCAGGGGCTACTGCAATTCCAGGAGCTACCTCTCAGAACTATACACCACTGTCTCCTGGAATTTCTACTTCTTATTTCCGTAGAACATCTTCTGTAAATTGTCCTATTGCTAATCTGAAGAGCAATGTGGCTACAATAACGGTGTATCAATCGCCAAAAACAGGATTGATAGTTACCAAGAAAACAGATTGTGGTGCTTCCGGTGCATATTCTGGTTTTGTATTAGATTCTTCTATAATAAAAATAGACACATTAAACTATCCAGTAGATACCAGTGCTTTTGTGTATTCATGGTATGTAAATGGTGTATTGAAGTATTCTGGTCCCTATTTCTTAAAAACTGGTTTGTATACTATCACTAATCCAGGAGATTCAGCAATTGTTGAATTAAGAGACTCCAGTAAACATGGTTGCGGTACAGTTGTAAGTATTAAAGATACTTTTTATACCCGTATCAAACCAAACCCAGGATTTACTGCTAGTACATTAACAAGTTGTAATACCACAACGATTACATTTAACGATACTACCAATAATGCTGGATTATACCAAGGGTTCTATTGGGATTTTGGAGAAGGCGATGTTGCTAATACTTACAATCCTCCAGCTCCAGGATCTTACACCTACAATTCTGTAAAAGGATACGATACTTTATATTTTGTGAAGTTGACAGCATGGACTGCTTGTTTGCATGATTCAGTAACTGTAACTGACACAGTTCGAATTCTAGCTACTCCACGAGCATCCTTCTATGCTTCGAAATATAGTGGATGTGCCCCTTTAAGAGATAGTCTTTTTAATACTACAATTGGTCAGATTGATGCTGCTACATGGTCTTGGTATTATCCTCAAACACCAAGTGATTCCTCTTATATTAATGTTAATCCTAAAGATCCTGTAGTACATGTATTCCCATTCACAGCTGGTGTAAGATTGAAGGTTTATAACCAGTGTGGAGTAGATAGTACCCCAATTCAAACAATTCAAGTTGCATTTACTGCTATTAATCTAAAATTGGGATTAACTTACACCGATCAATATGCTTGTGCTCCGCATACAGTCAATCAGTTGTACAATGCTATTGGGGCAGATATAGTACAAATGTGGTCTTATCCAATAAATGGTAGTCCAAATAGTACCCCCGATGCAACTACCAATATTCCTGCAGGTATTCAACAGTTCACTTTTACAGATACAGGTAAATTCGTTATCAAAGTAAGAGCATCCAATTTCTGTGATACTGTTGTAATGTTTGATACAGTAAGAATGTTCCAGACACCATTCCCTCAATTCAAATTAGTTAAAGATACATTCTGTGTTGGAGATTTTGTAATGCCTCAGAATAATACAAATACACCAAATGTTTCTACTTTCTGGGAATTTGCTTATGCAGAGTATAATGGGTCTAAAGCAACTACGTTGCCTTCTCCTAAAACTTCTACTTCAACTAACCCATCAGTAGTATTTACAAATCCTGGTGTAGATAGTATTGCTCTAGCGACTACTATTGCTTATCCAGTATTCCCAAGTCCAGGATATTGTTCCGATACAACTAAAGTTGCATATACAGTAGTCACTAATCAAAAGGCTAACTTTACGATTTCAAATAATCATCCAACTTGTATACCTGCAACGGTAACATTTACTAATAATTCGCCTTCCAGCTCTACTCCACCGTTAGTATGGAATTTAAATTATCCAAACGGTCCTACTGTTACCGGTGCAAATTCTACTACCTACACCTATCAGGACACTGGTACTTACACCGTAGTATTGGATACAAAAAGTACAGGTGGTTGTTTGTATACAGATACTGAAAAAGTAGTGATTACTAGTCCTTATGCTCAAGTTTGGAAGTACGATCATGGATATATATGCGGTTCAACACCTGTAAGATTTCAGGTAATGAATCCAAGTGGAGTAGATAGTATGTTTGTGTGGCATTTTGGTGATAATACCACTACCTCTACTGCTTGGAACAGTCCAACTGTATTCCATTCTTACAGTAATTGTGGAAACTATTATCCAACTGTAGATCTTATATCAAAAGGTGGATGCAAATACACACTTAACTGGAATACTGGAGATACTATCAAAATAGACTCTGTAAAAGCAGGATTTGTATATTCTATTAACAAAAATTGTGGTAATACCAATGTTTGTTATACAGATATGTCCAATGCTTGTTCTGGTTTTAATGCCAATAGCTGGTCTTGGAACTTTGGAGATATAGGATTACCAACTAACTTCAGTAATTTACAGAATCCTTGTCATGCATATCATACTACTGATACAGATACAATACAATTGCAAGTAACTGCTAATAGTGGTTGTACTAGTACAATTAATGTACCTATTTACATTAAAGTAAATAGTATACCACAGATTACTACGCATGTTATTAATCCGTATAATGGGGTAGTAGCTTGTACTGGACAAACAGTTAGTTATACAAGTACAGCTGTATCTATCGATCCAATTAAGGATTACGTATGGACATTTGGCAATACTGCTGGAGTTACACCTGCTCCTACATATAATGGTTCAAATGTTACCAATACTTATCCTTCTGTTGGGTCTTATTTTGATACATTAACAGTTAGTACTATCTATGGTTGTATTGCACAATTCTTTGATTCAGTTCATGTTTTACAAACACCTGTAATAGCAATTGCACAAAACAATCCTCCACAATTATGTAGAGGAGTACCATTCAATTTTTCTGCTACTACGAATGATCCGGGGACTACTATTTTTACCTGGGGGCCTGCTTCTGGTAATAATCCAGCGCCTCCTTCAATAGTTTGTGACACTGCGAATTGTTCAAAAGTAACCGTTACTGCAACTACTAGTTCAATACTTTATGTACAAGGTTTAGCAAGCAATGGTTGTACAGGTTATGGCGATACTGTTCGTTTTAATGTTATTCAGCCTATTACTTTAACTGTTACTCCATTAAGAGATACTATATGTATTGGTGATTCTGTACAATTAAACTCAGTTGCTGTGGGTACAACAGCCTATGCCTGGAATGTAGATTCCAGTTTACATTATAATGGTCATTTCAATGATAGTGTTGCAAACCCAATTGCTCATCCAGTTCGTATAGGGGATAACATATATACATTAAGAGTATCTAATTCTTGCTTTAGTGATAGTGGTATTGTTCATGTAATAGTTGGTGAATATCCGACTGTTAAATTAGGATATGCTTATGGGTTGGATACTATTCCAAATCCTATTCAGACTGGTTCTACTATTAACATGCTTTCATACTTAACATTATCTAATGATACTTTTAAGACATTTACATGGACACCAATAAATCAACTGAATTGTACTGATTGTGAATATCCAGTAGCAACAGTTGCTGGTAATCAATTGTATACCGTAAAGGCTACAACTATTTATGGATGTTCTAAGTCTGATTCAATGTATATAAAAACTTTCTGTCAGAATAGCCAGGTGTACATTCCTAATGCGTTTACACCAGATGGAGATGGTAGAAATGATGTACTGATGGTGAGAGGTTCGGGCATTAAACTGGTGAAGAATTTTAGAATCTATAACCGTTGGGGACAAGTAGTGTTCGAAAGAGCAAACTTCAATGTAAACGACCCTCAGTTTGGATGGGATGGTAAGATTAGGAATACAAATAGCTATTCTCCTCCGGATGTATATGTTTACTATTGTGAAGTAGTTTGTGATGACGATATTCCATTTACTTACCAAGGAAATATTACTTTAATCAAGTAGTTATAACATTATTGAATTAAAATTGAAATATTAATCTAGATGAAAAAAATAATTCAGATACTGATTTTTGTCGCACTTCCTTCTTTTTATTGTGTGGCTCAGGATATGCACTTCTCTCAGTTTTACGAGAAACCTATTCTTCGCAACCCAGCTTTGGCAGGTGTGTTTGAAGGCGATGTAAGGGTTACTGGTATTTACAGAAACCAATGGCAAAGTGTGACTGTTCCTTTTCAAACCGGTGGGTTAAGCGGTGAAATAAAATTGCCTGTAGGTAAAGGGTATGATTGGGTAACGCTTGGTACCGAAATATCTTACGATCAGGCGGGTGATCTTAAATTGAAAAGAACACAAGTTTTACCAGTAGTTTGTTATCATAAATCATTAAGCGCAGTGCATGATAATTATTTGTCTGTTGCATTTATGGGAGGGTATGTAAATAGTCAGTTTGATCCTTATTCTGCAAAATGGGACGATCAGTTTGTAAATGGTCACTATGATCCATCTAATCCTACCAGTCAGGTATTTAGCAATACCAGCTATGGTTATTGGGATGCCTCTACAGGTATATCTTACAGTGGTGAAATGGGTGAACAAGATCATTTTTATCTTGGAATTGGTTTATTTCATTTCAACAATCCTAAAACTAATTTTTACACCAGCAATACTGCTACAACTGTTCCTCAGAAACTTACATTAAATTCAGGGTTTAAATTTCAAACCAGCGATATCGATAATGTGCATGTATATGCAGATTATTTACAACAAGGTGGTGCGGAGGTTTTTATTGGTGGGGTAATGTATACTCGTGAATTACAGAAAAGATACGACGATAAGAAAACCTATAACATTGGAGTAGGTGCTTTCTACCGTTGGAACGATGCTGTAATACCTACCGTAAAACTGGATATCTATGATTTATCTATTGGAGTAAGCTATGATGTAAACGTTTCACGTCTTACTCAAGCTTCACAGAGTATGGGTGGTTTTGAAATTAGTGCAACTTGGAGAGGTAAATTAAATAGAACAGTCGAAGCTGCTGCTAGAGTTAGATGCCCTGGAATAGGTTTCTAACATTTAGCATCACAATATTTTTTTATAGCCCGTATTCAATTTATATTGAATACGGGTTAATTTATTAAATTATGAATAGTATCAGAATTTCTTCAGTATTGACTATTTTAGTCATATGTGGATTTTATACAGTTAAGGCTCAAAACTCTGCTTCTGCAAATGATACTGATACTACTGTATTACAACATTATGGTTTTGATAAACATAAGCTTTTTGCTGGTGGATCTTTAAACCTAGGGTATGGAGCCGGAACAGTCTCTAGTTTCGCAATTGGTATTTTGCCAGAAGTTGGGTATTCTTTTAAAGAATGGATAGATGCAGGGTTGGCATTTAATATCAATTATTATTCAGGTTCAGAAGATACCTACAATCAGATCCCTGGTTATAAAGCCACTAGTTATGGTGCTGGTATTTTTGTAAGAGTTCATCCCTTTGAAGGCTATTTTATACAAGCTCAACCTGAAATAGATAATTATAGTATTAGAGAGACTTTAACTGGATATCTGCCTGCAAAATATTTTCATACTTCTACAAGTTATTTAGTTGGAATAGGATGGGGCAGAAGAATAATTGGTGAGTCTAGTTTTTTTACGACTATAATGGTTGATTTAGGAAATGAAAAAAATACCCCATATAAGGACGCTCAAGGAAATCTTTTACCAGTAATTCGTACAGGTATTAACTTTTATTTTTAATATAGTTTGATTTATATAACCCTAACTAACAATAAAAATTAAGATAACAGATTTCCAGAAATGCTAATGATTAAAAAATCTCTGTTGGTGTAGTTACCACTTGAATTCTATCTCTCCAGTTTTCATACAGAAAGTGTTGTTCTTGCATTACATCTATAAATTGCAATAGTGCATCGTAATATCCACCAGAATTAAGGATAACTATTTTCTTTTCATGTATTTTTAGGGTATTCCATGTTACCATTTCGAATAGTTCATCCATTGTCCCAAATCCGCCTGGAAGTACGATAGCCATATCGCACAATTCGTACATCATTTTCTTTCTTACATGCATATCACTTACTAAATGAAGTTTAGTAATTCCTTTATGATGATGCTCCTCCTCTGAAAATAAAGTTGGAATTACGCCAATTACTATTCCATTTTTGTTCATAACTCCATCGGCTACTGCTCCCATAATGCCTGCATTGCCACCACCGTAAATCAGGGTTAGGTTATTGTTGGCAATAATAGTACCAAGATCTTTGGCATGGTTTAAATAAACAGGTTTTTTGCCTGACTTACTACCACAAAAAACAGCAACACTTTTAATATTCATCTGTTTACTTTTTTTCAAAATTAATACAATACTATATAGGTTGTTAAACTCTTTGAGGGGTCTATCAAACTGCTTGAGAAGGTTGTAAAACTGTTTGAGAATGTTTTATAATAGATTGATAATATTTTAAACACTTTAAAACCTCCTCAAACTCTATCAGAAGGGTTTTAAACAGTATTAGAAACTTATAGAACTTCATGAGAAAGTTCTGAAGGAGTTTTCAAAACTCTCTGATACAATCTCTCAGAATTTTTATAGAGCCCATAAACTTCATTATCTTATACAACCCTATTTGTAAGTCTATATTCAGCATTCAAAATATTGTAATACTGCTTACCTTAGCGCCATGTTTACAGGAATTATAGAATTTACAGGTAAAGTAGTAGGTATAAGTTCGAATGGACAAAACAAAACATTCAATATTAGTTCCTCAATCAGTTCCCAATTAAAAGTAGATCAAAGTGTGGCGCATAGTGGTGTTTGCCTAACAGTAGAAAGTTTGGATAATAATTCCCATACGGTTACTGCAATTGAAGAAACGCTAAAGAAAACGAGTCTTAATAACTGGCAAGTAGGTACGATAGTGAATATTGAAAGGTGTATGTTGATGAATGGTCGTTTGGATGGTCATATTGTTCAGGGGCATGTAGATGATGTGGCAGTTTGTACCTCTAAAATTGATAGAGATGGTAGTTGGGAATATACATTTACGTTCCACGAAAAGTTTGCTCACCTAGTAATTGAGAAAGGGTCTATTTGTATAAATGGTATTAGTCTAACCTGTTTTAACATTACCCGCAATAGTTTGCAAGTAGCTATAGTGCCCTATACATATCTACATACCAATATGCAACACATAGAAGAAGGAACTACTGTAAACATTGAGTTTGATGTGTTAGGTAAATATATTTCCAGAATGCAGGAACTGAATAACCAATAATCTAACATTAATGAACCATAAATCTGTTTTCAAATTACTTTCAGGTATTTTCTGGGTAGTTACTACCTTTTTCTTTGGGTCACTAATAGTGTTAGCATTCTTTAATCATGCTTGTGCCGATGATTATTTTGCTTTGATAAATGAGCAGCATTATGGCATAGGAGGGTTTCAACAATTTGTATATATGCATTGGGGCGGGCGGTATACTTCCAACCTAATAGCTGCTATGTTTTCGGCTAATGGATTCTTTTTGAATCATTATTATCTGCACAGTATAATTTTGATATTGCTAACCTTAGCTTCTGTATATATTCTAATAACATCCATCAGCAATCATATTATTAATCAATCAATTAAATGTAGAGACAGAATAGTTATTACTTTCCTGATGACCATTAATCTTTTTGTGGTATATCCCGAACTATCCTCAGCTCTATATTGGTTTAGCAGTGCAGTTACTTATCAGGTTTCTGTCATTGTATTAATGATGATAGTGGCTATTGCCATCACCCTATTGCAAACTAGCAACAAAAAAATTGTTTCAGGTTCATTTATTGCATTGTTAATATTAATAGCGGCTTGCAATGGTAGTAGCGAAGTTTCGGCAATTTTTAGTGGATTATTGATGTTGATTGTGTTGATACTTAATAAAAAACGTTTCAATGTTCATCGTGGAAAAATAGTAATACTTGCTTTATTTTATGTAATCAGTATAATTATTTTAATAGCTGCACCT
>Ga0214192_1000275_pt1 | contig 32915 bp, 27 predicted proteins | sample TroBogEpilimnion_44_FD_153030 | JGI IMG/M metagenome (GOLD analysis project Ga0214192, IMG submission 153030) | Freshwater microbial communities from Trout Bog Lake, WI - 29JUL2008 epilimnion | ecosystem: Environmental > Aquatic > Freshwater > Lake > Epilimnion/Euphotic zone | place: Trout Bog... | reverse complement strand
GTCAGGAACAGGATCGTGAAAAAGGCTCGATGGGCATGAACCCTTGTCCGGTGCTAAATGAAGCTGGAGGCATCTGGAAGTTTAATGCTAATGGCAATAATCAAACACAGAAAGCAGGAACAAGATACGCTACGGGACTAAGGAATGTAGTAGGTTTGGATTGGAATGTGCAAACCAATTCTTTATTTGTAATGCAGCATGGCAGAGATCAGTTGCATGATCTATTTCCTTCATTATACAATGCAAAACAGAGTGCCGAACTACCATCGGAATGTATGTTTGAGTTGCATAATGGCACCAACTGCGGATGGCCATATATTTATTACGATCACCTGGTGAATAAAAAAATAGTTGCTCCTGAATATGGTGGTGATGGTATAAAGAGTACTACGGAATATCAGAATCCAGCGATTGCTTTTCCAGGACATCTTGCACCCAATGGATTGTTGTTTTATACTGGTAATAAATTCCCTGCAAAATATAAAAACGGCGCCTTCATTGCATTCCATGGCAGCTGGAACAGAGCCCCTTTACCACAGGAAGGATACTATGTAGTATTTGTGCCTTTTGTAAACGGCAAACCAACGGGACAATGGGAAGTATTTGCCAATGGATTTGCAGGTGCTATTAAAACGCCTAAAGGAGCAGAACACAGACCCTGCGGGCTTGCGCAGGATGCTATGGGCGCTATATATGTAACCGACGACAGCAAAGGCGCTATTTATAAAATAACTTATACTGGTAAATAATCTTCTCTTTACTATGACTATAAAAGGACTATTTCTTTTCTGTATTCCATTGCTTGAATTAGCAATTGCACAACCAAAGAAGAAGGTTCCTGTAACCCAGAGTATTGTATACAAACAAGGGAAGGAAGTATACAAAAAGGTTTGTCTATCCTGCCATATGGAAGACGGTGGAGGAGTGCCAAGACTGAATCCTCCATTGATAAATACTACTTATGTGGCAGGAGATAAAAAGCAACTAATCTCTATTGTTTTGAAGGGTATGAAAGAACGTGTAGCTATTGATGATGAATATTACAGCAACAATATGGCTTCTCATGCTTATCTTTCCGACGTGGAAATAGCAGCCGTGTTGACTTATATTAGAAACAGCTTTGGTAATAAAGCATCTGTGGTTAGCCCCGCTGAAGTGAAGCAGGCAAGAGCGAATAAATGATGTACTATCATACGCTTTAATAGTTGTTTTTTTTGGTCTACAAACTTTTCACCGTATTGTTTTAATAGCAACATACAAGTTATAAAATGTGCTATAATCAATACACTAAATATAATACAAACAGTCAAAATACTATTGCAAAATCGTACAGGATCGTAGCCTACAATTTTGTTTGCTTCGAACATAGACTTACACATATCAACCAAATGACCAAACAATTCTTTGTTCACTGTTACAATTATTGATTGTACTAAAGTTAGCATAGAGAATCCCATAGCAACATAGCCATTTACTTTAATAAAGTCCTTTGTTTTATGGTTAAATACAGTAGTACCATTAATACCATTTCTATAAAAGCGGAAACTGGAAAATACATACATCACAATTGCTGCCATTACAAATACTGGCAACAATAATTGTGGTGTACTTAATGCTTGTGGCAGAAAGCTGGTAGCATCAATAAGACCAAGTAACACTGCAATAGGCATTAATATAAAACTAAGTATACGGAATACAATATTTAAGTTCATTAAGACTTTGTTGTTATAGAATTATCCAAGATTATTTCTTCATTTCTTTAGCCCAGGTATCCTTTAAAGTAACTGTGCGGTTAAAGATTAATTTATCTGCTGTAGAGTTGCTATCCAAACAGAAATATCCTTTGCGTAAGAACTGGAATCTGTCGGTAATAGTAGCATCTGCTAATGCAGGTTCGGCATAAGCCTTTGCAATAATATCTAGTGAATGAGGATTAATATAATCTTTAAAATCACCCTCTGCCCCATCTAAATGTTCTTCGGTAAACAGTCTGTCGTACATTCTTATTTCCACTTCTTTAGCATGTGCAACTGATACCCAATGCAGTGTTCCTTTTACCACAATGCCACTAGTATCACTTCCGCTGCGACTATCAGGGAAGTAGGTACATTTAAGTTCGGTGATATTACCTTGTTCATCTTTAACTACTTCATCACACTGAATAATGTAAGCAGCTTTTAAACGAACCATTTTACCCGGAGCAAGACGGAAGAATTTCTTTGGAGCATCTTCCATAAAGTCTTCTCTTTCGATATAAATTTCTTTACTAAAAGGAATGTCGTGGTAAGTATGAACTTCAGCTTCTGGGTTATCCTCACTTGTAAGAATTTCTGTACCTTCCTGGAAGTTGGTAATGGTTACTTTTAAAGGATCTAATACGACCATTCTGCGAACTGCTACTTTGTTGAGATGCTCTCTTAAACAGAATTCCAGTAAACCAATATCCACCAGATTTTCTCTTTTTGCAATACCTATTCTGTCGCAGAAATCCCTTATACTTTCCGGGGTATATCCTCTTCTTCTTAGTCCACTGATAGTTGGCATTCTTGGATCATTCCAGCCATCTACAATCCCTTCATTTACCAGTTGCAGCAACTTACGTTTGCTCATTACGGTATAGCTTATATTGCGGCGGGCAAACTCGTATTGATGAGAAGGATAAATATTTAATTGCTCAATTAACCAATCGTATAATTCTCTGTGAGGAACAAACTCGAGTGTACAGATGCTATGGGTAATTTGCTCGATAGAATCGCTTTGACCATGCGCGAAATCATACATAGGATATATACACCAGTTATTGCCGGTTCGGTGGTGGTGAGCATGTTTAATTCTATAGATGATTGGATCTCTCATCAGCATATTGGATGAGGCCATATCAATCTTTGCTCTTAGCACTTTTGATCCATCGGGATACTTTCCTGCTTTCATGTCGGCAAAGAGGTTCAGATTTTCTGCTACTGTTCTATTTCTGAAAGCACTATTAAAACCAGGCTGTGTAGGAGTACCTTTTTCATTAGCAATCTGATCGCTGGTGCTATCATCTACATAAGCCAGATTATTCTTGATAAGTGTAATAGCAAAATCATATAATTTATCAAAATAATCGCTGGCATAGAACTCATTCTTCCATTCAAAGCCCAGCCATTTAATATCTTCCTTTATATTATCAACATACTCAGTTTCTTCAGTACTTGGGTTAGTATCGTCAAAACGAAGGTTTGTATATCCTTTAAACTTCTGTGTAAGACCAAAATTCAGGCAAATGCTAGATGCATGCCCGAGATGTAGGTAACCATTTGGTTCGGGAGGAAATCGGGTAACAATACTATCGTATTTACCTTCCTTTAAATCATTATCTATAATCTCCTCTATAAAATTTAAACTTCTTTCTTCACTCATAATTATGGGTAATAATTGCAGAACGGCAAATTTAAGGAAATGAGTAATGCAAAATACGCTTAACGCAGAATGCAGAACGCTTAACGCAGAACAAAATACAGAATACATTGAACCACAGCGTCACGGCGACACGGAGTTTCACGACGTAAGATTAATACAAAATACAGAGGTCAGGGAGAATCGCAAGCGATTAAGCGATGGCTGAATGACTATATTTTATATCCTACTCACTTAAATTTAATACACTTACCACGGTAACTTTAGGTTGCACAACTTAGCGTAAGTATTTATTAATATTTCTTGCTATTGCCGGACCTTCATAAATAAAGCCTGTCCATACCTGTACTAAAGAGGCACCTGCAGCTAACTTCTGCTTTGCATCTTCTCCTGTAAAAATACCACCGCTTCCTATGAGAGGAATTGAGCCATTGGTAGCTTTGGAAATATATTGTAATAACTCATTACTTCTTTTTAATAAAGGCTTACCACTTAATCCACCAGCACCTACATTATCAATAAACTCTTTTGTTGTATTTGGCAAGGGGCTTCTTTCGATAGTAGTGTTGCTTACTACCAATCCATCAAGCGGTAAGCTTAAGGAAAGTTCTACTACATCATCTACCTGAGGCTCTGTAAGATCAGGGGCTATTTTTAGTAGTAATGGCTTTTTGATATTCTTTGCTTGTATCTCATTTATCAAAGAAGAGAGTATTTGTTTGAGGGCATCTTTCTCTTGCAAAGCCCTTAGTCCGGGGGTATTGGGAGAACTTACATTTACTACAAAGTAATCCGCTCCTTCGTATAATCCATGCAGACATTTTATATAATCCTTCCAAGCTTCTTCATTGGGCGTTACTTTATTCTTACCAATATTTGCTCCTATTATAGGTAAGCTATTTTCTTTCTCTCTAAGTGCAATGAGTCTATTGGCAACTGCATTAACCCCTTCATTATTGAAACCCATTCTATTTATCAGGGCTTTATCTTCCTTTAGTCTAAAGATTCTTGGTTTATCATTACCCGGCTGACCAACAGACGTTACAGTACCTATTTCGACAAAACCAAAACCAAGAGTATGCAATTCCTTTATATACTCGGCATTTTTATCGAAGCCAGCTCCCATCCCTACAGGATTAGCAAAGTGAAGACCGAATACCTCTTTTGACAAAGAAGGGCTGTCGACTGTAAAGTAGTTGGCAAGAAGCTTTCTTAATACAGAAATACTATTTGTTTTCTGCAATAGGCTCATTGCTAAATGATGTGCTTCCTCTGGAGGAAAGCAAAAGAAGATACTTCGTAAAAGAGGGTACATGCCGCAAAGATAACGAGCTAAATAATACCCTATTTTATGTTTACGAATACGTTCCCTAAGAATGAATATACCATAGCAAACTACCTTTTTAAGTTTGGATATATATTTCCAGTTTTATCTTTTACACTACATTTGTGAAAAGAACTATTTATGCCTGTAATTTCCATGTTTTATGGTATAATAATAACAATGTATTTTTTAGATACAAAACAACATAATGTACCTCATATACATGTGCGCTATTCAGGGTTTAATGCTGTCTATCAAATTCCTGAAGCATTATTATTAGAAGGCAGTTTACCAATAAACAAACAAAAATTAGTAGAGGCATGGATAGAAATTCACCATGAGAGTTTAATGGCTGACTGTGAATTAGCTGTAACTGGTAACCCAATCTTTAAAATTGATCCATTAAAATAAACATTATGAATCCAAGAGTTGTAAATGTTGAATATAAAAGTCCTTACAAATTAAAGTTACGCTTTAGTAACAATCTAGTTAAACAATTTGACTTATCTCCATATCTTCAGTATCCTGTTTATGAAATACTTAAAGATGAGGCATTCTGCAGTAAGGCAAAAGTTTGGAATGACACTGTTATATGGGATGATATGGTAGATTTTGACCCTGATACATTATACCTAGAATCAGAAATTATTTCAGATTAACTTAATTTTTCAGCGCTTTACCATACACTTCCAATGCTCTTTTTCTTGCTACATCATGTGCAACAATTGGCGCAGGATAATCGAAACTATCTAACTCTGGCACCCAATGTCTTATATATTTCAAGCCCTTATCAAACTTCTCCGTTTGAAGGGAAGGACTAAATACTCTGAAGTAAGGGGCTGCATCGCAACCGCTACCTGCTGCCCATTGCCATCCACCATTATTAGCAGCGAAATCGAAATCCAGAAGTTTTTGAGCAAAATATGATTCACCCCAACGCCAATCAATCAATAAATGTTTGGTCAGGAATGAAGCCACTATCATTCTTACTCTATTATGCATGAAACCTGTGGTATTTAATTCCCTCATGCCAGCGTCTACAATAGGATAGCCAGTTTTCCCAGCACACCAGCTAGCAAATTCACTTTCATTATTCCGCCATTCTATAAGGTCATATTCTTTTTTAAAAGCTTTTCCTTCATTGATATGAGGAAAGTGCCATAGAATGGTCTGATAAAAATCTCTCCATATTAATTCATTCAGAAATGTTTCATTCAGACTCATAGCTTTCCTTGCCAACTCTCTGATACTGATAGTACCAAACCTAAGATGTATACCAAGCTTTGAAGTACCATCAACAGCAGGAAAGTTGCGCTGCTCACTATAATGTTTTATCAATTCGTCTTTTACATTAGTAGATGGGAAATCAGCGTTTGTTTTTTCAAAGCCAATCTTCTCCAAAGTGGGAATCTCTGAAACTTTATACTGATAAAAGTTCTTAAAATATTTTTCTGTTGGATAAGCCTTCAGATGAAAGTCATTAAGAGTTGCCTTCCACTTTCTACTGTATGGAGTAAATACGGTGTATGGCTTTCCATCATCTTTCAGCACTTCATTCTTTGCAAAAATTACCTGATCTTTAAAACTCTTAAATGTTGCGTTATGCTCTGCAAGAAAGGCCAAAATACTTGCATCTCTCTTTATTCCATATTGCTCGTAATCTTCATTGGTATATACAACAGCTATATTGTAATGCTCCATCAATTGCTTAAAAGCATCTTGTGGAGTAGTATAGAAAACAGTCAGGCCGCTACCCAGTTTTATTAATTGTTCTTGTAAATGGCTAATAGCATTATGGATAAAATGAACTCTTTTATCATACTTATTTTCCAGCCTATCCAGAATGTTTGTATCAAATATAAAAATGGGCAATACCGGCTCTTTAGCTTTAAGGGCATGATAAAGAGCAGCATTATCGTGGAGTCTTAAGTCTCTTCTAAACCAGCAAATGTTTACCGTAGGCTTCATAAACAGAGGAACAATTGTAGAATGTAAATGTTCAAATTAGGGTTGATATTCTCTCTTAAAAAAAATATTTAAAAAATATTTGGGTGTAATGGTTGAAGCTCTTATTTTTGCCACCCTTTAACGAGGTAAACACTCCCGAATAGCTCAGTTGGTTAGAGCATCTGACTGTTAATCAGAGGGTCACTGGTTCAAGTCCAGTTTCGGGAGCCACACTAGACAAGCCATCAGAAATGATGGCTTTTTCTTTGTCCGTCAGTGAGTTAGGCTAGTTGCATCTTTTTTATTTACTTTAATTCAAAATTCAAACAATGATAAAGTACGCATACACAATCCTATATGTTGAAGATGTCTTAAAAGCCATTCATTTTTATGAACAAGCATTTGGATTCACTCAAAAATTTGTGACACCTGATAATTCTTATGGAGAAGTAATTACAGGAGAAACAACACTTTCATTCGCATCTAAAACATTAGCATTATCAAATTTAAAAGACGGGTTTGCAGAGAGTAGCTTAAATAAAAAGCCATTTGGAATTGAAATTGGATTTACTACAAATGATGTTCAAGCAACCGTCAATAAAGCTATTGAAGCTGGAGCAAAATTATATGCTACACCGAAAGAAAAGCCTTGGGGACAAGTGGTTGGATATGTTCGAGATTTAGATGGATTTTTAATTGAAATATGTACACCAGTTAATTAACCTTTTAATTTCCTGATAGTCACAAACTCAATCATCATATTAAAGTTGCAACTTTCGTCACTAAGGGGAGCTACATAAAAAAAGTCACTCAATGAGTGACTTTTTTTATTTCTATACCAGATTTTCAAATTAAGGTGGATACATTCTGAAATCTTTGTTACCCCAAAGTAATTGCAGCTTAAATGCATTTTAAAATAAAGTCTTCCTATTATCAAATAATTATAACTCATTCAACAAAGAATCAATTCCGTCATTAAATAGAATCTTGTCTTCTGATCTTTTTTTAGACAATTGTTTCAGGTCAACCAAAGCCCAAAGCACAAATTCCATGAAAAATGGAATATCATTTTCTGAAACATGAGGTTGATATTTTAAAACCAGCTTTTTTAATGGCTGAATGGAATCTAAAATATTAGCACGGTCTTTGTCATTGGCATTATCCGATAGCTCAACGGAATTTCCTGCTAAAAACCAATTGATTATTTCAGAATAAGGGGTATTTTCCTCTTTCTTTTTAAGCTTTTGAATTTTTGGAAAATAAGTATTAAATAATGTTTTAGTTGCCTGGCTTATCAGATGATTGGCCACAAATGAAGAACCTTCTTGCTCTCCCTCATATACAAGCTCTACCTTTCCAGTAATGGATGGAATCATACCCATTAAATCACTAAATCGGACAGTGGTTTTTAATTCATTATTCAATAAAGCCCTTCGCTCGGCCGTGCTCACAAGATTTTCATAGGCAGTAATACTCATCCGGGCGCTTACGCCACTCTTATAATCCACGTATTCACTTCTTCGGGCTTCAAAAGCTATTTGCTCTATTATATCCTTTGCCAACTCGGGCATATATACATCGGGAAGTCGTAATTCCAATTTTGATGCTTCCTGTTCAGTAATTTTCTTTGCTGTGCTAATATCAGACGAATAGTGTGTTAAAATTTGTGAACCTATTCTGTCTTTCAAAGGAGTTACAATGCTTCCTCTATTGGTATAATCCTCAGGATTTGCAGTAAAAACAAAATGAACATCAAGCGGTATCCGCAATTTAAATCCGCGAATCTGAATATCTCCTTCTTCCAGGATATTAAATAGCGCTACCTGTATCCTGGCTTGTAAATCCGGCAGTTCATTGATTACGAAAATACAACGATTAGCACGAGGAATCATTCCAAAATGCAACACCCTTTCATCGGCATAATTCAGTTTTAAATTGGCAGCCTTTATAGGATCAATATCCCCAATCAAATCTGCAATGGTAACATCTGGCGTTGCTAATTTTTCAAAAAAACGATCATCCCTGTGCAACCATTGAATAGGTGTATTGTCTCCTTCTTTGTTAATCAAATCTTTTGCAAAGCGACTGATGGGTTCCATAGGATCATCATTCAGCTCACTCCCAGCCACTACAGGTATATATTCATCCAGTAGTTTAACCATCAGACGAGCGATTCTGGTTTTACCTTGACCCCGTAATCCCAATAAATTAATATTGTGCTTGGAAAGAATGGCCCGTTCTAATTGCGGTATAACAGTTAACTCATACCCATGAATTCCCGGAAATGTGGGTGTACCAGATTTTAACGACTTTATCAGATTATCTCTTAGTTCATCTTTAATGCTTTTAAAGCTATACCCGGAAGCTTTCAGTTCTCCAAGTGTTTTCGGTTTCGTATTCATTATATTATTTGATTCTTTTTTTTCTGTTTGATTCATAATCATGAAAAATCATTTCCCCCAAACCCTTTAAGCCTGTATAAAAAGCTTTGCCTTTATTTGATTTTGTAAATTCATCAATAAAAGCTTGCAGATAAGGGTCTTGCGCTATCATAAACGTAGTAATGGGGATATGGATTTTCCGGGCTTGGGCAGCCATATTGTAACATTTTTCTACAATCATTGCATCCAAACCATTACTGTTTTTATAATATTGTCCATCAGGCATTCTCAAACAACTTGGTTTGCCATCGGTAATCATGAATATTTGTTTATTGGTATTCCTTTTTCTACGAAGAATATCCATGGCCAACTCAAGTCCAGATACGGTATTGGTATGATAAGGCCCAACTTGTAAGTAAGGCAGGTCTTTTATTTTAATCGGCCAGGCATCATCTCCAAAAACGATTACATCCAAGGTGTCTTTTGGATAGGAGGTGGTAATAAGCTCCGCCAATGCCATAGCCACTTTCTTTGCCGGAGTAATCCGATCCTCACCATACAAAATCATACTGTGACTAATGTCTATCATCAACACCGTGCTCATTTGCGATTTGTGGTGCGTATCTTCTACAACAAGATCCTGCTCTGTTAAGTGGAAGTCTCCTACTCCATTGTTTATTTGAGCCTTTTTAAAGCTCTCGGTAAAGGATATATTCTCAATAGTATCGCCAAATTCAAAATCCCTGAATTCACCTGTCAGCTCATCTCCCTGACCACTCTTTTTAGATTTGTGATTTCCAATACCGGTTTTTCTTATTTTACCGAATATCTGATCCAAAGCGCTTTTTCGTAAAGCCCTTTCAGTTTTAGCGGTGATAGTTGTTTGATTTTTATTATCTGAAGTGATTTCTTCGCGTAAATACCCCTTCCTTTTTAATTCTTCAATGAAATCATCCATTGTGTATTCATCATTTGTAAGAGAATACTCCTTGTCAAGTATCTTGAGCCAATCCATTACTTCATCTATATCACCGGATGTATGCGTAACAAGTTCAAGAAATACCTCTAAAAGGTTCTCAAAAATGGAACTTTCTGGCGATTTAAAGGAAGTGAAAATGTATCCGGAACTTTGCATGAAATGTCTTTTAAAATAATGTATAAAACTAGATACTTTTTGCGAAAAAGGTTTGTTAATTAAAATGACAAGAGACTTGCATTAAAGAAATTTATAGTGGATTTTATATGGCTGGAAAATCACAAAGTTGACAGTAAATAGATAGATACTTCCTTACATAAGTATTTTTCTCTTTTGTATCATCTCGATAGTCTCTATTTTTTGCCAAAAAACATTTTCAAAATACTACTCCCTACCTTCTTTTCCAATCCAGCTTTGGTAGTTGGTATACCTGTTTGCCTCGCAAACTTTTGTTTAGCGGCGGTTACACCTAAAGCTCTTTTCCAGGAGAAAGAGAATCCGTATTTGTTGGCCATGATACTTTATTTACAATCTATTAATAATATTTTACTATTCTCCAATGTATTTCTTAAAGTTCTCTGCTTGTTCAAAAATCTCTTTAAACACTTCATCCTTGGGCACAGGTGGGTAATCATGCTCCGCTAATACAAGTATCAGGTCTACTTTAAGTTCTGCCTTTATATCGTCTCTATGGCTCCAGTCTGTGTACTTTGATTTATCATCTACAATGTTCTTTATCGCAATGGATAATTTAATCAGATTATCATGCGGATAATCAAACTTATACTTTTCTGCTATGGACTTTAGAATATCATAAAAGGCTTTTTCTTCATAATCAATTCCCAGGTCTTTGTATGAATTTCTTTCTTTTTGAAGTTCTTTAAACAGATTGGCAAATTGTTCTGCTACATCGTCTAATACATCACTCTGGTTAATCTGAAAGTCTTTTCTTTCGTTGTAAGTATCAACGAGCTTCTTCATTTTCTTGGAAAAATCAAGCCCCTTTGCTTTGTTGGTCTTTCTAAATTCACTGATTGCTTTTGCCAATAACTGTTGCAACAGTTTTATTTTGGTGTTGGGCAATTGGATTTTATCAATCCTGGCCATATAAGCATCGCTAAAAATATCGCTGTTATTCTTACCGCTATCCTTGTCTATTTTAAATACCTCCTCTACCCCATCGCTTATTAAAGCTTCCTGAATCATCTTTCTTACCTTGTCATTCATCTGAGCAGCATCCGGCGTATCTCCTTTGTTTAGCTTGTAAATGATTGCTCTTATACCAAAGTAGAAATGAATATAATCCCTTTGTTCCTGGGTTATTGATTCGCTGGAACAACATAAGTCATAGGCTGAACGAAGTCTTGCGGTGATTGCCATGAAACGTTTCTCCATTTCATCTGTCAACTGGGCAAACTCTGCTGCTTTATTTAAACATTGTAATTTTTCTAATGGTGTTCCTTTAAAGAATGGTTCTGTATTGAATTTGTGGAAAAACTTACTTAATAAGTCCAGCTGATCCCTTAGTAATACAATTGCTTTATCAATATCTTCAAAATCATCCTCCTGTACTTTACTGTATTTTGCAAGGGCAACATTCATGTTGCTTTTAATACCTATATAATCTACTACAAGCCCCATTTCTTTACCTTCATATACTCTGTTTACCCTTGAAATGGTTTGTATTAATGAATGCTGCTGCAGTGGTTTATCTATATAAATAACATCCAGGAATGGAACATCAAAACCTGTTAGCCACATATCTACTACAATGGCAATTTTAAAGTTTGACTTTGCATTCTTAAACTGACGATCCAGTTCTTTTCTATCATCACTTGTTCCCAACAAATTCCATAATTCCTTGGGATCATCTTTATCCCGGGTCATTATCATTTTTATACGCTCTATAGGCTTCAGTCCCTTGCCTTCTTTTTCTGTTAGCTCCTCATTATCTGCCGCCTCTTTTATTTCTGCCCATTCGGGTTTTAAGGCAATTATTTCTTTGTATAAATTGTATGCTATAGGCCGGCTGGATGCTACAAACATCACTTTACCTTTTACAGTAGCAGCTTCTTCTATTCTCTTTTCGTAATGTGCTACAAAATCTTTCGCCAGCAACTTCAATCTTTTCGGGTCTCCAAGGATTACTTCCATCTGAGTAACCGCTTTCTTGCTCTCCTCTATCTGATATTCATTTGCTCCTTCGGTTGCACATTTTTTATAGTAGGCTTCTATCTCTTTCAGCTTCTCTTCATTCAGGTTTACTTTAGCTGCTCTACCTTCATATACAATCTTCACCGTAATTTCATCCTCCACCGATTCTTTCATGGTATAGGAATCTACTACATCACCAAAAACATCTATGGTGCCATCTATGGGTGTTCCAGTAAATCCTACATAAGTAGCATTGGGCAATGCATCGTGTAGGTACTTAGCAAAGCTATATTTTATTTCTACACCTTTTTCGGTGATGGATAGTTTTTGATCTAAATTTATTTGCGACCTATGTGCTTCATCAGAAATGCAGATTACATTTTCTCTGGTGGTTAATAGTTCGGTGCTTTCTGTAAACTTATGAATAGTAGACAGAAATACTCCACCACTTTTTCTATTCTGTAGTAATTCTTTTAACTGAGCTCTCGATTCTACACTGACTATCATTTCATCGCCTATAAATGTTTTAGCATCTGTAAACTGTGCAGATAACTGATCATCTAAATCTGTTCTATCAGTTATTAATACAATAGTTGGACTTTGAAAATGTACACTACGCATTAGCAACCTTGAAAGGTAAAGCATGGTAAAACTTTTACCACAACCTGTTGCACCAAAATAAGTACCCCCTTTACCAGAACCCGTAGGCTTAAGTTCCTTTTGAATATTCTGAAAAATGATATTAGCAGCATAATACTGTGGATACCTGCAGACTATTTTGTTATCGTCTTTTGCTGTATCCGGGAAGTAAATAAAATTTCGGACTACATCTGCTAGTCTTTCTTTATTAAACAAGCCTTTCACCATGGTTAATAAGCTATCTATACCATCAGCAGGTTTGCTATCGATAGTAGTTTTACGCCAGGCATAAAAGAAATCGTATGGAGCAAATAGTGAACCAGATTTATTGTTTACACCATCGCTAATTACACAAAAAGCATTGTATTTGAACAACTCCGGTATATCTCTTTTATAACGTACAGTTAGCTGAGTATAGGCATCTTTGATAGTTGTGTTTTCCTTTACCGCACTTTTAAACTCTATTACCACCAGCGGCAAACCATTTATATAAACTATAGCATCAGGAATACGAGGCTGAAAGCCGTGTATTTCCAGTTGGTTTACTATCTTATAAATATTACCCATTGCACTGTAAGCACCAGTAGGATCTGCAGCAGCTTTATAGGCATCTGCATCATGCATTGCTATTACTTTTCCTTGTGCACGGTAATCAATTAATTCTATAAATAAATCTTTCTTGGTTCTGTCTTCTCTTTTTAAAACAAAACCATTAGCAATCATATTAATAAATTCCTTGTTACTTTGGTATAATGCAGAACTAGGTAATGTTTCTATTTTTCTGATGATGCCGTTTATTTCATTCTCGGTAATATCATGTGTTTGATATCGGTTAAATAAAAAGGTTTTAAGGTCTTCGCGAATCAACACTTCGTTTTTTGGACGGGAAATAGTTTCTCCATTACAATGAATATATTGTTCCGATTCAAACAATTCTATTACCGCCCTTTCCAGTGTTTCTTCTGTAAATCTCATATTACATAAAATTTATCCTCCTGCCATTTCGCAGGATTATTAATAATGTATTCCGCAATTGTCCCATACGATAAATCATTACGAATAATGTGTTCATAATAATTACGTTGCCATACAATCGCCCCGTCATCAATCCGTAGGGGCGAAATATTTTTCGCCCTATTTTTCGCCCCTGCACCATCCCCATCTTCTTTGTTTTGTACGGGCAAAATATTTTTTGCCCCTACATTCAATCCATCATCACCATATCTCATCCATTTTGTTACCCCCACCTTAAATCCCCTCACCACCGACCCCACCGTTTTTGATGTACCATGTAGGGGCGAAATATTTTTCGCCCTATTTTTCGCCCCTACATTATTATCCTGTTCTATTTCATTGGGCAAAATATTTTTTGCCCCTACATTATAATCCTGCTCCAATTCATTGGGCGAAAAATATTTCGCCCCTACAGATGCCCCCGTATTTTCCTGTATCAATTCTATCACCCCATGCACATGGTTTGGCATTACCACAAAATCATGTAAAATAACATTCTTAAAATGTTCAGGAATCTCCAACCAACATTGGTCTGCCTTCCTTCCTGCCTCATTCAATACCATATCGCCATTCACAACCTCACCAAACAATTTTGTTCTATCCTGTGTACAGATGGTTAAAAAATATAATCCATCTCCACTATAATCATATCCTTTCAATCGGATCGATCTTCTATGATGTATTGATGAATTATATGTCATAATGTTTTATTTTAATTATTCGGGCAAATAATTATTTGCCCCTACAACCACCCCCAAATTTCACATCATTCCCGAATGTACGGGCGAAATATCTTTTGCCCTGTATTACATCCTCAATTTATTCGCAATTTCCATTCCCCTTTTCTGGGCAAATAATTATTTTGCCCCTACAACCAACCCAAAATTTCTTATCATTCCCGAATGTACGGGCGAAATATTTTTCACCCTGTATTTCTCCTCAATTTATTCGCCATTTTCATTCCCATTTATCTGGGCAAATAATTATTTGCCCCTACAACCACCCCAAAATTTCTTATCATTTCCGAATGTACGGGCGAAATATTTTTCGCCCTGTATTCCATTCGCAAAATTTATTCGCAATTTCCATTCCCCTTTTCTGGGCAAATAATTATTTGCCAAGAAAACCTACCCCCAATTTCTTATCATTCCCGAATGTACGGGCGAAAAATATTTCGCCTCTATATCATAATCCTGTTTCATTCATACGGGCAAAATGAATTTACCCCTGCAAATCTCATTAACTACTTTACCAAACATACATTTTCTATCACGACAACAAATCGTATCAAAATATAATCCCTCATGGCTATAATCATATCCTTTTAATCGGATAGATTTGCGATGATGTAAATTTGGGTTATATTGATTCATATCGTACTTCCTTTTTTATTCAATAATTTTCATTTATGCTTCTTCAAATGATAAATCTATTAACGCTTTTATTTCGCTACCTTTAAATAAGTTGTTTAACGAAAACTTTGATTTTAGTTCAGCCTGTTTTTTAGCGATTATGGTTTCCACAAGTTCATATGCTTCTACAAAGGAAGTTTGAAGATGTGTCAATGTTTCAGGACTTGGAATATTTTCATTTAAAAGATTAGGATTAAATTTTTTCATTGCATAAATTAGAGAATAGAATGCATTTTTCATTACAACAGAATCTTTATTTGTAATGCTAATTAAGAAGTTTGAGATTTCATAACATCGATATAATTTCTTGCACATTGGTTCATCTATTGAATCATTAAATACTTCATCATAAAATAATTTGAATGTTAATGCTTTACTTGTTTTTGCTTTTGATGGCTCCTCCCTATACAATGAAGCGTATATCTGCAAAATATTTTCGTTAGTTATTGTATCGTTATAAAATGTAGTGTCCTCTCCTAGCTTTGTTATTAACCCCACACCATATTTTGCAAGATAATTTTTTGCAACATCTTGTGATGTATCATTTGATTTTAAGTCAACAATATTTATTGGATTTTGTGAATTTGTAGCTTGTGCTATTTTAATTGAGTATTCTTTTGGAGCTTTGTAAATCCTGAGTAAAATTTTTGCTGTTTTAAATTGTGTTTCATATTCAGAATAGCTAGTTGTATAAATATTATAAAGAGATGCAATAGTTTGACCACCATTTACAACGCTAGGTTTTGTCAATACAACTTTAGAATTTGGAAGACCAGTTGGTAAAATTTCAAAATTTGAACTAATTAATGTTATCCCATTATTTAAGTAACAAAATCTACTTGGGTCATTAATAAAGCTGTTCCTTATTTCTTTATTTATTGTACTGTTCTTAATTAAATATCTAACATTGCTGTTCAATAAAAGTCGCTCACCTGTTTCTTTATAAAATTTCATTAAATCATCAATGGAGCATGATACAACTTTTCCAGAGTAATGTTCATTTTCAAATGAAAATATTGAATCTGTTTTGTCTGCTGGATCTTTAGTATTTACAAAAAGTTCCCCAAATTCAATAGATGCTGAGTGTCCAAACGAAGTAGCATCTACAAATATTGGGGTAATATTAAAATCAAAGCATCTGTTTAATTCCGTAGTAGTTTTAAAAGGTTCGTGAATTATACCATTTGTAGCAAAAAATATTTTTATGTTAAAAGTTGACAATCCGTTACTTAATTGTAAATCCCTAAATGCTTTAATCTTTTTTGACAATGTAGAGTTTGTTATAGCAAAGCTTTCTCCTTTTATGATTTTTATGCAGTTTTCCATACATAATTTCATTTCATCAATTGAAATGCTATTTGTTTCACCATCATTTTGTTTATACTTTGATTGTACAACAACTAATTCTGAAACCTCATTTTCATCATCACTATAATAAAAAGCATCAATTTTATTATCATCACCATCATCAGTAATTGAGTTGTAAGCCTCCAGTTGATTTAATGAATAATATTCCATCAATATTGTCATACTGACAGAAATAGAATATTTCTTATTTGAATCTACTGTTAAAGGTGGGGTTATGCCATCCAAAAACAATTTGTTCTTTTCAATTATGCTTCGAAATTTATTAAGTTGTGTTTTATTTATCATAGTTTTTATTTTTCTATCGTTGCTAATTTTGATAATAAAAGATCTAACATATTATTCAATAATCTCTTTAACTTCCTTTTCTCTTGCAAGAAAAATTCAAGCTTTTCTAAATTCAATAAAATTTCATTTATTGATTGAGTATTTTCAGGAAAAGCAATTTTTAATTCCGCTATTTTTTGTGTATTTAATACTTCTTGAACTGACCCTCCTAATGATCCTTTAATAACTTCTAGGACTGATTGAGAAGTCAAGAATAAGTATAAAAATTTAGAACCTGCAATTTCATAATTGGGTTTAATAATTATCACATTTAGTGCATTAGCTTCAATATTTATGTCATAGATAACAGGCATCCCATTTGAACCATGTCTTGCAACCAACAAATCTCCTTTTCTTAACTGAGATTTTTTATTCTTTTCATGAAATTCATGTGTTACATATTTTAAATCTTTAAAAGATATCCCTTCTTCCGTAATATTGGTTGTCCTTAACATGGGTATACCCTCCGATTCATTACAATAGAAATCATAAACAGACCCCACAAATGCAACACAAATCTGTTTAGTTAATGATTCTAATTTCTTTACCTCCCACCCCTTCGGCACTTCTCCCAATTCACTCTCCAACATCTCACCCCCACTACTCTTGTAAGGCTTGCCTTCTTCATTTGGAAATTCAAAATCTACAAACCACTGCTTATAAATAGTCTGTGCTGTCTCCTCCAGTTTTTTTATCAGGTTATTATTTAGTTTTAAACGGTTCACAACAATATTATACTCTTTTACTAATTCCCTTTGTTTTTCAATAGATGGTACTGGTAACAATGTATTGCACATTTCTTCCCATGAAAAAATTTCTGTTGAACTACCCCAAGAATGATATCTTACATATCGATCAAACTCTGGGCGGTTAAACCACATAAATAGAAACATAGGTGAAAGTGCTTCATTTTTTACTCTGAATACAGTATTATTAAAGCTAGTAATAAAAGATTTTTCTGAATTATTAAAGCCAAGACCTACTTTATCTCCCATTCGAGAGGTGCGGCTATTGTAAATAAATTCATTTGGTGCTACTATATAAAATGTATTAAAATCTCTGCCTTCATTATTTGCTCTTGTTTGAATTATCTCTTTATTATTTGAAACGCCTATAACATCATTTTCACCATAATGAAGTTCTAAATTTGTATTACTAACAAGTTCTATATACTCACCTAATTTCTTATAACCTGATTTCATACCCCAACTCTTTAAAAACTGTTAACAAATCATTTTTGCTTTGAGCTTCGGTTTTCAATAATTCTGCAAACTCAGTTTGAAGGGTTTGCATTTTCTCATCAAAGTCAACATTTTCATCTCGGTTAATAAACTCAATGTATTTGCTAGGTACGAGTGAAAAATCTTTTTTAGCAACTTCATCAAACGAAGAAGAATAACAATACTCAGGAATGTCTTTATAATCATTGTTTTCTTTCTGCCAGTTATGATATGTACTTGATATTTGCTTTAAATCTTTTTCGGAAAATTGTTTATACTTCTTTTCAAACGGTTCGCCAATTTGTCGTAAATCCATAAATAGTATTTCACATTCTCTATCTCTGTATTTTTTTACTACTCCATTTTGTTCAATCGTTCTTGCTTTCTTATTCTTATTAATAATCCAAAGCGTCACACTAATATCAGTTGTATAAAACATTTTTATTGGAAATACAATAATAGCTTCTACTAACTTATTTTCTATCAGCTTTCTGCGTATCTTATATTCTTCACCACCACCACTCAAAGCACCATTTGCCAATATAAAACCTGCAACACCATTATCACTCAGCTTACTCACAATGTTTAGTATCCATGCATAGTTTGCGTTTCCGGTCGGGGGTACTTCATAGCCCTGCCATCTCGGGTCGTCTGTTAATTCATTATCTGCCCTCCATTGCTTTTGGTTAAAGGGTGGATTAGCCATTATAAAGTCGGCTTTCAAATCTTTATGCTGGTCTCTGAAAAAGGTATTTTCCGGCATATCTCCCAGATTGGCACTAATACCCCTTATAGCAAGGTTCATCTTTGCCAGCTTGTAAGTAGTGGCAGTATATTCCTGTCCGTAAATAGAGATGTCTTTGGTATTCCCGTGGTGCGCTGCTATAAACTTTATGCTCTGCACAAACATACCCCCACTACCACAGGCAGGGTCATAAATCTTTCCTTTATAAGGTTCCAGCATTTCGGCTATCAGGTTTACAATACTCTTAGGCGTATAAAACTCTCCTTTACCTTTTCCTTCTGCCAGTGCAAACTTGCTCAGAAAATACTCATATACCCTACCTACTATATCCTGCCCCTTATCTTTTAGAGTATCTATATTGTTGATAGTATCCAACAAGGAAGCGAGTTTGCTGATATCCAGATTAAGTCGGCTGTAATAATTATCAGGCAATGCACCCTTCAGAGCAGGGTTGTTTTTCTCCACCGTATATAAGGCAGTATCTATTTTCAGGGCAAGGTCAACTTGTTTAGCATTTTCAATCAACATACTCCACCTGCTTTCAGGAGCCAGATAAAACACATTTTTCATGGTATAGAATTCCACCATGTCGGTATATTTTTCTTTACCCTCAGCAATAAGTTCTTTTTTTCTTTCCTCAAATTTGTCACTCGCAAATTTCAGAAAGATAAGTCCCAGCACCACATGTTTATATTCAGAAGATTCTACCGAGCCACGCAATTTATTGGCACTATCCCAAAGGGTTTCTTCTATACTGATTTGCTTCTTAGGTTTTGCTACTTTAGCCATGTAAAGATGTTTGTATCAAGTATTTAGTTAGTTTATTAAAGTCGACGCACATCCAAAAATAAGGTAGGTCAATATAATTTTGTAAATATATATAATTCGTAGGGGCGAAAAATTTTTCGCCCCTGTATTTAAAAGAAATGTCCACAACCCTGTATTTAAACATATATTCCTTTCTCGCAGAGTCTCATTTTCCTAAAACAATTTATCATAAATCAATCTCAAAAAGGAAAATGGACTCGGCGCCCCCCCTCACGTATTATTTGCTAAATTGTCAAATTATCAAATTTTCTTACTCCCCATCTCGGTACAGTTTACTAAATCTCGGAGTGTCACTCGTCACTGCCTGCGACTGTGACGTAATACATTGCAGCTGCATTTCTTGGTGTTTCTTCCAAAAAATAGTAGAGTGTCCCAAAAGTCCCTATAGTCCCTAATGTATTCCCCGTCAGTACGCCCATATATCACCCCACCCCCTAGACCACTAAAATGGGCGTCAGACGGGTAAAAGCAACCTACTAAAAAACAGCCTAAAAAATAATCGGAGATATACTCATTACTGGCTAATAGGCAGTAGTAAGGTCAAAAAAAAGGCAGGCATTAAAGCCCACCAAAAATAATTATGAATTTTAATATCCCTGTATTCAATTCATAATTATTAATTCATAATTATTAATTAAAAGAAGTCTCCGCTTATTCACCCGTTCATACACAAGCCACTGCTTTTACTCCGGTTTTGGCGAGAGCCAAAATGTTAAGTCCACCTTTAGGTGGCGCGACAAGAAGGAAAAGCAGTGGTGGTGTATGAACAAAGCCTGTCGGCTATGAGACAAAATATTCGAATAAGAGTTTCCAAAAGCAAAATAAAACCACTAAAAAAGTATAGCACTCTGAACAGGCAGGTTTCTTTCTATGTCGCCACCTACGGGGCTTAAAATACAAAACAAAAACATAATGCTACCAATAGTCCGTACCTACGGCACTAAAAAAGGCAGGCATTACAACACACCAATATATAATTATGGATAATAATCTCTCTGTATTCAATTATCAATTATTAATTAATAATTATTAATTAATAATTACCTCACCTATATTCACCAGCAATCTTACTAAGATAAAACTGATTAATATGCTTACTTTAGTCCATTGTCCTTTTAGTGCTTCTACAGTTAGCAAAACATGTTTTGCTACTTTACTTAAAGTCGGTTTTATACTGTCCGACGAAGTTGCCAGTATCGGATTTACAAATTACTATGTAGAATTTTTAATGAGGTTGGAAAGTTCACCGAATGAATTAAAGTTGAAAATAATGCTTAGCAACCTAGATCCTGTTATCAATGCAGATTTGATAGAATATGTTCATGAATTTCAGAAAGCAGGAAAAGAGTTTAATAAAAAGAAACATAAACTGACCATTGAAATAAAATGGTATAAAGCATACGAAAACGCAGTAATGGTTCACTATAAAAATTGGGCCAGACAGAAAACCAATGAACTGGACACAGAAGGATTTGTTACGCTACAGCCGTTAATATGCGATACAGGAAATATAGGTGTCTATTATTTAAAAGAAGACAACTATTCGATTGGTGGTGATAAAAGTGAATACACGATGAATATGGAAAGTATGTTAAACTTGTTGCTACCGGATAGTGAAAACAAGAACACACTGCTATCATTTCATGAACTTTTTATGAACTCTACCATCATGAAAGATGTGCTGTTTGTTCCTGCATCCAGTCCTTTGGCTGATGATATCAACAACTCGTACTTTTATTATGCAGCTTCTATTACCAACATAAATGTATTAACGCTAGCAGAATTAAAAGCGCTTAAATATTCATTCAACAACAAGTTGGTTCAGTTCCGAAACTTAGTAGACGAGTGGACCATTCGTTGTAATGTAGGAGAGCGCAAAACAGCAGGTATTGAATATTTTAAGGAACATATAATACCAGCACTTCCTTTGCTGAACAAATGTTTTGAAGAAGAGAATATTCTAAAGTATAATTTCCAGCATGAAATATTATCAAACTACTATCTTTATATAGGGGAGATTACAAAAACAGCCTTGCTCAATTATTATACAACATTGGATGTTATTACAAATGAAGACAGAGTAGTACTGGAAGAAAAAATGAGAAAGGAAGGTACCTTTGAAAGAAGGATACCAATGATCATCATTTCAAAAGATTCAGACATAAAATTGCCAAGATTATCAGATACTGGAATACCATTGCCTGAAGAATTAGAAACAATAAAAAAATTTATTGAAGTAGATTAACAAAACCCACCTTAAGCAAATCTCCCGTCCCCCCAACTAAGATCATCTTACAAAATAATCGGAGTGCACATCGGCACTGGTTTTACCTGTACCGTAGTATATTTCAGCTTATAGCTGAATTTCTTGGTGTTTCCTCCAAAACAAAATAGTAGAGTGTCTCAAATGCTCCTATTTTCTCAAGAAAAAAAATTAAACCTGTATCCTACCAAGCATTAATCTTTCCTACACGTATTTTCTCTTCCAATAATCAAATTAATCCCCTTTCATTTTGCTTTTTTTAAGCTCATTATGTCATTGTTCATGTTCATGGTCTATTTGCTACTCTTCATGTTCGTTTAGGTTAAACTAATATGCTATTTGTTCTCACTCATTGTCACCTTCCTCTCGCTAATGTTGTATTTGCTTCTACTCATACTCTACTTGTTCTCACTCATTGTCACCTTTCTCTCACTCATGTTGTATTTGCCTCTACTCATACTCTATTTGTCCTCACTCATAGTCACCTTCCTCTCACTCATGTTGTATTTGCCTCTACTCATACTCTATTTGTCCTCACTCATAGTCACCTTCCTCTCACTCATGTTGTATTTGCTTCTGCACATACTCTATTTGTTTCTTTTCTACTCATGCTCTATTTGTTGCTACTCACCTCTAAATAGCAGTATTTTCGCTTATTGTATTCAACCTTGAACCTATTTATTCCCCGCAGCGTGTACTTCTCCTAAAAGTCTCATTTTCCCCCTACAATTTTATCTTTAAACACGAACAAAGGAAAATTGACTCTTTGCGGCTTAGAGTCCCGAAAATAAGCAATCACCCCCTCTCGTTACAGTTTACAAAATAATCTCTTGTAATTAATTCTCTCCAATGTGTGTCTGTTTTCAGTCTTTTTAAAATCAAAAGAAAAACTTTGACTAAACATATAGTACTCCTTTCCCCCCGTTTCCCTACACTTGAAAAATGGCAACAAATACGTTTTAACCCAAATTACGCATTAGAGCTCGTTATGAAGGTTACAAATACAATAAAGACGAGTGTTTGTGCAGATTTTTTGTTAGCAATCATAGTGAACTATGGTAATAACAAAAAATCAAGCAAACCCTTGTGTTTGAAGTATTTGAAAACGGTAATAGAATTCTATTGCGTAATCTGGGTTTAATCTTGTTTTCGCATTGAACTCTCATAGTAATTTGATTTTTGCTAAAACCTTTAACTGTTGAGAGTTCTACTTTATTTTACAAGCATATAATAATTTTGAACAACTCTAAAATGTGGATTAACCAACTTAAAAAAAAAATGTTTTGCATAATAATTTTTACCATCTCCATACATCAATCATTCCAAGTTCCTTCCAAACATGGTCCACTTTCTTGAACATGAGTAACATTCCCCCATAATAATTATTTGAAATATTAACTACCGCATATTGGTGAGCATTATCAAATATTGGACGAGACATACTATAATATCTTCTTTCATTAGTATGTTTATTAAACCATTTTACTGCACTTTTCATCATGCTGATTTGTTTCTTTGTAGTGCCGAACTTTTTGAGCACATAATTCAAATCCACTGGAGCAATACTATCTTTAATCAGAATAGAATTTTGCAATTCATCGTCGTTCCATTCAGTTGTATCGACAGGTTTACTGTTATTAATTATTTCTAAAAATATTTTATTATCTAATGTTTGGCCACATGAATGCATTAAATACTCTCCATAAAATGTAGAATCACTAATATCAATTCTAGCAGTATTTAATGGCTTTTTTAATACAAATAACTTGAGCGACTTGGTAGCCTGATTAAAAAGCGATTGAACATCTTTATCCTGACTAAATGATGTAATTTTCAGAAATACAAAAAACAATAATAAGATAATTGGTCGAAACATAAGATTAGTTTTATTTTCAATTATTCAAACTAATTATCACTAATTGTGTTGAACTTATTGGTTTGTAAATAAAAGATTTTTGTAATTAATTTAAAAATTTATATTTTACAATTTAAGTTTAAGTAAGATATGTTTTGATCGTTTTTATTTTCTTTATTTTATTGAATTTGTTTTATTAAAATCTAGTTATAGAAGTTGTATAACATTTTAATTTTTTAAGGAATATAGCTATAACGCTTAGCCATAGCATATTCCACTAGGTTATTGTAAGTTTTTCAAATCTCATCAAAATTCCCTTATAAGCGTCCAACCAAGCATTTGTCCTTTCAATTTTATATCTATTTTCATTATACAATAGATCATCAAAAAAGGAGTTTTTGGCTTGGCTCTCTTTTTACCTCTTGGGCTTTCTTTTACATTTAATCTCTATGGGTTCAATTCCCCGAAGCTCTGCTTCGAGTAAACTAAACAGATGTATTCCATACCTCGTTAGCTCTGCTGCGAGGTAGTTGATTTCTATTCCTTTTGAATAGCAATTTTTTTTAAATTTTTACTATCAAATCCTCCATCTGCAATCATAAAACTCCATCCATCGAGATGGACACTTCAACTAATAAGCGTATCATTTCATCAAATATTTTATTGATGTTATACTCATACCATTAAAACTCAAACAAATCATTTCATTGCCTCTATTTCAGCCTTTATGAAATAGAAGTACTGAAAATCAAACATCAAACAAATCATTTTGCATTAAAGTCTAAAATAAATATAGCAGCAAATAAAGCAGCATTAATAACTCTGAGAGATTTAGATGAATTGAATAAAAAGGTTGCGTAACATCAGTTAATTAGATAAAATGGGCAGAAAAAGAAAGTATAGTTTACGTTCCGTTTGGAATGGGTTATTGTATGTTGTAAAAACAGGTTGTCAATGGCGGATGCTACTCAAAGAATTCCCGAACTGGCAGCTTGTATATTATTACTATCGAAAATGGGTTGAAGCGGAAATATTTGACATGTTATTGGATAGTTTACGCAGTAAGGTATGGGTTAGTCAGGGTCAGAAAGCTAGAGCTACATTGGGAATAATGGATACTCAGAGTGTTAGATGGGGCAATAATCGGTCTCTGATGAGTTATGATGGAAATAAAAAGGTAAAAGGCATTAAAAGACATATAGTGGTTGACAAGAATGGGTTTTTATTAGCTATTATGGTTACGGTAGCCCATATTCAAGATAGCAAGGCTGTCGTTTGGTTGATGCGGATACTACAGGATAGCTTTGCCAGTATCCAAACAGTTCTTGCAGATGGTGGATATCAAGGGGATATCATAGAAACTGTAAAATTGAAATTCGGATATTTTTTAAAAGTAGTGATGCGAAAAGATTCAAATAAAACTAGTTTCAAGACTATCCATAAAAGATAGATAGTGGAAAGAACATTTTACTGGTTTGATAACGATAGAAGCTTATGCAGGAATTATGAATTGTTAATGGAATCTGCTGAAGAAATGGTCAAATTATCTGCTATAAAGCTTTAATTGAATAAATTTTAAACAGGCTCTCAGTTAGTAGTTTGAATTGCTTGACTTTTTAAAGAATTGTATGGCATAGTCTTTGTTACATAAATTACTAAAGCAAGTTCCTAAATATGAATTAAAAACTATCTATTTTATTAAAATTTGCTGATTTAACAATTTTAAATAATATTGAATATTATATATTTGAAATAAGAAAGAACAATGAAATTATCAGTTAAGGGCATATCAATAAAATTATTCTTGGTATTAATGGCTTTTCAGGTCATTAACTTGAGTATTGATTCTGTTGATTTCGATCCAATTGATTCTCCAACTACTACTGCTTTTAATTTCAACTATTTTAATTCCTTAATTGAGTATGTGTCTGAGTCTGTGATGGGAAATAAAGACGCATTTCCTGAGTACCAGAATGAGTCTAATCAAAATAAATCTCAGGTACTTGCAAAACATATTTCTTTAAAATTATATCACACAGAAACATTAATTCCTATCCCTACTGTTTGTGATATTACTATATCTCATTTTCCTAAAAAATCAGGAAACTATCGTTTTTTATTTAGTAAGGAAATTAATCAACCTCCTTCCATTTCATAATTATTTTAAATAAGTCTATAGTATTTTTCGGTGTTTTAGTTTGTTGCTAATGTCCTTTAAATATTTATATTACTTATTTTCTTATGGCTAAAAAGGGCTTTAATATTATATTATTAAATATCCTTTCACCAGCATTATTTACTAAATTTTTATTGGCTTCTTTTAATCAGTAAAGTATTAATCGTTCTAACATAATGATTATTTTCTTCTGATTTTAAGCACTTTGATAATGTATTAATACAATAACTTAAGTGTATAATTTATACTAAGTTTAGTATCAATATAGTTTTAGCTGATAATGCTGCACAAAAAATTACATGTATTAAAACTGCATGTAGTGATTATCCAATTATAAAATAATTTGTTATGAAATTCTTCATACGTTCTATTGTATTAGTATACCTTATACTATTAATTAATAGTATAGATGCACAGGAAAAAACGCTGTTTAAAGACACAATACAGTTAAGTATTGATAGTGCAGAAAGTATATTTCTTAGAAATAATTTTCTGCTTTTGGCTTCGAAGTATAATATAGACGCTCAAAAGGCGCTAGTTATTCAAGCTAAGCTTTTACCCAATCCAAATTTCTCTTTTAGCAGGGGACCAATTATTCCTATATATGATCCAAACTCTCAATACCCCCATTCGAACTTAGGTTTAAATTCAGAAAATGCAGCAAGTATATCTCAACTTATACTATTGGCAGGTAAACGGAATAAACAAATTAAATTGGCTGAAGCTAATGTAAAGCTGGCAGAAGTACAATTTTTTGATTTAATCAGGACATTAAAATATACCCTAAGATCTACCTTTTTCAATGTTTATTATCAACAACATTCAGCAAAGGTGTATGATAAAGAAATTCAATCATTACAGAAAGTAGTTACTGCTTTTAACCAACAGGAAGGAAAAGGATACATAGCTGAGAAAGAAGTAATAAGAGTTAAAGCGCAATTGTATAGTTTACAAAGTGAATTTAACGATCTCATCAACCAAATTAATGATAATAAAAGTCAATTAAGATTAATCTTACAGTTAAAAGATGTTGATATTAATCCTATTGTAAATGAAGATAGAGTAGCTTCTTTAAATCCTGCAAAATTTCCAGTTTCAGTACTGATAGATACTGCATATAAAAGCAGGACAGATTTAAAGATCGCAAGGGTGAATACAGATATTAATAAGCTGAATTATGATTATCAGAAAGCTTTGGCAGTACCAGATTTAACAGCTTCATTATCATGGGATCACCAAGGTAGTTATGCAAAAGATTTTCAATCTGCAGGTATTGCAATAGACCTTCCTTTTTTCAATAGAAATCAAGGTAATATTAAATCGTCCAAATTTATGATAGAAAACAGTATTGCTACTGAGAAAAGTATTGAACTTACTGTAGAAGAACAAATTTGCAGAGCAGTACAAAAAGCTTATGATAACAATAAGCTCTATCAGAATATTGATGCAAAATTTAATAAAGATTTTGATAGATTATTAAATGAAGTATTTCTTAATTATGAAAAAAGGAATATGGGATTACTAGATTTTCTTGATTTCTATGATTCATATAAGCAAACTACTATTCAGTTAAATTATATAAGATATAATAGACTGCAAATATTTGAAGACCTTAATTTTTACACAGGTAATAATTTTTATAATTAATAAAACTAATAATATGAAACGTACAATTTTAAATAGACCATCTATCTATATAACAATATTTTTAATTTCAGCAACTTTCATGTTCAGTTGTAAAAACGAAGAAATAAACCAGCCAAACAGAGGAAAGTATATTATACCAGATTCATTGCTAAAAGTTACTTCCTTTGATACTATTAAAAAGTGTCCGATTGTAAACGCAATAACGCTTACAGGTAATATAGATTTTGACCAGGATCATCAGGTTAATATTTTCCCATTGGTGAGTGGAAATATACAGGATATTAAAGTTCAATTAGGCGATTATGTTACCGAAGGCCAGCCATTAGCACTGATAAAAAGTAGTGAGATGGCGGGTTATAGCAATAATCTTATTGTAGCTGAAACTAACCTAAAAGCTGCAAAAAAGCAACTTGATGCTGCTGAAGATTTATACAAAAGTGGTTTATCATCACAGTTAGATGTAACTAATGCTCAGGTAAATTATGATCAGGCAATTGCACAGTTGGAAATGGTGAAAAGAGTACTTAAAATAAATGGCAATAATACTAAGGGAGATTATATAGTAAAAGCACCAATAAGTGGTTTTATAGTACAGAAGAATGTAACTAATAACACCGCTATCAGAGCAGACAATGGTTCAAATTTATTTACTATTTCAGATCTTAAAAATGTTTGGGTTCAAGGAAATGTTTATGAGTCGAATATCAGTAAAATTCATGTAGGAGAACCAGTAACAGTTACTACTGTATCTTATCCTGACAGGGTTTTTAATGGCAAAATAGATAAGATGGTTAATGTACTTGATCCAGCAAATAAAGTAATGAAAATAAGGGTAGTACTTCCTAATGAAGATTATGCTTTAAAGCCTCAAATGTATGCTAATGTAGATGTAACAGAAAAGGAAGATAAAGAAGCTTTTTGTGTTCCAATAAATGCAGTAGTTTTTGATCATAGTAAATACTATGTTTTGGTTTATCATGGCAAAGGAGTAGCTGATATAACGCAGGTAGATATATTAAGCAAGAATAATGATAAATATTATCTGCGAAGTGGGGTAAAAGAAGATGATGTGATAATTACTACCAACACAATGCAGGTATTTGATCAGTTAAATAACTAATTATTAATCCTTCAATTAAAATAAAATGAATAAGTTTCTAAAATATATTGTGGGATTTTCCCTCAAGAATAAATACTTCATTCTCTTTACTTCGTCATTATTAATAGTCACAGGAATTATTACATTTAAAAACATGCCCATTGAGGCATTTCCAGATGTAACAAATACTGAAATAGATATCATTACTCAATGGCCGGGAAGGAGTGCTGAAGAAGTAGAAAAATTCGTAACTATTCCAATCGAAATAGCTATGAATCCAGTTCAGAAAAAGATCAGTCTGAGATCAACTAGCATCTTTGGTCTTTCCTATATTAAATTGATTTTTGAAGATGATGTATTAGATCCTCAGGCAAGACAACAGGTAATGAATTTATTACCCAATGCTAATCTTCCAGCCAATGTATTGCCTTCTGTACAACCACCCGTTGGACCAACAGGTGAGATTTTTCGATATACTTTAAAAAGTACTTTCAGAGATGTAAGAGAATTAAAAACAATGCAGGACTGGATTATTGATCGACAATTAAGAAGTGTACAAGGCATAGGTGATATAAATAGCTTTGGTGGCAAAACAAAAGCTTACGAAATAAAAGTTAACCCATCAAAACTTACTAGTGTTGGTTTAACACCTTTGGATGTATTTACAGCTGTTCAAAATACAAATATCAATGTAGGTGGGGATATGATAATCCAGAACAAACAAGCCTATGTAGTAAGGGGTATAGGTTTGCTGAATGATATTGAGGAGATAAAAAATATCATTGTTCAGAATATAAATGGTGTTCCATTATTAGTTAAAGATGTAGCTGATGTAGAGATCTCTAATATACCAAGACTAGGATGGGTAGGCAGAAGCGATGGACAAGCAAAAGCGAGTGATAAAAGAACTGTAAAAGATGATCAGGATGTAGTTGAAGCAATAATAGTAATGCGGAAAGGAGAGAACCCATCTGAAGTAGTAAAATCTTTGAAAAATAAAATTGATTATCTGAATGATCAGGTACTACCATCAGATACCAAGATTGTTCCTTACTATGATCGTTCAGATTTAATAGATTATGCAACACATACCGTACTTCATAATCTCATTGAAGGAATACTATTAGTGATAGTATTAATATCTTTATTCCTGTTTGATTGGAGAGCGACAGTTATTGTTGCCATTATTATCCCCATTTCATTGTTGTTCTCCTTTATCTGTTTGCACTTAATGCATATGAGTGCCAATTTATTGTCACTAGGAGCAGTTGACTTTGGAATAATACTTGATGGAACTATTGTGATGGTAGAAGGTATTTTTGTAATACTGGATCATAAGGCCAAAGAAGTGGGGATGGAGCGGTTTAATAAACTTAGTAAACTAGGTTTAATTAAAAAAAGTGCAGCTCAGATTGGTAAAAGACCTTTTTATTTAAACATCATCATCATAACTGCTCTGCTTCCCATTTTTGCTTTTGAAAAAGTAGAAGGAAAAATGTTTTCTCCTTTAGCTTATACTTTAAGTTTTGCATTATTAGGTTCACTGATTACAACCCTTACTTTAGTTCCTTTATTAATTAGTATTCTACTAAAAAAGAATGTAAGAGAAAAACATAATCCATTGGTACATCACCTGACAGCATTTATGTTGAATGGATTTGTAAACTCATTTAAAAATAGGAAAATCGTTATCCCTATTGCCATTCTGGTAATGATAGGAGGAATATACTCCTTTAAATATTTAGGTACCGAATTTTTACCACAGTTAAATGAAGGAAGTATATGGATACGGATACAATCAAATTATAGTTCTTCTTTGGATAAAGGTGTAGAGATCTCAAAACAGGCAAGAGATATTATTATGGGATTTCCTCAGGTTCAATATTGTGTATCACAAACAGGAAGACCTGATGACGGTACCGATGTAACTGGTTTTTACAATAACGAGTTTGATGTATTAATGTATCCCGAAGCAGATTGGAATCCTAAAATATCTAAGGAAGAATTAATAGATCAAATGAATAAAAAACTCTCCGTAATTCCTGGGGTAAATTTAAATTTCTCACAACCTATTATGGATAATGTAGAAGAAGCAGTATCTGGAGTAAAAGGAAGTATCTGTCTTAAAATATTTGGTGATTCTTTAAATTATTCTGAAGTACAATTGAAGAATTGTTTTGATGTATTAAAAGACATTAAAGGAATAGAGGATCTTGGGATTATGCATAATATTGGCCAGCCCGAAATTGACATTGATTTAAATCAACAAAAAATGGCTTTATATGGAGTTCAGACAGCACAGGCAAATGCAGTAATCAGTATGGCTATAGGGGGGTTGGGTATAGGTGGTGTTCCTGCAAGTAGTTTATATGAAGGCATTCAGATTTCCGACATTAGGATAAGGCTACCAGAAGAATATAGGAATACACCTGAAAAGATTGGTGAGCTTTTGGTGCCTACTCAAAGTGGATCTAAAGTACCCCTTAAACAAATAGCTACTATTATTCCTAAAACAGGTGCCTGTTTAATTTATAGAGATGATAATAAAAGATATGCTGCTCTTAAATTCTCTGTAAGAGGAAGAGATATGGGTAGCACTATTGCAGAAGCACAGAAAAAGATTGGGGAAAAGGCTCATTTAAAACGTGGATATAATTATGTATTTCAAGGTGATTTCGAAAATCAACAAAGAGCACAAAACAAGCTTGCACTTGTAGTTCCAATCAGTTTGGGTTTAATATTTTTATTATTATTTACCATGTTTGGCAATTTCAAAGATTCTCTTCTTGTTTTCCTAAATGTTCCATTTGCATTAGTAGGGGGAATACTTGCATTACACATTACTAATACTAACTTTAGTATTGCTGCAGGCATAGGATTTATTGCACTTTTTGGGATTTGTATTCAGGATGGAATTATCTTAATTACAGTATTTAAAGAAAACCTATCCGCACTAAAAAGGCATGGAACTGGCACCCTTTATTCTGCCATTAAATTGGGGGTAAATGCAAGAATAAGACCAGTGCTAATGACTGCTTTAATGGCTGCTATTGGTCTACTACCTGCAGCAATTTCTCATGGTATAGGTTCTGAAAGTTCCAGACCTTTAGCCAGAGTTGTAATAGGTGGAATTCTTTGTGCAATGATATTTTCTTTATGGGTATTCCCATTAATTTTTGCCTGGAGTTATAAGAATATAAATGAGCAATATAAGATTCACTTTCTAGACGACGAACTAACAAAAGAAGAAGAATCTAAAAAGGAAATTGATTAGCAAAAACATGTCAGTAAACAGGCTTTTCTTTAAATTAAAATAGTCTGTTTACTGACATTAATATTATTTATTAAAAAAAATAAAAATGAGAAAGACTTATTTATCAATTATTGTAATCTTAGTGATTGCCTCATCAAATGCACAAAAAGTAAAGATACTGTTTGATGCTACCAAAGCAGAAACTGCTGGCAGTGCAGACTGGGTAATAGAGGCTCATATTAATGACTTAAACTGGACTACAAAAAGTACCGTTACTACTGGTGGAACCCATGCTGATGCTTTGCAACTTCCAACTCCTGACCAAAGTACTGTTACTGCTTCTACGGTTGAAACCTATTGGACAGGAGCTTTATCATCCTGGGGTATTGACTGTGTTAATTATGGATTTCATGTGGAAACTTTACCATACAATGGTAAAATAACCTATGGTGATGCAACTAACCCACAGGATTTAAGTAATTACAAAGTGTATATAGTCTGTGAACCTAATATCTGGTTTACAACTGCAGAAAAGCAAGCAATGATCAACTTTGTAAAAAATGGCGGCGGATTATTTATGATATCGGATCATGCAGGTTCCGATAGAAATAATGACGGTAGTGATTCACCCTCTATCTGGGATGATTTTGAAGACAATAATGGAGTTGCTAAAAATCCATTTGGTATTAAATTTGATTCTACAAATCCCAATGCTAAATTATATCCATCTGATATTACTGAGGTAAGTACAAATGTTTCTAAAACAATAGCGTCCTAAACGATAATAGAAGAGAAAGTTTCTTAAGTAACTCAAATTACCTTTGAGGTTGCACAACAAAAGAAAACTTTCTCTATGTCAAAATTAACATTGTTCGCTCAGATTATTTCAAA
>Ga0214192_1000274_pt1 | contig 32989 bp, 28 predicted proteins | sample TroBogEpilimnion_44_FD_153030 | JGI IMG/M metagenome (GOLD analysis project Ga0214192, IMG submission 153030) | Freshwater microbial communities from Trout Bog Lake, WI - 29JUL2008 epilimnion | ecosystem: Environmental > Aquatic > Freshwater > Lake > Epilimnion/Euphotic zone | place: Trout Bog... | reverse complement strand
TACATTGTTCAATCATCAGATGCCTTAATAACTGTTTTCCAAGGACGATTAAAACATTTGCGAGATGAGCAGAAAAGATATTTGAGACAACGCTATTGCTTGGAAGGTCTACTTGAGCAAGTTTTTGATTTAACAGAAGACATTTTACAAGAAATAAAAAATGATTGAAACAGTCCGTGAGCTAAAGGGAAAGATCCCGGAATTTTTATATTCGGAACTCGAATATCAAGTCGAATCGAATGGCGATAAGGATCTCATCAAAGAATTGCTCGATGAGGCAATTGCTTTCATAGAGGATTCTCAGCCGGGGGTGAGGACGGTTAAGAGAGGGAGGGATGCTGTAGTCACTCTCAACGACGAAGAGACCATAATAGAGAATGTTGAGAGGACGTTTACGCTGTTGAGTGAACCAAGCGATTATCCGTTCGAGGCCGGATATGAAGATGTGATACAAGGGGTGCATCCGTTTCATACTGATGATGCATTGGAAGCGAAAGGTCGTATTATAGAACCCATTTCTCTTGATTTATGCCCTGATTTTTTTACAAGCCCCGAATTGGGGAAAACAATCGGCGTGGACATTGGACATCAGGGCGATGACCGGACATGCCTTTATGTCCAACATGGTGGTCATGGGATAGATTGCAGAGTCTTTTGGAAACAAGACATTACTCAAACAACTGGTCGAGTCATTGAAGCCATTCATGATCACAGGCCGGATGAGGTTATCTGTGATGCGACCGGACTCGGGGTTGGCCTGATAGATGGCTTAATCGAGCATGAAGTGGATGCAATTACCGTAGTGACTGGAATTCACTTCAACGGCCGTCCCAGGGAATCTCGACACAACGCCTTGAACCAAAGGGCAGAAATGTTCATATTACTGGCCGAGAAACTTAGACTCGGAGTCATATCGATCCCCCCAATTCGTGATTTATTACAGGAACTTGTGTGGATGAAGTTTAAAATTGATCCTGCTTCGGGAAAAATTAGAATTGAAGATAAGGACCATTTTAAGAAGAGGAATAAAAGGTCCAGTGATTTAGCGGACGCCTGCGCTTTGGCCCATTATGGGAGCGCCAAAATAGAAGTATGGTAAATAAAGGAGAAAATGAATGCCAAAATTTATCGATCTAACGGGAAGAACATTTGGAAAATTAAAGGTAATGAAATTATCAGACAAGAGGTTGTCTGATGGAAAGGGGAGAACACGAGTTAGTTGGGATTGTCTTTGTGAGTGTGGGAAAGAAACTACTGTTCGGTCAAATACTTTAACTTTAAATAAAACAACAAGTTGTGTTCCATGTGGTTATGCAGATAGGCCGACTCCCAACGAGGTTGATTTATTGGGACAGCGTTTTGGACGTTTAGTTATTAAAGAGAGATTGGAAGCAAGACGAGGAAAGGTTTATTGGAAGGCCCTTTGCGATTGTGGGAACTGGACTGAGGCTTGGACTAATTTGTTTACAAGAGGAGAGAAAAAATCTTGTGGATGTTTACAACCGGAAGTGACAGCCAAAAGAAGCACGAAGCATGGATGTGCGAATAGAGGGGAAAAGACTCCAACTTATCTTGCATATATGGCCATGAAACGTCGTGTGCTTGGAGAAAACACGAAAGCCTATCAACATTATTATGAAATGGGCGTAATGATTTGTGATAGATGGTTGGAAGATTTTCAGAACTTTTTAGATGATATGGGAGAGAAGCCCAAAGGAATGACTCTTGACAGAAAAAATAATGATCTTGGTTATTGTAAAGAAAATTGTAGGTGGGCCACATATACTCAACAGGCACAAAACAAAAGTAACAACAGGCTTTTTCGATGTGGGGATGAGGTTAAAATTTTGACTCAATGGGCCAGAGAATTGAGGGTTTCTAATGGCTTCATCGACAACCGCCTTAAGAAAAATATGCCCTTTCCTCAAATCGTCCAAGAAGCTAAAGAATTCGTTTCCAAAAGATCTATGGCTCGTGCCTTTCAGCATTGGGGAGAGGATTTAAGAGAATCAGCATGAACCTCTTCAAACTCATCCGTCAATTCTTCTGCGCTCACAACGACTATCGTTACGAGAGGGAGAATCAATTATATAAGGTCTGTCGAAAATGTGGTTATCAAATGCAATGGGATTTGCAGGAACGCAAATGGATCAAGACAAAAAGGAGTAAATAAATGGCAAAAGAAACATGTGCTCGATGTTATTGGCATCGGCAACAGACGCCTCAAACAAAGGTCTGCAAAAGATTTCCCGCAACCGTATTTATTATGCCGTCTCAGAGTGGGGTTGCGGGGCCAAAAGGAGAGATGCAAACCAGTATTACCTCCATGAGTTTCTTTCCTCCAATGGCCCCGAATGATGGTTGTGGTGAATTCAAACCTAAGTTTGAAAAGGCCGAAACCTCTGACGGTTTACCTCACGTCCCCGATCAGGAAATGTAAATGCCGATTGATATAGATAAGGCAATTGAAATATTTAAGAGAACTCGCTCATGGCGCAGGACAGCTGCTTTGCTTAATTGCCATCCTTTCTCGATACAATATGCCCTATCCGCCTTGGGCTACGAGAGTGAATTTGGTCCCGGTCAGCCTAGAAAGTGGGATCTTGAAAAAGGGGTTGCTCTCAGGAAGGAAGGCAAAACATATGCCCAAATTTCAGAGATTTTGAATATTCCATTGCCGACTTTGCAGCGTGCAATCAAGCAAGCATTGAGAAAAGAGCTACGTTTATCTAAAAATAAATAAACTCTGAAAATTTGTTGATCTTGTGAGCCCTCTCCGGTAGTAACCGACCGAGAGGGCTTTTTTATTGGTAGATTGTCACATTGGAGAGTGCGAGTGCGAAAATAAACTATTTGATACCATATACGGAGTCAAGAAGCGACTTTTCTATTTTAGCGAAGTCAAAAATTGTTTTGTTTGTTCCGCTTGCGGAAATCAAGAAAAATAACACACGGAGAGAATGAACATGGCGAGAGGAAATGCTGATTTTATAGTTTCTAAGGGATTTGGTATCGAGACGAAGGGCGGCGAGAGCCCGGAGACTCTACCGAACAAAGACGCCGGGAGGGATGCTACCGAAGAAGAAGAGATGAAAGAACTTGCTTCCGGTAAAGGCCCCAAGAAAGGCGGTCGTAAAACAGAGGAAGATGATCTGACTATCTCCAAAGACGTGGATAAGGTCCGTGAGGGTGCCGAGAAGGACATAGCGGATACTTACGTCCAGGATTGTCAGCGCAAGGGCTACGAGAGATACAACGATGTCGTGGCCAAAGGCATTGCGGCCAACATCGAACTCAATCCCTACAACGTGGGCGAGTTTCTGGATAATGCTCAGGCGCACACTCAGACTGTTTGCAAGGAGATCGGGTCGGAAGTGGTGCTGAAGGGGCGAGCTAAAGAGGCTTATGAAGGAGCCAAGAAATTTGGTGGGAGAGTCGTAGAGGGTGCCAAAGAGCATTTCAAACGCAATGCCGACAAATATAAGGCTGGAGGCGTTTTGGCTGGTAGTGCGGCTGGTGGTGTAGGGCTAAATGTTGGTGCTCGTGGAGCGGCGGGGGCCATAGGAGCTGGAGAGGGCAAAAGAGGAGAGGGTGCTAAGGCTGGCATTAAAGAGAGTTATAAGGCAGATTGGGAAGACACTAAGCATCCAATTAGGGCCATAAAAGAGAATACTCTTCACCCCATAAAGAATAGTTCTATCGCAAGGGCATATCGAGCCGGTAAAGAAACTACCGAAAAAGAAGAGAAGTGTATCGGTGGCAAGATGGAGAAGAAGGGCATTGTAGAGGCGGCAAAGGGCGGTGTCAAAAGGGTTGGTGAGGCGATAGGAACCGGTCTGAAGGACATGAAAAATCGTCAAGCTTTGAGTCGAAGCAAAAGGGAGAAGACTTCTCTTGGTAGAGCATCGAAACTTGCCAACCATAATCAGATGGCCACTGGTGGTACTGCTTTAGGCACAGGCGCAACGGTTGCCGGTATGGCTGGCTATGGTGTCAAAAGAGCGTTGGAGAAAGACGAGGACTAATTGTCTTTTCGACTTCTCCTCATGTTTAATAACGGCGCAACTTCCGTGAATGATGTTGTCAACGTATCATCCGTTGACGAGATAGCACGGCGGTTGCGCTCTCCTTATCCCATACAGTTCGATGTGGCCGGGAATCCTCCGTTAATTGTTTCAGGAGACGTTCAAAAGGCTATCATTCAAGAATGGTATTCAAAAAAGGCAATCAGGAATTTGACCATTACGAACGTAGGCGGCGATCAAAAGGAGCAAGGAAACATGGCCGATGACACAACTCAAACAACCGTTGAGGCGCAGCCGACTAGCGAGACTCCGGTGTCTGTTGATACGAACCAGAGCACTCTTGATACATCGGCTGTTTCGACTGATGCACCTGTAACGGAAGCAAGCCCATTGGAAACCAAAGTAGTATTAACTGAAACCGTGGGAGAGCAGGTCCAAACGACAGAACGAACGTTTAAGGTCACAGGAGATCCGCCTCAATATGTTTTGACCGATGAAAAGGTAGCATTTACTCAGCCGGTCACGGTTGATATTACTCCCGATTCTACAATAGTAGTGAGTGATGTTGATGTAAGCACTCCTGAAACTGTTGCGGCCAGCACGCCTACAGTTCAAGTAATTCCTGACCCGATTCCAGAAACAAAAAAGGAGACACAAGTGGCTGACGATACGACTACCTCAGTAACCCCCGAAGTAGTAGCTCCGGGTGATACTCCCGACTCAGTTGAAAATCAGGTGACTCTCGTAGAAACGAGAATGCTTCAAAAATTCACTTCTTTTAAGGACCAGTTCCTTCAGAGTGAAGATCAAATCGAAGCAGTTGAAACTCAAATTCTTCAGAAACAAAAGAGATACGCATCTCTCTTGACTCACATTCATTCGGCCCTGGATGCTAAACTTTCTAATCTCGCAGATTTCAAAAAAGAACAAGTGGGACATTAAATTGTGGGCTTCTTACAGAATATAACGACTGCCTATAAGACATGGGGAAGACCGGTTTATGAAGTCAAATCGTTTGAAGACGAGATAGAGACTGCCGGTCTTCAGCTCGTTACGGGTAAGGGATGGGAAGAATTACGTTCCGGTCTTCAAACCGTTAGGGGGAATGAACCGGGCACTATATCTCCGAAGGTGGATGCCGCAAGGGGCCTGCAACGATATAGAGGATGGGTTTATCCGGTCGTAAATATCATTGCGAATGAAGTTGCGGCCGTTCCCTATTACCTCTATAAAGAGAAAAGCAAACAGGACAGGGAAGCGTTTGAGAGAGTTCTTTCTCACCCGATCATAAAGCTTTTAAAACGGCCCAATGAGTATCTTTCGGGCCGTCAATTGATGCGATATATTTTCTTGAATTTGGAACTCGCCGGATGTGCTTTTGTTAAGATTCTCTCTAATGGAGCCGGGAAACCGGCTCAATTAATTCCATATCCTCCTCATTGTCTTGTCCAGGTGGAATTGGGGACTACGCCCGACACTTTTATTAAAGGCTTTCATTTCTCAAATCCTCAGAACAAAATGAAGACCGAATTTATTCCCTGGAAGGATATGCTCTATTTTCATTATCCGCATCCTGAGAATCCTTATGTTCCTATGTCTCCCTTGCAGGCTATGAGCCATGCAACTGAGATTGACCTTCATCTTCAGGTTTACACCAAGGGATTTTTTGAGAACGGAGCCCGTCCTGACTTCGTGATTATTCCCGAAAAACAGATAGGGAAAGTAGCGGCTGAGAGAGTAAGCGAAGGATGGATGGCTCGCTTCAGAGGACCGGGGAAAAACTTCAAGCCTGCGGTCATGAGCGAGAATGTCAAGATTCAACAGCTTTCGATGAGCGCCCATGATTTTGAATTTTTGTCGATGGCGAATTGGACAAAAGAAGTAATATTAAGTGGTTACGGTGTTCCCGAAGCAATGCTAGGGATTATGGGAGAGAGCAACAAGAGCGCATCCCTTAACACTCAGAATATCTTTGCGAAGAACTGTTTGAGCCCTCGATTGAGAATGTTTGAAGACTGTATCAATGCTCAATTGGTGACTCGTTATCGAAACCTCGATGGATATGAGTTTGAATTCGCAAACGCTCTTGCGAGAGACGATGAATTTGAATTAAGCAAGAATCAGACCGAGTTGTCAATCGGGCTTGTGACCCTTAATGAAATAAGAAGAAGAGAAGGTGTGAAGCCCTTTAAGTCTCCGTTAGCCGAAGTCCCGTGGGTTGGAGGCCAGCCGTTACCCGGAAATAGTGAAGAGGCTGACAAGTTATGGAAAGATTTCCAGAGTCCGCCTCAACCAATGGGCGCAGTTCCAGGAGAAGAAAGTAATGCGCCGGAAGACCAAGGAAATCACGGTGTAGAAGGGGGAAGGCCAACTGGTCAAGCCCTAACGACTTTGGTGAATCAAGCTCTACAAAATTCCCGACCGGCTCTTTCAGCTCTTCTTTCCGCTTCACGAGGAAGAAGAGGGGGATTGGCAGGTCTATTAGCGGCTCATTCCGACGAACCGAGTATTCAAAGCCTTTTGGGTCAAGAGCGTTCAAGGGATATGGGCCTTACAAGGCTCTTAACCAAGGCCATTCGAGATTACGCTCTAAAGGAATATGGAGAAGAGGAAGATAAACTCTATTTCGATATTATCGAAGATTACTTCTCTATTATTGTTCCCTTAGAAGAATCATTTGCGGAAGAGAGCGGCAAGTTCTTCGTTCAAAAAGGTATTGAAATCGCGGATATCGTAACAAAGAACTTCTCAAAGTTTACGACCAAAGGCAGCACGTTTGATATAGATGAAAGCGTCTTGAGAGAGGATTATATTTCTCAGGCATCTTCATTTGTTCATAAAGCGGTTGAGGCCGGTTATCAGAGTGGTTTCCTAATGGTTCAAAAGTCGGGCTTTAATGATTTCGATCCGCCCGATGTTTACGAAAAAGAAAGCTTGCGAGCGGCTGGAAAGTTTCTCAACAGAAGCGCCGATCTCAAAGTGGTAAGCACTAAGAGGGCCCTTACAGAAATCATTCGAGAGGGCCTTGATAAAGGTCTCGATAGTGATGCAGTTGCGGAGATGATTCAAAAGAGATTTGAGGACATAGGAACGAAGAGGGCCGAGATGATTTCTCGGACGGAACTGGCTGCTGGAGCCTTTGCCGGTGTAGATGCCAGCTATAGAACAATCAATAAAGACTCAGGAAAAATTGTAGTCAAACGATGTTCTTTGCTGCCGACTCTCGGAGAGCGCACTTGTAAAGAGTGCAACAGCGAGAAAGGCCAGACAATCGTTGACTATGTTGAGAATAAAACATATCTGGAGATGCCGCGCCATCCATATTGTGCGTGCTTGGCAAAGCCGGAAATGGAATAAAAGAACGATTTCAACGTCTTAAATAACTCCGGTCACATGACCGGAGTTATATCGTATACAGGAGAACGAACATGGCACGCGGAAAAGCCTCTTACTCAGAAATGGATTCCTCTAATGGCTACGATATGGAACAGTTTGAGCATGGACTTTCTCAAAAACCCAACGCTAAAGAGGACGTAAATTGTTATCAAATCGCAGAAATGCGTGCCAAGGCTATGAGTGACGATGTTGAAACCGTTACTAAGGGTATGGTGTGGAGCAATACGGTTGAGACCAAAGATGGGGGCACTCAGACTTATGGTGGCGGTTATGACGTTCTCCGCAAAAGACCCGACGATGCCTTTTCATTTGGACGTACTAAAGAGGGCAAGAAGAAATTGGCCGAGATGCGTGAGAAGAATGAACTTCGTCAAGACAAAAGACGTGTCGGCTATCGTGATTTGAATGACGAGGAATTAAGCAAAGCGTTTGAACCGAAGAAGTCTGAGATACCTAAACCCAAACCAACTCCCGTATCTCAAGGAGAAAAGGTTGTTTCTCAGGCAGCGAAGAAAAGCAAATTAGGTCGAGGAGCCAAAGTCGCTCTCGGATTAGGAGCTGGCGCTGCCGCTTTAGGCGCAGGCGCTTATCTCCTTGGTCGTAAAAAAGAAGAAAAAGGCATTTCCAAGAAGGGTGAATTTGCTTCGGGCAAAACCATCGAAGTGAAGAAAAAGGGCATTTTCTCAGGCGACAAGTTTGCCAAAGCAGCAAGCGCAGCCACAAAAGAAGCTGTTAGTCGTGCCGAGAACCTCAAGAAATATGGAACATCGGCCACAAGTGAAAAGGAACTTCCTAAAAGATTTCGTGAATTAACCGACAAGTTGAAAGAGAAAGGATTGGTCCCCGGAGATCCTTCGTTGAATACCGCTCCGTCTACTTCTCCGCAACATGACTTTGAGCGTGGAGTAGCGGCTCAGCCTGCCCTCAACCCGGATAGGATGAAGGTGAAAGAACTTGAAGGCCCTGAAGTCGTGGTCAAGGGCGGCACTATATTCGGTAAGCCCGAAAGTGAAGTGGTGAAACACCCCGGAGCATTTAAGGCCAAAGCGGAAGCAGCCGGTATGGGCACGGAAGAATACGCTCATCATGTTATGTCCGATCCCAAGGCGGATACTGAGACAAAACGACAAGCCAATCTCGCTATAAACTTTTCTAAAATGCGGCATAGTAAAAAAGAAGAGAAAGGTGTGCAAGGAAATGCCGGGTTTGGCGCTCCTGCGAATTCCGGTTTCCAAATGCCTAATTCTATGGTCGCAAATCCCGGAGACTCAAACTTGAATCGTAGTTATAACGGCAAAACGGATACAGTGACCCCCGCTGACTCTGTTGACACCGAAACCAAAGGCATAGTTGGAGATGTGTTGGAACATCTACGTCCCATAGGCAACTTGGCTGATGATGTGGCTCAGGCGGGTGTTCGTAAACTCAAGAGGGATGAGAATAGTCCCGATGTAAAAAAAAACTATGAAGAGTTGGAAGGGCCGACAACTGTGACCAAAGGCATTTTATCTGCCATTACTCCCACTAAACAAATGGCCAAGGCCGGTCTACGTGGCGCTATGGGCGGCGCTGCTACTGGTGCGGCCACAGGTGCATTAAGCTCTCCCGAAGATAGAGTGCAAGGTGCCTTGAGAGGGGCTGCGATAGGCGGCTTGAGTGGTGGGGCACTTGCCGGAACAACTACTCATATCAATGAGAAGAGGGCTGTAGAGGCCATTAAAGCGGCAAGATCGGGCCAGAGAGTTCCGGGAGCAAGACGAGCGGCGGTTCAAGCTAGAGGTAAGGTCGCAGATACGGCTCAGGCTCAGGGGATGATTGGCGGCGGCATAATGGGAACGGCCAAATTGGATAAACCCGAAGATCCTTACGGATATAAGGAATTTGATGGTCCTGAAGTTGTGACTAAGGGCAGTTTCAAAGAGCGTGCATTGCAAGAATTAGGACATGTAGCACACGATTTTCATAAGTCCTGTGGTGTAGGCGCTGCGATAGGCGGTGTTACGGGAGCTGCTTCCGGCGCTGCTAGTGCGCCGGAAGGCGGTAGAATAAGAGGTGCTTTGGCGGGAGCTGGTGAAGGAAGTGCGGCTGGAGTTGCTGCAACCTTAGGAACGGGTGCTCTCTTGAGGCATTCAAAGAAAATCAAAAAACTTGCTGCTCGTGATGCGGATTTAGCTGGTCTTGGCATAATAACCGGCATAGGGTCTGCTGGAGCGGCTGCTGGTGGTCGTGCCGGTAAAAATACTCCTGAGAAATTTTATGATTCTGAGGGAGAGCCTTATTACGTTCGCACAAAGGGGCTTGCCGATAGAGATTACATGAAAGGCGATGAATTCCATACTGAGATGGGTCCAAGTGAATTGGTTCGGCGTGAACTCAATAAGGCAGGTCGAAAAGTTCAACTTAAAAGAGCGGCCAAACTTGCTATACCTGCGGCTATAGGCGGAACTGGCGTTTATTTCCTTAAGAAAAAAATAGAGGAGAGTCGAAATCCCAAAGAAGAAAAGTCTCTCAAGTCGCACCTATTGACCGCTGGAGCGGCTCTCGGAATGGGGGCTGTCTTAGGCAATCAGAAGGGCAAAGAAGAAGGTAGAGAGCAAACTAAGGCCGAATTTAGACAGATGAGCCCGCAGGAACAACACGCTTTCAAAGATCCCGCCTATGAGGAGAAGAGAAAGAAGTCTCAGGAGGATAAAGCTGAGAGAGCGGCTCGCCAAGAAGAGAAAATGGAGAGGGAGCAATTGAAGCCGATGGGCCATGTTCCCAAAGTGGGAACTCCCAAAGTCGGCAAGTTGAATATTAAGGATAAAAAGTAGATGGCTCAAGTAGCAAAAAGCAGCATGGAGATAGACGGCCCGAAGGTTACTCGTGATTTTGGAACGATTCTCAACGTGGTAGACCCGAAAGCACGCACTTTTGAGGCCATTACATCCACTCCCACGGTAGATAGGGACATGGAATTCGTTCCTGTGTCGGCTTTTGTCAAAAGATTGCCGATTTATATGGAAAATCCGGTCCTTTTGCTTGGTCATCAGCACAAAACTACCCGTGACAGCCTTCCAATAGGCCGCTGTATTGCAATTGAGCCCCGAGAAGAGGGTTTATGGGCGAAATTCTACCTTGCTACGACTCCCGTAGGCGAAGAATGCCTTACTTTGATCAATGAAGGATGTCTTAGGGGCCTCTCAGCCGGTTTTGTGCCGGTAGATTACGTCAAAGATCCTCATGATCACCTTTTACCGCCATATTTACAGAACAAAGGACTTAAAAAATACTATAAAGAGGTCGAATTAGTCGAAATTTCGCTACTTTCTATACCTTCTAACCGTGAAGCTCTCATAACCTACGCTCAGAAGGGCAATAAAGTCGCGGATATGGTCATGAAATCCTACGAAGGACAGGATGTTACACCGATAATCAAAGAATGGCTCAACCCGAAGAGCTATTTCTTCATTGAAAGTGTGACAAAGGGCGTAGGAATGCCCGATAAGGCCATTGCAGTCTTCGATTTGGACGGCACTTTGGCCAATGTTGAACATAGAATTCATTTGATTGAGAAAAAAGATCCTCAAAAGGGCGACTATGACGCCTTTTATGAGGCTTCCGTCAAAGATACTCCCAATCAGGAGATCATAGATCTGTGCAATAAGTGGGCAAGCAGCCATGAAATCTATATTGCTTCCGGCAGGTCGGATCAGGTAAGGGAGCAAACCGAGAAATGGCTTCATGATCATGATGTTCATTATGACAAATTGTTGATGCGACCTGCTGATAATCGCCAAGATGACGTTGATCTCAAGAGAGATTGGGTTGAATCCGGCGAAATTCCCAAAGCCCGAGTGGAAATTGTTTACGAAGATCGACCTAAAATGGTTGAAATGTGGCGTGGGTTGGGGATGGATTGCCGACAAATAGTAGATGGTCTTGAAGAGTCTCCTGATGTGCCTATTGTCTGGAAGGGCTTTGTGACGAAACTCTTCAATTGGGATGAATCGGAACATCCTCGTGCAAAGGACGGCGAATTCACTTCTTCCGGTAGTAGCTCTACGCCTATTATCGGTGGTCATTATGATCCGAAAGATGAACAAGTCAATCGAAAGCTCGATATCATTCTGGCGAATCAAAGAAGGGACCGCCAGGACATTGAGGAAATCAAAGACAAGGACTCATGGGGCAATTGGGCAAAGGGCTGGATTGTCAAAATAGGAGTGGTTACGGGTCTGTATTATGGGATTAAACATGCGGCCAAAGATCCCAAAACGCAAGAATGGGTTAGTAAAAAAATCAGCAATTGGTTGAAGAACAATGTCATTAAAGAACTTGGTCCTTTAGATGCAACTGATAAACTTCTTGGAATCTTGACTCTCACCAAAGCGGCTCTATCAAAGGCCGAATCTATTGGGGCAACGGAAACTGAACAATATAAGAAACTTAAAACTTTTTACGACAAGATGGTTCATGAATTAAAAAACTCCGGTCACATGACCGGAGTTATTGAAACCAAAGAAATGACTTCTGGGGAATTTGTTGAAAGTGAGCATCCTCGTGCCGAAGATGGTAAATTTGCAAAAAAGAACGAAGGAGAAGTTTCTCAGCCAAAACAAGATAAGATTCCAAAATCTAATAAAAAGACGGTAAATAAACCTGATTTTTTTGACGATCCTAAATATAAAGACATGCCGACTACTCGACCATCCAGTGTTTTAGAAATGGCCCTTCACGCAGGAGTGGTCATTGGGGCTGGAGCCGGGAGTCTTGCTCTAATGGGCAAAAGTAAATCAAATATTGTAGGAGGAGCCGACGTCTTACTTGCTCTTGGGATAGCAGGAGCAAGTCAAATGGGTTACGTTATTTTGCGTGATAGTGACATCCTTAAGTCTTCCGAGAACCTTCAACAGGCCCAAGTGAGGGCCGATGATGTTGTGAAGGCGTGTCCAAAGCCGAATCCTAATAAAAAAGCTTTAACAAATATCATTAATCTTCAGGTGGAGAATCGAGTTTTCGAGGATTCAAAGAGGACTAAATTCCAACAGCAAATCATTGATTACGTAAACAGTGATGAGTTCAAGAAAGATTTGGCGAAGAAATTTGGACATCTTCCTGAAGGTGGAACGGCAAAGGTCGTTCTCTTAAGCCATACTCAATTCAATGTTTTCAATGTGAAGAATATTCTCAACAATAATTTTTGCTACTTTGTGGGAACGGACACGATTTATATCAATGCCGGAATTCATGAGGATTTGTCTCGGGTAATTGGAGATGAATTTACGCCTCGTGAATTACTTATGCACGAATATGCTCATTCAATCACCATGAAACATGATGAGGTTCAGCAACGCCATTTGAAGGAATATGAGGGTGTCTGTAAAGGTCTTATTGGAAAGGAAATTGATATTCCCACGGGCTTAAAGTTACCCGACAAATGGGAGTTTCCTTCAGAAGAAAAGCCGTGGGGAGAAACAGTTCAGGTTGATCCGTTTGGAAACATGACGGCCGGAAGACAGAAATTTAAAGTTGTCGATTACAAAATGACTGATGTAGACGTGGTGCCAGAATTAGAAAAAATTAAAAAATTATGGCCTGATGAAGTGGATGCGGCCCTTAAGAATATAACGAGTTCTCGACATAGGGGAGCAGTCTTTACAGTAGAAGATTCGGAGGGTCATAGAAAAGAATTTCATACGGATGGTATTTTGGAAGTGCAACATTACTATGGTCAATTCGCCTCTCAAGGAGACGATCCCATGAAGGATATTGCCTTGAATGCGATCAAAATAGGCAATTTAGATCATAGAAGGGTCTATGGAATGTCGAATTTGTCAGAATGGATCAGTGTAAAGGTTGAGAAGGGAGAAAAAATTTGAGTTCACTATTGGAAAAAAATATTAATGATTTAACTCCCTTTGAAAAGAAGATTGTCACTTTCTTGGCTCCTGATGTGCTTTTTTACAGTCTTCAGTATATGAATAAATTTGAGAAGATGCAACGCAAAGGGCTTAGTGACCTTTATAAAATTGCTACTAAAGAAATGACTGCTGAAGAGTTCGTGGAAAGTGAACATCCTCGTGGTGCTGATGGTGAATTCGTTAAGAAAAATGAAGCAGGCGCACCGGCCGGTCCTCATCCCACCAAAGGCGCATGGGGCGGCGCTCGTAAGAATGCCGGTCGCATGACCAATGATCCTGTGGCTGCCAAAGAGAAACTTGTCGCTCAATGGAAAGAAGAAAATCCCAAAATCACTGAGGAAGAAACTCGGCAAAAACTCATAGACTATGCTTTGGAAAAACAGAATCCCGATCTGTATCTCTTGGCTTCCGATCCTGCCGCTTACCAGAAGAAGCGTGAACAGGAAGTCATGGATGCGATTGCATCGAGACCCGGCAAAGTAAAAGTAAACGGCAAAACTATTCCGAGAGTCAGCGATTCCGAAGGAACGGAGAAGGTTTTTAGCGAAGTCAAAACCTCCAGAGCGAAATGGGACAGGGAAGTTCAACAGTCTCGGGATGTGAAAGAAGCCTATGATACCTTTATGAAGGATCATCCTGACGAGAGCGAAAGATCAAAGGCCAAGTTGATTACTGCGGCTGCAACTATCGCAATGATAGTCGGCGTAGGTGCTTTGATAGCGAGTAGGCCAAAAATAGCAGGAAAAAAACTTATAGCCGAAGAGGAGAAATTCTATCGCACTCCGGGAGCGAGCACGGAAGCTCGTATTTTGACGGAAGAAGGGGAAGTAAACCCTCTTGAAGTAGACCCTACGTGGCTTCAGTTCACAAAGATTTTGCCTGAAAGTGAATTTAAAGGGATTACCGGCGCACGACGGGCTTACCTTGAACATCAGGGTTATACTTTCGCTCGTGCTTTAGGACCAATACGAAGACTATTGGCCAAGGCTACCGGCAAAGTTCGTCATGAGAATGGCATTCCGGTTACTGAATTCCGTGATCTTGGCCCCATGTTGTCGGGGGACATTAAACATTCTCCCGAATGGGATTTGATTAGCACGAAGCACAATTATCATGAAGTGCAAGCAAACTTTGATACTGATCCTCATACCGGTCTTACTTTGTTTCATAAAATAAGGAAGATAGGAGCAGACGGCAAATTATCAAGAGAAGCAGTTCAATCTGTTGATTACACTAACCTTGCCATTGTCGATGGGCGATTGCCTATGAATCCTGCCGACTTAGGAAGTGAAAAGTGGCCCTTTACAAGAGAGCAGGTTTCAAAATGGGGTTTTGAGGTTTTTAAAGGAGAGGGAGGAGTTGAGCATTGGGGAATAAAGGGAACTTCTAAGACCACTTCAGGTTTAGTTAAAGAAGCAAGTGAGGAAGTGGCGGAAGTGAATGAATATTGGGAAAATAAAGCAAAACAATGGCTTGCAAAAAGCAAATGGGAACTTGGTTCTGAAGGCGAGAAAAGAGTTGTTAAGCTCAATCCTATTTTAAGTATGACGGGTGAAAAGGGGAAGCCAAAGCAATTCCAAGTGCGGGTTTGGCCTTCTGAATTGATGCGAAAAAGAAAAGCGGGACAAATAGCCCAACACAAAAAAGCTGCCGATAATCTTAAGACTTATCACCAGTGGGCTTCCGAGAAAGTTTTGCCTCAATTAAGCGGTAGAACGCTCGCGGCTCTTACTGCTACTGCGGGCGCAGGCGCTCTCGGAGAAACCGTTTATTATTTCCAAAGCGACATAGAGCGGTTTTTAGGGAATTACAAAAAATTTAGAGAAGAGCAGGATACTTTTGAACTCCCGAAAGAACCCGGAAAAAAGGGCAACTCTGAAGTTGAATTACAAAAGGCGAAAAATAGATCGATAGAGTTGGAGATCAAAAGAGAGAAAGAGACGCAGAAAAGAGATGCGGTTAAATTCGCCGTAGATGCTCAAAGAGAACAATATGCTAAAAAACTCGTTGAACTTGGAATAAGAAGAAATTTAGAGGGTGTCAATAGGACATACGCCTTTAAGCCGGAAACAACCTTTGCGAGAATGGATGCATTAGGTTGGCTTGATAGCGACGAAAAGAAAGCGGAAGTGTTAAAGGTTCTTAAGGGCGATGATGTAGAAAAGAAGATAGACTTGCTCGAAAGAATTGATGCCCTTTATGAAAAACTAGAAGCAGAAGGGGCATTTAAGGGAACCGGGAAAAAGACGGGCACGAATAAGGGCGCTTCCCTTGCTGACCTTATTGACAAAGCCTTTGGGGTCAAGGGATACGATGCCAATAAGCCGCAAATGACTCAGGAAGAATTTGAAGATGAAGTTATAACCCAAGCTGCGATGGAACTTGCAAAAATGATTTCCGATATTTCTCAAAGTTGTAAGACGGTAGTTGAAGGTAAAATGCCCGGTTCTTCAGGGTTTACTTCCTTGAACAATATCGTAACGGAAATCTATGCATTCATGAAAGATTCGGTTAAGCACAATGAAGCGAACGGAGTAGCTAATGCCTAAGCCTAAGAAGAAAACAAAAAAACAAAAAATAACTACTAAAATGATCGGTAATCTTGGGTCCGACATTGCTATTCCGGCCGCTATTACAGAGGGAAATGCTCCGATGGGAGCAAACAATATGGCCCCTCAAACAACTGTCTCGAATTGGCCCGCTCCCGAGTTGTGGTATGCGCAAGGGAGAATGGCGGCTAAGAAAGCCTATTACGAATATATTAATGTTCTGAGCCAGTATCTCAACAGCACGGATCTCGATCCCAAGTTGAGCGCTGCCGGTCAATTAAACAGTCTAGTCGGGTCCATGCTACAAGGTGTAACACTTGGCCTGGATGCCCTTGAAAATATACAGCGGAAAGTCAGAATAGGGGACCAAGCGGCCGTCATGCAGAAAGCGGTAGTGACGGACACGCTTGATAAGTTACTCAAAGTCATTTGGACTCATAATTTGGCTGCGGATAAACAACTCCCCGGCCTGGAGATCCAATGCGTAGAACCTGCCGTAGTTTCTCGTCTTAATCATGTAACCGGTGAATGGAAAGTAACTGATGTCGGAATCGCTTTATCGAGCGCGGCCGAAGCCGAATCGCTTTGGAACGAAGCAAGCCCTCAAGCCCCGAACGATGCGCCTATCGAGTCGCCCGGAGAGCAAGGACAGGGAAGTTACTTTGAATTCAGCGGAGAGGAAGAGCCCGGAGCAAACGAACTCCCGGAAGACGAGCAACCTGCGCCTGAAAATCAGGAAGCAAACGATTTTGTAAATGTGCCCGATGCCGGTGAACCTGATGAGCCCGGTCAAGAAGAATTTGAATTGCCGGATATGCCGGAACAAGAAACTCAAGAAGAGGAGCCAACACAAGAGGCCGCTCCCGTGCCTGAAGAGGAGCCTGAGCTACCGGTAGAGATGCCACAAGGAGAGGAAGACATTCCCTTCGAAAATGAGGAGGAAGATATGTCACTCGTAGAACGATTCCAAGCTCTCCTTGCGGAAGATCCCGAAAAAGCGAAAGCCCTTTTGGATGAGGCGGAAGCGCCGGTTGAAGAGGAAGCGCCCGTAGAGACTGCGGAAGAGGCTCCTGTTGAAGAAGAGGAGCAGGAAGCTTTCAATCAGCCGGAAGAGCCCGAAGAGGAGGAAGAGACTCCCGTAGAAGAGGAAGAGATTGAGGAAACTCCTGAAGTAGAAGAAGTCGAAACGGAAGATGAGGAAGATCCCAAAACGGCCCTTCTGTTAGACAAAATCAAATCGCTGGAAGAGCGTCTGAATGCCCTTGAGGGTGATGAAGAGGAGCCGGTAGAGGAAGAGACGGTTGAGGAAGTTGAAGAGCCCGAAGACGAAGAAGAGCCCATATATTGTATTCACTGTGACAGAGATGTCACTCAGGCCGATATAGACGCTTGCACGGAAGAGGGATGTCCCTTTAAACAAAAAGAGGAAGAAGTGATCGAGGAAGGGCCCGTTCAAGTAGAAGAGAAAGGCTATAAGCCGCCTTCAGAGAGTCATCTCATAATGCTCGACCACGACGATCACTGTGACTGCCATACTCACAAGATCAAAATCAAAGATTTTACCGGAGTAGACGGCGATTTTTGCGTGACCTGCAATAAGATGCTCAATTACTCATTCGATCAGCAAATATGGAAAAGCGAAGATGCTCAAAAATGGGTCAAAAAACAGTTCAAGATACAGAAAGAGAAGGACAAGACTCCTGTGGAAATTGTCGCAGAAAAGATTGACTGTTTGAGCGATACTGTTTTAAAAGCGTGGCTAGAAGATAAAAGAGAAGAGGTCGAAACAAAGGAAGCCAATATGGTCGAATTTGATAGCGACGAACTTCTGAGCGCATTCGATAGGATTATTGCGGAAAGATTTACTAAACCCCTTGAATCAAGGCTTGAACAGCTTGAAGCATAGACAAATATAGGAGATGGAGAGATATAAAATGCCTGATGATAACAAAGCAAAAAAGATGAGCCTGGAAGAACTCGATAAGATGCTCCAGGATAAAGTCGATGCGGTGGCCGGGACGATTACGAAAGGTTATGAGGAACGATTAGGTAAGTTGGAAGCGGTTGCTCCCTCCGTTACTACCGTTCATACGGCCTCTACCGGTGTAGTTGATGACGGCAATCTTGAGGAAGTCGGAAAGGACGTTTATCGTCTTCCGGGCGGTTCCGTTATCAATGTGAAGGGAATTTGGAAAGCTACCGGTAAGGGCTACATGAGAGGCTCCCACGGAGTTTTTCAATCTTTGGGTGATGAGACCAAAGAGTTCTTGATGGAAGCCAATAAGTCCCTCAAGAAAAGAATGCCTTTCTTGGTAGAAACCAAGGCGCTCGATATATCCGACGTTATGCGTTCTACCGAGGACGCAGGCGGTGGATTGTTCGTGCCGGAAGATTTTCGTTACGCAATGCTACAATTCGCTCCTCCCGGCACAATAGTTTGGCCGAGAGCGCAAGTTTGGCCGATGACCGGCCCGAATATTAAATGGCCTCGTTTGGTTCAGGATCTTACCGAGGGTGAGGAAGAATTCTTCGGCAACATGATCGTAACGTGGACCGAAGAGGGCGGTGAGAAACCGGAAACCCGTCCGCAGTTCGATATTTTGAGCCTCGATGCTCATGAAATTTCGGCCTACACGGAGATCACGAACGTTCTCATCGAGGACAGCGCGATCAATCTCGGTAACTTGCTCGTTCAACTCTTCCAGGGCACCTATTGGTATCAGACCGACCGTGAGTTCCTGAGAGGCTTCGGTAACACCCGTCCGTTGGGTGTATTGAACGACCCGAACATTGGTAGTGTTGACCGAGTGACCGCAAGTAGGGTCAGATATGAAGACTTGCTCAATATGAGCACGGCATTGCCGCCTATGTTCGATGCGGGCGCATGTTGGATGATGTCCAAAGCGTGTTTTAATAGCCTGCGTAAACAGAAGGATGAGAACGGCCAGCCCGTGATCCAGCTTGGTCTCGGATACAATGATTTTTCGGAAGGCGTGGCCGGTTACGTCCTGGGTTATCCGGTCGTGGTGTCCGATTATCGCACCGCACGTCTCGGCTATAGAGGAGACTGTGTGTTGGGCGACTGGAAACATTACTTTATCGGTGAGCGCACCGGTATAACCGTTGAAATGTCTCGACAGGCCGGTGAAGTCTTCAGACAGAACCGAACCGCCTTTAGAGCTTCCGGCCGACTTGGCGGCATTCCCGAACAGCCGAAAGCGTTCGTCGTGCTCGATGACACGGCCGATGCGAACCAGAGCTAATCAATTTTGGAGGTATATATAAATGTTACGCGAACTTCTTTCTGATATTCGGCCGTATGTAGGGATTGCCGGGAACACATTGAGTTCTGGAAATACCATATACACGGCTTCCGTTTCTCCGCAACCTGCGGCTGGCATAGACACTTGGCAGGCCGGGAAGACTCTTTTCCGCAACTTGCTCATTTGCACTAACGTAACGGCTCTTACTGCGGGTTCTTTGGAGATCTCACTTTACGATAGTCTTAACCCGATTACTACGGCGAACGTGGCATCGGCCCCTTATAAAGCGGCTGATCTTGCTCCCATTACCGCAGTCGGTTTCTATGTGGCGGAACTCATTTTCGAGCACGTGTTCGATGCGAGTTTGGCTCGTTGTATTGCCGATGCGGACAATGAGAACATCCGCAGGTATCATTCGATTAAGGCGGTTGCTACTGGTGGGAATGCGACCTTCGATGTCATTTGTCTGTATGGACAGAATCGACGCAATTTCCCCACTCAGCCGACCAAATTGGCTACTACCTGGGTTGCTGCTTAATCACCGAAAAGCCCGAGTTTGACTCCTTTCTCGGGCTTAACCGCTCCCTTGGCCCACTCCCTCCCCCCATGAGGCCAAGGGAGTTTTTTATTGACATTATTTTTTTATTCTGTCATTATCCTTCTCGAAAGAATGGAACCATCTGCAATTAGCCCCTTCGAGGGTGTCCATACCTCAGAGGGGATTTTTTTCGCTTGATTTTTCTCCCTAAGTAACTTATGACACTCAAAGTTTTTCTTAAAGGGAGGAAGAATGGAAATCAAACATGATCCAAAAGTAAAGATCAAATACATAGAAAGTTCTCTTGCCGCTCAGCACGGTTCTAAACCTAAAGAAATGGGCCTATCGTTGGCTCGTAAATATGTTCAAGAAGGATTGGCCGTCATTGTCGGCAGCTATCCGAATCTGAATCTTAACCCTCCCGTCAAAGAAACTCCCGTCAAAGAAGACAAAAACCTCACAAAAATTTCATGGATCACAACCGCATATGTGGATAACGTCTATCATCGAACCGCCGAAGAGTGCGGCTTTCAGATCGAAACATATACCGCCAACGTATTTTCTCTTCAAAGACTCATCCAGGCGAATTTGATCATTATCGACATGCCCTTAGCGGCCTACGGGCAGAACCAACTCAATCAAATCAAAGGTATTTTGTTCCAAAGGAAATATCCTTTTGTGTTGAGAATCGTCAATTCAATTAAAGGCTTCGATCTTCAGCAGTTTCTCATTAGCGCAAAGTTGGTAATTTTCAAAAGCCAGAATCTTTTTGATAAGGTCTTGGACACTTACAATGAGTCGTTTGATGATTGGTTCATCGAGGGCGCTCATCCAAATGGATACGACTTTTGGAAAAAGTTGGCTCCTGTGGCTGATTTATATAACTCCGGTCACATGACCGGAGTTCCAAGTGGAAAGAATATCATTTTGCAGAGGGACGATGAAGATGATTAAACTCGTATCATCTGTTTTTACATACGACAAGAATGAAGAATACGCCAAGTTAAGTATTGAGCATTATGAAAAAAGTCTTAAATATTTGAAGGCGCATTCTGATGTTCCAATTCAAGACGATCTTCTGGTTATAGATTTTGGACAGTTCGATTCGAGATGGGCGTGGGTTTCGGGGCTAAATTCATATAGCTGGAAGCCGGGGGCAGGATTCGGAGCCAATTGGAATTCCGCTAAGCAATTTGCTGAATTTTTAGGTGCCGACTATCTCTTCAACTTCAATGACGATGCCTTTATTAGTGAAGAATTTCTACTTAAAGGAATTGCTTGGTTGGAAATTAATTCAGACATAGCAATTGTAGCAGGTATTCCAAACAGAGGTGGTCCCGGTTTTGATCATGAGATAGGCGGTTGGAATATGCCCCTAAGTATGAAAGAAATTCCTCAACCATTTGATTGCTCTTTTGATGTTGATCCCCTTGATCGTCTATGGTGGGAAGCTGCGGCTTGCGTTTACAAAATGGATGCGATTCAGAAGACTGGTGATATGGACATAGAATTTGATCGATACGGCGGTGTAATTGGGGACAATGATTACTTCATTCGCCTGATCAAAGATGGCTACAAACTGAATCGCCTTGGAACTATGCGTTTTTTTCATTGTCGAGGGATTACCCAAGACGCTCTTTATCGAACGCCTATATCCGGTCAAATGGACCCTTTACAAAAACAGGCTTTTGATTATCTTTGCCGCAAATGGGGAGCGGGTATAAAAACTCAAAAATGGGAGGATCTCTACGAAAGGCCGTTCAATAAAAAGGGAGAAGAAGAGGATGTTACTGACAATCTCAGTGCTGCTATATAGTCGGGCCGATATTACCGAACAATTTCTGAAAAAACTTGAGGCTGTCTTAAATCAACGGGGGGACGTTGAGGTTATTCTCAGGAACCAAACGGAGCATTTAGATGACCGACAATCTGAGGATGCTGTTTTTAAATGTGGTCTGAGAAATCTAATTTATGTTCCTTCTAACAATCTTGGCTTTAACAGAGGCCATAATGCCAATTTGGCTTTAGCTAAAGGTGAATATTTTGCCGTTCTCAATCCCGATCTATTCCTCAAAGATAATTCAGTTTTCGACAAGGCGATAGAGGTTCTCAAATCAGATCCCAAAGTCGGGCTTGTCGGCCTGGAAGGCGCTCCGTGTTCGTTGATTCTCAACGCTGCCGGGGACTATATAGATGGCAGAATCAGTAGAAATGTTGACTACATCGAAGGCTCTTTTTTGGTGGGAAGAACGGAAGAATTCAGAAAATTCGGTTTATTCTCCGAAGTCTATCATAGAATGTATTTCGAGGATGCCGACCTGAGCCTAAAGTTCAAACAAATGGGCTACTCTTTGAAGCTTATTTCCTCTCAATATGATCATCTCAGGAGCCAATCGGTTAATCTTGTTCCGGTCGATGAAAAGCTCAGAATTCAGAGAAACAACTCGAATATTTTCAGAAAAAAATGGAGCCGTTATTTGGCGAATCCGACATTTACCAATCGTATTTTGGTCAAGATGAATTCGGTAGGGATTGGCGATATTTTATGCGCCTTAACACCGGTTCTTGCAGGCTTAAGGAAAGATTATCCGACTGCGGTTATCGAAGTTGCTTGTCCTTTTCCCGAATTGTTGATTGGGAATCCCTATTTGAGTGAATTATACGATCTCAAGAGGGAATATAAGCGGATCTACGACAGGGTAATCGATATTAAATTGAATTACGCTTCCAGGGAATTGTTGGCAAAGGAAGCGGAGCGATTCTGTTGCACGAAACTGGATTCGTATTTGCCTCAAATTTTTCTTATGAAGAATGAAATAGATGCCGGAAGAAATACGGTAGAGGGCCTTCGGGGTGACAGTGAGCAAGTAGTTGCCGTTTGTCTTCAGAATGACAGGCCGCAATGGCAAGGTAAAAATTGGCCGAGAGAATATATAATCTCTCTTATTGAAATGTTACAGAGTTACGACGTGAAGGTCATCGAACTTGGCAGAGGAGTTGAAAGTTCCGGTATAGCCGATTTGGATCTGGTAGACGGGACTTCCTTGAGAGAATTCTGTTCAGTAATTGCAACCGTTGACAGCCTTATCACAATTGATTCATTGGCTCTTCATGTAGGGCAGGCATTTGGAACGAAGACCTTTGCTCTATTTGGAGCTACGGACCCGAAAGCGTGGATAATTGATTGGTTAACTGTGTTCCCTATCTTTTGTGAAGACTTATATTGCATTGGTTGCTACCAAAGGAAAGGTGATAACGGCTTCAACCAATGCTACATGACGGCTCAAAATTGCATGGAGAACCTGACACCTACGATGGTCATGGACCATCTCACTATGGGCCCTGAAGAGCTGCTCAAAAGGAATATAAGATTGTTACAAAAGGAGAGCTGAAAATATGGATCAAGAACAAATAATGGCCGGAATTTTTCTTAAGTTCATAGACTTGTATCGAGAGATCCATGACCACGCATTGACTTCTCCCGATAGATGTTGGCATTTGTGGAGAGTGGCCCGAGATTGCGTGGATGTGCCCGGAGCTATGGTTGAATGTGGCACTTACAGGGGAGGATCTGCCAAATTCATCTATAAATGTCTTTTCCACGATGCGAAGAAGATGTATGTGTTTGATACTTTTGAGGGAATTCCCGGCAGTCAACGTTTGGATGGTGAACACGAAGCGGGTAATTTTACTTCTAATGAACAGCAAGTAAGAACGTATTTGAGTGACTGTGAGCATCTTAAAGTGATAAAAGGACTTGTGCCTGAGATCCTCTATCAGACGATAGCAGATGAGACGTTTAGTTTTGTCTACTTAGATATGGATCTCTATAAGCCGACACTGGAAGCATTGGGTTTCTTTTGGTCGCGCCTATCGCCTGGAGGAGCAATTGTCATGGATGACGTTGATACCCTTGGCGGCGTGACTCAGGCAATTCTTGAGTTTCGCGGCATGAATCCAAGAGCGGAGTATTACAGATCGACACTCGATCAGAGTGTCTTGATAAAAACAGGAGAATGAGATGGAGACAATCAAGGCCGGTGACTATGAAGATGAAAGTAAAGAAATCAAAGTCGGGGATATTGTTCAGCTAAAAAGCGGCGGTCCTTTCATGACGGTTAATTCTACGGCCGATGGGAATGTATTCTGCATCTGGTTTAGCGACGAGAAAGAATGCAGGAGTTTTGGGTTTAGGGCTGATGTGCTTCAGAAGAGGGGAAATGAGGAGGGTTTGGTATGAAAGCGATTAAGATAACGGAAACCATACGAACCGTTGTCTCTGACGACGCGGATGAGGATAGTACGGGTAAGCTTTATAATCATCCTGAAAGCCATCCCATTTGTCCTAAACATACTATTACTATTGTTTGCCAAAAAGAAGAACTGGAGGGAATGGTAGAAGCGCTTAGGTCGATTAATAATCGAGAACTCATGATGCTCAGAGACGTAATGGGCTTCTGATGCGACGAATAGCGGTCGGTTTTGCTAACGGCATAGGCAATTTCATTATCTACACTTCGGCAATCCAGGCTCTTGCCACGATTGCCGAAGTGGATCTCGTTCTATCCGACAGGTGGGAGAGTTCAACAAAAGAAACCATTCGTCTGATGGCTCAAAATATGCCCTTTATTTGCGATGTGGTGGATTATCCTTCCAGCTTTGAGGAAAAGCATGATCGACATTACATGACCCTTCATTCTTATTCTTTGGACCCTTTTCTTCTGTTTGTGAACGGTCCAAAGGTCTTCGATTCAAAGAACTATTCCGCATGGGCACAGACTCTAATCCACGAACAGACATTCTATTACGAGGAGATTAGGCACCAATTCAAATATAAAGGGTCTTTGTTCCCTCAATATATGCCGGTGCAACCTTTTGAATTATCAGATAAAAAAAGAATTACTGTTGCAAACGGATGGTTAAGAACAGAACAGGGTCTTTGGGAAAGAAAAGCATATCCATATTTTGCGGAACTGCTTTCAACTATCTCAAAACTATATCCGGAATACGAGATCTGCCTTACAGGCGGTCCCGACGATATCGAATGGGCTGATTCTATAAATAACTCCAGTCACATGACCGGAGTTATTAATTATGTAGGATTATTGAACATTATGGAAACAGCCTATTTAATTGATCAGTCCGACTTGGTTATTTGCAATGATGGTAGCGTTATGCACATAGCCGATGCATTGAAAAAGAGAGGAATATGCCTGTGGGGTCCGACTTTAGTGAGTAAGAATGGACCTTTGAATGGGACGATAGCCAATATTCAAGCGCCCTTACGGTGTGCTCCTTGTCAAAATTTTGCTCTGTTTAAGGAATGTGAGCAACCGGAGTGCATGAAGGCGATAAGGCCAGGTTATATTATGAATATTGTAAGGAAGGTTTTGAAATAAAAATTGGGCTCCTCGAAGAGTGGATCTCCCGGAGCCCGATAGAAAGGAGGAATTTGGAATGGATCTCAGTAGTATCGTAGATCTTCCTTTCTTACAACCAATTCCTTGCCCATTTCTCTTTCTCGTGTCATACGTTCCCGTATGGCAATTATAACCCTTCAAGACTTTAAGACCTTCGCATACATCGATACTGAAGACACGAGTGAAGATGCAAAGCTCAATATGCTTATTGCGGCCGTCAATCGGTCCATAAATAACTATGTTGGTAGAAATCTCGAAGCTTCCGACTATAATGGCGACGTTTTGGCAGTTGAGGTTGCGGTTCCCGGAGCAGGATACACGGTCAATGATGTTCTGTTAGTCGCTGATGGAAAGGGTTTACAGCTTACGGTTTTAGAGGTTGACGGAAGCGGCGGTGTAACGACCGTAGACATTCTTACGACCGGGCCCGACTACGATGACACGACAAGTCATGCGACTTCAGGCGGCTCCGGGATGGGATGTAAAATAAGCATCGCGGATTATCGAGGAGAGGTTTATGACGGCTCAGGCACGGATGCTCTTATTTTGAGAAACCTTCCTCTTGTGTCGGTCAAGAAAGTATTACTTTACGGAACGGAGCTTCCTCAAGATCTTGGTTGGGGCTTGACCAAAACAACCTTGCTTCCCGGCTGGTTCGTTAAAGACTACGATAATGCGATTTTGTTTAATTTTTCATGTTGGCCCAATGGAAGGGCCATTATTCATATAAGATATACTGCCGGATATACGGAGATTCCGAGTGATATATTCGTAGGCGCTCTCGAAATGACTGATTTTTACAGAAGAATCAGTTTGAAACCGGGAGTGGCTTCAGAATGGCTCGGATCTTACAATGTGAGTCTTAATAATTCAATTGGTGCAATGAACGGCGATTTAACAATTCCTGATATCATCTTTAAGATGGCTTTAGACAATGAGAGAGCGAAAACAGCTAAGGAGTTGTTGTGATTGTCGATTATTTCAATGAAAAAATCACCGTTTATCGTGTTTTGGGGATTAAAAATTACGATTTCTCTACATCGGATGAGGGTGAAATTAAGGAAGTTTGGCGAGTCGTAAGACAATTATATGGCTCTCATGTAAAAGATGCCCGCTTTGAGCCGGAAGACACGCCTACAACGAGAAAAGATTATGGCTTGGCCGATATAGGTAATCATTTATTTTTTGTCAGGGCGGATACAAATATTCAAAATGGAGACAGAATCTACCGGCCGGAAGGTGAAACCGGCGTAGATTTTTTCAACGTTATGATGGTTAAGCCCATCAGAGATTTTATGCACAAGATTCATCATAAAGAGATCCACTGTGAGCACATTGATTGGATTGCTCCGGTCTATACTGATGAATGGTATCCTATGAGTTAATGATGTGGCACTTAATCTTGCCTTAGAATTCATAGCTCCTACCAGTGAGGCCGCAACACAAATCGGCATACTCTTAGTGCGGGCAATTCAAGACCAATTAACCGGTGAGAGACATGGGAGATGGTATCCGATACCCGGAAATGCCTATTACGATAAGAATGCCTACAAGTCCCTTCCTCCTGAAGTAAAGAAAAAAGTCAATTATTCCTTGAAATTCACAGGCACGACTCACAGAGAAGAAATTATAGGAGCTGCTTATAGAGCATCTGCCCCCGGTGAATCCCCGGCCGCTCGCACAGGTCGTCTTAGGCAATCTTTTTACATGCTTATAGGCATGACCGACAAAGGTAGTTATAGAGTCACTTTGCAATCAAACGTCTATTATGCCGACGATATGGAACACGGCACGGAGAAGGTGGATGCCCGTCCATTCCTTGAGCCTGCTGTAGAGAAAAGCATGCCACAAATAGTTGCCATTCAACACGACTTCCTTTACAAGGTGCTACGAGGGCAAACTGAAATATGAACGAGTTAAACCAACTTTTGTACGATACTGTCAAGAATGACTCGACATTTCAGTCCCTTGCCGGTGCAAGTCCTCAAGATCCGAGATTTTTTAAAAGGAAAGCTCCGGTCAGATTAGAAATGAGTGAAGCAAAACCGTCTTTTGCGGTTTATTATATTATGGGAACTTCGGACCCAGGAACGAACAAAATAGCATTTGGGCAGAGAAACAACCGAACCTATGGAATCGAAGTTTACGGTCAAACAGACACGGACGTAGACGAATTGGCCGAACTTATTGAAGAGCTATTTAGAGACCAGCAATTTTCGACAACAAGTTTTAAGGTGGGCCATACAATCGCCACACGAGGCGTTTTCGATTTCGACGAAGGACGTAAACTGTGGATGGAAACCTTGATGGTCCACTTTAACCAGATTATAGAGTAATGAATGTCAACAATGATGGGAATGTTCCCGTGCGATTTTGGGCCGGGAAAAGTTACATACAAAGGGACGGCGCTCGGTTATACCCGAGGCGGTATTCAGGTTTCGGTAGAGGTCGAAACCAGACCAATTAAGATCGATCTGTTGGGAGTTCCGGTTGCGGAAGCCCTTATGGGCGGACAAATCATTGTGAGTTGTCCGTTTGCGGAGCCAATACCGGAAATTTTAAGAAGCATTTTCCCTTGGTTTTCAGGGATTACGATAGGAGACGATTTATTAGAGTTGGCCGGAACGTTAACTGTCTTTCCCGCATGGGGACCGGCTGCCGGAATCACTTTTGCTGATATGTTGCCGTCAACGCGGCTACAAAGTTCGTTTGCAACAAATGGTGAAAGAATATGGTCGGCCCAATTCAAGGGCTATCTATCGCATGACTTAGGACAGATTTCGTTTAACGAAGCAAGTTGAGGAGAATATTAAAATGGCTGGAAATCGTAAGAAAATCAGATTCGGCGCTGCATGGGTAACATTCGGCACCGTTTTAGGCCCTATCGGAGAAATAATCGACTGCGGTTATACAATTGGCGGCGTTAATTTTACCGTTGAGACGCAAGGTCATGAGATCCTTGTGGATCAGGAAGGTATTTCGCCGGTTGCAGAATCGATTCTTGGTCGTAAAGTAACTGCTACGGTGCCTATGGCCGAATCTAACTATGAACGTATCAACAAAATGCTGCCCGACAGCACGTATGGACCGGACAGCACAGGTTATCTCTTGGAAGTAGCCAGTGGTCTCGGCAAAAACCTTATGGATTTTGCTGATGTTTTGACCATTACTTCCAAGTTTGACGCAAATGACTGGATTAAAGTCTATGCGGCAGCCCCAATAGCGAACTTGAATGCGGCTTTTACGGCTCAGAATGAGCGCATTTGGCCGGTTCAGTTTAAGGGCTACGTAACCGATGCAGGCGGAATCTACGCAGGCAAGATCTTCGCTATGCATGAGGGTGTTTCTTAAGCCGTATGCGTAGTGTAGATGCAAAGCTAGTAAGGCCCCTTGTAGGCCGGTTTACTTTCAAAAAGCAAATTTTTGACGTATTCCGGCCCACTTTGGGTCAAAAGTTGCTCTACAAAGTGGAGCGAGAACTCTTCGAGAAGGAATTGCAAAAGTATTCCTACGAAGGTGAAAAACTCCAAAAGCTTTTAGAAGGATGGTATGCCCGGAGCGTTGAGATTTTTGTTCCCGAATGTCGCTTTCCTCAACTTGAAGAAGTTTATCACGACTATGTTATGTCAGTGATTTTTGAGATCGAGGAAGATCATTCGGAAGAGCCGGGAGTTGAAGAGAAAGAGCAGCCTAAACATCGAGTGAGACAGGGCGGCATTGCATGGCGACAACTTATAGGCAAGATTTGTAAGGTTTTCAAGGGTGAAAGCTTTCAATCTTGTCTAAACTATACGGAAGATCAGTTGCTTAATATGTGGGCTGAAACTCGTAGACAGGAAGCAATTGATCATTTGATGCAAATGAAATTAAGTGTTGCCGTTAAGAGCAAAGAAGGCTATGAGGATATGGAAGAGGCCCTGGAGTTGGATGCTTACCCATTTGATCCCGAATCGGATGGTGACTTTGGCAGAGAGGATTTTGAGAAACTTCGAGGAGTTTTGAAAGGCATTAAGAATGCGGAAGATTTGGTGGATGAAATTAAGGAGTGATTGGAATGAGGATTTTAGATTTGGACGCGATGAGACCCCAACTTGGGGAGTTTAAACTGACGGTAAACGGCAAGCTTAAGACCTTTAAGGTCATGAAGCCCACAACAAAACAGATGCGGATTCACAACGAGGAGTATGAGAAGGCCCTAAAAGACTGTCAGAAACTTACCAACAAAGACGGCACCTTTAAGCAGCCGGATTACAGTAAACGAACGATTGAATGGTATCATCGGGAAATACAAATTTTCATTCCCGAATTTGCAATGGAAGACCTGGACTTCCTTGTTGGAGAGCAACGAACTGCCATTTTAGATCTTATTTTCGAGATCAAAGATGAATCATCCGAACCGAAACCTAAGAAAAAGGGTAAGAAGTAGTGGCCGATATTCTCGATATCTATAATCAGATAGCCGAAGCCGCACAGAAAGCCATCGATAGGACTGCGGAACTGGTGGCTAAGAGTAAGGCCCTTTCAACCTTAAAGATTGGAGGGTCTACTCTTTTTCATGGTGCTCTCGGTCCCGGTATGATGCTTTATGATCCCTTTGAGCAGGCTATAAAAGGAGAAAAGGCATTTCATGAGGCTATGGCGGAAGCTATTCGAGACGCAAAACAGTTAGAAATCGGTGGGAAGGTATTAGGGCATGGTATTGAGGAAGGGGCCAGAACTTTTGGAGCGTCTTCTGTTCGGATACAAAGTGCCGCTCAAAAAACGAGTGAAGTAATTAGGGCTTTTACTAGCACTACAGTTATGATGGACGATGCTATTGGAAATTTGGCCGGGAAAACGGGCTTGATGGCAGTTGGTTTTACTAGAATGGCCCAAGCAGTGAAGTTGGTAACGGGGCCAATCGGCACCTTTGTAATGGCCCTTCAGTTTACTTATTCAGAAATGAACAAGTGGGCCGATGCATCTGAAAGAGTGGAAAAGCAACTTGTTTCAACCTTGTCTACTTTTCAAAGATATCAAAAAGAAGCCAATTTGGGCAGCTTGCGAGGTGCGGCAAGTCAATATGTAGCAACTGGCGGCACAAGACAAGAATTTCTTGAGCATATGGGAGGAGTGGCCACATATGGGAATATTCCGCAGGCCGTCGCAGCTCAAACTATCAATGTAGCCAAAGCCGTTTCTGAAGCGACGGCTGTTCAAATGCAACCTCTTATCAAACAATTGGCTGAAACTGCTTCTGTTTTGATTGCTAAAGGAGGAGATGCTGAAACCGCCATTCGTCGGGCAAGGATTATGATGGCCGGTCCTCATGCTGCTAATGCCATTGTTGGCTTGGGAGACCGTTACCAAAATATGCAAGAAACTTATGGTAGTTATTTTGCGAATATGAGACGAGGAGCGCCCACTTACTATGCTGATTGGAGTAGAAATGCCGGTAGCAATCAATGGGAAGAAAGTGTTAGTAAAACAAAGGGTGTAGTAAATCGCGCAATTGGAGCCGGATTAGAATTCGCTGCAAATCCTTTTAATTGGATACCCGCCGGTCAACAGACTTATCATGTGCTTTCGACTATGTTTGGAGGAGGGCCCGTTGTTAATCGTTCAAAAGGACAACGTTATAATCCTGCCGAGGTTGCAAGGGGGTTTGGGTTTGGGCCTTATATGTCTATTGATTGGGGCGCTACTGTTGCCAATGTGGAAAGGCAAAGTATTGAAAACTCACTAAATCGTGGAAGAGATATGTATCGACAGGGGCGAGAACTCGTAGGCACAACCAAGATTCCTACGCTCGATCCGGCTAAAAAATGGGCATTGGAACAAGAATGGGGAGGAGAGGGCAATCGACCCATTTCTCGGGTTAATCCACGAGGACGAGGATTTGAAACTGTTACGATAGAAAGCTTGGAAGCCGAGAGAGCAAATGCGCTTGCCAAACAACGCAAAGGCACGATTACGCAAGTGACGGGCGCTCAAAATCAACTCTTAGGTGTTTCTCAATTAACTACCAGTTTTCAACGAATAGGGGGCGAAGAAATTGGCAAACTTTCTCAACAGGTTGGGAAAGATAAAGATTTGCTTGAAGCCTATAAAATGATTAAAGAGGCTAACGAAACCATTCCCGGATTTGCAAAAGAAATACAATCTGCCGCTGAAGAGGCAGAAGCGGCAAATAAAGAAGCTGATCCAAAAAAGATGCAGCAGGCGACGGAAAAGCTGGAAAAACTACCGGCAAAATATGGTAAAACACAAGCTGAGATCAATCGTTATATATCAGCATGGAGTAAATGGGGATCGGAAATAGATAAAGGAACTGATCCTGAGAAACTTGAAAAACAAATTGAAGAAAATGAGAAGTCATTAGATAGGAAAATGAAGGGAGCCGACCTTCAGAGCAAATTTCAAGCGGCCGCATTGCCCTATCTTAATAAAGGAGAAGGCGTTCCTGAGCAACTTACGATCCAAGGACGTTCCGATTTAGGTGCATTGCAAAAAGAGGCAATGGCAATAGAAGCCGAAATGGCTCAAGCAGCCAAAAGATATCGAGAATTATCTTCGCTGAAGGCCCCTGACACGAAACAGCGGCAAGAACTTATAGAGCTTGAACGTCAAAAGGCGGGCTTTCAAGCTAATGAAGCCGGGTTAATGCCTGAAGATTATGAAAAATATATGAAAATGAAATCCGAGGCAAGTGAATATAAAGATATTCCAGCGCAAGAAAAAGCACTTGCCAAAGCTGAAGAATTTAGAACTACTCAAATGCTTAAAAATCCAAGTATACAGAGGAGTAAACAGCTTCAAATCGAAATCCTACAACGAGCATTGTCGTCCCAAAATCGCCCTCGTAGTTTTGCAGCGGCGGAAGGATGGAATGCCGCGATGATCCCGGAACTGCATCAACGAGGGGTTTTGTCAACTGAACAAATGAAAGAAGCCCAGAAAGCCACCAGTTCCGAACAAGCAAATTTTTTACTGGAATTGGCTCAACAATTGCATAACACCAAAATGCTTCCTCTCCAGGGCGCATTGACACGAGGTGTTGATGTTGGTGTATCCGGTATTAGGGCCGCTTCTTTGGCAGGCAAAGGCGTTGAACTTGGCGACATTCCTAATATTATAGCACACGGAACCGATTTACAGAGGGAAGCTGCGAAGAGTGTTCTCTCAATTCGAGAGGATATGTATAAAAAGGAAATCGACTTTACGGTTCAATACACAAAAGCCCGTCAGCAGCTCATAGAAACGCATTACAACAATTTGAACCAATTGGAGCAAACAAAGCTTCAAAGCATGGACCGCAAATACGCTCCTCATCTCCAATATGGACAGGAGATAGCCGGAACTTATAGAACTGAAGCAGCCGCTCAGATGGGTCGTTACGCCGGTGAAGACTATTGGAGACAGCAAGGTCGTGAAAGAATGGATATGATGGTTGGATTCGGTGGTGGTCAAGTGCCTCGTGGAATCCAAATGATGCGTCAAATTGGCGACTTTACAAGGGCTCAAGCGAGACAAAAAGAAGCTGACACTCTTTCGATTCAAAGCCACAAAAATACTCTTTCCGATTTAGCGGGGAAAGGGCTTAGTCAGTCTGATTTAGAAGGAACTGAAGGAGGGAGAGCCCTTCAGTTACAGATGTTGCAGGAAAGTCAGGCCGCATACTCAAGACAAGGAACTGATGTTTCGGGACAAATAAGAGGATTGACGCAGGCTCAAAGGACTTTTGCGGGCAAGAAGCTTGCCGGTGAATTGCTTATGAGAGGCAATAAGGGCAAGTCTATTCAGGAACAAATCCGAGTTATGGAGAACCAAGTTGGGCAACTTGGAGAAGGAGATCAGAGAGATCGAGCTAAGGCCGAATTAGGGGAAACATATCAGAGAGCGGCTCAACATTATGC
>Ga0214192_1000273_pt1 | contig 33002 bp, 49 predicted proteins | sample TroBogEpilimnion_44_FD_153030 | JGI IMG/M metagenome (GOLD analysis project Ga0214192, IMG submission 153030) | Freshwater microbial communities from Trout Bog Lake, WI - 29JUL2008 epilimnion | ecosystem: Environmental > Aquatic > Freshwater > Lake > Epilimnion/Euphotic zone | place: Trout Bog... | reverse complement strand
TGTATGTTGGCCCAGGTCACCGGATAACTTTTTACAGTGACTTGATTTGTGGGGTCTTGAATACTGGCAGTGACACTGCTACCAGTTAGATTTACGGGTTTTTGATCCTGATTCATGACTACCACTTGTATGGGGTTATCTACTCCCTGATAAATTTTAATAGGACGTGAGTACACTTTTCTGTTCCTTGTAGTGAATATCGTGGGATCAAAAACTTGAACCTCGACGGTGTTTGGATATAAATATGCTTTGACAGTGATCATTTCGTTGTCTTTAACATATTTATCGGAAACCGTGGAAGAACACTACAAGCAACTACTAGGCGAATATCCCTTTATAAGTTATGTAACTTATGGTGGCAACGACTATATTGGAATCATACAAAATTCCGATGAAATTATCACAACTTTATACGATTTTGGATTGTTAAAGGACGCAGCGTTAAAAAAATCTTACCTGGCCTTGGGCGAGACTTGGTGGTGGGAAAGCAATAGGCTTATACCAATCAATGTGTTTTTGAAGTCGGATTGGAATCAGTTTAGAGTCTGCTTACGTACAATGAACAGCAAAGACGTAGAGATCAAGATGGGCCCGTATGTGAGCCTAAAAGAAATGGCCACAAAACGCAGCAAACGTAAAAATATCACTCTGGTTAGGCGGATGCCTTGACTTGTTCGCATATGAGGTTCATGTGAACCACAACAAGATGTGCGTAGGCCACGGCGTGGCTCTTTTTGAATGTATAACCTTCTTCGGTAGCAGTCCAAACTGTTTCGGCAACTTCTCGCCAGGGACGTCCCACCAAATGCCTTTTTCCCGGACGTATCAAGGCCAATAACATGGCCATTCTCGGGATTGAATTGACCGGTTCCGGACACTTTTGTATGAGATCATAATGATTGCCGATGTGTATCACAAGGCTGCAAAACTCGCGATCCTGTAGCAGTTCCCAAATTGGCTCGCGAATCATCAATTCCGTTAGATGTTGCTCGCTCTTTATCTGTGTATATAATGACACATTCAAAAAGTCCAATTTGGTATATCCCAAGTCTTCAGCCGTTTTGTGATCTATTGTGGCTATTCCAGTAAAGGGATCTGTTGGTATGTTGGTAACATAAACTCCGGTATTGTGTTTGATCATTTGACTGTCTCTGGCAATACCGGCTGGTGTATGCCGAAGTAGATTCAATGCTTGAGTTCTGTCACCAAAGTCAATGTCAATGTCACTAGAGAATTTAGTTTTTAGATTCATTTATTCTTTCTGCTTTTCGTCTTGCCCAACCTTCTCTCATTTATAAAGTCAATATCAATATGAGATATTGGTTCTATATCATAATCCGGCTTTTTGTAATATATCTTTGACCCATTCGGCGTCGGCCAAATAGTCATGAAATCGTCGTTGCCAGTACTCGGGATCGATCCAGGGCAGTATTATCACGGTTTGTTCTTCATTAAGTTCTTCAAGAAATTGAATACCAGATCCACAATTATAGATAACCCAAGGACTAATACGACCGGTACTGATGTGATAACAAATACGATTGGCATTACCGTATCTGAAATAGTCACTAAAGCCATTTCTAAGTTCGGGATGTGTTTCTGCATATTCGGTCATTTCTTTAAGTGCACGTTCCAGTGCATCTTGAGTTGCTTCTTTTTTCAAATATTCCGGCAGCCATTCGGTATACAATTGATCACTACACCAGCGATCTATTTTTTTGTTGTTACGCAGTAACCAATCCAAATAATTGCCAAAATTAATACACCGTATAGATTGACTGTATCTTCCAAATTTGACGAAAGCATTATAATAAGGACTAGTAACAAAATCCGCATATGTTTTTAACTTTGCACTACCTTGGCTTAATTCATAAAATCTCAGATATGCTTTAAGTCCCAGTTGTACTCCGGTTTCCTTTTCTTGTTGCCAACGTCGTTTTTGCTCACACAAGTGTGCAAATAACGTACTTTCTTTACGATATGTTTTTTCACAATACTTACACTTATACATCTAGTAATTTATGTTCGTGGATATAGTCAACTAAAAATTCATTCAATACTGTATGATCACTGGGCTTTTTTTGATAATCCGGAGTGACTGGTCCGTGTGGAATGGGCAATAGACTTTGCGGTAAACTGGGATCTATAGGAACTGGTGGAACTCCCATATCGTGTTGATATTTGGTAGCACTCCAACGAAATGCATTTACGATACAGGGAGTACTGGTAAACAGATTCAATTTGGGGTTGTCGTATAGGCTCCAATAATCGGTATCTGCCTGTTGATACATCAAGACCTGATGCCCACGACTGTGCAAACTGTCTATGGCGGCCAGCATCATGTACATTAAATTTTCTGTACGATCCAGTAGACTGTACACTTCCCATTTGCGTTGAAAATCTACATAGCGTTCAACATCTTTTTTGGTCCAATGATGTTCCCATCGGTCTATAAAAATTTGATTGGCCGGATTGTTCCAGCGTCCTTCAAATGTGTGTTCATCGTCAACTCTGAGTATGGGTATTTCTTCACGACTGACAAAGGTCATGCCCAAGAGATAAAATGTGGGCTCTTGAGTCATGTAACTGTGTTTCAAAGTGGTGCGTAAGATTCTACTGTTGGCACTGCCGGGCACATCTATACTGTCCACTTTTGACATGTTTAATCTTTTTGCTAAATCAACGTGTCCGCCATTTTTGCCATGTCCTTTGGTGTAGTTGTTCATGTAACTACATCCATTTGCTATTAATTTATCTATCATCGAAATTCCTCTCGGATGTCTTGGTCGCTCCATCCATGTTCACGTGCCAGTTGTTTTAAATCATCTTGATTGTTTATTTCAGCCATTAATTCAATATCTGAATCTTTGAGTGTGGGGTAAATCTTTTTTAAAAACCGAACAGTTTTGGTGTCTGACTTTGAGGTACCAATCCATTGATGGTACTGTGTACCAAAGTCGGGGCTGACTGTTGTGGCCATCAGCCACTGCAATTTTTTGTGTTGTGTGGTATTAATATCAAAGAAATGTCGATTTAGATTCTCGTTTGTTTTTTTAACATAGTGTCCCTGCAAAATAAAGTTTTCTTCGGTGCCCAATCTGGCATTTTCTTTGACACTGCTGCCCCAACGTATCATCAAAAACGGACTGAATTTTTTCTGTTCTTCTTCGGTCATGCTGTCATAGTAACCACGATCTTTACGATCAAATGCAGCCATTTCATTTCCAATATACAATTTTGAATTGTAATCAACTTCTTTTTTTGGTTTAGCGGGTTTTTTTGTTGCCATTTTATACTCTATGATGCGGTACAGTATCATTTTCTTGTTTGATCAAATGATACAACATTATAACACGTTCAAGTTCGGCCTGTAAAGTGGGATTTGTTCGAGCCATTCGGCGTATCTCGCCCCACATTTTATCTTCCAGTAGATGGTCGTGAAGCGGTCTACCATTGGGAGTTCTAGGATCATAATTGTATCCTATTTCCGTTCGAGTGGCAGGATCGGCACCATGTTCACGTGCATAGGTTATACCATTCACTGATTCATATATGTATTGTGCTCCGGGTTTTAATGTGCCCATGTCACCATGCCTTTGAATAATCTACCACTTCGCTTTGGCGACTTATGTCCTTGATAAAATAAGCACACAAGGGTCGTTCGCCTTCAGTTAACGGTATTGCCAACATCTGTCCCGGTTTCAATTTGGGAAAATACCATTTGACATCTTGATATATGTCCACTATTTCAACTGGGTAAAATTCTGGCCTAAAACTGCTTAATGGATTAAAGCAAAACACATTAAATCCACGATCATTTATACTGGTTAATGGCACCACTTCTAGATCGCCAAAGTCGGGTTCACCAATCAGCAATTGCCAATCCACCGGCATGCGTATCACATGCTCACCTATGCGTAACACCAAGGCCGGACTGTTAAAACTTTCTAAAAATATAAGTGGTATATAAAAGTAATCGGGATCTTTGGGATCACTATTGTCTAGTACGCAAAATCTCAGTTCATCAATTTCCTCAGGAATCTGGTCCATGGGGTAAGCCATGTTGTCAAGTGTTAGTATTCTCATTTTATAGTTGTTAATAATTCTCGTGCTTGATCGGTTACGATATAACGTCCCGTATCTCGATCTTGAAATTGTTCAATCACTGATCGATGCAAAGGTAACCGATCACAATTAACCGGCTGCCGTACTTTATACTCTGTATTATAGTTGAAAGTGCTGGCAAAGTAAACCTTGGGCACTGTATTTTTTCTTGTTGCCGAGTTCACAAACTTGTGATGTACATGTCCGTAATCACCATCTTCGTAATGTGTTAAAACTAAATCGTAGCCGGCAGTGATATTTTTTAATTCTCGTTCGGCTTGTTCGCTGTTGAATCCCAATTCGCCACGCTTAACATATTCCCAGTCATCGGGGAATCCCAAAAACACACAACTGATATTGTGTGTGCGCCAATAATCACTGACTTCTTGCCCTCTAGGTTCGTAATTGGTATAGGTTAGATACAAAATGGTCCAATCAAATTCGGGATGTGCTTCGATAAAAGGCCAAGCAAATATCACGCAGTCATCGGGATGGGCCACTGCCGCAACTGCTTTCATGGCGCTATCCCAAATTCTTTGGTTATGATTTGATAGTATATGTCGGCCAAATACTGTTGACTTTCGGGATCGCCATGATAGCCGGGATCATTTTTAAAATTATCGCCCTTGATTGGGTATATGGTAGTTGCATGTGCTGGGGTATGTTCTTGCCGTAAAGTCATGTATCGGTCTGGTAACACTGCCGGCATTTCTTGTCTGACTGTATCAACATTCCACAAGTTATTTGCCACTAACAAAAACGGAATATTGGCATAATACAACTGCATTATACCATCTCGCATCATCCAACGATCTTTTTGCAATTTCCAATCGCTGTCATACAAATAATTGATGTATTCTTTCATGGCCTTGGTGGTGCCATCATCTAGTCTAACACTTCTGTATTCATTTTTTATATTTTCTGCCAAGGTAAACATGGTTTCACATATCATGCGATAGGGATTGTTACCATAATTTACATTGTTTATACCGGCAGCAGGTGCGTAACCGTTACGGTGACTTTTTCTCAAATGTTTTTCAAAAAAGTTGTCCCAACCCAGTGGTCCTTCTTGATTTTTTTTAAAATCATACGGCGCGGCCTTTGCTGGTATTTCCATACGGTCATGGAATGTGGGGGCAATGATTGCAAATGCCGGACGTTGTCTAATCACTTCGTCAATTTGAATACGTATTCCGCCGTTGCTGCAACCTTGCCGTGCCAATATTTGTACGTCCCAGCCCAGTCGCTGGGCCAATTGATGCCCGTACCCGGTGCCCTTTAATTCGGGTTTGGACGAATCAGCGCTGTAGCTGCATCCGCATACGATCAATTTTTTCATTTAACTTCCTTGCTACTTGTATTTGTGTGCTTTCGTCTGTGTGATAAACTGCTTGTGTGACTTTGTCGGGGTTGGCATTTGCGTACTCGTAAATGATATTGCCAACAGGATCGTTCATGCCCAACTTCAAAAACGGGAATCCTAATTCAGCCAATCGGTATTCCCAAAATCCAATTATCCAACTGTCGACAATTTCCTTAAAATGATTGTCGTACATGAAAGTAAAATATTGCTTGACAGCATTTTGTATGTTGGGGTCTCGAAGTTCTTCTGGCAAGTCCGGTCTTGGGTTCATGAACGAATGTATGGTGTCTGACAATATGGGAGCAGAGAAATTGCCAACAAAATCCAGTCCGGTACTGCTGTCACTGGGATAGGGATATATGAAATTTTTTATTCCCTCGGGCCTATAAAATTTTCTGCCTTGAATGGGAACATCTATTCTTCCGCCAGGCGCTTCGGTAAAAATAATAACATTCGGTGCCATGGTAATAGCAGTTTCCAATTGAAATCCTATGCCGGTATTGCTGATGCCACCACGTGCCATGTTGATTACTTCGTGCCCGTATCCGGTCAACAGTTCGCTGAAATGCGTTCCCGGCTTGTTACGATCTGCACTGGCAAAACTGTCACCACAAACAATTATACGTTTTTTGGGTTTCCCTACTTCTGCCATTCTATTTTCTCGGTTGTGTGCGGGTAATTGGCTTCGTTGTAAAACGCACGTCGCTTGGTCAAATGCCGTTTGGCAAACTTACATGTGCTTGTAATGTCCCAAATCTCTACGTGGTCTTTATCTTCTGCTTTTCGTATACCTCGTCCAATGCTTTGTATAACCCTAACAAAGCTCTTTCCGGGTTCCACCAAAACCAAATTAAAAATACGAGGGAGATTAATACCCACTGCGGCCACACCGTAAGTCGCCACAATAATCTTGCCAGTACTAGTTGCGATTTCGTCATATTCTTCTTGTCTCTTAGATCCTTTTGTTGCACCACTAACGAAGACTGCCCGCTCGCCTAAAAGTTCAACCAATAGTTTACCTGTTGCTACCCGATCCACAAGTACAAGAGTATTGCCGGTATCGTTAACACGAGTTATAAATTGACTCATGTATGCAATTCTCTCGGGTGTTTCTACTAGATATTTTAGTTCTTGTTGATAATCTTTGTATTCTACGTAATCCACCAACTGCACTATGTTCACATGACAGTTGGCAAGATGTCCCGCTTCTTGAAGTTCACTGGCGCTGAGTCGTCCTACTACAGAGCCTAGACTACAAAATATACTTATCTTTTCGTAATCTTCTTTGGGAATTGTTCCGGTCAGCCCCCAACGAATCGGCACATGTGCAAACACTGTGGTCAAGAGACTTTTGAGAGCATCGGCTTTGGCCATGTGTACTTCATCAACAATGACACAGACCACCCCCTCGATAAAGTCACCTATTTCCACTTCGGCATCGCCCGACTTGGTCATCTTTAACATGTTGTTTAGACTTTGCCAGGTACAAATAGTGTGTGTACGATTGTATTCTTTTCTATCGCCAAAGTACACGCCCACATCCAACCCAAGATTGATGTAGTCGGCTTCGGTTTGTGTAACTAGGCTTTTGTTGGGCACGATAACAATACTGCGACCATACTGCTCCACACTCCGACTCAAGGCCGCGGTCATGATTGTTTTTCCGGCTCCGGTGGCAACTTCTTGTATGCTTTGTGGATTGGCTAGAAATCTGTTTAATATTTCAGGCTGATAATCCCTGAGTTCAATTGATTCGCCCTCTCTAGGATGCCCTTTGGGCCACACCTTGTCCGCAAAAGTGTCTTCTCGTATTTCATCAAATGCAAATTGAGTACTGTAGGTTCGTAGATCTTCTATTTCAATATCATAGCCGTCAGATTCTAATATGGGTATGATATCCGGCAAAAGATTTATGTAACTGCTACCGCCCAATTGAAAGAATGCAATTTTGCCGTCCCATCTTCCCAATCGCACTGCTGGTAGATGCCTAGCATTGGGCATCGTAAATTTAAACCGATCCACAAGTTTTTTTCTTGTGGAAAGATCAAGTCCTTCTATTTTTAGATTAACTTCGTCTCGTATTATTAATTTAGCCTGCAAATTTCGCGCCCTCGGTTATTTTTACTGTACACTTCTTCAGTGAAATACACAATTTTTTCAGATGCCTGTGTCCATATAATTTTGTCACCGCCAAATAACATTCCGGCTGTGCTGATAAACAACGGAATTCGATCCAGAGAATATTTGGGAATACGATTGAAGTACACCAATCGATCTTCTGCACCGGGTTGGTAATCAGTTGTTAGCGAGTTCAAATTGACCACTTGTTCTTTGGTAAAATAACTGGCAAACAAATGACTAATACAGTCACTCATGTTGGGTTCGTATATGTAAATGGGAAATCTTTTGGTCTCAGTGGCATAACGAACAATTTCACTGACTTGATCGCTCTGCCGAGATTCTCGTGCGATTTTAATTTCACGATTGATACATAAACTGTAGAATCTAGTTCCGTATGCTTGAATGATAACATCGGCTATAACGTTATTTACTGTAAATCCCAATTCAGCACTGCGATCTGCAAGTGTTAGAATATTATCTAACTTAAATCCGCCTAGATGTTGTTCAACATATTCTACTAAACTGGATTCAGCATTGGTTATTCTTAACTGATCATCGGCCACCAATTCAATCTTGTAGGCAGTTTTTTCGCACGCCAATATCAACTGCATGACCTCGGACAATGTGGGATCAATTGTGATCTTGTTTTTCTCAGCAAAACTGTAAACCAAATTTACATTATGTTCGGTTAAACTGGCACGCCACTGTTTACTGTCGCGGTGAAACTGCATCATGCCATGACTTTGTTTTGCTGCAGTTCTAAGTTCTTCTACCAGTTCAACACTATAGGGAAATCGTAGACGAATCATTTCGTCTTCGATCCAGGCTCGTGTGGATCTATCAAGTACCCTAATGGGCAAGCGAAACTTGGCTGCCAGTTTTACTGGTTCAATGTCCACATTGTTTTTGGTCAATTGACGTTCGTATTTGAGAACCAATTGCACTGCTAATGGTGCTTGACGATCGGTGTAGCCGGTTCCGTTCATGCTTTGTGTGGCAAGACTATCAATCATTTTGACATCATATCTGGCCAAATTTAGGGGACTGTCTTCTTGTGCTGAAACAATTGGTAAAGAATTTTTGGGATTTTTATATCCGCCAATAAACTCAATGTAGTCTTCAACATAAGGGTATTTTGTCATAGACATATTTTAACAGAATAAAAGAATAAATGCAAACGAAAAAGCCCCTTACGGGGCCTGACGTTATTTAGGTTCTGCCAGTATCAGCAAAAGCACACAAAACATAGCAAACCAAAAATGACCAGCAAATATTAGTATAATAGGAACGAACCAGAGCCACATTATTCTTCTTCCTGTGGAAGTGTGGCTTCCAACAATACAATAAGTGCACGAACTGTGTCCCGGGTCATTGTCAGTGTCAATGCCGTGTCATACCCAACTCGTAATTGTGTTCTGCCATCGGTAGTGATACCCACCATAAAGCCAACTGCGGTGTTTTCATTTTCCATATGTGGTACCTTTAAGGGAGCGATTTCGGGTACTGGGGGTAGTTCTATTTTACGACTAAACATTGTTGATATGTCCTTGAACAAGTTGTTGCTTTTCTTCTTCTAATCGATTTATTATAGCATCAAGTTGAGCAATTGTCTGCATCTTGAATGCAACAGTTTGCTCTAAATTCTCAATCCAAAGTTGTTGGTCTGCTATTGTTTCTCGATATTGGGCTAGCCTATCGCCTACAATGGTCATCAACAACATTAGGGCGCCTAGCATTAATGCAAATACCATCATACAGGATCATTTCCTTCGGCAAAGTTTACCAATTTGAACTTGTCAAAACAGGTGGGGCAAAGTGTGTTACGGTTACCTGGGCCACCTGAGCCACTAATAAAGCGTCGACAATCGCCACACATTAACACAGCCGCGGTACGTATTCCACCACGTGGTTGAACTATGGGCGACCACGTATCTTTGCCGGTTTTGCGATAACCTAAAATTTCTTGATTCATAATAAGTGATGAAGTAATACTGCCAAGTTGGCTGAACTTGCACATACATTAAACCAACCACATCCTTGGTTGTCGTGTTTGAAGCAATACCAAGCACACCAAGCTGAAAAGAATATGCAAAATAAATTAATGTAAATCATAGCACACTTGCTAACCAATAACCAAACATAACCAATAGTATGCCTACTGTAGTCGCCATTATGCCTGTGCATAAAAGCAATAGGGGTACGAGTTTGTCGTCTTTCATTTGTCAACTCCAAAGTGTTCTTTAATTAATCTGTGTGCTTGGCCACGACTGATCATGTCACGTAACTCAGGATGTAGTGCTCGACCACAATCTCTAATAATCAACTCGGCAAGTTTGAGTATAGCTTCTTGATCATAACTGTCCATTTCATCCCAACTGCCTTGTGCAGTCAAGCCTGACTCGTACATCAATTGTTCAAGACGTTCATTCATAGTTTAATTCCAAAATGGCTTAGAATGTTTTTGTGATCGGTTGCTTCCAAACAAATCTCGGCGTCGCCTCGATTCCCATTTGAATTAATAAAGTACCATGATCGATAACAAATAAATTTATAAATCCTGTAGTACTGCGTCCAAGTATACGATCTCATTCTAAATATATTAAAAAGTATCACAGTCAATACCACATTCTTGATTCTATCCAGTACAGTAACATCGGTGGGAACTGGATTACCGTCGTCATCTGTCATTCCACACTCTCAGTCATGTAATAAACTACCGTAAAACCTTGTTCACGTGCTTCATCGGCTTCGTATTCGGTATCAACTGTAAACAATAACAAGTCGCCTTCATAAATTTCCCACATCTTCATCTCCTTGTAAATTAAAAAGAATAAGGACTTATTGACATTGCCTTATTGTAAAGAGTGCCGTAGCACTCGGAGTTATACTTTCATACAGGTAGTCTTGGCCATTTGCATCCATTTTACAGGGAAACTCTTACGCAACTGTCCGACCTTGATAGCCATACGCAAACTGACTTCGCGCAAACGATCTTTGTTGGCATCCATAAATGCAATAATTTCGTCTTGTGCCACCTGATCCAAGTCCATGCCATCAAACAAGGCACCGTCTTGTGCAATTTGCTTGATACGCAACAATTTGTCACGCATGGTGTCTAGGGTAAGATCCAGGTAGTGACATCTAGACTGTAACGCATCCAAGTGATCACGCAACTTTTGCGATTTCATGCCATCAAACTTCAAGTTGGTAATAAAGATCACACTACCGTTAAAGTTGAAGCTGTCAGGAATACCTTCGCGTCGTAATGCGCTGGATTCACTCAACCACGAAATCTTGCGTTTCTTGCCTGAATCCAGTGCACCTTTTAATAAATTAAGCGATACATCGTCAAGCAAAATACTGTCACAGTCGTCAAACACCACAACACAATTTGAGTCTGAATACTTGTACAGAGTTTGGTACAAGCCAATTGGAGTAGCTGAACCTTTGACAACCTCGGCACGTAAACGCTTGCCGGCGATCTTGTCAAATAAACAGGCTTTGTCAATTATTTGCTCTACACCAAAACTTTTACCTACACCAGGCGGGCCTGACACAATCATGGCACGAATGTCGCCGTTGGTAGCGGCTTCAGTCATTTCATCTAGGATTTGGAATCTCTCACGAATACGAGCAATAACTTCTTCGTCAGTTTCCACAAACGTTTCCACTGCCGCAGGCACTGATGCCGCAGAACCTTCGCTTACAAATTGATAACTCATTGGACCCTCTATATTGATACGAATAACATCACTAAAGCCAGGAAAAGTGCCACCGTTTTTTACAGTAACAAATCCGCCCTTGGCGCCAGATTTATATTGCTCGACTAGCTCAAATACTCGACCCGAGCAGTCATTTTTACGATAGTTACCAGACACAATTTGAACAAAACTTGCTGACATCTTTAACTCCTGTTTTATTAACTTATGCTATAATTATAGCAGGTTGCCCATTTCTGGGCAACTCTGCTGTTGTTATTTGGCAACAAATTGTACTGTGGCAAAGTTGTATTTGGAGCACATCTTTTCTAACTCAAAAGGTAATACTTCAGTATTAAATTCTAAAGGTAATACTTTAGTATAACTTGCTCGATTAACGCGAAGATTTGCGGGATTGGCATCTGCTATTAAAGCATAATGCAATGGGGTCTCACTGTACGGACGCTTTTTAAGCACTAATTTAACGTACAGAACACACGAGGCTGCTGAGGTAAACTGCATACTAACTCCTTTTTTATATCTTATGCTTGTATTATAAGACAAGCGCCATTTCTGTACAAAAATGGGCAGAGTCAGTTGTTGCAAGAAAACAACACTATTTTTTCTTAGAATTTACTGTTTTATCAAACTGTTGGCGGGCCCAATGGTCTTCTGCTATGATGCTGGCAACAAAAGATTGTAAAAATCCCAATTGGTATGCTAGATATAGATTTGCTTCTTTGTGCGGATTTATTTGTGCTAACGAGTTTGAAATATAATTGACCGCTTTATCATGTTGATCCATGATCGGGCCTGTTACAACGATCTTTTGTGATGTCGATTGTTGGGATCCCATCCGTCAAAATCGTCTTCGTCATCGTCCCACTTGTCGGGCCAAGCAGCTGCGTCTAGCCCGTCGTCGGCTTCCCAGTCAATGTTGTCTTTGTCCTCGTAGTCAACATCGTTGAGGTTCATCCATTGTTGGGTGGCCTTGTTGTATACCATGTGCCCTTTACCGTATGTGGCATCATAGTCGTTATAATTTTTCAAATTGTCGTAGTAATCACCGCCGGCACCGTATGTGGGGGTGGCCTGTGGTGGATGTAGTTCTTCGTAGTGTGCTTCAATATAGTCCAGGCTATCTTCGATTTGATCTGTAGGAACACCGTGTTCGGTATAGCCCTGTATCAACATGTTGTAGTATCGCTGAGAGGGATAATCGTCAACCAAGTCGGTAATTTTGTAATACACCAGGGCCGCAACTGGATTGCCATTTTTCTCAACTCGAACCATTTTTCGATTGTACAACCAAGGATAACCTTCTAATCGGTCTAGAGCCTTGAGATTATCGTATGTGATTTCCCATAATACCCCGTCACATACGCTTTGCTCGTCTTTGGCAACATCGCCAACTGTGGCAAATTTAAAACGATATCCTGGCAATTTGGCACGTCCCAAACTGACAGCGCCCGGACAACGACGTTCCATCTCGGCAGTGTTGGTATTCATTCCATAGGCAAAGTACTTAAATCTCATTATGTTTTATTTATCGCCACGCCCTCCAGAATCACTGCTTGATAATTCCCAAAATATCGTTTTCTGTCAAAATAACGTATTCTTCCTTGTCCACTTCCACAGTCTGCCCAGCGTGCTGATGAAACAGAATGTGATCTCCAGCTCGAGCACGAATTTTCACTAATTCACCGTATTTGTCGCGTTTGCCCGGTCCCACTGCTAGGATTTTGCCGTGCTCGGCTCGTTCAGAAAAATTATCGGGGATGACTATACCGCCCTTGGTTGTTTCGGGTTCTTTGAATCGTTTAACTACAATTTTTTCATTTAATGGTCGTAATCTCATATCTAGTCCTTAAAAATATTGGCAATTTGTTCTTGGGAAAAAGCATTCGTTTTGTTGTAACGGCTTGATTTTGATTGTTTCTAATATGGACGGCTTGCCCAAGCCCATGGCCAAACTGTAAACAAAGTTTTGATTGGCCACTACCAAGTCTGCCCCGGCTACAATTCCGGCCAATTCTAAAAAATCCCGAACCGGGCGATAGGGAATATCAACCCCGATACTGGTTACATAGTCTTCGTGTTCGACTCGAGTTCCTACAAAAATACCGTTGTTGGCCAAATCAGCATCTTGTGCCATTTGCTGATGACTTTCGGTGGCCGCGGGCTCAGTACTGCGGTATCTTGCGGTTCTGCTGACCACTATTGGTCGAGTTTTTATAGCATCTGCTTCCAACCACGGAGTGTCATAATCGCTCATTGTAAATGGTAAATTGAATGCCTGATGATAGGCCTGTACATAGTTGCCTTCTAGTGTGCGAAACAACACAGTGCGAAAATGATCTAGATCCACATCAGGCTCGGGTGTGCCCTGTGTCCATGTGCCCGAGTAATGTATGTAGGGTTGGCGATTAAGCAAGGGCTTTAACCATTCGTAATCTTGGTAGGTAAAACGTCCTGCATGTGCAGGATCCACAGTCTCGGGCACATAGGGATTACGACTGTATCGTGCTATGGTTAATTCTAAATTGTTTAATGCAACCAAAAATACAGCATTGTTGTCCACTGCCATTTTTTTAACAACACTGAGGCTGTAGATTAGGTCGCCCAGCGTGCCAGAATGTTTATAGGTTGTAGTCATTTAACTTTGTGTTATGAATTAGTATCAAGTCTTCGCAACGTTGATTCATTGTTGCTGGCTTTAATGTTATAGGGTCAAATGCTGAATAATTCATGTCAGCAATTACCCGAAACATTTTTGCAACTTCTGTGGGACCGTATAACCAAAACCATTCAGTAAATATAACCGGACGTATTCGATCAATTAAGTCTCGACTGGATTCCAATATACTGACATCGTGTCCTTCGGTGTCAGTCTTTAAAAAACTGATATTGTTGATTTCGTCTTTGGTGAGGTATTTGTTTAACAAATGTTCTAGAGTCAATCCCGGCACTGTTACTTTGTTACCGGCCATGGCCATAACTTCACGTTTCAGTTCTGGAGTCCAGGATTGGTCAACCAATCCGCCATTACAGAGATTGTTATTGTGATCCAGTATATCAACTGCATCTAGATCTTGTGTGGTAACTGCTTCTCCAGCAACTATAAATTTCCCCAAGTGTCCGTTCATGTTGCAACAAAAATCTAAGTAAGGACGAATTACCGGATTTGGTTCTACTGCAAGCACAGTTCCTCTAGCAACAAATTGCATGGGAACCGCAGTATCACCGCTGTGTCCACCAATGTCCACCACGGTACTGCCTGGACGAATAAACTGATCCCAGTGATATTGATTGAGATATTGATCAAATATATCTAGTAGACTTTTTGATCCTTCACCGGCATGATCCATCTCGAACCAGTAGCAGGTGGCATCACCCACGTCTACTCTGTGGCCACGTCTTAATTTTGGTATTTCAAATGTTGTTTCCATCTAGTTCCTAATAACTTTTTTCTTCTATAATTGCACTGCCCGACAGTTCATTTATCTGTCGTTTGATGCTGGCTCGTTGATCATTTTTCTTGTACACTGATCTTGCAGCTTCCACAAACTCAATGTCAAATTTCTGTTGCTTTTCGCAAGAGCGTTTAAAGTCTTCAATGGTCCACAACATACGATTTACATGAAACAGTTGATCAGTGAGATCCTGTATATCAGGCAAATTTAAATTGCTTAATATATCAGTGAGTTGATTCAATTCGGCAGTGACGTTTTGCTTTTTTTCCGCGTCTACTATTTCTTGTTGCTTAATTTGTAGTATGGTTATTTTATCAACCAATTCACCTACCGAGATTGGTGCCATTACTATCATAGATACCCCGCTATTGCATTGACTATGGCATCGGTGTCAAAATTATTATTGCAAGGAGTTGTACCCTTTTTGCAAGTCCATGTCACCACTGGACGTGCCTGTTCGTTATAGCAACCGCGACAGTCTTCTTGTGTTTGTACAGCAGTGCATTTATAGCCCATTTCATGTCTTCGGTGCGGCAATATACTTTCTACTGGAATGTTTGTCAACAATGCCACTATTGGTGCTTTGCTTGCGGCCGCACACCAGTAGGGTCCTGAATCAATTCCCACAAAACACTGGGCATGGTCACATAGATATTTTATCTGTTGATCATTGTATCGATCTCGACGATCAAAGAACATGGGATGATCAACAGTGTAATCGGTTGTGCCGCCCACTACAACTATGTTAAAGTCGGTACGCAGTTCAAACAGTTTTGCATACACATCAAGCCAAACGTCCATGGTAACATTCTTTTGTGAGTAATGCCAATTGCGCATGTGCACCACAACAAATCGCTCGCCAAATTCCGCTAGGTCGCGATCCACTGTGTCACGGTCCGCATCATCAGGAAATAATTCAACACTGCGATCCAATTGGTTTGGGCCAAATGCTCGATAGAACATGCTGTCTACAAAATGATTTACCGGGTTAGATTCGTATGCGTTATCTAAATTGATGTATAGTTCGTAATTTTCAATTGCAGGTGGATCATTCACATGATACATGTTACGAATGTGTGGATTGTTTCTCCAGACCGATAACTTCTCAGTTACTACATCAATATTGGCTTGTTTGTATCGTTTCTTTAATTCACGTACAACACCGGTGCTCATGATTACGTCACCAATAGCGGCTCTACGTCTAACTAAAATATTAATTGGTGTTTCTATATTCATTTTAGAAAAAATTCGTGTGTGATGTCGGGAAAATATTTAATAAACATATCATCTTTGTTGTCTCGCTGGCATCGAATCTTTTGTACAATTTCGTTGTAGAAGTTCCATGCCAACGGAATAAACACAACTTTTTTATCAGAGTTTTTTATTTCATTTAGGTAATCGATACTGACCACTGGAATAGTTGTACCTGGACAGTATAATCCTTGCTTTAGTGGATTGTCGTCAATCACTGCATCTAACTGTATTTTGCTGGCATTGATCAGTGTCATACCTTTGGCGGCTGCACCGTAACCAACAATGATATATCCCTGCTTGCGATAACTGTCAATTTGTCGCTTTAATCTAGCCAACAAATCTGCAACGCCCTTGGACCATTTATCGTAAGTTTCTTCACGCATCAAACCAGCAACAACTTCCATTGCAAGAATGTTTGCCATTCGGTATTTGTTTAACGGTTGTTTTGCCAATGTAAAGATATAACTGGTACCATGTATGCTGGTCTTAACAACGTCAACAAGATGTAGGCCGGCTCGCTTGGCCAAACAATTCATACTGTTTGCATTGTAATAACTGATATGCTCGTGATAGATAGTGTCAAACTCACCGTTCAAGACCATGTTGGCTTGGCTTGTGCTGATAAAGATACGGCCATCATCGGCCAAGCGATCACGAGCCAGTCGTAAATATGTGAGTGGATCAGGAATGTGTGCAAACGAATTCTGTGTAGTGATCACATCGAATTTGTTGTTAATGTTCTTGGCAGTTTCCTGGTTCCAAAACTCACACCATATGGTATGACCTTTTTGACGGCTTTGTTCATATAGATTTTCTGCAGGATCTACACCAAATGTTACCCAACCCAGTTCTCTAAATGCATCCAATTGACTGCCGTCATTGCAACCAATGTCCAGTACATTTTTCACAGTGAACTTGTCTGATATTTGTTCGGCAACAAAATGTGCGTACCACTGCATGTACTCGACATAAGTTCGGCTGGTACCACTGACATATAGATAATGACTATAGATTATCTTGGGATCAACTACATGAGTCAGTTGCAAATGATTGCAATCATTGCATCGGTTGACTGCTAATGGATATCTATCTTCACCTTTGGTGTTTTTTTCTTTTCTAAAATTATTGGCCAATGGTTGACTGTTTAAATCTAGTGTAAGAAATAAATTATGATTTCCGCAGGCTATGCAAGTTGTAATCGGAGTGCAATGTTTCATTTAACAATACTTCTTTGTTTTATCAATTCCAATACTGCAGGATCATTTGCTTGCTCGCCATACGGAACAAACAAGGCTCGCCCTCGTGGATTTGCAGATTCTTCTGGTGTAGTCACGTAGTAAACTGCTAGACTCTGTCGCACAACCCCTTCAGGACAGGCGATTTCTTTTGGTAGTCCGTGCCAGGAATTTTGTGTAGTATCAAATATTATAGCACGATTAAAACAATTGTTAACCGTTGTAATCAATTGCCCGGGAAGTTCGGTGTCCGAATCATGATTCCATAATTCTAATCCACCGCCCCATGACTGGTCCCAATCAGGGGTCATATAGATAATAATATTGAGTTTCCTTTGTAGTCCCAATTTGGGATGAATGCTGTAATCTAGATGTATGTTGTTTTTACCGCCACGACTGTGCGCATGCCATCCACCGCCGTGCAGACCAGAATCGGCTTCGAGTGCAGGGTCATCAAGCATGGCCTGCATGGTCTCAACCAACTGGGTAGTCAGATAGAAAAATGCACGATACGTATTTTTAGGAAATTCTCCCCAACGATTACAGGATTTTTTATTTTCTATTGCATTCATGTGCAGTGACCATTGACCACTGTCGTAAGATGGAAACTCCTTGGCCAATTCAACCGCAACTTCTTCTTTGAAGAAATTGTCTATTACCACATGATTAAACGGTTTGGCTTGTTGGAACTTATCTTTTATTTCAGCCCAGTTGTGATTGTTGAGCATGTTAATTTTTAATATACATTCCGTTAGGTGCTATGCCACCCTCTACTCCCAGTACCGGAGTTTCTAACACCAATTCCACTGGAAGAAACCGGTATAACACATGTTCAATATCGGCATAGCCGCCATTGGCAATACGATCTGCTGTGTATGCTAGACTGTCTTGATAGACTTCTATGATTTTTTCTGTTAACTGAGTTGGCCAAGACCACAAGCGTGCCATGTACTGCAATTTGATGCCGGTGACTTCAAACGGAAATTGACTTGTATGTTTTGGTCCTATAATAATCTTGTCAGGATTGTTTTCGTATAGTTCCAGGCTGTATTGATCGTTCAACAAGTAGCGACCCGACATCTTGTGCACACGATCAACATCCGAAAAGAATCCATCATCTAAACATTCTTGCAGTGCTCTAGAAAAGCACATGATTTCGGTACAGTTTTTAACTATGTCGTGATTGTCACTGAGATAAATGGATTGTACATCTTCATCACGTGTATAATCTATTAACTTATCGCAAGCAGTGATTAATATTTGTTCTTGCTGCTGGGTTAAACTGGTTCCAGCAGATTCAACTATAACTATCTTTGCATCTGGCATTCGATCACGTATTGTTCGAATAGTGTCTAGTGTTTGTTGTAAACGTTGATCAGGACGAAACACACCAAACTTGGTATTGATTGCACTATTCAGTACAAAACAATGTCTTACTTTCTTAACCATCTCGGATTCTCCAATGTCCATTGAACCATATCGTGTATGCGTTCGCTTAATTTAATTTTTGGCTGCCATCCCAGTCTAGTAAGCAAGCCGCCGTCCAGTGCATATCGTAAATCATGCCCGGGTCGACTGCCATGAAAATCAATCATTTCGTATATGAGTTTTTTACCAACTGCTCGAGCGATCATTTCGGCCAGTGTTAGATTATCAATTTCTTCTGTGCCCACTAAATTAAATTTAGGGCAGTGTGCATGACCATAGTCACCGGTATGTCGATAGTCTTTAGGCAAAGTATTCAAAATAAACATCAAGCCCTCAGCCACATCACGTGCATGAATATACATTCTAGTACCGGCTTCGGTACGTTCGGGATTGGCGTGAATGATCACTTTTTCGCCATCACGTACCTTTTGTATGGTTCCCGGGATAAACTTCTCTGGATGTTGACGTTCACCAAACACATTCATGGTATGTGTTACCACAATCGGCATTTTATAAGTGTTTTCATAAGCAACACAGAATTCTTCTGCAGCAGCCTTGCTGGCACTGTAGGGATTGGTACTGTTGTAACGATCATACTCGCGATAACTCACCCCTGGGGGAGCAACACCAAATATTTCGTCAGTGGAAAAATAAACAAAGCGTTCCAAATTGGGATGATTCTTGCGTGCGTAATCTAGCATGTTGACTGTGCCCACTACATTGTCTTGCACAAACTCCATGGGATAGGTAATGCTACGGTCCACATGCGAACCGGCTGCAAGATGCAGTATTATATCAACTGGACCAATATCGTTAACTATCTGACTGTTTATTTCTGCTTTGAGATCATGAAATATAATACGCAGTCGGCTTGCAATCATTTTTGGATCGTGATCTTGTAACATATCGTGTAATCTATTTAGATTACCACTTATGTCCAAACGATCAAGACAAACAATATTCCACGTGGTGTCCTTTAAAATTTTATCGATAACGTGGTGTGCAATAAAGCCGGCACCACCAGTAATTAAAACTATTTTTGATTTTTTCATATATTAGGTATTATAAGGATATTTTGGTAAAATGTCAAGTGCTTTGGTGTTTCCCGAATAATCTAGAATAAAGTTTTTATATTTAGATTGATTGCTGACCAATGCTCGTGGAAAGTAATCATCAAGTTTAACTATACAGTATTGGTCTGAACTATTTTGTTGCCAACTTGTGCCTTTGGCAATACTGGCTTCGGGATCGATTTGTGCTAAAAATTCCGGGGTGTTAACTTCGGTGTGTGCAAAGCTTATTGCTTTGTCCAACAACCATTCTTTGTTGCCCATGTAGCCAAAATGCCACCCGCCATGTTCAATTACTTCACAACCATCATTGACAAATTGGTAAGGTTTATCAAAGAAGTTAAATCGTAGTGCTCGAAATGCATCAGGTTTAAGGTCTTCAAATAAAAATCTTTTACCGGCCATACCCCAAATATTGTAACGATCGGGGTTGACCTTCATGTAGTTAAATTTAAAATTGTATATGGGCATGCGTAACGCATATATGGTTTGATCACTGGTTGCCATATGCTTGATTGCTTCTGGTCGAATGATCTCATCTAAATCACTAACCAAAATCAAATCATTGTCATCGGCATTTTTTATGCCACGATAAATTTGATCTCGTTGAAATCTATCATTTACCCAAGCATCGGGGTGATGCGGCATGTCTTCTACCTGTACATGAATAATCTTGTCCAACCAAGGAGCATAACGATCTTTGTTTTGTTCAAAATAAAACGGCTTTGGTCTTGAAGTGTATGTGGTGTTGGCTTCAACCAAGACAAAATAATCAACTAAATCATAGAGTTCAGACAGTCTGAGCTCTAGTAGATCTAGTTCATTATAAAAGGTAAAACAGTCGTATATTTTCATTGAGTATTTAAGTATAATAAATATTATACAAAATATTTTCAAGGAACGCAATGTACGCAGTTGCCAGTCTCAATACCGACAATTATCAAGACCTAGCCGATATAACAGATCCACCAAAACAGGAATACTGTGATCGATATGGCTATCGATTCTTTGTGCTCAAAGAAAAACGGTACAGCGAATGCATGGGATTCAATAAAATTGGATTTGTTTTGGACTTGTTTGATCAGTATCCTGATATAGAATGGTTATTGTTTACCGAATGTGATGCAACTATTACCAATTTACGAATACGAATAGAAGACCGAATCGACAACGACTACCACTTTATCGTTCCAGTCGATAGGCTTAACATCAACAGCGGAAATTTTTTGGTACGTAATAGTGCAAAAGGTCGTGCTTACTTGCAAATGATCATGGATTCTGAGCCCGAATACAAAACACACGAATGGGCTGAACAACAGGTCATAATTGACACTGTGGCAGATTATTCTGACACTGTTAAAATTGTAGAGCAAAAATACATGAACAGTTACGATCCACCTGCATACGGCCCATTTGCCGACTATGTAAAAAAAGATATATTTGAGAACAAAGGCGAGTGGGACATTGGTGATTGGATTATTCACTGGCCCGGAATTGATAAATCTGTTAGAATTGATCGAGCACCCAAAATAATTTCTCAAATCACAAGATGAAAACATTTATCACTGGATCAACGGGCTTTATTGGTTCAAATTTGGTGGCCTATTATCAACGGCTTGGACACGAAGTGTATGCATACCGCCGTGGCGAGGATTTACAAACTGCTTTAGAAAAATTTGCTCCGGACAATATCATACACAGTGCTGCAGAAATTTATGATCCTGGATCAATGTTTGACAGTAACATTGTCATGACCTACACCTGCTTGGAATATGTTAAGAACAGTGAACAATGGTGCCGCATGGTACAGATTGGTAGCAGCAGCGAATATGGCCCAACTGATCATGCCACAAGCGAAGATACCTTGTTAAAACCTGTGGATTTTTATCAAGGTACCAAGGGTGCCGGTACCTTGATGTGCCAGGGCTGGGCACGACAATTCAACTTGCCTATTTGGATAGCAAGACCGTATAGTGTATACGGTCCCGGCGAACGGGAACACCGGCTGTTTCCAAGACTGTATCGTGCTTTTTATCATGATGAGCCAATGACTCTGTACCAGGGCTGGCACGATTTTATCTATATCGACGACTTTGTGCGTGGCATTGACCTAATGTTGTTGCACTGGGATCTGGCACCGGGGGAAATTATAAATTTTGGATCCGGAATGCAGATAAGTAATTTTGACCTGTTGACAAAATTTGAAAAGATCACCGGGCAAACTGCTCCGGTGTCTAAGATAGCAGAATTAAGCAAAGCATTTGAAAATCGAGTCTGGGTTTGCGATACAAGCAAAGCATCTAATAATTTTGATTATAATGTACAATTTACATTGGATTTGGGGATTCGACACTTTATAGAAAAAATGAGTACACTATGATAACAAAAACTATCAAAACACGAACAGGTGCAGAAGTAACAATAGAAAATAACGACCAAATTATATCGGACTGGTTTTTGAATAAAGCCAATCATTCAGATTTTTTAATACAACAAATCAATAGTGGCATACATGATCGATTCATGCCCAAAAATGATGGGGCCGTGATAATCGATTGCGGTGCCAATATTGGAATATTCAGCATATATGCCCAGGATCGAGCAAGCAAAGTTATTGCCATAGAGCCCGATCCAAGAAATCAATATGTGTTTGAACAACTTACCCAGCAATTTAATAATATAATATTAGACCCAAGTGCATTAAGCGATTCGGTCGGTGTACTAAAATTAAATATACACGGGTCTTCAACTTGCAACAGTATCATGTATGAAACAGATACCGATGTATCTGTTGATGTTGGTACCAAAAGAATTGTCGATGTCTTAGATGAATATCATTTGAATTTTGTAGATTTTTTAAAGTGTGACATAGAAGGTGCAGAAGTATTGGCCATCACCGAAGAAACTGTTGACCCTGTAAAGAATAAAATTGGTAGTTGGATTGTGGAAGTACACCAAACTGATCGAGATTTGGCCAAGTGGCCCGGGAATTTAGAAACTAACCGTCGTCGGATCGGCAGCATATTAAAAAATGCCGGGTACAACGTAGAATACATTATACACGATCAACTGTTTGCCTGGAAATAGAATGGCACTACTACCAACTCCACTGGAAACAATGACACGAAGATTGATTGATCTCACGTATCAACAAAAATTAAGCCATCTAAGTAGCACACTGAGTGCATTGCCCATAATTGAAGAAATTTACAATAAGAAACAAGACAATGAAGTTTTTATTCTCAGCAACGGCCACGCCGGTCTTGCACTGTATGTGGTACTAGAATATCACTATGGTGTCAATCCGGTTGCTCTATTGGAAAAACACGGTATACATCCCGGAAAAGATCTAGACAATCATCTGCATTGCAGTACCGGTAGCCTGGGATCAGGATTACCAATTGCAATCGGACACGCATTGGCTACCCCAGATAAAAAAGTGTATTGCATGATCAGTGACGGCGAATGTGCTGAAGGCAGTATATGGGAAAGTTTAAGATTTATAACCGACAACAAAGTTGACAACATCGAAGTTTATGTCAACATAAACGGCATGGGGGCATATGACAAAATTGATAACTCTGCCTTGGTTTCACGGCTTGCAGTGTTTATGCCGCGTATAAAATTTAAAATAAGTCAGCCACCGGTGTTTCCGTTTGCCAAGGACCTACTGACACATTATTATGTGCTCAAATCCGAAGATTATCAATTGCTATATCCGGAGCAAAAATGAGAAAAGAATGTGCAGCATTACTACTAGAAGAAATGAGTATCAATGATCGTATTCGTGTAATCACCGCTGACCTAGGATTTGGCATATTGGATGATATTCGCAATGCCTATCCCGATAGATTTTACAATGTGGGTGCTGCTGAACAACTCATGATTGGTGTAGCGATTGGCATGGCCGAAGAAGGACTTGTTCCTGTGTGTTATAGCATGAGTAGTTTTTTGCTGTATAGGCCTTTTGAATTTCTGCGTAACTATGTAAACTACGAACAAATACCAGTCAAACTATTGGGGTCAGGTCGAGATCGAGACTACAGTCACGATGGCATAACTCACTGGGCCGACGACGACGAAGCAGTATTAAAATCACTGCCAAATATTGCGATACACAAGCCAAAAGACCTGTCGGAACTAAAAACTGACTTTGATACCTGGATCAACAGTGCCAGTCCAGCATACTTGAATTTAACGAGAAAAATATGAAACGTGTAGTATATGTTACCGGATGTTTGGGATTTATAGGATCACATGTGACTCGTGCCTGTCTAGAGCAGGGGTGGCATGTGCGTGGCGTTGACGCAGAAACTTACGCAGCTACTAGTAGGCCCGAAGATTTTGCACGATATTCGAACTTCACCTACGAACGAGCCGATATAAATCACATAGAACGATTGTACGAATGTGATTATGTTATCAATACTGCTGCCGAAACACACGTGGACAACAGTATTGCCAGCAGTGCGGTATTTTTGCGTAGTAACATCAATGGTGTACATCATTTACTGGAACTAATTAAAAACTCAAAACACAAGCCCACATTGTTGCATTTTAGCACCGACGAAGTCTACGGCGATTTGGTTGATGGATTTCATGTAGAAACCGATTTACTAAAACCCAGCAATCCTTACAGTGCAACAAAAGCAGCCGCAGATCAATTGATACTGGCATGGGCCAGGACTTACTCGGTCCCTTACTTGATTGTTCGCCCCACAAACAATTACGGGGTTGGGCAATATATAGAAAAGTTTATCCCCAAAAGTATCAAGTGCCTGAGTCTAGGCAGAGCCATACCACTACACGATGCTGGGTTACCTCGACGCACCTGGTTGCATGCCGAGGATACAGCCAATGCTATCATAACATTGATCAACGCCGGAGTACAAAACGATATCTACAATATATCTGGCAACTACGAAGAACAAAACATAGTGATTGCACACAAAATCATTGACGAGTATCTCAATCACGACAGTGATTTATATGATTATGCAACATTTATCGACGGCACTATAAAGCGTCAAGGCCAAGATGTACGTTATGCCATCAACGACGACAAAATAAAAGCCCTGGGGTGGTCGCCCAAGGCCGATTTTGATACTAAACTAAAAGAAATAGTTTCGTATTACGTTAAAAACTTTATTTGGTAATCAAGACAAAAATATATCTTTGAACTGCTGCATGACCGTGGCCGGATTGAATCTTGCTACTATATTGCTGTATTGTTTATCAAAACTACGATAGTTGTATAACTTTTCCACTAGATCCTGTGTGTTGTTATATAACAGTCCAGTATCCTTCAAATAATCAAGATGAAATTGATCTACCCCACCATTAAAGCAAAATGTGGGTTTATTGAAATATAGACTTTCACAAGGTGCCAATCCAAAACTTTCCCCAGCGGTTTTGGCTTGCACAAATGCATCACACATGTTGATGTAATTTGATTTTGTTTGTAGATCAGTCATGGGATCTAGATAGATCACGTTCGGGTGTTCAATAAAACGATTGGTGTTTAAGAACACAAACACATAGTCAGTATTATTACGCAATATTTCAGCCACTGCTTGATGGGCATATGGTATATCAAACGTGCTCTTACCACCATGGCGACCAATAACAATTTTGTCGGCTGGTATTCCCAATTGTTGTCTAAAGTTGGCATTGGGGTCAGGCAGTTGAACAATATGGTGCACATGTGGGCAAGTACCACCCGTCATTCTATTACTTAACCACTCACTTATGTAAGCATATCTATCACCGTGCGGTTGATAAAACTGAAATATAACATGTACTGCGGTACGAACATCGGGCAGTGGTGCGTCAGGTTCAACGTATCCCGATCTCAAATAATAAGCAACATCAATACCCGAACATACCGGATTGAATTGACTGTTGTACACCTGTCTAACTTCGCAAATACTTCTTGCTTTTTCTATAACTGACTGTTCGTTTCCGCCATCACCGTTACCAGACTGTGCATCTGCACAATAAGATATTACACTTTCGTTGCCCAGTATCTCTTGATTGTATCTTGCATAGTCAAGTACCGCAACAGCAGTACCTCTCAAATTCATTTCAGTGGTGTGGAATAAAACTTTCATTTGATAAAATTGGCTATTTGATCTTGGCTCCACATGTACATCTGTCTACATGCTGGTGTGGAATAGGGCCAATCATTGATTTGATATATGTAATCTCTAGAAAAATTCCAAGGATCTATAAAAAAATTAACATGCCTAAATTCCCCGGTTGTGATATCAAAATTTGCTTCATCAGGCACAAGGTCACATGTGATCAGCAGTGAGGCGATATTAGATTTTACGAAATTTTGAAAGAATGAATTTATATCTGCATTTGAAAAATGAAATAAACATTCTCTACATATCATGATCTCGGCATCGGGTAATGCATCATGTATGATATCTATTTCAACAAATTGTGTACGGGGCCTTTGACCAAATTTTTCAATATTTGATCGAATTAGATCCGGTACAATATCCCCGCCAATGTATTCTATGTCGGGGCATTGGTCAAGCACGTGACTCATCCAGTTTAAATCACCGCAAGGAGCATCAAATACTCGTGTGATACCAAAAGTATCAAATAACCGTGGTAGTTCGGCTCTTAAATTTGATGTGTATTGTATAGTTGACCCAGGCCCACTGACTGAGTCTAGCACGACCCCTTGCGGATCCCATTTTCTATTTTGATATATGTCAGTAAAGACTTCTCGAATTTCACTCATCGTTTGTTATTTTTTCGCCTAGATGTTGTTTGATAACACGCAGTAATTTACGTTCTGTATCATAAACATATTCGCGTTGTTCCTCTTCTGTATTTACTACTAAAATAAAACCATTTGCGGCTTTTCTAATTTCTAAACTTTCAAACATAACGATTCCTTTAGGATTATAAAACATTAGTATAACACAACAAGAAAATTTAGTCAAGAAAAAGCCCACCAGAGTGGGCAATTGGTTTATCCTAATTTAGATTAGAACGAGTACTTAACACCTGCTAAGTATGAACTATCATTGTAACGCTTGACAGTGTCATTACCAACTTGATAACGATAATCAGCAGTTAAAGCAATGTTCTTGGCAACACCTAGACTAACACCTGCGCCATATAAACCAGCTAGGCCATTGTTCTTAACTGTGTTGTAGGCATTGGTTTGTTGATCAATCCAAACTGCACCACCTTTAACTGTAGCAGTTACTGGACCAAATGACATAACGTCATAGCCAACAACACCACTGGTCTTTGTGATTCCAGTTTTGGCATAAGAGTCAACTTCACCAGTTACACTTACTTTACCAAAATGCTGGCCTAATGTCAAGCCAAAGCCTGCATTAGAATGATCTGCATCATTGCGATCGCTTGATGCATTAATGCCTAATTCTAGTGCGCTTGCACCAATTGCGAATACTGCCAAGATTGCAGATAATAGTACTTTTTTCATTAAAAATCTCCTTAAATTAAAAACTATATTATATAGTATTTATACTATGTATGTCAAGTGTTTTAATTAACCGCCTCTTCCGGCGGCTCTTTTTGTGGGGCGGTTTGTAGTAACTTGATTTCGAAATTTGGCCTGTTGTACTTTTGCAACAGTGCCAGCAGGTACCTTGGATTTGATTTTTGCTGCCGCACGAATGGCTTCTGCGAAGTTTTTGGGTTTTGCGTCTTTGGTCATGTGTTTCCTTTTTTTGTTGGTGCCCCGCGACAGAATCGAACTGCCAACTGATGATTACAAATCAACTGTTATGCCACTTAACTAGCAGGGCCTAATACTATTTAATGCCAATTGGTTTAGGCAGACAAAATCTGCATTTCGACAGTGGACCGCCTATAGCCCCGGGTAGCGACCCCAGTGCAACATCTTTGCAGATGCCAGTTGCGGAATCTTGCAACCTCTTCGCGACTTTAAAATAAAAACCACCCTCGGAAGTATCCGATATTGTCCGGTTAAGGACCACAGGGCAAAAAAGAATACCTGTCACGCCTAGAGACTACCACATGTATCAGATCAGCCGCCACGCCGTCTGCCTAAACCAATTAACACTTTGGTGGAGAGACTGGGAATCGAACCCAGTGACCGTATTACTACAGTCTACAGATTAGCAATCTGCTGCATTACCATCCTGCCCCCTCTCCTGTCCTTTACATTATGGGACCATTACCATTTTGGAAACCTACTGTACCACCTTCCTCTCGGATGCGTTTTATAACATCTTCAAACAGGATAGGTGCAAAGTCCGGAGTTTGTTCTACGCACACGCAGTGATAGCGTACATCAACTTCGGGAGTGGCACCCTTGTGCTTGGAGATCATGACACGATTGGCATGCAAATGTCCGTGTATGTTTACACCAAAGCGGCCCAAACTTTCAGGATGGAGCGGTATGTGAGAGAGGATCATGCCATTCATGACGTGATAGGCTCTAAGTTCTCTAAAGTGTTCACGATACTCTTCATCTCTAAAGATATCGTGATTACCACGAATCAAAACCTTGTCGCCGTTGAGTCGGTGCAATATTTTCATTGCTCGACGATTGATCACCACATCGCCAAGATGGTAAACTTTGTCGTTAGGCCGAACACGTTCGTTCCAGGCTTTCACCATGGCCTCATCCATCTCATCTGCCGTGTCCCAAGGACGCAATTTTGTCACACCATCATTTCGTGTGAAACGGCATACACCCGTGTGTCCAAAATGTGTGTCGCTTACAAGAAATACTGATGGCATTGCTGTCTCCTAAAAATTTATTATACTACTTATTCCATTGTTTGTCAAGTGGGTCTATAAATACTCACATGTCAACTATATTAGATTTTCAATTTGATACCGGAAATATATCAATTGAACTATTAGATACAAATATTGCAAAATTTTGGTTAGATCATTTTCTGCGTATGTCAGCCAAATATTCTAATAGTTTGCAAGGAATTAGATGGCCTTATTATCGAGATCCCAAACCTGGTGAAACAGAATCGCGAGTTCAAAAAATATTATCTATTGTAAACCAAATTAATAATGCCACGTACCTTTCTAAATTGCCATTGGAAATTGATACATCTATGCTCAATCAACTTGATCTAGAATCGCAAAAAATACTAAACAAATTGCACAGATGCGCGGTTGTCGGAAGTAGTATTAGAGATCGTTGGATCAATGACTCAAGCCCGACATTTGATTACATTCCTTATGGTACCAATAACGATTATGAATACTTATTAAATTTGCTGAATCAGCAAATACACGGGTTTGAAGAACTGGTAGTTACACCACATCGTGAACAATTTAACAAATCTATTAGAATAAAAGAAATTAAATTTCAAGCAAGCCAATTCAATGATGTAACTATATATCATGACGATGTTGCTATTGATATACCCAGAGGATTTGAATCTGAATTACGATTAACCGGATACGATGTATGGATTAAAAAAGATCTTCTTGGAAAAGATTTTATCACTGCTTTTGCAGATCACGACGATCCACACGAATTTGATATTCACCCGCCAGTGTTAACCAGTGGTGCGTTACATATAGATTTAAATCAAGGCAGGGATATTTTATATTCAAGTCCAGAATTTCGCAATTGGTTGGGAATGTCTCCAACTGATTTTCACGGCAATTATCCGCTCGGAAATGTCATAAGCGGAAAAGAAAATATATCTCAAGCCAAATTGGTTAAATTTTGTGGAGTAAGGGGAGGGATTTGAACCCCCGGTTTTACAGATTTGCAATCTGGTGCATTGGACCGCTCTGCCACCCTTACATTGTTCTGGAGCGAGGTAAGAGAATCGAACTCTCAGCATTAGCTTGGAAGGCTAAGGTATTACCACTATACGAACCTCGCATAACATTATTTAACTAATCGTATTCCTTCAATATTTAACTTGCCTTCTTGTACTTCTAGTAGCGCCGAAACTGGAGTATGTAGGTGTGCAAACAGGTCACTGTTTCGATTTGTTTGCGCCATTTGTCTTGCTCGAGCACTGGCAATTATAATCAATTGAAATCTATTCCCAATCATTTCAACACATTTTTCAGTGTCTATTTGTGTGCCACGACTAGTGTACTGCATATATTTCCTTAAGTTAACAAAAAAATGGAAGCGGGAAGTGGATTTGCACCACTGATCTTCAGGTTATGAGCCTAACGAGTTACTTCTTCTCCATCCCGCTACTGATTTGGTCTCGGTGGCAAGATTCGAACTTGCGGCTTCTTGCTCCCAAAGCAAGTGACTTGACCGGGCTAGCCTACACCGAGTTTATTTTTAAATCGCATTCCAAAATAGGTGCCGGCTCCGGCACCTGCCAAACTTGTAATCAAGGTCAAATGATTTTCTGTGTAGTTGATTACCGCTATACTGGCCGTAAAGGTGCACACCACCGACCACAAACTTGCTACCACTGCACGATCTTCGTTGACTGCACGCAAATAGTAGGTATAAAGTATATCGGTTGCAAATACTAATAAAAAAGTTTCTAGGTACTGCCACATGTTATTTGGAGCGGAATACCAGAATCGAACTGGTGTCTAGACGTTGGCAACGTTTCGTTTTACCATTAAACTAATCCCGCTTAAAACTTATTATAACACAATCTGTTATATTTGTCAACTATATTCTATTCACTGTGGCGCCATTACAGACCGGTATTATTTGTCCGGTTATATTTGGATTGTTGGCCAAAAATATAACTGTGTCAACTAAACCTTGACTGCTCACTATTTCTCCGGTTAAAGAATCATCATGCCATCTTGTTGCAAGATCAACCAATTGTTGTTGGGTATATTTGACCTGTTGTCGCGCACTGGGAAACAGTGCCGGTGCCACGGTATTAACTCTGATATCTGGGCCCAACAGCACTGACAACGAAGTTGACAAATGATGCATGGCCGACTTGGATGCACTATAGGCTAAATTTTTAGCATCGCTGGGTCTTAGAATCTGTAGTGCCACTCGAGCACCAATCATGATAATGCTACCTTTAGACAATCTAAGATATTCAGATGCTCGAGTGGATAATTCATATGGAACTATCACGTTCAACAAAAATTCTTTGTTCCATTCTTCTCTATCGGACAAAGGAAAGTTTTTGGTCGAGCTGGCATTATTTACTAATACATCAATTCTTCCCCAGGAATCAATTGCATTAGAGATCATGTGATCTTGCACTGCAGGATCAGTTATGTCTCCAGCAACTATTCGCAATTGTTCAGAATATTGGGATTGTATTTCTTGCCATTCTGAATCAAAGGTTCTAGAATTTATTACCACATTGTGGTCGTGTTCCAGTAAATATTCGGCCAAGCAACTGCCTATTCCGGGAAAGTGTCCGGCTCCGGTTATAAGGTATACTTTTTTCATTTATTTTAAAATATTTGGCTCCAGAGGCAGGGATTGAACCTACGACCAATTGATTAACAGTCAACTGCACTACCGCTGTGCTACTCTGGAATTATTTCTGGTGCCCCAGGTCGGACTCGAACCGACACGGATCTCTCCACTGGCTTCTAAGACCAGCGTGGCTGCCATTACACCACCGGGGCCGTACTTTACTTATACTTGTCTTGGGGAGTCGTACGAGAATCGAACTCGTGATAGCGGAATCACAACCCGCGGTTTTACCACTAAACTAACAACTCCATATCATGGTACCATAAATAATACACAATGAAAAAGAAAATACTTGTACTTGGTACTAACGATGTCAGTACCGATATCGAAACATCACACATTGCCAAAACAAACAATTCAGTCAATCATGGACTGATTGCAGATGAATCATTTGTTCCTGAATTACCAGGTTATTATCACACATCCATAATAGATTTATCGTTTGGTGCTATTGTTGCTTTGGCAAAAAATTTCGACATTATTCGATTTCTAGATCAACCATCAAGCCAATGGAGTCATTGGAAATTGTTGTTGTCGTCATATAAACTAATGGTAGAACTAGATCGTTTAAGATACTGTACAGTGTATAAAGATAATGCCAATATCAAAAAATATACCACATTTGATAATATTTTTGAAACAAACAAAAGTTTTTGTATCTACCCCTGGATCAACATGATCGAAGAGGGCGGAAATCTTGTTGCCTGTGCCAGGAGCAATAAAAAAATAATTCCGTTAAAAGAATTGGATAACTGGCAAACCAATTCCGAGTATACAAAAATTAGAGAAAAAATGCTCAAAGGCGAAACAATGCCCGATCGTTGCAGTAGATGTTACAATTATGAAGAAAAAGGAATCGAAAGTTATAGAATATTTGAATCAAAAGAGTGGATTAGCAAACTAAACATTGAGTCATTTGATGACTTACATAAAATTACCCAACCCTATTATTACGAAATAAGATTAAGTAATAAATGTAATATAATGTGTCGTTCTTGCAAGCCCGAATATAGTCATCTAATAGAAAAAGAATTTAAAACACACGGTATAATATACCCTGCACCGCAAACATACGGATATTCCAGTTTAGACTTAGTCAATATTAACACCATATCACCAAAAACTAGAATTTATTTAACTGGTGGAGAGCCCACTGTGATGTCTGAAGTTTTAACATTTATGAGAAACTGTATAGATGCCGGGAAAACTGATTTTGATTTTACGTTGGGCACAAATGCAGTTAGTTTAAGTAATAAATTTTTAGAATTATCTGATCACTTTACCAATATGAATTTTTCAGTCAGTTTAGATGGTTACGGAAAAATAAACGACTACTGGCGATCTGGATCCGATTGGGAAACTGTAATTCGCAACACCAAACTGTTAGAATCTCGCGGACATACAATATCCATCAATACTGTGCCTGGAATTTATAATGTAACAAATTTACATCTGTTGTTTGAATTTCTAGATCAAGAATTCCCGCATGCAGGGGTTTATCTACAGATTAATCGTCTTCCTATACAATCAGCATTTAATCATCCCAATTCACAACTGGTAGTTGAATCTATGGAAAAATGCCGACAAACAAAAATTTACTATTCAGATGGAAAATCCAATCGAACTTGTATAGATTCCTTATACGATCATTATTCCAAAGATCCCAAGTGCAACTTGAAAGATTTACAAGATTTTTTTGAATACAATGATCGCTTAGATTTTATTCGTGGTGTTTATCTCAAGGATTACATACCCGAATTAGAGGACTGTAGATCCTATCTACAGTCCTAGATTGGCGCCCCTAAAAGGAATCGAACCTTTCCGTGACAGGCTTCAA
>Ga0214192_1000272_pt1 | contig 33037 bp, 62 predicted proteins | sample TroBogEpilimnion_44_FD_153030 | JGI IMG/M metagenome (GOLD analysis project Ga0214192, IMG submission 153030) | Freshwater microbial communities from Trout Bog Lake, WI - 29JUL2008 epilimnion | ecosystem: Environmental > Aquatic > Freshwater > Lake > Epilimnion/Euphotic zone | place: Trout Bog... | reverse complement strand
CCCATACGTTTTGCTTGTTCTTCAAAATTGGTCATTAGGTCATTTCCTTGAATACCGTGTGGGAATCCAGGAAAGTTTTCTACTTCGGTAGTTAATGTTAACTGTCCTCCCATTTGAGAGCCTGTATATAATACAGGTTTTATATTTGCTCTTGAAGCATAAATGGCAGCGGTATATCCTGCTGGACCGCTGCCAATTATTAAGAGATTTACTTTTTCTTTCATTAAGATATTAATTCATTTAATTTTTCTTCCCTTAGATAAGTTTTGATATAGTTCATATCTATTTTCATAGATTTAGCTATTTCAACTTTTTCTTTAAGAACGGGTTCATTTTTGAAGTTTTCTATAATATTACCCAACATTGAGTTATATCTATCCATTAGACTTTGGTATCTTTTATCAACAACAAAATTGTAAATATCGTTTAATTCTTTTGGTGTTGGTAAAAATATATCAACTTCATAATAATAGTTTGATATTTCATCAAATATATCATTAATATTACATAATTCTTCATCCAAATCTTTATATTTAGCTTTCTTAGTAAAGAATAAATAATTATAAATCATAGGACTTAAAGGTACTTTTCTCATAAGATATGAACGACCACCATTAATATCAATTTCATAATCATCTTCTACAGATCCTGATAAAATAGATTGGATTTTATTATCATCTAAATCTTCAAAAAACTCTATAACAGCTTCATATCCTTCTTTATTATAATGACCATTACCATCAAAATAGCCAAAATTTTCATCATCATAATATTCATCATCTTCATCCATAAAGTAATTCTTATCAATACGTTCTTGATAATCAGATTTTATTATAGATAAAATATGATTTTTTATATCTTCAATAGATACAAATTTTTCTCCAAAAATTACTTGTTTAGCAAAATCAGATTCTTCTGATAATTTATCATACCAATGAATAGTTGTGATAAATTTATCATAATCACTTTTATCGCTATAATATGCTACTCTTTCATTTTTAATGAAATTAACAATTTTTTTATTGGCTTTTTCTAACCAATTTTGGACTTCTAAATACTTCTCTTTTAACATCTTAATACAGTTGTACTTGGTGAGTGATGAGATGGCTTAATTTTACCACTATGGATTTCATTCATTTTTTCTTGTATTTTTGGATCACTAGATGCTTTTGGATCTATGTCATGAAAAAATACTAAGTTAAGATGATTTTTAATCATCTCTGTTTGTTCTGCTGTTATTTCTGAAGGATTTGCTATTTCAAAAAATCCTTGTAACCAATAACAAAATTGTGTGCTTTCCATAATTATTTATTAAATGGCTCATAAAATGTAACAACTCTATCAACAGGTCTTACTTCTTGACAACAACCCCAACCATCATAAAAATCCGTACCATCATATGATGTATAATAACCAACTACGGATATATACACATCTTGGTCTACAAAGTGTTTTACACTTTCCCAGTGCGAACCTTCATCTTCTCCACCTTCGCTATGTACTTCTTTAATTTCCCCTAAATCAAGGTCAGCGGGACTATAATCTTCATAAGCAAATTCGCTAACTGAATTTATTTTTTCTTCTAAAACTGCTAAAATTTGTTCGTAACTTTTTTTCATTTTTTATATTTTTATTGGTAAATAACTTTAATAACTTCTTTTGTTCTTACTTCTTTAACATCACTACCTGTCCATGAGTTTGAATCAAACTCAACTCCATTATAGCTAGTATAGTAACCATTTACTTCAATATAAACATCATGATCTTGAAAGTGATAAACTCTAACCCAATCAGAACCTTTATCACAACCACCAGATACCCATATTTCAGTCCATTTTCCTAATAATTCGTCAATTATTGGCTCATAATCTTCATTAATAAATTGATATATATCTTCACAATGTTCATCTAACACTTCTATAATTTCACTATACGTTTTTTCATTTTCTTTGTTTATTAATTTAAGGGCTAATTCCCTACATTTGTTTATTAAAAATTCTGTTTCTGTTTTATGATGTCTAGCTAATGACTGATATTCATATTTCCATTCAACACAAGGATTTCTCAAATCAGTTTCACGATAAGCACGAACTTTTATTCATTTATATCTATCAATTATTTCTTGTAAGTCCTCTTGTTATTTATTCGGCATAATTTAATTGTTTTAGACCATCTTCAATGATTTTGAAGTGATTGATTTTATATTTTAGTAATTCAGGATAATTTTCCACAATAAAAATAGCTTCCCAAATCGGTGCATGGTCAAGAATAAACTTCTTTAACATTTTACAATAAGCAATTCTAAAATCTATTTTAGACCATCTTTCCCAACTCATTACTTGAACTTCTTCTCTAACTAAATTACACTTATCTTCAAAAGAAAGTAAGTTGAATTTATTTTCACATACATCTACTTCAGCTCCATCTTTTAATACTTTATTATAAGTTGGATATGGATTTAATAATGTGTGAATAAAATCATGGTCATAATCTAATTTAAGAGCATTGTCAAAAAACTTATCAGCAGACATATTTAATTCAGAACGTCTGTTTTTACCATGATATTCATTCCAGAAATTGTATAATTCATAGAATAATTCTTTGTTTAGAACACACCCTTTTTTACGCAAAAAGTGTATATCAAACATGTGTTTATCCCATTTAATATCCCATCCAATTACGTGAGATATTTTTAAGGTATATAATGTATTTGGATCTGCGATACCTTCATATTTTCCTAAAATAGGATTTAGTAAATATTCTATTTCTTTAGAAGATTTTATTTCTTTATCTACTGCCCAATCATTATCTTTGGGTTCTCTATGAAAGTCAGGAAAGTGATGTTTAATTGCTTTGCTACCGATTAATAACATTTATTTTAATTTATTGATTGTTTCTAAAATTTTTTCTACTATTAATATAGATGATTCTTTTTCACCATTTACTTCCAAATCAAAGTTTGGTAATAACTGATGAAAAAGTTCATCTAATTCTTTGGCTTCATCTTCGGTTTGGTTTCTACCTGATGGATTATATTTCTTAACTCTTTTTAAGAAAATATCTAACTTAGGGCGTTTGTTATATTCTTCAAATACTAATTCTTTGAATAGAGGAGAAGAATCTTCTTTACAATAGATAACACTATTTATTAAAGGAGAGTCTGTTAGAATAACATCAACTTGTCCATCTAATCTCCAAATACGATTTTGCTGTTTAGCAAAAATGTATAATTGATTTGAAAGAATGTGGAAATTCTTTTGCCAAGTGGCATCTTTAGCGTATTCACTTGCTATTTCACAATTGATACCTAAATCTTTTAGTTCTGCGAAAACTCTTGAAGTCATTGTACTCTTACCACTTCCAGGGCCCCTCCTATCATGTTAACTACTAATGTTTTATTATTCATATAAATTTGATTATTTTTATATTATATCAAATATAAGAAAAAATATTCAAATAAAAAAATTATTCAATCTCACTTACATCTAAAACAATAGTTTTTTCTTCCATTTCTTCATACCTCATACTAACAGAATTAATCTCAAAAGTTAAAAAATCTCCTTCTAAGACATATTCACTTCTAAATGTTTCTTCTTCAAAGTAAGCACCTAAAAATTCATACCCTTCGCTTTCAAATTCTTTTACAACTTCATCAAATTGATTATTAAAATCTGCTTTAATATCTCTAATATATGAAGCACATTCTTCTAATTCAGTTTTAACATAAACACGAACCCCCCTATCTTCACATTCAAAAATAATTTCTTCAAAAGAAAAATCTTTAGGTACTTTTATTTTGATATTACAATCATATTTGATATATTCTTCATTAGCATAATAATCTGTACCTTCAAAACATTTTGTTTCAGAAGAATAGATAGCTTCACCAGATGCTGAAAATTCACCTGCCCAACTACCATAATCTAGTTCATCATAGATGTGATCTAATAAAACTTCTGTATATTCATTATCTACATCTTTTCCATTTATTTTGAAGAAAGCGTACCCATTATCCCCTCCACCTTCCCATCCAATTGATAATTCTTTACCTTCGGCGACTTGTTGGTCACACCATTCTAATACTGTTAGTTTTTGTTCGCTCATTTTTTATTTTTAAACTGTTTTATAATCTGATTTATCTTTTTTAATATCTTTCATTACTTTTCTACCTTCCCCAGGTTTATACATCCAGCCAACTTGGTTCATATTATCCAAATAATCTTTGATAGTTGGTATAAATCCAATATCTTCTATAACATGTTGCTCACCAATAGCTCTAACCGGAACCATTTTACCATCACTATTGGTTATATAAGTACCAAACTTTTCTTCACACCAAAATATCCCTTCTGCGTGATGCCTTAAAGCACGATGTCGCATATCGGGATAGTGAGCTTTCGTTTCATCGAACCAATTATGCAATGGAAGGTATTCATTAAAAGATCCTCCGAATTTATTTGCGGAGGAAATTGCGTGGTATAAGGGATGGGCCATAATTATTTTTTTAGTCTATTAAATATTTTTTCAATTTTTGAATAAAAATCATCTAATGATGATTTATTTTTCATGAAGTTACATGTTCCACAACATGTAACTATATTTTCAGGGTAATATGATTTAGTATTATCTAATCTATCAATTCCATTATATTTTATGCTTCTATAATTTCTTTTATATTCATTAGATTCTATATCACCACAATAATAACATTCTTTGAAAATTAATTCTTTGAAATTTTCAAAAAGAATCTGAAAGTCATAATTTCTTTTTTTAGCATTAGAAGCATAAGAATTATATAAAGCTTTAATTAAAGAATCTTCTGTATTTTTACAATATGTATTCCTTCTTTTAATTCTTCCACAATTTTTACATCCTTCGTTATTTTTTACATTATCTATTCTAGATGATGTTTTTGTTCCACATATACATTCTACTAAAATATATCTATGATTTGAAGTAGATTTTTCTAAATCTTCTCCTAAATAAGAATAATAATCAGTAATTTTTTCTCCTATTTTATAGGAGAAAGGTGTTCTATATGTTTTTAATTTACATCTTTTATCACCACAAGAGTTTGTAGTTCCTGATCTTATTGATGCTAAAAGCTTTATTACTCTTTTTTTACAAACTATACATTCAACAAGAACTTGTCTCATAGATTTACCTATAAATTCAGCATCTTCTATATATAGAAGATTAGTATCTAAACCACTTTTTGTTTTTATTATTTCTCTAAAATTTAATATATGTTTCATAATTTTTATTATTATATATTAAATGTATCATCCTACTCAATTAAAAATAATTTATTTTTTGTGGTGGTTTTTACTTATACAAATATAACAAAAAAAATCAAGAAAAAAAATTATTTTTTCTTGATTTTATCTAATTCTTGTTTCAATTCCTTATTCTCTTTAGAGAGTTGTTTCAGAACTAATTCTATTTTTTCAAATTGTTTTTTAATAGCAATTTTTTCGTTATTCGCTTGAAAGAATTTATTTTTCAAGTTAATAACCTCATTTTGAAGAAGTTTGATATTTCTTTCTTTTTCTAAATCATTCATATTATATCTTATTTCTTTTTAGCTACTATTGTAATAAGAACTTTATCACTATCACTAATGATAGTTTCTTTTACTAACCATTTTTTGTCAAGTATTTCTTCTGTGGTAAGGTTTACGATTTCGTAATTTTCTAAGTAGTTTTGGATTAATTCAGTTGATTTCTGATGATAATTTTTCATAAATATTATTAATTTTTATATATATAAAAATTAATAATTTATATTTTACTAAAAATCAGAAAGTCCTATATAATTCTCTCTTTCTACATGTAAGAATCTAAATTTCAAAGTTATAGTCATAGCATCTTCATCAACTTCTTCTATTCCTAATAAAGAATCTTCTGCATTAATTGATTCTAATGCTTCTTTTAATTCAGAAGAAATTCTATCTCCTATTCTTTTTTGATTGTCTGTCATATTTTAATTTGTTGTTTGAGGTGTTCTTAAACTTATTAATGAACGTAGTTCATTAAATACTTGTGATAATCCACAACGATTATCTAATATCACATCTAAATTAGAGTTATTTATTGAACCATAATTAGCAAATATATTTTGCTTATAAAGATATTTACTTACATATTCTTTATTTAAAGTACCTATTTCATAGCAAATTAATTCACAACCTAACTTTTCTAAGTCTAGTAAAAGTTCTATTATTTGATTATAATCTTCTCCTGAACCAAATTCATTAAAATGAATTGTATCAAAGTTAAATCCTATAACAATTTTTCCTTTTGAATCAAAAGTAGATAATACTTCATTAAATGCTTTATCAGTATTTATGTACGTGTGGTGCATGTTTTTTATTTTTATTTTATAAAATTATATAAAATATTTTTATTTTGTTTTTATTAAAACAAAATAAAAATGGTAGGATTTACCTACCATTTTTTTAAAATACTAAATTCTTTCTTTTTTTAACTGAAATAACTTTAGTATCAGTACCTTTATTAAATAACATTTATTTAGCCTCGTATTTTGTAAAATTTACATAAGGAATTGAGTTAAACTCTCGAATTAAGTTGAACTCACGAGTTGTGATTACTTCGTTGCAAAATGTGTGTACGGTAAACTTATCTTCTTGTAAAGATACTCTAAAATAGGTGTTTGTTTTTTCAATAAAGAAGATGTGGTTTTGACATCTTTTTAAGTAGTTTTTAACTTCTGTTAAGTTCTTTTCTGTTTTTGTGATTGTTGTGTTCATTTTTTAAATTTTATTTTTTAATTATTAATAATTTGGAAGATTGTATAATCTCTCCATTGAATTTTATTCATTGTAAATAAAGGAACTATTCTATATTCCTCATTAATAAATTTACATTTATTTAATTGATTTAAAGCATCAATTGCACTTTGTTTGGTTTTATAAAACCTTTTAGAGTAATAAATATGCCACATTATAGACATCTTAAATTCTATGATATAACCGTATACAGTTATATTTTCGGGATACTCACCTATTGATATTGAAAATTTTTCTTCTAGTGAAAATTTTTCTTTATAAACATAATTATCCTTTTCCAATTTTTTTGACTTTGAGATACCTGGTAACATATTGTAGCCTTCTTTTAAAAGTTTTGAGATATAATTTTGAAAATCTCTGAAATTATTTTTCATTTTTTGCTTCTTTATTTTTTAATGCTAATGGGTAATTAGATAATTTCTTTCTAATTGCTTTTGTACCATATAAGCATAGCGATGTCCATTCATCTACATCAGGTTCATAGAACTTGACAGTAGGTGTTAATAATGAAAACTTATTGTATATTTTGATTAATTCTTCTTGAGATTTACAAGAAAGACATACTAAAGAATTGGAAGTTGCTTTCCATTCTCTGAACTCTTGTGGGAATTCATAGGCAAAATCTGCTAAGGCGTGAGCAGTTTGTGGGATTAAATATCCATCGGTGTGTAAATCACTTCTTACGATAGTGATTAATTTTGTTTCGTCATACTTACTAGCAATCTAGTGGTTTAATTCTGTGTTCATTTTAATTTTGTTTTAATTTGTTTTTGAAATAAAAAATCCCCAATACGGCTATGATTGTAGAATTTTTGGGATGATTCTACAATTCTAACCGAATTAGGGAGGTATTTTTATAATAATATGTCTAGCGATCTAAATCATGAGTTTATATATTTATTTTTGTTTGTTTCTTTTCATTTATTTATACAAATATAAGAAAAAGTTTTCAAATTTTCTAAAAAATTTTTACTATAAAAATTTACCAAATCTAATAACCTTTTCCTTAAATTCTTCATAAGTTCCGTTATTATCAATAATAACATCTGCCATTGATTTAGTTATTTCCATAAAACTTTCATTTTCATATTTAACTCTTTCACTCGCATCTACCCATATAATTAAATCAAATATGTTATTTTTTACACAGGCATTAAACTCCTCTAAATCTCTTATACCGACATACATATCATAATCTTTTGTAATGTCTTTAGCTAATCTTGTTTTATCTACTAAGTTGTAATCACAAATTAATTGATACCATTCATTTCTATGATTAACTCTATCATCAAAACATTCTTGGTGAGTTTTATAACCATATTTTTCTTTAAGTATATCAAACAAAAAAATCTTATTTGAAGCATCGGAAGAAGAACTATAAGTTATCCCGTATGTTTCAAATAAGATTTCGGCAAATGTATCCTTACCACTCCTCATGTGTCCCAAGACACATATCTTTTTTCCTTTCATAAAATTTATTTTTATTTATATTTAACTATATAATTTTCAAATTTATTTGTTTTAGCTTTTGTGATTCTAAATTGTAAAGTTCCTGTTTTAATACCTAAATACTCTGATGCTAATTTTGCGGATTCAAATTCTTTTAATAAATTATTATTAAGATCATACATCAAAACTTTTTTTGATTGGTTGCCTTTTTGCCCTTTAACAAAAGTATTTGAGTTAGGATTTCTTTCTTTTATAAATCTTCTTTTTATTTCTATTTCTAAATCTTCTTTAGAAAAATTATCTAATTGTTCTTTATAGAACCAAGCAATATTTTTTGCTGTCTTTCTTTTTCTATCATTATTTATTGCATGCCATATTCCTCTGGTTTTATAAAATTCTTCTGCATCTGTTGTAGAATTAAACTCACATAATTTATTACAATTGCAATCAAACCCAACTATTGGTTTAGCACCTTGTCCTTTTTTAAAGGAGGTTTGATTAGCAAAAGTGCAACCATCACCACCTTCTGTATAATTTATTAAATCAAATCCCCAATTTTTAAATTGGGAAATCCAATATGTTTCCCAAAATTGCCAATTATTTTTTGGAACTTCATCAATAATTTCAATAATAGGCTTTAATTTTTCTTTTTTTAATGAATTAATCCAATTTTTCTTATGAATTTGATGTTTTCTAGCAGGGTTTAGATGAGATCTTAAACGTTCTTTTATATTATTTGCTTTTCCTACATACCTTACTTTATTATCTCTAGGATCTATTAAGATATAAATATTTGTTTTTTCCATAATTTATATATTAAATTATGGTTAGCCCATTACTTTTTTCACCTAAAATTAGTTTTTATTATATACAAATATAATAAAAAATATTCAAATAAAAAAATTAAGGATAATAAATATTTAATGTTGAAGCAGATGTTCCTGCTTGATTACTAGCAGTTACGACTACTGAATAAGTTGTTCCATGAACTAAATTACCAATAGTATAACCTGTATAATTTATTAAATTAATTGGATTTGGGTAAGGAAAAATGTTATTAGGAGACCAGTTTCCATTATTTATACTTAAAAGATAAGTTGCTACTCCTGCTGTTGTACCCCAATATACATATATTGAATTATTTATACTATATGTTAAAGAAGGGGCATTTGGTGGAGTAAAATGAGCATATCTATTATTCCAAATAGCATTTGAAGACATAAATGTATTATCATCCCAAGCAACTGATATCGATACTGTACCTGTTACTTGTCTTATAGACCATCCTTGACTTGATACATTTGTATTTGGATTAGCATAACCATAATATGATGATGTTAATCCTGATCCATCAAATTGGATCCAATCTTGTTCTAAATTTATTGCCATAATTTTTTATTTTATATATTAATTTTTTAATAATTTTTTTATTAAAAAGGAGTTAATGATGAAATAGTTATAATTCCATTTGTATTCATTGTAAATTTATTTACAGAATTATCAGTTTTATAATTCATATCATGTGTAGTATTTAATAATAATTGTGTTCCTGATATAGAAGCTAGTAAAGAAGTTGGTACAGTAATACTTGAGTTATTTGTATTATATACATTTGTATTAGTTATTCTTAAATCATTTATATATATTCCATTACTAGATTCTGGCATAACACTCCATGCTCCAATATTTAATTTAGTTGATGTAAAATTGTATGTATTACTAATTCTACCAGTAGAACTACGTACTCCATTTAACCATAAACTTACATAGCCAGATGAATCTCTACTAACAGCTACATGATACCATTTTCCTGTAGTCATAGTAGGCACTGTAAAAGAAGTATGACCTGTTAAATAACAATCAATACATATACTAACTGCACTTGCTGTTGTAGCATCAGAACCTGTATATAAACTAAAACCTCCAGTTGAAACAGCCCCGATTAAAAAAGCTTTATATGTAGCCGGATTTGTAGTTAAATAAAACCAACATTCAGCTGTAAATACACCTGTACCAAAATTAAAAGAATTGCCTGATGTTGTTAAATAAGTATTAATTGGAAAAAATAAACTTCCATGTACAAATATTTCTGATCTATTAAGGGAAATTGTTGTAGTTGGGATTAAACCATGATTAGTTTGATAGTTAATAACTACAAGTAAATTAGGACTTTGAAATATTTCTACTCTTTGGTTTTTTCTTAAAATATACATTATTATCTTTTTATATTTTTCCACATTGCAGCGGCCGCCACTTTACGCCCAGTTTCTTCATCTCCATATTCTTTAGCTGCTTTTTTAGCTAATTTATCAAATCCACCTTTACCGATGTTTTTTCCTTTTTTGGCTTTTTTTACAACGGCACTTTTTTTCTTTTTAGAAAGACCTTCAGATGCCTTTTTTTCTAAAATAAATTCTTCAAAACTTGTAATCATTTTATTTTTTATTTTTTATCCTCTTCTTTTTAGATGAGTTTCTGATTTTTTTGTATTTTTTACAAATTGTTTTCCTTTTTTAGAACCTGCTACTTTTTTCTTAGCAGTTGCTGCTCTTTGAGCTTTAGTTAAAGAATGAGCTTTAGCAGATGGTAAGCATCTTGTTTTAGGTTTTCCTTTTTTCATAGTTCCACACGGACCAGTTATATTACCAGAAGTGTCTATTCTAACCCAATTTTCTTTACCAAACCAATCTCTAAGGTCTTCATTAATTTCTAATTCTTCAACAAATTCTTTAAAATTCTTAATCATATTAATCAAATTTTATTGCTGTGAAGTATTTTCTTAAAAACACTTCTAATTTTTTACATTTATTAGCTATATCTGCTTTTATTTGTAGATAGCCTACTTGTGATAAAGGATTTGAATATAGATTTTTTAAGGCTAAGATTTCTAAATCACTAACAACACTTTTATTTTTTTCAAATTGAGTAGTTCTTGACATTTCTAAATATTCATCTATAAGTCTTTTATCGCAAGATAAAGTTCTATCTAAATATAAAGGTATAATAAAGCTAGCATATTTTTTAAGTAATTCTGGATTGGGTAAAAACTTTTTACCTTCTACTATCAAAGAAAACTTTTTCATTATTTTTTACTATTAATTTTAATTATATATTAAATAATAGAAATAGAAAAACAATGATTGAAAAACTAATTAAACCAATATTTTGTAAATACGAAGGACTTCAAGATACTGAAGTAGTTAGATTAAAAATGTATTATGATTTATGTAAAGAATTTCCTTATTTATTGAAATTTGATGGAGATTATAAAAAACAAAATTTCTTAAAAGATTTATTTACTTTTATAGCTGAAAATTCAACAGAAATAATGATAGACCACAGAAATAAAATAATAGATAGTATAACATATGAATGAGATAGAAAAAAAGGTAATAACAAATATTATTGATAACATTTGTATAAAATATAAAGGGGAAAAAAATACTAAAATAGTTAGAATTGGTATGGGTAATGATTTGATTAACTATTTTCCCTTAAATTTAAGTAAATTTGAATTAAATTATGATAATGAGGAATGTATATATGATATGTATAGATATATGATTACAATCTTATCGGAATTATTAACAGAACACAGAAATAAAATAATAGATAGTATTATATGACAATTCATAACATGAAAAAAATAGAAGATATATTAAATAAATATATGTGGAAACTATGTAGTTATAGAACTAACATAGATATATATAACGATTTAATTAAAGAACTTCCTGAATTAAAACATATCCATATAAACTTATATGATATTTTAACTTGGAAAGAATGGGCAGATTATGTAAATAAAGCAATTAATTTAAGGAAAATAATAGATAATAGAAATAAAATAATAGATAGTATCATAAATGGATAATCAAAAAGTTTTAATGCACAAATTACAAATGGTATCTGATATTTTACAATCAGATAAAATTATAGAAAGTTATTCTATGTTTCCTGATGATATGGAAACTTTATTTCAAATTATAGAAGAACTTGAAGAAAAAATACCTATGATGAAAAACTTTGATAAAGAAGAATTTAATAGCAAAGATGGTTTATGGGAAATAAGTCTTAAAGCAAGAAACTTTATAAAGTATAAATACTCTAATTTAATTAGAGAAGAAAAAATAAATGAGATTCTAAAATTTTATTAGAACAAGATTAAAATAATATATAACATATGCCTGAATATCCATTTTACTCCGATATGAAATGCCCAATTTGTGGCGAGTTTATCATAATAACTAGAGAAAGAGATTGGAAAAAAAAGTTTTGTGGTCTACCTTGTTATATGAGGTCAAGAAAAGATGATCCAACCCAAGAATGGGTTAGACGACCTTATGTCATAAAAAGTTGTATTGAGTGTAAAAAACAATTCGTAACCGATACTGACCAAGTATTTTGCTCTAAAAGATGTGCTAAAATAAAACACATCATGGCGGAATGCCCTACTTGTAAAAAAGAATTTAGAGTTAAAAACTCACACGACTTAAAAAGAGGTAGAGGTAAATATTGTTCGGATGAATGTAAGAAAAGAAAATATAATCTAAATCAAGAGTATTTTAATGAAATTAATTCAGAAAATGCTGATGTATTAGGATATATATGGGCGATGGGTCTAATTAATTCTAAAAATGAATTAGTATTTTATGATACAATTGAAAAATTAACTTGGTTTTCAGAAAAGATTAATAACGAATATTTAATTCGACCTATGCCGAGAGTAGGAAAAGATATACACTTCTTAAAAATAAGATTTTGTAATAGATTAATTAATCGTTTGCGTGAATTAGGTTTTGATGATGGACAATTGAATACTGTATTTCCTGAGATAGTTAATAAAGAAGAATTTATTAAAGGGTTATTATTTAATAATAATTCTAAAAAGTTCAAATTAAATGGATTTAATTTGATTGAAACTAGATTCAAATCAGAAAAGTTGGTAAATGAATTATGTAATTTATTAACAGTAATTAAGAGAGAAAGATTTGGAGGATATTGGATTTTACATATTAAGGCTTAGGTTTAATAAATCCATAATCTTTATAAACATTATATAAAGAATGTTTTCCGTCATTATTTTCTTCTAATAAGTGTCTATTTCCTCTAAACCAAACATCTTTAATTATGCTCTCAACTTCTCGTTGGGTGTATAATTTTTCGGTTATTGGTTTCTTCTTTCTGCTAAAAATATTTCGTATATTCATAAAACAAATATATGAAAATTTTTTAAAATAAAAAAACTAATTTTATGACGTTTGAAGAATACTTAATTAAATTCAATTATAGAGAAATAATACAAGATTTAATGCTTCATGGTTATTCTAGTGAGCAGGTATCTAAACAATTAAATGAAAACTATATATCTTATTTATCTAACTTAAGAGATAAGAAAATAGATGAAATGTTAAAGGACTAACTTATGTTAGTCCTCTTTATTTGGATTTGATCTTTCACCACCTTCACCTTTATACTTTATCCAAGGACCTTCAGGATCTCCATTCCCATCCCAATTTTTTAATGCTTCTTTAGCATCTGCTAAATGTTTATAGCAATATCTTCCATAATAATCATATTTACCGATACCTATAACTAAACCAACAGTAAATATCATTCTAAATAAACCACATATTCCTTTTCCAGGAATTACTTTTAGGTCAAAATAACCTTCTTCTTCTAAATCTTTGAATAAATCTGTATTATATTCTGTATATTCTTTTAAATATTTCATATAGTATATATTAAAACACCCACTTAAAAAGTGGGTGTTTTTGTTTAAATCTTACTCAAGATTTCTTTTTTTTTATCGTTGAATTCTTCATCTGTTAAAATTCCGCAGTCATGAAGTTCTGATAATTTTTTTAATACATCATAAAAATCAGTAGATGCCGATTGAGGTTTTAATTCTTCTGTTTCAATTGGTTTTTGACTTTCAGGTAATAATTGATATTTAATTCTAGATATAGTCCAAGATTGGAAATTTAAGTCTATTTCTTCAAATTTTTGTTCAGATACTTGACCTTTTTCAATTCTACCAGTTTCTATTGTATCAGATAATGAACGAGTTGAATTACCCAATCCTAATGTATCAACAGATTTTTTAAGTTTTTTCTGAAATAAATTTTTTGTATCTGAACTATCTTTTAATGAACCACCAATTGTGTTATTAATTTGGGTAGAACTATTTGACATAAATGTATCAGAACAATTTGTAATTGAGCTATCATACTTAGCCCCACCAAAAATACCAAAATTATTTGAACCATTAGTAAGTGTACAATTGACATACCCTCCTGTATTTGTAGTACCCCCATACCATATATTATTTAAGTTATATGGGTTAATAGTAAGCGAATTGATATTCCAATTACTATTCCAATTATTAAATTGGGCAACATCTTCTTTATAAAAAAGAACTTCTACAATTCCATTATTTTGAATAGCTTCTTTAGATTCTTCCGTATTATCAACACTATATGTTTTAAACACGAATTTTTTTCTATCATCTAAATAACAATCTAAATAAAATCTTTGTCCTGGTCTAAGAACTAGACCTCTTCTACTAATTGAGTTTGAGTTGATTTTTATGTCTGCTAAGACATTTTCTTTAAGGGGATTAAAGAGTTCGATTTTAAATTCAGTATTATCTTGAAGATAAACTAAATTTCCTTTTTTAATGGATTTTCTACCTTGATCAGTAGAATTTACAATCCATGCATACGGTACAGATACCGTTTTGTTTTGCAGTTTTTGCTTTCATTTTTTTATTTTTATATTTTATTTCCATATTTTATTTTCCTTTTGAAAAACTTAAAGTAATACAAGATTACTCAACATGAAAAATTGAACAGTCAATTTATATATAAAAAAATATTATCTTTGTTTTAAGAATTTTCTAATTCTTTTTTTAATTCTTTTAATTCTTCAATAGATAATCTTTCTAATTCTTTTTTCTTAAAAGTTTCTTTTTCATTACCTTCTGCCATATCTAAGATAGATATAATTAATTCTTCTTTTTCTTTTGTATTTTTTTCCTTTTCATCTTTTCCTTTAGCAAGAAAATCTTTTATCTTTTTGTATATCATATCTTATATATTATTTTTTATATTTCATTTAGTTTTTCTTCTATACAATCATGTAGATAATTTCTATCAATACTACCATCAAATCCATAATAAGGAAAATCAATTTTTAAAAACTCTACTGAATCAGTATCATTATTTATTGTTTCAAACCATCTTTCTATTAAAAATTCATTTATTTTATCACCATAATACTTTGATTTATATCCCCCACACCAATAATTATCAAAACGAATTAAAAAATCTTTATTTAATTTAAATATATAATGATCTTTCTCATCTCTTATTAACTCAGGCATTTCAAATAAACTTAAAATAGGTGCTTCAACAGCTTTATATATTTCATCACTATCTGCTGATTCTTGAGCATAATTAAAAGCTTGTTCAATACCATTTTTTAAATCATATAAAGCATCTATATTTTTTACTTGTTCTTCCCAATTATCATATTCATCAAATTCTTCTTGATCTTCTTGATCTAATGTTAGTTTAATTTCATTTATTTTATCTTCTATTAGTTTTATAGATTCAGGTTTTAAAATATCTAAATATAAATCTTTAAAAGAAGTCCCATCTCTATAAAAATCATTTTCCATTAATCCTTCAACAAAATCTCTACTATTGGTATGACGATTCCCATCATCTTTTGAAAACATAAAATCTAATTCATTTATTTCAGAATAATTTGATTTAATATAAACTTCACCATCTTTCAATAAAAACCAATTTGGATGTTTATCCAAAAAATATTGTTTTGTAATAGTGCCTTTTTCTACTAAAAACCAAAGATTGGATAAAAATCTAGTTTCATTTATGTTAAATAAATTATTAGATAAAGCATATTCTATATAAGTAGGATTATTATACCATACTATTTCATTAAAATTAACCCAACTCATAACCTCATCTAATTCTTTAGATTTTAATAAATTAAGTATTTCATTATAAAACATTTGTTTATGGTCAGACTGTCCATTAATTTCGGTATTATAAAGCACATTATATACAATACATTTTTTTATTCCTATATCACCATAACATATATATTCATCGTTATCAGAATGGTTATAATGGAATGTCATTAAATAATAATTATCATCATCTATGTGTAATTCATCATTTTGTTTTAAAGAATGTATATAAACTTGACCAAATTCAATATTGTCTGTTGTATTATTGAATAAACTAAAATTTAAAGAAGATACTTTATATTTTCTATTATATGCTATTCCATCTTCATATTCTAAAAACTTATTATTCATTTTTAATCTTTTTAAAATTAATTCATATTTTTCAATATCTACATCCACCAATTCATAATCTTCTTCTGTAAGATAAAAATCTAACCCATTACGATAATTACGTAAAAAATCAGATGATTTTTTACTCTCTAATAATTTAAGATATTCTTTATATTTAGTTATTATTTTCATATTTATTGAGGAAATGCTTCAATAGCAGCATAAGTTAATTTTTTAGTAAAATCTCTACAGCAAAAATCATACATTTTATCATTATAATATTCTTCTCCATTAACATTATGTACTTGATCAGAAATATATTTTAATAATTCTATTTTATGTTTTCTTGTATCAATATAAGTTCTATATAATTCAGGAACTTCTGTTTCATCTAAAATAGATAGGGCGGTATCTATAATATTATTTTCATTAAGAAACTGTGTAAATTTAGTTATCATATCAAGTTATTTTCTATTTTAAATTTTGTTATTAAATAATCTGTTATTAAATCAGATGTATTTAAGGCATTGATATATTTCAGATCTAATTTTATTGTAGAACTCATTCTTTCTAATTTACTTTTTGGAGTAATCTTAGTTTCTTGATAATCCGACTCTGCTAAATTAATTAAAAATGGATAATACATAGAACTATTACCTTTAGAAATAAAAAGAGGCTTTAATGGAATTAATCTATAATTATCTCTTAAAACTATTCCAGCTTCTTCTTCTAATTCTCTTAACATAGCCATTTCAGGACTTTCTCCTTGTTCAATTTGTCCACCAACAAGTGCCAAATGTTCATGAGCACCATCTGCATATTCATAAGCAGGAATAACTTCTTGTCTTACGATAATTTTATTTTGTTCTATTAAGAAAGGAACACATATAGCTATATCTTTTTCAGATACAAATAAGTAATCTTTTTTCTTAACTATACTTAAAAACCCATCTTTGAAGATAATATCTTTATCTTTTTTAGTTATTTCTCTATTTTCTTTATTCTTTAATGAAGTAAATTTATCCATATACCTATATATAAAAAAAAGCAACTAATAAAATTAGTTGCTTTTTCCGATTTCTATAATTTTAATTACAGATGTCATTATATCTTCTCTGTCGGATTCTGACAAATTTTTCTTTAATAAAACAAATATATCTCTATGATTAGTACTTCTATTTATAAAATCATAATTGTTTTTAGAACAAAATTCATTACTAAATTTTTTATATAAAGATTTTCTTAGTTCATTATTATCTATAGCACTAAATATAATAGAATTTGGTATTTTTTTATCATATAATTCATACATAGAATCTCTTATGGTTGATAAAACTCCAAATTGATCATTAGATATTTTTATCAATTCAGAATCCCATTTACCTATTTCGGAGTTAAACCAATGAAAAGTAAAAGACCAGTTATTACCTATTTGTTTATAACAAGATATTTTATATTCTATTCCATTTTTTGAAGTAAATAAACCTATCATATTATTATTGGATATATTCCAATTAACTGAATAAGGGGTATTGAATGATTCTTCTAAGAGATCAAAATAATCATTAAATTTTTTAAACAAATTCATATACCTATATATAAAAAGCAACTAAATAAAATTAGTTGCTTAATAATAATTTAAGTTTATAGTCTCTAATTTCTTTAGTTAGAGGATTTCTTTCTTTAATAGAATTGATTATTATCATTTGTTCTTTTGAAAAACCATTTGGATCATACTCTGAACTAAAAACTTTTTGCATTAAATATCTTTTAGTATCTTTACTAAGTAATTTCCACCAAATTTTATCATTAAATTTTCTTTCCATAAAGAAATTTAATTCTTTAAATTCTTTACTGTTCGGAAAACTATTAATTGTATAATAATTCTCTTGATGCCATTTAGTTTTATCTTCATACTTTCTTTTTATAAGAGAAGTATGTTTATCATTAAATTTTATCATTATCCTAATAATGTTTTTACAATTTCGGAAATTAATTTACCATCTGCTTTTCCTGCTAATTGTTTATTAGCAGCACCCATGACCTTTCCCATATCTTTCATAGAAGTTGCACCTAATTCAACAATAGTTGTTTTAACTACTAAAGTAATTTCTTCTACAGAAAGTTGCTTAGGTAAAAATTCTTCAATTACTTCAATTTCTGATGTTTCTGTTTCATATAAATCTAAACGATTATTAGATTTATATATTTCCGCACTTTCTCTACGAGTTTTAACCATCTTTTGTAAAGATTGTAATTGCATATCTTCACTAACTTCTTTTCCAGAAGTATTTAATAAATCTAATACAGATTTAATTCCTCTTAATGCACGCAAACGATTAGCATTTTTGCTAAGCATAGCGGTTCTAATTTCAGAACCAATTTTTTCTTCTAATGTTCTCATTTTATTTTTTTATTTTTTAAAAAAGTCTTTATGTGTTAAATAATGTAGTCCTATACATACAACTACAATTAGTATTGTAATCATAATTTCCATTATTTTAATTCTACGCTGTTAACAAAATAAGTTGTTTCTCCACGCCAAGGCAATGTGGAATGTTTTTGTTCGTAATGGATTGCTACTTTTTGTCCTTCAACAGACATTAATTTACTAGCAACAGAATCTTCTATCACAGAGAAATTAAATGTTTTAGCACTGATTCCATTAGATAATAGCAATTCTCCTTCATATGTCTTAAACACATTTCCTTTTTTAGAGAATTTCTGAACTACTCCTACTCTTTCACCTTCACTATATGTGAAATTGTATTCCCAAGAATACCAACCATAAACCATCAAAAAAGCTACTACAGCACCAATACTAATTTTCTTTATCATTTTTTTCATTTTTTAATTTTCTATATGTTTTATGATCTACAAATTTACCATCTACTAAATAACCCCAATCACCTTCTACTCTATTTGATACAAAAAATAAAGTATATACTGCTTTTGATTGTAATTTCCATATTTTATGGAAACGAGAACTTTTTTGTCTTGATATAGTTAGGGGTGAAACTAATGTCATTGAATGTTCACTTGCTTCAAAGAATGAACCCCATAAACAAATTGAGGTATAATTCCAGGGATGGTTATGTAAATGTAAATCTTCATCGGCTTTATAAATTCCATGAAAGTAAATACTAAACCAGGGAGTTTTAAGTAATTGCCATCTTTTAAAGTGGACAACTCCTTCTTTTGATTTTATTTCTTTGATTAGATTAAACATAACTTTATCATTTATTTTATCAAATATACGAAAATTATTTGAAATAAAAAATTAATATATAACTTCATGAAATATAATCCATATTTAAGATTAAAATATATTCCAAAAGATATTAAAGATGATTTAAAAAAAGATTCAAATTATTATAAACATGATTTTAATTTAGAAAATGGAATTGTATCTTTTAAAGTTATGGGGGAATCAATAAATTTAAAAGGATTTGAATTTATTACTTGGTTAGCAACTTATGATTTTAAAAAATATTTTGAGTATATAGCATATAATAGTTATGATAGTATTTTATTTGTGTTTATGGATAAAACAATTAAATCTATGGATAAAAAAACAAAAGAAATAAAAGAATTAACAAAATTTCCTAATTATTTACATCCATATATTATAGGTATTAAACCAAGTGTTAATAATCCTATAAAACAAATAGAAAATTATCTATATGATGAATTAGAAAATTCTAGAAAAAAAGAAATAGAAATGATTAAAAAAGACATCTTATCGGAAAACGAGTTGAATGAAAGTAATAACTTTAAAAAATTAGTAATAGGTCTTATGTCCTTTTTCTTATCAATGGGAATACATAAAACATATGCTCAATGTTCTGCTCAATTACAAGCAGCTATGAAGAATCCAAATGATCCTAAAAATGCTAAATTATTATCTGGATCACAAATTGATTTAGATAAAAAGATTAGTGGGGCTAATTATCAATTATTATCCCCTGAAGATAAAGCTTTATTAAAAAAACAAAATAAAGAGGATGAAATTGCAGCAAAAGAGGCAGCAAAAGAAGAAAATCAAGAATTTAAAAATAAGTTTAATTCAAAATTAAATTTACAAGGAGAAAAATTAAATAAAGAAGAAAAACAATTATTTACCTCTAATTATAACAGTTTTATTAGTAGAAATCCACAATTTAAAATAGATCCAAGTAGATATAGTTCAGAGGAAAGATATGCGTTTTTAACTAAAGTAGTACAAGAGCAATCAGTAATTAGAAGATTAAATGTTCTATTTAATAGACCTAATCCATATGATAATGTTAAGATGACAATAGATGAATTATATAAACTAATCCAAGATCCTAAAATAAATGGATTTGATAATTTTACTGAAAAATATAAAAACGGATTTCCTGGTATAACATTTCCTGATAACCCACACAAATATGAAAATTTAATTTTAAAATATAATGATTTTCTTAATGAAAAATGGTTAAAAAAAGTTGATTTAGAACCAAGTTCTTTAAGTGTACATAAACAACAAAAGATAAATAAATTCTCTGATTATCAAAACAAAAAGTAATTAATCAATTTCTTAATTGATCAGAAGTTTTCTAATTAGAAAAATTAAAGTAATAAAAAGTAATGCCAAGTAAAACAGAAAAACAAAGAAAGTTTATCTTCTATAAAAGAGGAAAATATAAAAATAAAAAGAATACTCCTAAATCTTGGAAATGGATCTGGGAAGAAGGCTGGAATCATATTAAAGAAAGTTATATTAAATCTTTCAATGATTTTATTAATTCGAAAAATTAATATATAAAAATAAAAAATAAAATATGAAATACTTAAAAAAATTTGAAGGTTTACACCAATTAGAAGAACATCCAGATTTTGGATCTCACTATATGTTTTTTAAAAACATTGAATCAATTAAACATTATATCAGCGAAATTGAACAACTTGACCCAAAAGAAATTGGAGAATTATTAGATAATGGACATGATTGGGCAGCTGATCATATCGCAGTTGCTACTGATTGTATAGAACAAGTATCTAACTTTCTAAGAAATGAAGACACTATGCATATGGATGATCAAGGACAAGGTACAGAAGAAGTAGATGTAGAAGATGCTATGTATTCTGAACCAGTTAATCCTGTTGAGAATGAAGAAGAAATTCAAGATGAAACTGAAGTTGAAACTTTCAAAGATTTTAATAAAGAGAAATAAAAAAAAGCAACCCAAAAGGGTTGCTTTTTTGTTTTAATTAGTAATGAATTGTTTGTGATACCTTAAATCTTCAATTTTAATCTTCGGAAGAACTTCCAAAAACATTTGAATCAAAGTTTCTATATCCTTAGATGCTACCATCTCAACTTGAGTGTGCATATATTTAAGAGGAATAGAAATACTTTGAGTAGGACAACCTACCTTGTAGTAAGATACTGAGTTATTACCAAATGAACCATCTGATAATTGATAAGGAATTTCTGATTGCTCACACACATCAATAAATAAATCAGAAAGAACTCTATGATTTTGAGCACTTCTATCTATTGTCGGACCTAATCCTGACTTCATTGAACCTTCTTTATTAGAAGAAATCCCTGGAGAATTAGTACTGTGAGTTACATCAATTGAAATTGCTGCATCAGGTTTTTGATTTAAAGCTATCATAAAGCTACCAAAAAGTCCAACTTCCTCAGCAACTGTATTAGCAATGTATAAATCATAATCCAAACTAACATTTGTTTCTTTGATATATCTTGCTAATTCCGCAGTAGCATAACCACTAATCTTATCATCTAAACTCTTTCCTACGAAATAGTTTCCTAATTCTTCAAATTTAGATTCAGATACGCAGTTATCACCAACCCTAACACCCAATTCCTTTACAGCTTCATTAGTATCTACACCTAAATCAATATAAAGGTCTTCCAACTTTGGAGCTTTATCAGTTGAACCATGACGTAAATGGATTGCAATTTGTCCAAATACTCCACGAACAATACCTTTATTAGTTAAGATATTAACACGGGTTCCAGGTGCAATCATTGCATCTACTCCACCATTCTTAACAACTCTGATTAATCCATCAGAAATGTGAACTACTTTGAAACTAATTTCATCGCAATGGGAGTCAATAACTAATTTTTTTCTTTTTTCGGTAGGAATACCAGCAGCAGTTTGAGATTTGCTTAAAATTTTAGCAACTGCATTACCATAAGCATCTGTTTCAATTACATCTACATAATGTTTAATGTAGTCAATCCATACTTTTTGTGCTTCGGCTTCTTGACCAACAGGAGAGTTGGTGTTTAAATAAACATTTAAAAACTCTTTGTTTAATTTTATTTCCATATATTTTTTATTTATACAAATATAATAAAAAAATTTAATATAAAAAATTATTCATAAAAATCTTTTAATTTTTCAAAAAGAAGATAATATTTAATATATAGAATATGTTAAGAGCAATTAAATTAAAATTATATCTAGCTAAAGAACAAGAAGTCTATATTAATAGACTTCTTGGATCTTGTAGATTTATATATAACCAATGTCTTAACAAAAAAATCAATGATTATAAAGAATTAAAGATTAATCATAATTTATCAACATTGGATAAGTTTTTTAGAAATGAATTAGTTAAAAATCTTAATTTTGAATGGCTAAAAGAACATAATACAAAAATATTTAATCAATCTTTAATTGATATGTTAGACGCTTATTCAAGATTCTTTAAACAAGGGAATGGATTTCCAAAGTTTAAATCTAAAAAAGATAAATTATCCTGTAGGTTTCCTAATGATGCTATTTCAAGAAAACAAGATTTTTATAAATCAAAAATAACTCTAACAAAGCAATTAAAAAACTTAAAGTTTAAAACATCTGATAGATATATCAAGTATCTTGTTAAAAATCAAAAAAATATAAAATCAGCAACTTTATCTAAAAATAAATCTAATGAATATTATTTAAGTATATTAATTGATGGGGACTTATTAAGAACATTAGATAAACCAAAAAATGAAGTAATAGGTATAGATTTAGGTATTAAAGATTTTGTAATAACTTCAAAAGGTGATAAATTTGAAAACCTTAAATTGGTTAGAAATAACCAAAAGAAATTAAGTTTTTTACAAAAACAACATTCAACAAAGAAAAAAGGAAGTAAAAATAAAGAAAAAGCAAGATTAAGACTTGCTAAATATCATCAACGTTTAACCAATATCAAAGAAAATTATTTACATAAAATAGTCAATACATTATTAAACGAAAATCAAGTTATATGTATGGAAGACTTAAATGTAAAAGGATTATTAAAAAATCATAATTTAGCAAGAAGTATTCAAGAATTATCTATAAATAAATTTGAAACAATTTTGAAATATAAATCTAATTGGTATGATAGATATATAATAAATATAGATAGATATTTCCCAAGTTCTAAAACTTGTTCGGATTGTGGTTATATCAATCACGATTTAAAATTATCAGATCGTGAATGGGTTTGCCCTGATTGTGGAGTTATTCATGATAGAGATAATAACGCAGCTATTAATATAGAACAAGAAGGTCTAAAAATATATAATAAATTAGTAGGGAACTACATTCCCAAATTAACGCTTATGGAGAGTAAGTCATTAGACCCTCAGTGAAGTAAGAAAGAAATTAATCTATAATTTCTTAGTAGTCGATATATAATAAATATAGGGAATTATCTTCTCTATGCATTTAACTTAATTTTAAATTAATACAAATATAAGAAAAATTCTTATAATTAAAAATTATATATTAAAAAATAATTAATATATAATTAATAAAAAAATTTTAAAATGAAGAATTTATAAATATATGAAGAATTTAAAATAACAGCCTCTTTGAGAGAAAGAGTTAGTTATTTGGGAGATGTAATTAGAAATAATTTTTATTATCCTCTTACATTAATAAGTGACAAAGCTCTTGAAGAAGTAGTTAATATGGGTGTTGATATTATACCATATTTAATAGAAGACCTTAGAAATAAAAAAAACTATACTTGGACTACTGCTTTAAAAAAGATAACAAAAATAATCCCATATAAAAATCCTAAATGTAGTAAAGATTTTGTAGATAGTTGGATTAATTGGTATGATAAAGAATACGAAGAATGATTAAGAGAGTATAAAAATAATAAATAAAATGAAGAATTTAAAATTAAATGAAGAATTTAAAATAAACATAAGAAGTAAAATAACATATTTAGGAGATATAATTAGAGATAATTATATGCACCCTGATGCTAAACTAGCAAGTAAAGAGTATAAAGAGATAATTAATATGGGGATTAATATTATTCCTTTTTTAATAGAAGATTTAAGAAATAAAAAATATTATTCTTGGGTTTCTGCATTGTATGAATTAACAAACATAAATCCATATAAAGGAGCTAAATGTAGTCAAGATTTCGTAGATAGTTGGATTAATTGGTATGATAACCATTATGAAGAATGGTTAAAAAATAGATAATAAGTATGAAAATACTAGATTTTAAAAAATTTAATGAAACAATAAAATTCAGTGATTACCCGAATATAAAAATTGGTTCAAATTTCAATATTATTGATAAAAAAGATAATTATGATTATAATTGTATAGCTTATACATTAGGAAGTAAAAATCATACTATATATCCTATTATATCACAACAATGGATCTGACCTTTTCCGATTTCAAATAATATATTAGATAATATAGAAATTTTTAATTTTTATAAATTTTATGGTTTATTTGGATATAAACCTTGTAGGAATGGTTTATATGAACCTGATTATGATAAAATAGCATTATATACACATAATGCTACTTATTTTGAACATGCAGCTATACAAAAAGATAATAAATGGTGGGTTTCAAAGATGGGAGAGAATGAACTTTTTGAACATACTTTAGATGCTTTATTTAATAATAATATAAGTCGTAAAGTATTTTTTGTTAGAAGACCAAAAAATGCTAATATCAATAATCAATCAATTATTGAATCTTTTTATTAACTTAATTTTAATATATAATGATTATAACCATCTAACATACCTTCTTGTATAAACCCTAATGACTTATACAAATTATTTGCGATATTAGTAGTTTCTGTATTTAATTCCAATAAAGGACATTTCTTTTCTTTACAACGCTCAATAGCATCTTTAACAATTTGTTTACCATAACCTTTTCCTCTATGTTCTTCTAAGATATGAACTGATAAAATTGTTGCTGAATTTTCATTGTAAACAATAATTAAAGACCCAACTTGAGTATTTCCTTCTTTTATATACACTAATTCTGAATTAAGAGGAAGGACATTAGTGCTGACATAATTAACTGATTCTGTAAACTTTTTCATAGTGTATATATTAAGAATCTTATCTTGACTTTTGTTGTGTATAATCACCACACGGACATACATAATATGTACCTTTATCTAATAAAACTCCTTCATTATTTTCATAAATTTCACATTTAGAACTATGACGATCACATGTTAATGGATGTTTTGGAAATCCAAAAAAAGGATGCTCTATTTTTTATTATTACAAATATAAGAAAAATTTTTTACAAAAAAGTTAAAAAAATGTAAAAGGGACTTTTAAAGTTTAATATTACATTATATTAAAACAATATTTAAGTTTAGAATATATCCAAATAAAGTTGGATAAACCAAAATTTAACTTTAGAAATTAGAGAATGGTCGTGTCCTTCTTGTAAGACTAAACATGATAGAGATTTTAACGCAAGTAAAAATATCTTAAAACAAGGTTTAAATATATTGTCTGGTTCAGGAATTGAGTCGGACATTAAACAAAAAGAGGTGGAGGCGTCGTTGTTAGACGAGTCTATGAAACCTTAAACTTATTAATATGTTTAATAAGTAGTTCATCACAAGTTATATTATAATTCAATTCTTGAACATTTACCCCAACTATATTAGTTTTTTCTATAAATTCTAATTCAATAACATCATCATCCAAATGAAATATAAAATCTTTATTGTCTAAATAGTCAGCTTTTAATTCCATATTAGTAAAATAAACTCGTTCATGAGGTATTCCTAATTTATTGATAACTTCCCATAATCTATCATTGTTATGATGTGGGGAATGTGTCTTAACCATTTCATCATCAAACCTTGCAGTAGTTACCCACACTTCAATACCTTCTTTAAGAAGTTTTTTAATATAATTCTGCACATTGTTTTTTGATAAAGTTTTATCAAAATCTACACTTACTTTTAACATAAAAATCTGTTTTTAAATAAAATTTCATTAGAAATATCCTTACCACTTATATCTCTATATTTCCAACCTTTAGGTGCTAAAATAATAGTAGGTATATTCAATTTAAATCCAGCCTTAGCACCTGATGTATCAATTCCTGTTTGCCCCCCTGTACGAAGTACTTCAATTTTTGTTATCAACTTATCAGATAATAGAACTTTACTTAACAATTCATATACATAGTTATCAAGTTGTTCTTGATTGTATATACCTTTAAATGTGTATAGGCCATTCCCCGCAATGTTGATTGTTTTGGCTTTTATTGTATTTAATGAATCAATTATATTATTAACTAATTCATCAGATATATTTAAAGTAGTTAAAGAAATCGGTATATACTTCTTTCCTTGAGAAATCACTGCTTGTTTTGTTAATTTTTCTCCAGCTGAACTAAAATCTACTGCTATAGCAATTGTAGCATCAGCAGAAGCATTCTTAATAGTCCTTACTTTATATCCTCTTGATTTTTCTTCTAAAAAGATTATTTCCATTCTCCATTTCTTATTTTAGTTGAAGATATGCCATTATCATGATAAGTATCAACAAATTCTATAACTTTTGCATATTTATCCCAACCAACGCTTTCTTGTCCTTGTCTATCAAATACAAGAAATTTGAAATTAAAATTGTTAACAATAAATAAAGAGGTTTCAACATCTTTATTTGAATCTTCAACAAATCTATTTATAGTGTCCATTCCAACTGGAAATATAACTTCTTGTTCCCATCTTTGGTTGATAGAACGCATTGTATCAAAGAAAAATTGTTTTGAAGAAAATATAACTGGATATCCATACGCTTTTAATAATTCCAATTTTTCTAAACACTCATCTTTTGTAAGAATTGGTTTATTCCTACGATTTAGAGATACTAAAAAAGCAGGTTTATAATTAGGATATTTTTCTATAGAATTTTCTAATAAAGATAAATGCCCTTCATGTGGTGGATTAAAAGATCCACGCATTAAAATAATTCCTTCACTATCTCTAACAAAATCTTCCATTCTTTTCCAACCATTATCATAAACTACGAATTGGTCTACCCAAGTAGATTTTCCTAAAATATCAAATAGAATATCATCTGATGCATAGTCAATCCATGCGTCTGTTGGTAGCTTTGTATTATCTATTAAATGATAGGTTAATATTTTAAGAGTTGTATCTAATATAGTTTCTAAATATTCTTGCCTTTCATTATATTTATCAAATGGTTCATCTCCTAAATATATATTATCATTTATACTCATATGATATAAATGATTTACGTTTTTTACTTTTACTCCAATCCAACCATGAGTTAAAGATGTTCCATCTGATAATTGGAATGATAAAACTACTTTATCAGATGTATTTGTATCTAATAGAGCTTCAATCATTTCTTTAGAAACTGAACGTTTAATTTCTTTTCCTAAGATAGCGACTTGACTTTCTTTAGAATATAATTGTGAGCAACTATCTATAAAAGAAGATGCTCCCGGTATAGATAATAAAGTATTTGCTACTATAGCGGCGCAACCACACTCTATTACTTGAATCTTTTTACCATATGTAAAAAGAGTTTTTACTTGTTGAATAATTTCCGATGTCATATTATGATGCTTTAAATTTTGCGTAAACGAAGTTTCTTAAATGTGATGCTAATTTTTTATCATCAAATAGTTCATCAATTCTATCTAATCTTAGTTTGTAATCATTACGAACGCATTGAGTGATGTATCCGTATCTTTTGTTATTTGATAACAATTTAAGAGCTACTATATTCTCATTAAATTCTGTTAAGAAGGTATTTATGTAATGTCCTTTTTCGTCTAATTCATCTAACTTTTCCATAACATATTCTAATGCAGGATATGTTTTTGTTGATGCAAATGTGCCTAAATCCATATTTTGTTTTTTTATTTATATGTAAATATAATAAAAAATATTAAAATAAAAAAATCTAATTAAATTAATAATTAGATTTTTTATATCATTCCCGCATTAGGAAAATGTCTTTTTATAAATGAATATCCTTTGGGTGTCGGACCATCAAATATTAATTTAGCATTTGGGAATTTTTTTATTAATGATTGTATCATTAACTTATTAATACCATTTCTTTTATATCCAGGTCTAACTGACATTAAATAAATAACTATCTCATTATCATCAGTAGTTGCTTGAATACAACCTATTATATTTTTTTGCTCTTCCGTATTATTAACCCATATATCTTCTAATACAGAATTATTACCTAAACCCTTTTCCTTATTAAAATGTAATTGATTTTTCTTATCATTTAATAAATGAGCATTTTTATCATCATTAACAAACCATACCATGGTGTATCCTTCACAATAAGGGAATTTTGATTCTTCTAATCTTGAAATAACTATATTTGGTTCAACTAATTCTAAGGGTGTTTTTTTTAATGGACTACCATCAATAGATAATTTATTTAATTTCTTATCTATTTTAGCCATTTCATTTACAAATGAAATAAAGTTTTTAATCATAAATTATATATTAAAAATATAATTTATAAAACTTGAGACCTTACTTTTACAATTTTTAATTCATCCTTATATTCTTTTAAGATAGGTGATAATTGAGATATATCATAAATAGTACATTCAACTAACTCTGATAAGAAATCAATTAATTCTAATGAACCTTTTTCAAAAGTTCCTAACTTATTTTGTATTTCTACAATTTCTGAAGGTTTCATCCTTAATAAATTTTCATCATAAGGTATATTTTGTTCAACAAATAATTCCCTTATTTTTTTATCTAATTTTTCTCCTTTGTATAACGATTTAAGTGTTGTTATACCATTAACTAATAATTCTCTTTGTTCTAATGTCATTTTTATTTTTTATTTTTATTAAATACTCCCTAATATAAAATCAAGTCTATCTACACGATACTTCCATGCTTTGTACTCATTATACCCTTTGTCATTTAAATAAACAAATATAGTTTCTATATTATATTTATCATCAGGACAAATTTCATACTTAGCATTTCTAATAGAAAAACCAAATTCCTTTTCTAATTCATTCCATACATCATGGGTAAAACCTGAAAAATCTATTTTTTTATCCTCAATTAATTCTGAATTATATAATACTTTTATCCTCATCTATAATATCTTCTATTTTTTTATTATGTTTATACGGGATACCATCTTTTAAAGAAACAAATGTCGTATGTGCTGTACATATTTCAATCCATTCATTTCTATTAATTCCTCTTTTAATCCAAGCAGTTACATCTATTTTAATGCTTGTTCTACCTAATGATGATATATCAGCTTCTAATTGAATCAAATCTCCTTTTTTAGCAGGATATTTAAAGTCAATTCTATCAAAAGAAGCAGTAACAAAGTTATCTGCTGCCGTATCCCATATCAATGACCTAACTACCTTAGATGCTTCTAAGTCTAATTCTGCCATTAATTTACCACCAAATAAAGTATCACCAAAGTTTAAGTATTTACCAAATACAAAGAAAGATGATACGGATTTATGAATTGTTGCCATTGTTTTTAAATTTTAATTCTTTACACACTGAATAAAACTGTACTATATTTGCTATAAAAAAAGTTATAGCACTATATAATATCAACTCTTTTATTGAAAATATCATACTAATAAGGGATAATGCTATACTAAATGATAGTATAATCCAATATAAAGCAGTAAGTAAATAAGGATTGATATAAATATCTATACTAAATCTTTTAGTAATAGAATCTATTTTAATATCTCTACTACATACATTACAATAATCTTTTTTACTTAGGTTATTAGCACGTTTATAACATTTACGACATTCTTGAGAATGTCGTTTTCTATATATTTTGCCGAAAATAAATGCCACTATAATTAACACTAATGATAGTGTATTACAAATACCAATTATCATAAAGAGTTTGTTTTAGAAGTTATCTTGAAAAAGAAATATTTTTTTGTAGGATAAGAGAATGTTAGTTTGTTTCTAACCATCATATTTGCTACAAATAAATTACCTAGTCTTGTACAATTCTGTTCTAGTATATTTACTAGAACAGAACTTTTCAAGATTGTTTTGATTTCTTGTTTTTTGTTTGCCTTTATTTTAGTTATTATATCAGGATTATCCGTAAATGCTGCGGATATTATGATGTTTTGGATATTAGTATTCTTCTTGTTTAGTTCAAATACTATTTGGTCAATAGAACAAAGGATCTTGTCTAATTCATCATCATAGTTTGATTTATGATTTAAAATCAGTTGTGATATTAGAACCAAATCACCATTAGATCTTTTCTTAGGAATAAATTTATGGGCATGTTCATTAAGTGAACAATACAATTCTTTCCCTTTATTTTTTACTAAATTTCCTGTTAATATTTTTGTATCTGAATAACTTATATTACTTCTTGCCATATTTTTTATTTATTCAAATATACGAAAAAAATTTAACAATTCCAAGAATTTTCATTATAACCCAATAAATAAGTCTTATTAACTAATATATAGTTTGATAAATCTACTAAATACTGCTTAAATATTACATAGTCATAATCATCAACACTTCTCATAATAAATGGACTTAATGCAGGAATATGAATACATATTTCTTCTTTAGAATAAGCTTCTATATCTTTTGTTAAAAGGAGTGTTTGACCTACTTGAAATGCTAATGCTTTCCAAATATCAATAGGTTCACCATTTCTATTTCCAAAATCTATGTTATCATAATTGATGTTAATTAACACATCAATTTTTTGGGTTAAAGTGCCTTTAAGGGATTTTTTAACTTCTTCTCTATAAAATGTTCTTGATAAGAATGATAAGAGTATTCTATAACATCTTAATATTTTCAAATCAACATCACGAGCAACTAACTTAGTAATTTGGTTAGGGTGTATTTGTTCAAAGTTATCGTAGGTAAGAAATATGGAGTTATTACATTCACATATCATTCCTTTATGAATATCTGTTATGATACCATTATTAACTACTGCTAAATTACTATTTACTTTTTTTAATGGGTAGTCATGTAATTGTAAAATCATTGAGATTTCTTCGTCATACATCTCACATATTTTTTTACATTCTTCTACTGATTCTGAAATCGAATCTACAAAAACCATAACATCATAATCAATTGATGATTTTGAGCCGAATAATTGAAACTTATACATTGTATTTAATTTAAACTTGCCAAAATTGTTTAGTATCTATATCTATTGCAGTTAATACACCACCTTGAAATCCACTTCCAGTATCTATATTCCATACATTATGTATGTTAATTGGTAGAGTAGTTCCTAACCTTTTAACACTATTATTTTCACTAAATATACCTTTTGGACTACGTTTAAAACATATTGTAGCATTATGTCCTACATATATTTCATTCCACTTTTGTAATTTTTTAGGAAATTTATTTTTTTGACAACTCATTAGATACATAAAAAATCTCCTAGACCATAATAAATCTTCTTTAACTTGAAATTCTTCATCTAAATTTACACCGGCATGAACAAATAATCTATTCTGAGAATCTATATAAGATAGTTTTTGACGATAAAAGAAGTTCTCCGCCATTGTTTTTTCATAATCCTCTAATTTTTCCCACTCTCTCATAGTAATAGAACTACCATGACCACCTTGAAGTGGATTTTGATTCCATTTTAACCATTGTAAAAAACTCCAATCATGGTTGCCTTGTATTAATTGTAAATTCTGTATCTTGAGTAATTCAAATATACATCCAAAAGGATCTGGACCACGATCCACTACATCCCCTAATTGAATTAGGGTATCATTTTCATAATCAAAATTACATAAACTTAAAAGAGATTTAAGTTTATGATATTCACCATGAATATCCGCTATAGCAATGTATCTTTTATTCATTTAATTTAATTTTATAGATTAGAAAATAAAATCATCTAAATCATCTTCTTCATCAAAATCTTCTTCATCATCATAATCAAAATCTTCTAAAACATCGTTATCTTTGAAGAAGTTTAATAATTCTTTTTTTTCTTTTACAAATAATCCTGTATCAGCAATTTTAATTATATTATCTTCTACTTCTTCAAATTCTATTTTTGCTTCACCTTGAAGATAGTCTAATTTTTCAAAAACTAAGTCTTTATCAAGACATTCGTCTAAATTGTAATACTTTCCTAATTTTGC
>Ga0214192_1000271_pt1 | contig 33202 bp, 30 predicted proteins | sample TroBogEpilimnion_44_FD_153030 | JGI IMG/M metagenome (GOLD analysis project Ga0214192, IMG submission 153030) | Freshwater microbial communities from Trout Bog Lake, WI - 29JUL2008 epilimnion | ecosystem: Environmental > Aquatic > Freshwater > Lake > Epilimnion/Euphotic zone | place: Trout Bog... | reverse complement strand
CCGACCGAGAACTGGCAGGACGATTTCGGCAGTCCGCCGATCTCGAAACGGCCGCCTTCATCGGTCACCGTGGAGATTCGATCCGTACCGCAAATCGCCGTCACCGCCGCACCCGGAATGGCCTGACCGGTGGAGCGAACCACGCCGCTCTGTGTCTCTGCCGCGACTACGGCGACGGCAAGAAGCAACCCCGCCGTCAATCCAACCATTCCCCGAGCACTGAAGATCTGCATAAACGAACCCATTCCTTGGCTACTGAAGACGAAAAAAGCTTACTGAGAAGACGCAAAAAAGCCGGGCGATGTTAGCCACCGCCCGGCTTTCATATTATACGGAAACCGGCCTCGCCCGCCGCCTGTTTTGGCGACGTAAGCCTTATTTTACAAACGTTTACCGCGAACGCCCTAGAGGCCTTTCTTTTCGAGGAACACGATCAAATCGTTGACCCGGCAGGAGTAACCCCACTCGTTGTCGTACCAGGAGACGACCTTGACCAGATCCCCGTCCACTACCTTTGTCATGCCGGCATCGACGATGGAACTGTTCGAATTCCGCAGCATGTCGGTGGAAACCACGGGGTCTTCGGTGTAACCCAGAATTCCCTTCAACGGGCCTTCGGCAGCGGCCTTGAGGGCGGCATTGACTTCCTTTTCGGAGGTCTTTTTGCCGGTGACCACGACGACGTCGACGACGGAAACGTCCGGCGTCGGCACGCGCATGGCGTACCCATCGAGCTTGCCCTTGAGTTCGGGCAGCACGAGACCGATGGCCTTGGCTGCGCCGGTCGTGGTCGGAATCATGTTCAGCGCCGCGGCGCGGGCCCGGCGGAGATCCTTGTGCGGGAAGTCGAGCACGTTCTGGTCGTTGGTGTAGCTGTGAATGGTGGTCATGGACCCCTTCACGATGCCGAACGTTTCGTGCAGCACCTTCGCCACCGGACCGAGGCAGTTAGTGGTGCAGGAGGCGTTGGAGATGATGTTGTGCTTCGCCGGGTCGTACATGCCGTCGTTCACGCCAAGCACGAGGGTGATGTCTTCGTCCTTCGCCGGGGCCGAGATGATGACCTTCCTGACCGTGCCGCGCAGGTGCTTGCTCGCATCCTTCGCGTCGGTGAAGCGGCCGGTGGATTCGACGACGACCTGAACGCCGAGCGAACTCCAGTCGAGTTCCGCCGGATCCTTCACGGCGAAGACCTTGATTTTGCGATTGCCTATGATGATGGAATCGCCGTCCGCCTTCACTTCCTCCGGCAGCGAGCCGAGCACGGAGTCGTACTTGGTGAGATGCGCGAGTGTTTTGGTGTCGGTGAGATCGTTGACGGCAACGAACTCGATCTCCGGATTGTTCAGGGCGGCGCGGACCACGTTGCGCCCGATGCGGCCGAAGCCATTGATACCTACTTTGATTGCCATTCTCGAATATTTCCTTTCCATCAGGGAACGTACGAGGCCCTATGAAATCAGCATAACAACCGGGTTTCAACGACTGGCAGGATTACGAGGCTACCGATTCGCTACTGCGCCACGCGCCACGGCGATTTGTCGCTCCAGCTTTTCAGTGCTTCCTTCGCCCACGCCGTCGACCTGTCTGCGTGACACGAATTGCAGGCGTTCGGCATTTTGTACTTCTCCGTCATATCGGGCGCGATGAAGCGGAAGGTGTGGCTGCGCACGAAGTCATCCGGCATCGTGGCCTCGATCTTCGGCATGTGGCATTCGAGGCAGTTGCTTCCCGCGCTGCCCGCCTTGTGGTGCGTGTGCGCCTCGATCGACGCCGCGCGCAGACCGTTGGGCGATTTCGGGGCATGGCACGTGAGACACATCGCCTGGTCGGCTTGCCGCAGGTCGGCGTTGTTTTCCGTGCCATGCACGTCGTGACACGAACTGCACGTCACGCCGTGCGTGTACATGGCGCTTTGCACGAAATCGTTGCCCTGCATGCGGTTCTTATGGGCGGTGTCGTCGGGGAAGTGGGTGAAAGTGGTTTCTCCGAGCTTGTGGTCTTCCAGTTTCCAGACGTCGCTCAGGTTGCCGCCCATCTGGAAGCCCACGGGCCAGTCGTAATACTTGCCGTTGATCGGGTTGGAAACCGGCTGGCCCTGGGAATGACACTGCGTGCAGGTATCGACGGCGCGGACGGTATCGAGCTTCGCGGGATTCACGATGTTAGCCGCAGACGGCTTCGCCACGTGTGCGCTGCCCGGCCCGTGGCAGCGCTCGCAGCCAACGTTCCATTCGGTCACCTGATTGGTCCGGATGTTGTAGTTCACCGAATGGCAGCCGTCGCAGAGCGGACCGGTGGGCCGCTCCATGTTGGTTTCGGGATAGAAGGCGGTCCACCAGTCGGTGCCTTTCTTCGTGTTGTAGGCCGACCATTTCTGATGCGTCACGTCCCACTGCGCGCCGAGCGGGAAGTAGTCGTTGCCGACCTTCGTGAAGTAACGCTGCTTCCACTTGCTGCCGTAGACGAAGGCGATGTCTTCCTTCTTGAACGTCACGAGGGCGGGGTCGGCCTTACTGAGGTCGGGGATGATGGCGTCGGGATGTTCTTTGGGGTCGCGCACGACGTTCGCCATGCGGGTTTTCGCCCAGCGTTCGTAAACCTGAGGGTGGCAGCCTTTGCAGGCCGCGCTGCCCACGAACCCGGCGGGCGCGGATTGCGCCATTGCCGCGATGGCGGCCCCGAACAGCAAAAACGAACCCAGGGCAAACCGGTGAACAGTTGTCATATTTGTGCGCCTGCCGATTCGCATCGGCTTGTGAATCCATTGTCGTACAGAGCGGCACGGTCGGGGCGCTTTCGTCCCTCCGTGATATCCTCGCCTAAGATTCCGTAATGTCAGTGCAGATCCTCTTACAGGGCAAGCTGCTGGGCTCTGAAGACTTTCTTCTTTTCCCTCCGGCCGACCGCGATAACCGCGCCTTCGAAGCCCGCTCCATGTGGCTGGCTCTGCTCGGCGAGGCTATCCCGCGCGCCCTGCTGGCCGAACTGGAACTGCCGACGCTGCTGCTCGGGTCATCCGGCAGCGACCGCTTTCTGGTCATCCTTCCCGATCAGGCGCGCGCCGATCGGGCCGCCGCGTTTCTGGCCCGCGTTTCCGAATTGCTGAGCGGGGTCACGGCGGGCCGGATGCGGATCGCCTGGAGTTCAACGGAAAATCTGGGAGACTGGACGGTGGTGCGCAAGCGCCTCGAAGAGGGCATGCGCGCGCATTCGCAGGCCCGCCCCGCCGAGCCGGGATTCTTCGAACCGTACGTTCCTTCAGGACCGGGCGCCGACCGCATTCCGCGCGATCTGCGCGACGCGCCGGCCATCGCCTGGGGCTTCGATATCGCATCGCTGATCTGTTCGGGCGCCGCGGCGACGAAGAAGTCCGGCGCGGAAACGACTCCGCCGGAAACGACCCCGCCGGAAACGCCCGAAGCCGCCGAGCCGGCGGAGACCGCCAGCGCCGAACCGCCAGCGCACCTGACGTGGGACGTGGGCGCGGATGCCGCGTTGCCGGTTGCGCGCCATGCGGCACGCAGCGGAGAGGCCGTCGCGCTGCCGAAAGATCTGGCGCGCCGCGCCCGCGGAGAAAAGCTGTGGGCCGTGCTGCGGGGCGAGGTCGACGATTTCGGCACACGCATGCGCCGCGTGCAGAGCGTGGAAGAGCACGTGCACCTTTCAATGCTCTACAAGCAGTTTCTTGCCGGCGAGATTGAATTGCTCTGCTCGCAGGGCCAGTATTTCCAGCGCGTGACCGTGTTGTATTCCGGCGGTGCGGACTTTGCGCTGTTCGGCGCATGGGATTCGCTGGCCGGCTTTGCGCGGGAACTGGAGCGCGTGTTCGCCCGCTTTGCGCAGGAACAACTGAAAGATCTGCCAGGCGCCGAGGCCAAGACTGTCACCATGGCGCTGGCCATTGCCGAGCCCGGCGAGCCACTGGCCCGGGTTTACGAAGATTGTGGCCGCGACCTCGCCATTGCGCGCGCGACGGATAAAGACTGTTTCCACATGCTGGGCCGCGTGCTCGAATGGAAGCAACTGAACGATGCCGCGGATCTGAAGGACGCCGTGGTGCAGATCAACGAAGAGTTCCGCGGCGGCCGCGTGTTTCTGGGGCAGTTGCGCAACCTCTATAAGAAGGTGGAAGCTTCGGCCGGTTCGGCGACACCCGCCGACGAAGAGCGACTGATGGCGCGGGCTCTGCGCTTCCAGCGGCGCTTCGCGCGCGTGGGCAACAAGCGGGAACGGGAATTTCAAAAGCTGCGATCGCATCTGATGAAAGAGATGGCGGGGCGGCGCATCAAGGGGCGGCTGAAGCTGCGGCCGGAAGGTCTGGTCGCGCTGGAATGGGCGCGCCTTGCCGAGGATTAGAAGCGGCGAAGTCCGGAAGAGCTTAAGATCGGGAAGACGGCAGATCGGAAACACAAATGGCTGACGAGCAGGCGACACCAAAAGGCACGTTACAAGAGGCATTGCAGGGAGCGCTGGGCGGACTGCAGGTAGCGCCGAGCGCGGCACCGGAGCCGGCGGCAACACCCGCGGAGGCGGCCGCACCGGCTTCGCCTTCGGCATCTCCGGCTCCATCGGCAAGACCTGCCGGCGGGCGCCCGCAGCAGCAGGGGCAGCGGCCGGGCGGCGGCAATCGCGAAAATCGGCCGCCGCGAGAAGGCGGCGGACGCGGTCCTGGCGGCGGCGAGCGTCCCGGTGGCGAGCGTCCAGGCGGTGACCGGGGTGGTGGCGAGCGCGGCGGGCGCGGACCCGGCGGCGAGCATCGTGGTGGCGAGCATCGTGGTGGTGAACGCGGCGGACGTCCCGGCGGTGAGCGTCACGGCGGCGAGCGCCGCTTCGACGGTCCGCCCGAGATCGATCTGGATAAGCTCGTCGGCGACAGTCTTTATCTCGACAATCAGGCGCACATCGTTGTCAGCCGTCTGCGCGATCTCGATTCCGGCACGCGCAGCCAGTTGCGCCGTTTCTATAACGCCGTGCGCCGGGCAACGCGTGCGCCGGAAAACGAACGCCAGCATGAATTCGTGATGCTGCGCGCGCGCCTCGCCTACACGATTGCGCGCCACGGACTGCGCAGTCTGGATCAGCTGGAACGCCTGCTGCTGCAGGTGACGCGCAAGAACGACGCCCGCGGCTACGAACGCTTCCGCGACTTATTCGAAGCGATCGTTGCATACAACGAATAGCCGCCAGTAAGAAATAAGGAATTGCATGAGCGCCCATACTGCACAAACGGAACTGAAGCTGATCGGCAAACTGATTCTCGAAGGCGAAATGCACTGCGAGACCGGCCTCCACGTCGGCGCGGGCAAAGGTTCGCTGGAGATCGGCGGCGCCGACAACCCCGTCGTGAAGGATGCCCACGGGCGGCCTTACGTCCCCGGCAGCACGCTGCGCGGACGCATTCGGGCGCTGCTCGAGCAGGCCACCGGCGCGGCCGTGCCCTCCGAACTGGTCTACATTTCGAAGCGCAAAGGGCAGGAAGTTCGCATCCACCAGAGCGACCGGCCGGACGATGAAATCTGCATCCTCTTCGGCCGCAGCCCGAGCCGCATGGAGAAGGTCGGCGGCGGCGATATCGAGAGCAATCACGCCACGCCCGCGCGCCTCAGCGTGTTCGACGCGCCGCTGGTGGCCGAGAGCATTACGCCGCAGATGCGGGAAACGCTCGACGACGAACTGACGGAAGTCAAAAGCGAAAACGCCATCGACCGCATCACGTCGCAGGCCAATCCGCGCACACTGGAGCGCGTGCCGGCCGGGGCGAAGTTCCGCATCCGCATGGTGCTCGATCTGCTCTGCGCCGAAGACGCGGCGCTGGCTTCGCTGGTGGTGCAGGGCCTGCGGCTGCTCGAAGACGACGCGCTCGGCGGCGGCGGTTCGCGCGGCAGCGGACGCGTCAGTTTCAACGGCCTGAAGCTCACCTGGCGCGGCAAGGATTACTACGCGGCCGGCGCGGCGGAAAAGGAAGTCGCAGCCGGCGTCGATCTGGCCGGTCTGCAGGCGAAGGTGCAGGAGATCGGCGATTCGCTGGTCGCCTGAGCGGCGAAGTCTTTACGCAGGACGCAAACAGGCCGCACGAAATCAAAGCGATGGCTCTTCTCGAAATTCAGCTGCGCCCCACGACTCCGTGGCGCGCCGGTCACCGCGCCGGCGACCGCGAGCGCGTGGACACCGTCTATCACAGCGACGCGCTGTACTCGGCTGTGACTCACGCGATGTCGGCGCTGGGCTGGCTCGATGAATGGCTGGATGCAACGGCGCGCGCGGAGGCCGGCTCGCTGGTTCGTTTCAGTTCGCTGTTTCCGGTTGTGAATGGCGTGCGGCTGGTTCCGCCGCCGAAAACCACGTGGCCGCCGGCCGCGCCGGGTAAGTTGTACGCGAAGGCCGCGAAGCTGGTGCCGCTCGAAGTAGCGCTTCACGGCATGAGCGATGAATCGAAATGGATGGTTGACGGCGCCACCGAATGCCTGCTTCCGGCCGGCACCGCCGCGCCGTTCACCGTATCGATGCGGTCGGCCGCCGCGGTGGATCGCCTCACCGGCAACGTGGAGCCGCATCGCACCGCATGCCTCGAATTTGCCGCGGGCGCCGGGTGGTGGGGATTGCTCGAAATCCGCGCATCCGAAAGTGACCAGTGGGAAGCGCGCGTGAAATCCGCACTGCGGCTGCTTGCCGATTCCGGTTTCGGCGGCGAACGCTCGCTGGGCTGGGGACGCGCCGCCGAGCCGGAGTTCGCCGACGCCTCGTCGCTGTTCCCCGCAGCGCAGTTTCCCGCGTCCGATGCCACGGCGCTTTGGCTGCTGTCGCTCTATTCGCCGCACGCAGACGACGCGGTCGACTGGTCGGGCGGCAACTACTCCGCCATCGCGCGCGGCGGCTGGACCGACAGCCGCGCCGGCGCCGCACGCAAGAAACATGTCCGCATGATTGAAGAAGGCTCGGTGCTGGCGGCATCCTCGCTGAAGGGCCGCGCCGTCAATGTGGCGCCGGATGGTTTTCCGCACCCGGCCTATCGAGCCGGCTTCGCGCTGGCGGTTGGGCTGCCCGGCGAGGTGACTGCGTGAAGTACCGCGTGACAGTGCTGACGCCCACGCTGGTCGGCGACGGCAGCCGCCTCTCGCCCATCGACTACATGGTGTGGCGCGATCAGATCAACGTTCTGAATCAGCCGCGCATTTTCCGATTGCTGGCCAAAGGCCCGCGGCTCGATGGCTATCTGCAGCAGCTGAGCAAAGCGACACGGCTCGATTTCGCTTCGTGGGGCGGCTTTGCGCAGAATTACGCCGGACGCCGCATCCCGTTCGAAGACGCCTCCTGCACGCCGCAACTCAACAGCGCGCCGCTCGAGAACTGCTTCATCCCGACCTTTGCCGATTCGGGCGATGGCGCGTTCCTGCCCGGCGCGGCCATCAAGGGAGCGCTGCGCACGGCGTACGTGTTCGCGCACATGAAACCTTCGGCGATGGAAGACACCGCGAAGCGGCTGGCGGGCGACCGGCCGTCGCGCCGTCCGGCTGAACACATCGAACAGCAGGCTGCCGGATCGGGCGGATCCGACCGGCTGCGCGTTTTCTCGGTGACCGATTCCGCGCCGGCCGCGCGCGACGCCTTCCGCGTCTACATGCTGCGGCTTTCGACGCTCATCGCGCGCGGGCCGGAACAGTACGCGCTCGGCTGGAAGCAGGCGGGACGCGGCGCGGCGGAAGGCAATCGTCCCGAAAGCGGCACGCCGACTTTTGCCGAGATGGCGGCGCCGGGATCGGCGTTCGAAGGCATCTGGCGCGAGAATGCGTTTCTGAACGGTGAAGAGGTGCGGCGCTCGCTGCACTGGGGCCAGCCGGTGACACGAAAACATTTGTTCGACGCGGCCAACCGTTACGCCGAAAAGCAACTCGAACTGCACGCGCAGTATGCGAAGTGGACGGGGCTGGAGGCGCTGGCCGGGTCGGTTGCGGCGCTGCAGAAGAGTCTGGCCGAGGCGCGCGCCGGCGGCGGTTGCCTGCTGGCGATCGGATGGGGCGCGGGCTTCCTGAGCAAGTCAGCCGCAATCGGCGCGCCGGATCAGGATCATCGCAAGGTGCTGGCGGCGCTGCCGTTTTATGAACGCGCAATCAAAACCGGCATGCCGTTCCCCAAAACACGCCGTGTGGTGTTTCTGAAAAACAAGCCGGCAACGCTGCCCGGCTGGGTTTCGCTGCAGGTGGAATAATTACTCCACTTCCATCCCAAAGGGAATCTGCCTTTTAAGCAGGAATGTCTTTGGGTAAGATCCCTCGCCGCAAAGCATGAACGAACCGAAGTCCTTGAACCACGGCCCGTCCGGAACCCGTGGCGAGTGGCGACGCCATTCCTCAAGCGCGAAGAGATCTTCCATTTTGATGCGGCGCTCTTTTGGCCGATCAAGCGGCGCTCTTTTGCCCGATCAAATTCTTTTGCCCGATCAAATTCTTTTGCCCGATCAAAGAGATGCGGCCGGAGTGCCGCCGGCAGATCCAGCCACTGGATTTCCGGCATCAGCCGCCAAAAGTGAGGCGCGCGAGTTCATCGCGCAGCCGTGCGGACTCCTTCGGATCGGTCGATTTCTGAAAGGAATCAGCGAGGGCAAAAAACTCCTTGCGCCGCTGCTCCCAGGCCGCAATTCCGTCGCGGATCAAATCGGTCAGCGCCAGATTCTGACTAACCCGCCGCGCCTCGGCAATCCGATTGACTTTATCGGCGAGATCGCCCGGAAGACTTACGCTGCGGCGAACCGCAGCCTCGGGCGGAGTTGGGAGAGCAGGCATATCGACGCCGGCACCGCTTTACACCAAACTGCACCAAATCCACATGCGAGGCAGTGCGGCCGCGGTCCGTTACGGCTTCCAGTCCGCCGTAAAGATGTTGAATTCGTAACGCTGCGAGGCTTTCCAGTCGCTGACGAAGACCAGCTTTTTCCCATCTGGTGAAATCTCGGGGAAGGACGTAAAGCCGCCGTAGCTGGTGATCTGGCGCAGGCCCGTCCCGTCGATATTGATCAGGAACAGCTCAAACCTGCTGGAGTCGCAGGCGAGTTTGTTGGATGCGAACAGAATCTGCCTGCCGTCGGGAGTGAAAGTCGGCGCGAAGGAGGCGCAGCCGAAGCTGGTGATCTGCTTCGCGTGTTTGCCGTCGGCGTCGGCAACGAAGAGTTCCATCTTCATCGGGCTGGTCAGGTTTTGTTTCAGCAGATCGGCGTCGGTCTTCACGTCTTCCGGCGTCACGGGGTGGTGGGCACGCCACGCGATCTTTTTGCCGTCGCGCGAGAAGACGGGGCCGCCGTCGTAGCCGGGCGTCGTCGTAATCTGCTTCTTGCCGGAGCCGTCGAGCTTCATCTCCCACAGGTTCAGGTCGCCGCCGGTGGCCGAGGTGTAGATGATCTTCTTCGTCTTCGCGTTGACGGTGGCCTCGGCGTCGTAACCGTCTTCGGTCGTCAGGCGCTTGAGTTCCGTGCCGTCATCTTTGGCGGAGAAGATGTCGTACGTGTTGTACACCGCCCACACATAGCCTTTGCTGCGGTCCGGCTCGGCGGGACACGCGTCCCCACCGAGATGCGTGGAAGCGTAAACGATGTGCTGATTGTCCGGCAGAAAGTAGCCGCAGGTTGTGCGGCCTTTCCCGGTCGAGACCATGTGCTGATCGGACCCGTCGGCATTCATGACGTAAATCTGATCGCACTTCGAACTGCCGCGCGTCGACTGGCCGCGCGTCGACTGGAAGATGATGCGCTTCCCGTCCGGCGCCCAGTACGCTTCTGCATTCGAACCGCCGCTGGTGAGCTGATGGATGTTCGTCAGCACCGTATCGGGAGCTTCGGCCGCGACGGCCGGAAACGCCGCGGCCGCGGCCAGCACGATCAGCGAATAGCGAAAGCCTGGCGTCATTGGCTGCATTCTAGCGGAAAACGCCGGTGTGTCCCAGCGAGTAGCGGCCGGGCTGCGGGTACACGCACAATCCATGCGGACCCTTGCCGACTTTAATGCGCGCCAGCAAGTGGCCGCTGGTGGTATCGAACGCGTAGACCTCGGCGTTGTAGCGGCCCGACAGCCAGAGCACTTTGCCGTCCGCCGATACGCCGCCCATGTCGGGCGAGCCGCCGCCGGGAATCGTCCACTTCGTAATGAGCTTGCGGGTTGCCAGGTCGAGCAGCGAAACACTGCCCTCCCCGCGATTGGAAATGTAGAGAGTCCGCGAATCGCGGCTGACATAGAGGCCGTGCGCGCCCTTGCCGGTTTCGATGAAGCCGATGCGCGTGAAGGTGGCCGGATCCACCAGGTAAATCCCGTTGGCCATCATGTCGGCCACGTAGAAGACCTTGCCGTCGGGCGATGTCTTCACATCCTGCGGCATGCCGCCCTTGTTGACCTCGAGGTAGCCAAGCACTTTCCGGTTCGCGACGTCGATCTTCACCACGCGCGAGGCGAACTCGCAGCTGGCGATGAGGAAGCGGCCGTCCGTGGTGAAGTCCATGTGGTCGATGCCTTTGCATTCCACTTTGATGGAGCCGTCGAGCTTCATGGTTTGCGCATCGCGGAAATCGAGCCGCTGCTGCTGCTCGGCGACAACGATGGCGTACTTGCCGTCCGGCGTGAAGTACATGTTGTAGGGATCGTCCACCGGATACGTCTTGCCCTTCTCGCCGGTGGCCGGGTCGATTTCGGTGACGCTGTTGCCAAGGTCGTTGAGGACCCAGAGCTTCTTCAGGTCCCACGACGGCACCACGTGTTGCGGCTGGTGGCCGACCGCGAAATGTCCCACGATCTTGAACGTGGCGGGGTCGATCACATCGACCGTATCGCTGACACTGTTCGGCACGTAAACGCGCGACGGGAACTTTTTCACCGTGTCGCTGAGGTTGCCGGCGTGGTCGGCGGAATAGATATCGTTCTGATCGAGCACCGGCGGCATGCCGGGCAGACCGTTTTGCGCCTGGCAGGCGGAAAACCCGGCCAGCAGCAGAGCAGCGGAAAGCATGCGCAGCGCGCGCAAACGGGGAGCAAAGAAAATAACTGGATTCATGTTGTCAGAGTGGCTGTCTTCAATTTAGACGATACTAATCCGCGAGCAGGAAAAGGGCCGTACGGTTGATTGCGGCAGCATTTGGGTTGTCCGGTCGGGCATTGCGCCTCCTGCGCGATCCCGCGCTATGGCGCGCGAAATAACCCTGGACGGGACTTTCCACGGGCGATTGACCGGCACCCGCCAGGCCACTGAATTGCAGGCTCCAGGCGGGAGGGCAAACAGGATGTTCGACAAAATCCTTTTCCCCGTTGATTTTTCACCGCGCTGCAATCAGGCGGTGCCCTATGTGGCGGGACTGGCGGAAAAATTCGGCGCCGGCGTCACGCTGATCCATGCCATCGGTGCCTATGACGGCTTCCGCGGGACGGATCTGGATGGTTACGCCTACGTCCAGTGGCAGGACTGGATGCGCCAGAAGTGCGAGGCCGACATCGCCCACATCGGCGCGCCGTTTCTCGATCCATATGTGACAGACCGGCTGGTGCTGGATGGAGAGGCCGGCCAGGTCATCTCCGACTTTGCGGCGGAAAATAAGATGGGGCTGATCGTCATGCCGACCCACGGCCAGGGGCTTTTCCGGCAACTGCTGCTCGGCTCGGTGACGTCGAAGGTGCTGCACGACAGCCAGTGCCCGGTCTGGACCATGGCCCACGCAGAAGAGGCGGCTGCACCATTTTCAGCCGCGGCGATCCGCAGAATTGTCTGCGCCGTGGATGCAACCAGCGGCGATTCGCACGTTCTGACCGCCGCCACGGAACTGGCCAAACGCTACGGGGCAACCGTTACGCTCGTCCACGCCCTGCCCGCGCCGTTCGCCAACGTGGAAGCGTACACGTTTGACACGTCGCTGGACCGGTTGGTGCGCGATCAGGCCGAAGAAAGCGTGCAGACCACGCAGAAAGCAGCCGGCACGGCATGGGAGGCGTTATTCCGCCAGGGCGGCGTCGCGCCGGTGATCGGGGAAGCTGCGAAAGAATTCGGCGCCGATCTGGTGGTCATCGGACGGGGCCGCATACACGAGCGCCTGGGACGGCTGCGAAGCCATACGGCGGCGATCATCCGCGAATCGCCGTGTCCGGTGCTGAGTCTGTAACTAACCCGGCCGCCGGGCGAAGCGCCAGGCTACTTTTTCAGGGCGCGAACGGCGGCCACGACGTTGTCGAGGTCCGCGCCGGCAACGCCCGCCACGGCCTTCATCTTGCCGGTGCCCTCGGAGACGGCAGCTTTCAGTTCGGCATCCGACTTCTTCTGGACTTCGGCGCCACCCAGCGGCTTCAGGTCGACTTTCATCATTTTGGCGATCGCGGGATTGCCCGTTCCGTCTTCGGCGTGGCAGGTTTTGCACTTCGCTGCGAAGACAGCCTTGCCCGCCGCGGCGTCGGCGGCTGTGGCGGCTGCGGGAACCAGGCCCAGCAGAGCGCTGATGGCGGCGGTCATCGTAATTTGGCGCGCGGAGGGTTTCATGCCGCCCATTGTCGCTCAACGGAATAGGGTTTGCAAATACCTTCTAAGTATTGGCAGCGCTCGTGCAAGTGACGGTATTCTTGTCAATAAACCTTGTTCCAGATGAAATGAGGACGGAGACATGGTGACGCTGCGAAAGAAGAAGACCTGGGTTGTTGCACTTGGACTCGCGATTGTGGCTGCCGGTGCCGCGCAGTCCGCGCGGACCAGACCGATTAAGGATTTCCTCAACCAGCACCAGAAGGCCTTTTTCCTCGATACCCCCACGGCGGAATTCGTTCGCCCGGGCCTGAATCTCACCATCCAGTCCGCCGCCATCGCCAGTGACGGAACGATTACAACAACGTTCACCGTCGCCGACCCGGGCGGTCTGCCGCTCGACATCGCCGGCGTAACCACACCGGGCGCGATTACGCTCAGCTTTCTCGCCGCCTACATTCCGAACGGCCAGACGCAATACGTGAGCTACATCACGAGGACAGTCACCGGAACGCTGATCCCCTCTGTCAACCAGCCGACAGCAGATTCCGGCGGCACGACGACCCAGATCGCCGCCGGCCAGTACACCTATAAATTCAGCACAAAAGCGGCCGGATTCGACCCCACCGCCACGCACACCATCGGCATTTACGCTTCCCGCGTTCTGACAACTTATAACCTCACCACAAACTACGCCAGCGCGACATTCAATTTCGTTCCCAACGGATCGAAGGTTGTCACAACGCGCGACGTGGTGCGGACCGCCTCCTGCGACCGTTGCCATGACCAGCTCTCGTTCCACGGCGGACGGCGCCGGGGCGTGGAAATGTGCGTGCTTTGCCATCAGCCGCAGAATGTGGACCCGAATACGGGGAGTTCCGCTGATTTCAAGGTGATGATCCACAAGATCCACAGCGGCTCCTCGCTGCCCAGCGTGGTCGCCGGCAAGGCCTACCAGTTCGGCAGCGGCACCGGCGTTACTGATTTTTCCAAAGTCGTCGATCCCGCCAATGTGCAGCGCTGCACGGTTTGCCACGATCAGAAAAGCGGGGCGGCGCAGGCGACAGCTTATGCGACCAACCCGACGCGGGTAGTCTGCGGCTCGTGCCACGACAACGTGAATTTCGCCACCGGCGCCAACCATGCGGGCGGCGCTTACACGGACGATTCCAAGTGTTCCACCTGCCACATCCCGGTGGGAACCCAGGATTTCGACAATTCCGTGATCGGATCGCACGTGGTACCCACGGATTCATCCCTGCTGAGCGGAATCAACGCCACCATCGTCAGCGTGAAAAACGGCACGCCGGGCAGCAAGCCGGTGGTGACCTTTAAGCTGACCGACAGCAGCGGCAACGGCGTTTCGCCGAAATTGCTGGGCAGCCTGTCGCTGAATATGTCCGGGCCGACGACCGACTACGGTCTCACCAGTTTCGGCAGCGACGTGACCACGCCCGGTTATGTTTCGGAAAGTGCGCTTACAACCGCATCCTGCGCCGCGGACGGCACCTGTACGTATACCTTCAACCATGCAGTGCCGGCGACCGCGACAGGTACGTTCGTGATCGGCATGGAAGCCCGGCGAACCGAGACCATTCTCGCGGGAACGCCGAAACAGCAGAGCGTGACGTATGGGGCGCTGAATCCGGTGTCCTACTTCTCGGTGGATGGTTCCACCGTTACGCCGCGGCGCAAGGTTGTGGCGCTGGCCAATTGCCAGCAGTGCCATGTGAAGTTCGATTCCATCCACGGCGGGCTGCGCAACAACACGGAATACTGCGTCGAGTGTCATAATCCGGCCGCAACAGACATACCGGTGCGGCCCGGCGCGGTGAACGCCACCGACAAAGCGCTGCCGCCGCAGGGCATCAACTTCGACCTGCTGATTCACAACATCCACCGGGGCGCGAACAACGTGGCCGATGGCGCCCAGTATCCTTACGTTGTGGTTGGTTTCGGCGGCTCGCACAACGATTTTTCAGGCGTCCTCTATCCGCCGTTCAGTCCCGCCGGCAGCGCCGGCGATACCCGAAACTGCTCGCTTTGCCACACCGGCGGCAGCGAACAGAATCTGCCCGAAGGCCTGAATCCGGTGACGAATCCGCAGGGCTGGATCACTCCGACGCAGGCAACAACGGCGGCGTGCGGCAGTTGCCACACCGCGAAGGCCGATGCATCCCACATGTTGAGCGCCACAACGGCCCTCGGCGAAGCCTGCTCGGTTTGCCACGGCTCGGACGGCGACTATTCGGTATCGAAGGTTCACGCGCAGTATTGATCCGGTGCCAGCCATGAACCGGCTCCTCGCATTCGCGATTCTGATACCTCTGACAGCGGGGACGGCGGCGCTCGCTCAGTCGGGCGGCGCCCAGCCGGCCAAAACGAAAAAGGCCGCGGCGCCGGCGGCCGCCCCGGTCGCCTACGTCGGTTCGGAGGTCTGCGGGACCTGCCATGAAGACGTGGCGAAAGACTTCGCGCGCAATCCGCACCATGACGTCGAAACCGGCGACAAACACGGCGGACCCAACTGGACCGGCAAGGCCTGCGAGTCCTGCCACGGCCCGGGCGGCAAGCATGTGGAATCGCTTTCCGCCGCCGACATCCGCAACCCGCTGAAGCTGACGGCCGCGCAGGTGACGAGCACCTGTCTCACGTGTCATCTGAACCGCCCCACGCAGGTCGGGCGCATCGAAAGCGCGCACGCGCACAATTCGGTGGCCTGCACATCGTGCCACTCGGTTCACGCGCACGGACCCAACGGCCTTGTGGCCCGCAAGCCCGCCGAGGTGAATGCACTCTGCGCCGGCTGCCACACGGACGTGATGGCGCGCTTCCAGTTACCCTTCAAACACAAGGTCACCGAAAACACCATGACCTGCGTGGACTGCCACAATCCCCACGGCGGCGTAAAGCCGGGCCAGATGCAGATGGCCAGCGCCAACGAACCCGGCTGCATGAAGTGCCACGGTGACAAGCGCGGCCCGTTTACGTTTGAGCATGCCGCGGTTCGCGAGGAAGGCTGCAACGGCTGCCACGAGCCGCACGGTTCTTCCAACGCCAAAATGCTGGTCCGCCAGGAAGTGCGGCTGGTCTGCCTCGAATGCCACGCCAACCTGCCGCAGCCGCAACCGAACGCGACGGCGCGGGTCACGGGCGTAGTGCCTCCGGCGTTTCACGATCTGACCTCGGCGCGCTACCGCAACTGCACCGTTTGCCACCAGAAGATCCACGGCAGCCACGTGGACAGGAACCTGCTCCGATGAGACTCCTGCTTCCCGCTCTCGCTCTGGCCTGTGCGCTTCCGGCGCTGCCCCAGGAATTGCCGGCCGCGGCTTCGTCCGTGCCATCCGGCGAGGCCGGTATCAGCGGGTTCGTCGATCTCGGTTATCGATGGGTCGGCACCGGCGGCAGCTTCAATACGTACCGCAGCGTGGTCGACCTCGGCTCCGGCCCCAAACTGCTGGGCACCGAATTCACCATTTCCGATCCGAAGCACCGGCTGTTCGACAGCGTCACCGTCCGCGCCTATAACTGGGGCGACGATCCCTACGCCACCCTGCACGTCGACGTGCGCCGGCACAAGCTCTACGACTTCAGCGCCGACTACCGGAATATCGCCTACTACAGCAACCTGCCGTCGTTCGCCGACCCGCGCCTCTCGGGCGGCGTCACGCTGAACGAACAATCGCTCGATACGCGCCAGCGCATGGGCAGCTACCAGCTGACCTTGCTGCCCGAAAGCTGGCTGGTCCCGTATCTGGTTTACGACCGCAATTCGTCGACCGGCAACGGCGTCGCTACCTTCGTTTCGAATGACGACGAGTTCCCGGTGGGCAGCATCATCACCAATTCCACCAACAACTACCGCGGCGGTGCCCGGATCGAGCAGCGCCGCTTCCACGTCACGCTGGAACAGGGCGGCACCACCTTCCGCGACGGCCAGCAACTGGGCATGGCCGCCGGCAGCGGCACCAACTACGGCAATTCCTTCAGCGCCGTGCTGGGCCAGAAGCTCGACCTCACCAGCCTGTCGCAGGCGTACCGCGTGCGCGGCGACAGCATCTACACGAAGGCGCTGCTCACGGCGAACATCGCATCGTGGTTCGATCTCTACGGCCAGTTCCTGTTCAGCCAGCCGCGTTCCACCGTGAACTACCAGCAGTTCGACAGCGGCAATCAGATCCTGCTGAGCCAGCTGATTTTTTACACCGGCGAACAGAGCATCGCCTCGGCGGTCTCGAAGCTGCCGCACACCACCGGCAGTCTCGGCGCGGAACTGCGCCCCTTCCGCCAACTGCGCCTGCTGCCCTCCTGGTTCACCGACCGGATGCACACCAGTTCGTCGGACGTGAATGCGCAGACACTTACCGGAACTTCGCTCGCTTCCGGCCCGGCAACGATCAACTCACTGCTGAGCAATAAGCTGGTGAACAACTACAATCAGGCCGAACTCAGCGCCATGCTGGAAGTGGTGCCGAAAGTGACGCTGCGGGCCGGTTATCGCTACGTGTGGGGCAATGCGTCGGATGTCATCCTTCCCGTCGCCGAACTTGCAGCGGTCGAGACCGGCACCGTCCGCCGCAATGTCGCGCTGGCGGGGATCGCCTACCGCCCGCTGACCAAAGTTTCGCTGAATGCCGATTTCGAAGACGGCGTCAGCACCGGCAGTTACTTCCGCACCAGCCTTTACAACTACCAGAAGGGCCGCGTGCGCGGACGCTACCAGGTCACGCCGTCCCTGAGCCTCGCAGCCAGCGTCTCGGTCCTGAACAATAACAATCCCAACGCCGGCCTGCATTACGACTACCTGTCGCATCAGGAGACCGCATCTTTCCTCTTCGCGCCGGCCGGCGGAAAACGCTGGGACTTCCAGGGATCCTACACCCGTTCCACGCTCCGTTCGGAGATCACCTATCTCGACCCCGCGTATGAGCGCCCGGGCATCTCCTTCTATCGCGACAACAGCCACGTCGCCACCGGTTATTTCGACGCCAACCTTCCGGTTCAGAAGACCCGGATCGTGAAGCTCTCCCTCGGCGGATCGCTCTATATGTCGTCGGGCAGTAACCCGACGCATTTCTATCAGCCGCTCGCCCGGATTTCGATGCCCGTAAACAAAACCCTTGCATGGGTGAGCGAATGGCGGTATTACGGATTCGAAGAGAATTTCTACGGCTACCAGGCGTTTCGGACGCAAATGGTAACCACCGGGATGAGGTTGACCAAATGAACTGCATCCGGAAAATCCGGCTGGTGTCCGCCGTGCTGCTGACCGCGGTGGCGCTGCCGGCGGCAACGCCGGCTACCGATTCGACGCGCGGCGCGCAGGTGTTCGTTGACGTCTCCTGCAGCCAGTGCCACCGGATCGGCGGCAACGCGGCGGCCGCCGAAAAGACCGTCGGTCCCGACCTCGGCCGCATCATCGACCGCGGCTTCACGCCCTCGCTGCTGGCCAGCACGATGTGGAACCACGCCCCCACCATGTGGGCGGCCATGGATGCCCGGAAGATCGCCGTCAAGCCGATGGACGATCAGGCCGCCGCCGATCTGTTCGCCTTCTTCTACTCCAAGCGCTTCTTTGAAAACCCGGGCGACGCCGGGCGCGGCAAGCAGCTTTTTACTTCCAAGTCCTGCTCTGCCTGCCACGGCCTCACGGAGACGAAGATCTCCGGCGTGCAACTGGTGAGCCACTGGACCTCGCTCAACGACCCGATCGGCATGATCGAGCAGATGTGGAATCACGCCTCCACCATGCACGATCTGATGGCCGTCAAGAACATCAAATGGCCGCGGCTTTCCGGTCAGGACGTGGCCGATCTCATCGTCTATCTCCGCAACATCCCGGCCAACCCGCCGGAACCGGGCGTCTTCCGCACCGCCTCGCCCGCCAGCGGCGAGAAACTGTTCGAGACCAAAGGCTGCCTCGGCTGCCACACGTCGCCGGAAACATTCCTTTCCGCCGGCCTTGCCGGCCAGACTCTCACCGATGTGGCGGCCGACATGTGGAATCATGGAATTGCCATGTCGTCAGCCGGGGTCAGGTTCCAGCCAGGTGAGATGCGAGACGTTGCCAGTTTCATCTGGACGCGGCGCCTTCTGGACAACGGCGGCGATGCCGTTCGCGGGAAAAAAGTGTTCGCCGCGAGGAACTGCTCCACCTGTCATGACGATGCCTCAAGCGGCGCTCCGGCGCTCGCCGGCACGAAGGATTTTACCGGCATATCGATCATCGCCGCCCTGTGGCGTCACGGCCCCTCCATGCTGAGCCTGATGCAGCAAAAGCATCTGGCCTGGCCGCGGTTCAGTGAAAAGGAAATGTCTGACGTCATCGCCTACCTGAACACGCGGGAGGCCGGCAGTGCCAAACGCTAGCGGCCCGGACCGCATCCCCGCGCTGGACGATAAGCGCCCCGTCCTTTCCCTCCTCACCAGCCACTGGCTGGGCATGCTCGGCGTTGCGCTGGTCACCACGGCGGGCTGCTCCTGGCTGTTCGTGCTGCCGCTCCACATGCGGGGCCGCGTCGATAACCCCTACATCGGACTGCTGGCCTTCATCGGCATCCCGATGGTCTTCTTCCTCGGCCTGCTTCTGATCCCGGTCGGCATGTATCTCGGCAAGCGCCGGATTGTCCGCGGCTTTGCCGTGGTGCCGAACCGGCGAGCCATTTTCCAGCGCGTCGCCCTCTTCATCGGCATCATGACCGCCATCAATCTGGTGATCGGGAGCCAGCTCACCTACCGCGCCGTGGAGCAGATGGACACCAACCAGTTCTGCGGACAAAGCTGCCACGTCATGAAGCCGGAGTTCGTCTCCCACCTGACCGGCACGCACCAGAAGGTCGCCTGCGTGGACTGCCACATCACGCCCGGCGCCAGCGGATGGTTTGCCGCCAAGATCAACGGCGCTCACCAGCTGCGCCTCGTGGCTTTCAATTCATTCCCGCGCCCGCTGCCTTCCGGCCTCGCCAGCAACCGTCTCGCGCCCTCTGCCGAAACCTGCGAACAGTGCCACTCCCGCGAGCGGAGCAGCGGTTCCAAACTGCGCGTCATCACCGGCTTCAAAGACGACCAGGCCAATACCCGCATCGACACCGTGCTCATGATGCAGGTGGGCGGCGGCAAGGCGGCCGGCATCCACTCGGCTCACATGGGAGCGGGCGTGGAGATCCGCTACGCCGCCACCGATTCCACGCGGCAGACGATTCCGTGGGTCGAATACCACGACGCCGCCAAAGGTCAGACCCGCAGCTACGTGACGGCCGATGCGAAACCCGATGCCATCGGCAGCCTGCCGCACTACACGATGCAGTGCGCCGACTGCCATAACCGCCCCACCCACACCTTCGACCTCCCCGACAAGGCCGTCGACAAGGCCATGGCGACGGGCGACATCGCCGCCTCCCTGCCCTTCGCCCACAAGACCGGCGTCGCCGTGCTAAAGGCATCCTACACTTCCGACGAAGAAGCCGCGCAGAAGATTCCCGCCGCGTTCGAGGCTTTCTATCGGGAAAAGTATCCGGAGGTGGCGGCGAAGCAGGCTGACGACATCCGGCGCTCCGGCGCGGCCCTCCTGGCGGCCTGGCAGCGCAACGTCTTCCCCGAGTTCAGGGTCACGTGGGGGACTTATCCCAATAACCTCGGCCACTCGGATTCACCGGGCTGCTTCCGATGCCACGATGAGAGCCACAACACCGTGGCGGCGGACGGCGGCGCAAAAAAGGCCATCAGTCAGGATTGCGGTCTGTGCCACGAGACGCTTGCGGTCGAAGAGACCAAGCCCGCCATCCTCAAATCGCTCGGCCTGCTGCCGGCGAAATAGTGGCCCCCGGGCCTGCTGCGCGGCCTGCGCGATATAGCGCGGCAACCCAGCTGTTTTACGCGAATCGCCGCAACGCATCCGGCAAGCAGTCTGTTTCCATTGCGGCGGGATGGCGCAACAGTTGCGCTACGAGTTGCGTATGCAGGCCAATTTCAATGACGGAAAGCAATCCTGGTACGAACAGGAATCCCCGGACAACAACCCTGAACGCGCTCACCCGGCCAGCCACCATCACGTCAACGGATCGAATCACGGCGCCATCGAACTGCGCCATCTTCGCTATTTTGTCGCCGTCGCCGAACACGGGCACTTTGGCCGCGCCGCCCGCTCGCTGAACGTTTCGCAGCCGCCCCTCAGCCGCCAGATCCGCGACCTTGAACGCCACCTCGGCGTCGAGTTGCTGGATCGCACTTCGAGCGGCGTCTCACTCACCGAGCCAGGCAAGCGGATGCTCCACCGCAGCCGCCGCGTCCTCGCGGAATTTTCGCGCGCCATCGACTTCGTCCGCCAGGGCGACTTGTAATCCGCGGCTAGCGCGCCGCAACCGCGCCGGCCTTGCGCATCCGCACCGCAAAGCGATAGGACAGCAGCACCGCCAGAATCGCGCCGTACAGCAGCGGCAAACGGATGTCGGACTTCACCAGCAGGTAGTAATGGATCACGCCCAGCGCGGCACATCCGTACACCAGCCGGTGCAGCCGCTGCCACTTCACGAAGCCCATCCGCCGGATCCACCCGGCCGTCGACGTCACCGCCAGCGGCAGCATCCCCAGCAGCGATGCCATGCCCACCGTGATGTACCAGCGTTCCAGAATGTCCTTCCACAGTTCCGCGCCGGCGAACTCTTTGTCGAGCCCCATCCAGATCATCAGGTGCACGCAGCCATAGAAAAATGCGTACAGTCCGATCATGCGGCGATAGCGCGCCAGCTGCGGCTGGTTCAGCAGTTTGCGCAGCGGCGTCACGGCCAGCGTGAGCAGCAGGAATCGCAGCGTCCAGTCGCCCGTAAAATGCGTGATGTATTTGATCGGATCGCCCGTCAGGTTCCCCGGTTGCCCGATACCCTGCACCTGCGCGCGATACTCCAGCCTGCCCAGCGCCAGAAGATATCCTGCCGGCGCGAGACAAACAAGAAACACTGCGGCCTTCGTCCACTTGCTGGCCAGAATTTTCGGCATACACCTGAACTTCGCCGCAAACCGGCTAATAGTTACGCACGAGATCCATGCCGTTGTAAAGACCGGCAACCTGCGCCGCATAGCCGTTGAACATCTCGGTGGGACGCCGCGTGCCTTTGCCGAGGAAGCCTTCGCCGAGCCGGTTCTCGCTGGCCTGGCTCCAGCGCGGATGGTCGCGCTTCGGATTCACGTTGGAATAAAACCCGTACTCGTTCGGCGCGTAAGTCGCCCACGCCGTGTCGGGCTGCTTCTCGGTGAACGTGATCTTATTGATCGACTTAATGCTCTTGAAACCGTACTTCCACGGAATCACCAGCCGCAGCGGCGCTCCGTTCTGATTCGGCAGCGTTTCGCCGTAAAGCCCCATGGAGAGCAGCGTCAGCGGATGCATCGCTTCATCGACGCGCAGGCCTTCCTTATACGGAAACGGGATGCCCGCCTCGCGCGCCGACAGCATCGCCTTCGGATCGTAATAAGTTTCGAACGCCACGTACTTCGCCTTCGCGGTCGGCTCCACCTGCTTCAGCAGCGCGCTCAGCGAAAAGCCGATCCACGGCACCACGATCGACCAGCCTTCCACGCAGCGATGCCGGTAGATGCGCTCTTCAAGCGGCGCCAGCTTCAGGATCGCGTCCAGATCCAGTGTCTTCGGCTTCGCCACCGCGCCGCCGATCTGCACCGTCCAGGGCGCCGGCACCTTCCACTTGGGAGCATTGCGCACCGGCTCGTCCTTGCCGGTGCCGAATTCGTAGTAGTTGTTGTACGAAGTGATCACCTGCTGCGGCGTCGGCTTCTCCGTCGTGCTGAACGCGCTCTTCGCGCCGGTCAGCGCGGCGGCGCGCCCTTGTCCCGAGAACGGCCCGGCGATTGCGCCCGCCGCGGCTGCGGCCGTCGCGAGAAACCGGCGGCGGTTCACGTAAATGCTCTGCGGCGTCACATCGGAATAACGAAGGTCGGACAAACGGCTCATGTCGATAGCTCCCGTACTTCAATTTACTCCCCTGCCGGCCGCCCGCAAAAGCCCCGGGGGAAATTCGCCGGCGCGACGCGCGCCCCTCATCTGCGAAAATCGGAGTTCCCATGAACCCGGGCCGATTCATCACTTTTGAAGGCATCGATGGCTGCGGCAAGACCACGCAGCTTCGCCTGCTCGCCGAGTGGCTCCGCAAACAGGGCCGCACCGTGGTCGAAACCGTGGAACCCGGCGGCACCGACATCGGCCGCCAGATCCGCAAAATCCTGCTCGACCCCGCCAACACCGCCATCCACGCCCGCACCGAGCTCATGCTCTACTTCGCCAGCCGCGCGCAGAACGTGGAGGAAGTGATCCGTCCCTCGCTCGCCGCCGGCCACGTCGTGCTCTGCGACCGCTTCACCGATTCCACGCTCGCCTACCAGGGCCACGGCCGCGGCCTCGAACCCGACACCATCCTCGCGCTCGACCGCATCGCCTGCCACGGGCTCCGGCCGGACCTGACGCTGCTCATCGATATCGACCTCGAAACCAGCCTCACCCGCGCGCGCCGCCGCAACGCGCGTTCCGGGCAGGAAGAATCGCGCATCGACGATGAACATGCTTCCTTCCACGCCCGCGTGCGCGACGGCTATCTCGCCCTCGCGCGCCATGAGCCCGCGCGCTTCGTCGTGATCGACGGGCGGGCGCCGATCGACGCCGTGGCCCGTCGCGTCGCCGAGGAGATCGCCGCGCGTGTTTGAAAACTTCCACGGCAACCGTCACGTGCAGACCGCACTCGAAGGCATGATCGAACGCGGCCGCATCCAGCAGACCATGCTGTTTGCCGGCCTCGACGGACTCGGCAAGGCAACGCTCGCCCGCCGCTTCGCCGCCCGCATCCTGCACTCGCCGGAAAAGATCGAAGCCGACGACCTCAGCCTTTCCGCCAACGCCCAGTCCATCGCCGCGCGCGAAAAGCTCCCCGCCGACAAGCGCAACGACGAACCGCTCTTCTTCAGTACCCATCCCGACTTCCTCACCTTTCCGCCCGACGGCCCGCTGCGCCAGATCTCCATCCCGCAGATGCGGCTCCTCAAGGAACATGCGCAGTACAAACCGCTGCACGGGGACCGTCGCGTCTTCCTCATCGACCACGCCGACCGCGCCGGCGAACAGGCCGCCAACTCCCTGCTCAAGATTCTGGAAGAGCCGCCCGCGCACCTGATCCTGATCCTCACCGCCGAAAACGCCTACGATCTGCTGCCCACCATCCGTTCGCGCTCCGTCGTGCTGAATTTTTCTCCGCTCTCCGCCGAAGACATGCAGGCCTTCGCGCGCGACCGCGGACTGGACAACGCCGAACGCCGCATCGCGCTTTCCGGCGGCAGCCCGGGCGTGGCCGCTTCGCTCGACATCGAGCTTTATCAGAAACGCCGCGCGGCCATGCTGGCGTTGCTCAAGACCGGCGCGGGCGCCAGTTCCTACGCCGCGTGGCTGCCCGTTTCCGAAGCCCTGGCGCGCAGCCGCAGCGAAAAGCTGGAACCTTATCTCAAGCTGCTCTACGAACTGCTGCGCGACGTCACCATTCTGCGCGAAGGCGGCAGCGCCATTCGCAACATCGACCTGCGCAGCGAACTCGCCGCCCTCGCCGGCCGCGTTTCCGGACGCTGGATCATCGATGCCGTGAGCAGCGTGGACGACGTGGCCGCCCTGCTGCGCCGCAATATCCAGAAGCCCATCGCGCTCGACGGTCTGCTCATGGCCTTCCGCCGCGCCGGGTAGCGCACGAGCCGCCCGCAATCGCGTGCCGGAATCGCGGCAACCGGCTTTGCAATCCGCGACCGGCTTTTAGACTTCGCGACCGGCTTTTGGATTTCGCGACCGGCTTTTGGATTTCGCGATAGGATAGACCCATGCGATTGCTCCTCCTTTCCACGATGATTGTTTCGCTCACGCTGGCGTTATCCGCGCAGGACGCGGGACGCGGCGCCCCGGCCGCAGGCAAGGCTCCGGCGGCATCGTCCATGACGATGACCATTCCGGCCTTTCCCGATGGCAGCATGATCCCCGTGAAATTCACCCAGTCCGCGCCGGGTGTCGCCACAGGCGAGGGCACGTCGCCCGCCATCAGCTGGACCAATGTTCCCGCCGGCACCCAGAGCTTCTTCCTCCACATGCACGACATGGAACTGGCCCGCAACAAAACCACCGACGACCAGCCGCACTGGGTGCTGTGGAATCTGCCGGGCACTCTCACCGGCCTGCCCGAGGGCGTGCCGAAGGGTTCGCAACTGCCCGACGGAAGCTACCAGATCAGCGCCACCGGCCCCATGTATCGCGGCCCCGGCGCGCCGGCAACCGGCCCCGTCCACCACTACATGTTCGAACTCTACGCGCTCGACACGAAGCTCGATGTGAAGCCGACGGCCGACGCCTTCGAGACGCGCGCCAACGTGATGAAGGCGATTCAGGGCCACATCCTCGGGAAAGCCGTCTACGGCGGCCTGTTCCGGCGGACCCAGTAGCCATCCCCTCAGTCAAACCGGTCGCTGGCCCGCTCGCGCGCTCAGCCTTCCTTCGAGCCACCGGGAACAACAAGTAATTCGCACCATGCACGGCAGAGCACCAGACTGGCTGGCTCTGCCGTGCGTCGCTTCAACATCAGGAACCGATGAACCGGCCACCACTGTTTCACAAACGCCATCAGTTCCGGCTCGTGCTTTGCGGTCATAAAGCATTTGAAACCGGCGCGGTCTGCCTCGTCCTGATGGTGCAGGGCAATCTGCTGGCTCTCACGCCGGCCCACCTCGCGCTGGCAACAAAGACCGGCCTGGCAGCCATTGCCCCGGCGCTGTTGATCTCCTTCACCCGGCACGCGCGGCACTTTGCCAACAAGTGGACCTCCTCCGTCTTTCTGGGGATCTGCGGCTTCGTGGCCGACACCGCGATTCACAGCTCGCACTATCCGGGCGAATACACGGAGGCCGCGCTCACCGGCATCGGCACGTTCCTGCTTTCCATCGCCATCGCCTCCACTCCGGTCGGAAAGCGCATTGACCGGCTCGCGGAGGCATTTCACGAAAACGGCCATGACTCCGCCGCGCGCGCCGTGGCTCCGCCGCACGTATAGAATGTGACGCAGCCGCGCGTATAGAATATGGGTCGCTGTAAGGAGAAGCTCACATGCTGTCTGCTCGTGCATTGAAAGACCGCCGCTCGTTCCTCAGATTTCTCGCCGCCAGCCCGATCATGGCAGCCGCGGGCTTCACATCCAACTGGGCGGACGACCTGATGGCCGCGCCCTTTGCGCCGCAGGACGCCGCCGCGCTCGGCGCGCAGAACGAAGTCGTCATCCGTTCCGTCAAAGAAGCCCTCAACGTTTTCGATTTCGATGCCGTCGCGCGCACCAAACTCTCCACCGCGCACTACACGTTCATCACGGACGGCTCGTTCAACAACGAGACCATGCGCGCCAACCGCGAAGGCTTTTCGAAGTACCAGGTTCGGCTGCGGCGCCTCACCGGGATCACAAAGGTAGACCAGTCGATCCGTCTTTTCGGCGTGACGTGGGAATCGCCGATCTTCCTGTCGCCCATCGGACGCATGAACGCCTACTACCCGAATGGCGCGGTGGTCGTCTCGCGCGCGGCGAAGGCGACCAACTCTCTGCACGTCCTGTCCGGCTCTTCGGCGATTCGCGAAAACCCCAAAGTGATTGAAGACGTCAACGAAGCTCGCGGCATGCCCGTCTGGTTCGCCGGACTGGGCGACACGCTGAACGAGCCGATGATCAAGCACCTCGAATCGCTGGGCTGCCCCGTGCTCGTCTGGACGGTCGACGACGGCGGCGCCAACACCATCGGCGCGAAATCGATTCAGCGCGCCGGCGTGAAGGACCTCGACCGCGAAGCCGACGCCCGCTGCGCCGGCTGCCACAACAACCTGCCCAAAATCAGCAGAACCACCGTAACGACGCCCATGGACGTCATGGGCTCGGTCGGTTCGCTGATGGGCGAAAACAGCGTGAAGCTCAGCTGGGAAGATGTGAAACGCGTCCGCGGTCTGACGCGCATGAAGCTCGTCCTCAAAGGCATCGTGACGCGTGAAGATGCGGCGCTCGCGGTACAGCACGGCGTCGATGGCATCATCGTCTCCAACCACGGCGGCCACGAAGACGCAAGCGCGCGCGGCACCATCGAGTGCCTCCCCGAAGTCGTCGCCGGAGCAGCGGGCAAGATCCCGGTTCTCATCGACAGCGGCTTTCGCGGCGGCGCCGATATCTACAAGGCACTCGCGCTCGGCGCCACGGCGGTGGGCATCGGGCGTCCGCATATCTGGGGACTTTCCGCGTTCGGACAGGAGGGCGTCGAGACCGTCATCGGACTGCTGCGCCGCGAACTCCAGGTCATGATGGCGCAGGCCGGCGCCGCATCCATCGCAAAGATCCGCCGCGACTCGCTCGTCACCCGCGGCTGATTGGCGGCAAATTGGGATAGAATCATCTCCGCGCGGCATCGGCGGGTGCGCACCGCGGTAATGCGCGGGGTGAAGCGCGGAGTGAAACCCGCGGTAAAGCGCGGGAGGGGAGACATCATGCGGCAAATCCGGAAGACTCTTGCGGTATTGGTTCTGGCGCTCGCTCCGGGCGCTGCGATGTACGCTCAGGACGCCGCCCCGGGCGGGCTGGTCACGCAGCGCATTCTGTCTCTCGCGATGGCAAAGACCATCGCCGAAACAGCCCTGGCCGAGTGCAAAGCCAAAGGCGCCCATTCAGCCGTTGTCGTGGTGGACCGCGCGGGGCAGGTGCTCGTCGTTCTGCGCGACGAACAGGCAGGTCCGGAGACCGTCGACATGGCGCGGCGCAAGGCCTACACGGCGCGCGTCTTCCACGTCCCGTCGCTTGAGTTCCGCGAATCGAGCAAGGGCGAAAACGCCGGCGCGGGACTGCGCGAAGTCCCCGATATCCTCGCGGCCGGCGGCGGGGTCCCCATCAAGATCGGCAATGAAACGATCGGCGGCGTGGGCAGTTCCGGCTCCGGGCAGGAAAACGATGACGCCTGCGCGAAGGCGGGAATTGCCAAAGTGGCGAACCTGCTGAAATAGCTCGCGACGAACCTTTATTTCCTGCGTCTCCGTTACCGCTTCAGATGCCCGCGGTCCTTCTCGTTTTCATCGCAGTACATTTCGAAAAGATCCTGGTCCGCAATCAGTTCGAACGGCACCTGGAACGTGAACGGCCGCGTGAAGACCTTCGGATCGTCGATCGTCATCTCGATATCCATGTGGCCGAAGTCGCGCCGGTGGAAACGCTCGGTCAGACGCATTGCGTCGCTGTGAAAATGCCCCACCCAGTCCAGCGGAGTCTTGTCGTTGAAGCCGGCCGTTTCCACCACCAGCGTGTCGCGCTCCCAGTGCCCCGCCGAATACCCCAGATAAGCCGGCAGCTCAAACTCCTTTGGCAGCTTGCGGCCGTCGGTAAAAATCTGGCGATGCTGGTTATCGATCTCGTACAACAGCATCGTCACCCGCGGCGACTGCACGATCTTGATCGGCTCGGAAAGCAGCGCCGAACTCGGAATCCCGAGCGGTCCGAGGCAGACCGCGGACGGATCATCCTCCGCCATTCGCTTCTTATAGAGCGCCTCCGCTTCCGGACGCATGATCTTGTCCTCGGGCCTGAAGTCGGCCAGCACGCTGAAGGCGTACTTGTACTGCGTCCCGATCTCCATACCGGGCAGCGATCCGGCGATTTCACCATCGAAGAGTGTGCCGAAAATCTGCTTGACCTCTTCCACCGTGGTCTTGCCGTGCATCCACACGCCGGAAAGGTCCGGGTGCCCGTCGAGCGCACGCGGCGCCGGGGCGGCGAGGTTCGGCTTGCCGTTTTTCAGGCGTGGCGTTCCGGGCGCCGGGTAGTTCAGCCACTGCGCCTGCGCGCCGATGCCGAACACCACCAACAGCGCAGCCAGTCTCGTTTGCATCATCGGTCGAGTATACAGGAATTCCGGCACCCGCAAATTACCGGCGAAGTCCGCGCCCGCAGCCGTACGCCCATGCCCCGTCCGCTCATGCCCCGTCCGCTCATGCCGGGTGCGATCGTGACACAATCAATGAACCAATTCGGCGTCAACAGGACAATTCATGAGATCAGTCTTGCGCACTTCGGCTGTCACGCTGCTGCTCCTCGCAGGCGCCTCCGCCGCCCGGGCACAGTCCGCCGCCAAATACACCATCAGCACCGTGGCCGGTCTCGGTTTCGCCACGTTTACCGGACAGGGCGCAACGGCGACCTCCGCGCAGCTGTTTAATCCGCACAAGGTCGCCGCGGATTCAGCCGGCAACCTCTACTTCGCCGACTACTATTTCAACCAGGTCTTCAAGGTGTCCGCCGCGGGCATCATCACCCTGCTCGCGGGCACCGGCAAGTACGGCTACGGCGGCGATGGCGGCCCCGCCACCTCCGCGCTGCTCTACGACCCGGCCGCGGTCGCGCTCGACGCCGCCGGCGCCAATCTCTACATCGCCGACAGCGACAACGAAGCCATCCGCCGGGTCAACCTCGCGACCGGCATCATCACAACCGTCGCCGGCAACGGCAGCCTCGGCGCATCCGGCGACAACGGCGCGGCCACGCTCGCGAAACTGAATACTCCCTTCGGCGTGGCGCTCGACGCGGCCGGCAACATCTACATCGCCGACTCGGGAAACAACAAGATCCGCAAAGTGACCGCCTCCACCGGCATCATCACCACCATCGCCGGCACCGGCACCAGTAACTACACCGGCAATGGCGGCAAGGCCACTGCCGCGACTCTCGCCGGCCCGCTGGGCCTCGCCGTCGATCCATCCGGCAACATCTACATTGCCGATACCCAAAACAACGTCGTCCGCAAAGTAACGGCCGCCACCGGCATCATCACCGGCTACGCCGGCAACGGCAACGCGGACGACACCGGAGACGGCGGCAAGGCCACCGCCGCCACCTTTGACAACCCCTGGGACGTGGCTCTCGATGCCGCGGGCAACGTTTACATCGCCGACTATTACAACTGGCAGATTCGCAAAGTAACCGCCGCCACCGGCATCGTCAACGTCTTCGCCGGCACCGGCGACTGGGGCCTCGGCGGCGACGGCGGCCCCGCCCTCTCGGCTCAGATCTCGCAGCCCATCGGCGTCACCATCGACGCCGCCGGCAACGTTTACATCTCCCAGCAGCTCATGGGCGTGATCCGCAAAGTTGTCGCCTCCGGCACCATCAGCACCGTTGCCGGAATTCCCGGAGTCGGCCTGCCGACCCGCATCGGCGATGGCGGCCCCGCCCTCTCGGCGCTGTTCATCGACCCCGTCGCTGTCGCCACCGACGCGGCCGGCAATCTCTACATCGCCGACGACGTGCAAAACCGCATCCGCAAAGTAACCTCCTCCGGCAGCATCTCCACTCTCGCCGGAACCGGCGTTTCCGGCTCCACCGGAACCACCGCCGCCACCGCGCAACTCGAAGCCCCGGACAGCATGGCGGTCGATACTTCCGGCAACATCTATGTGGGCGAAGATTACGACGTCCGTGAAATCACCGCGTCCGGCGGCATCTCCACTCCTCCCGCGCTGGCCGCGCAACTGCAGTACACGAATGGCGTGAAGGTGGCCTTCGATAAGAACTCCGGCAGCCTCTACGTGGCCGACCCGTACAACGCTTACATCTGGAAGCTGACCTCCGCCGGCGCGCTCTCCATCTACGCCGGCAACGGCACCTCCGGCTTCAGCGGAGACGGCGGCCCCGCCACCAAAGCCGCACTCGGCCAGCCAGCCGCCGTCGCGGTCGATGGCCAGGGCAACATCTACATTGCCGACTACATCAACAGCAACGTCCGCAAAGTAACTCCCGCCGGCATCATCTCCACCTTTGCCGGCAACGGAACCGCTGCCTGCGGCGTCGATGGCGGCCAGGCTGCTGCCGCCACACTCTCGGGACCCTGGGCAGTCGCCGCGGACACCGCCGGAAACGTTTACATCGTCGATTACGATTGCTCGCAGCTTCGCGTCGTCGCGCCCTCCGGCATTATCTCCACCATCGCCGGCACCACCAGCTACGGCTTCTCGGGCGACGGCGGTCCCGCCACCGCCGCGCGGCTCAACGGACCCACCGACCTTGCGCTGGACGCCGCCGGCAACATCTACATCGCCGATTCCGGCAACGCCCGCATCCGCAAGCTCACCACCGGCGTCGCCCCGCAGATCAGCGCCGCCGGCGTCACCAACGCCGCGAGCCAGAAGGCCGGCCCCATCGCGCCGGGCGAAATGGTAACCATCTACGGCTCCGCCATCGGACCTTCCGCCGGACAGGGCGCCCAGCTCAGTTCCGCGGGACTCGTCGCCACATCGCTCGGCCAGACGCAGGTTCTCTTCGGCGGCACCCCGGCCCCGTTAATCTACGTGTCTTCCGGCCAGGTGAACGCAGTGGTTCCCTATTCTGTCGCCGGAGCCGCTTCGGTCCCGCTCCAGATTCAGTCGCAGGGCGTTACGAGCAACACGGTCACCCTGAACGTCGCGCCCGCGTCACCGGCTATTTTCGTCATCGGCGGCGCCGGCCAGGGCGCAATTCTGAACCAGGACTACAGCGTCAACGGCCCCGCCAATCCCGCCGCGGCCGGATCCGTCATTCAGCTCTACGCAACAGGCGAGGGCGTCACCAATCCGCCCGGCACCGACGGCAAACTGGCCAATGGACCGGCCTATCCCGCGCCCGCCGCGCCCGTATCGGTAACCATCGGCGGACAGCCCGCAAATGTGGTCTTCGCGGGCACCGCGCCCGGCGGGATCGCGGGATTCCTGCAGGTCAACGCCACTGTCCCCGACGGCACCGGCTCGGGCTCCGTGCCGGTCGTCCTCACCGTCGGCGGCATCGGCAGCCCCGCCGGAGTGACCGTGGCCATCCGCTGAGAAAAGCCGCACTCTGGAAACGCCCGGCCCGCGGCGTCGTGGCGCATCAGGCATCTTTTTGCAAGCGCTTACGTCCGCCTTGCGGGAAACCCTGTAGAATATTTTGAGCCAAAGGAGTTTTGCATGTTCAGACGTTCAGCCGGTCCGCTTGCGCTTGTTGCCGCGCTGGTGGTGGGCGCCCCCCTTACCCACGCACAGACCGCTCCGGCAAAAGCAGCCCCGGCCGCATCCGACATCCCCTTGCGCAGCATTGCGGGAACCTGGACTCCGGCCCGCGCCAACTCCGGCAACGGCGGCATGGGCCCGGCCAGCATGCCTTCGGATGGAAAACACGAACCGCCTTACACGCAACTGGCGCTGGACACCATGAAGCTCTACCACCCCGGCAACGGCGTCAATCAGGTTGTGCCGAGTAAGATCAATGACCCCGCCGTCATCTTTTGCGACCCCCAGGGCGTGCCGCGCATGGATGTGTACGAGTTCCGCGATCTCCACATCGTCCAGGAAAAGCTCAAGGTTTATTTGCTCTATCAGTACGAACAGGTCTGGCGCACCATCTGGACCGACGGCCGCAAGCTGCCCGAAAATCCCGACATTCAGCGCTGGATGGGCTACTCCATCGGTAAATGGACCGACGACTACACCTTCGTGGCCGAAACCACCAACGTCGATGAGCGCACCTGGCTCGACAAAACCGGCCGCCCGCACAGCGACCAGATGCGCGTCGTCGAAACCTTCCATCGCACCGGCAAAGACACCATGGACCTGACCGTGGAGATCTTCGATCCCAGGATGTACACCGCCCCCTGGAAGCCGCTCGATAAATTCGGCATGAAGCTGCTGCCGGATGATTTCGACTCCAACGAAATGATGTGCTCGGTCTCCGAATACATGGAGTACAACAAGCAAATGGGCTTCGGGCAGCCGACCTCCACCAACGGTCCGCCCCCGGTTCCGCCGCAGTAAAAACGCGCTGCCAACTCCTGCGTCACGGCTCCGCTGCGACACGGTTTTTTTGAACTATTTTTTTTGAACTGCTTTTTTGAAAGGACTTCCGGAATGAAATTCGAATCAGGGAACACCCCGGTTCGCGAGATTACGCGCCCGTTTGCCGCCCTTCTGGCGTGCGTTCTGAGCGTCGCCGGCGCGAGTGCGCAGACCCGCGGAGACACGCGCCCGGCCGAACAGGTTTTTAAGAACGTGCAGGCGATGAAAGGCATCCAGGTCGACGAATATATGACCACCATGGGCTTCTTCTCCGCCTCGCTCGGCATCAGCTGCGGCGACTGCCACACCGATGAAAGCGGCGGCAACTGGGCAAAATACGCCGACGACAACGCCATGAAGCGGCGCACCCGCACCATGATCGCCATGGTCAACACCATGAACAAAATGTTCTTCGCCGGCAAGCGCCAGGTGACCTGCTACACCTGCCACCGCGGCGCCATGTCGCCCGAAATCACGCCGGATCTGACCCAGTTCTACGCCGATCTCCGCTATCGCGAACCCGACCGCATGGTGAAGCAGTTCCCCGGCGCGCCCGACGCCGGCGAAATTCTCGACCGCTACCTGAAGGCCATCGGCGGTGAACAAAAGGCCGCCGAACTCACCAGCATCGCCGCCACCGGCACATACAAGGCGTACGCCATCCCGAAGCAGTTCAAAATGGAGTTCTACGCCAAGGCCCCGGCGCAGCGCACCGTGATCGTCCGCAACCTCGCCGAAGCCGACCTCATCGATACCTTCGACGGCAAGGAAGCCTGGATCTCGCAGTCGCCCCTGCTCGCCCCGTTCACCATCACCGAACGTTCCGGCGGCGAAGTGGATGGG
>Ga0214192_1000269_pt1 | contig 33281 bp, 29 predicted proteins | sample TroBogEpilimnion_44_FD_153030 | JGI IMG/M metagenome (GOLD analysis project Ga0214192, IMG submission 153030) | Freshwater microbial communities from Trout Bog Lake, WI - 29JUL2008 epilimnion | ecosystem: Environmental > Aquatic > Freshwater > Lake > Epilimnion/Euphotic zone | place: Trout Bog... | reverse complement strand
GGGCGCGGGCCGGTCGAGCCGATTGGCCAGCAGGAACGCAAGAAACACGGTGGCGGGCCAGAGCTGGAGCAGCAGGCGGCCGACGGCGTTGTCGGTCTGCCAGTGGATTTCGCCGGGCGAGACGACGAAGACGAAACAATAACCGACGAGCAGAAGCACGAGCGCGGCGGAGAGCGTGAGCAGGCTGACGCGGTCCGCGCCGCGATCGATCCCCACCCATGCTGTGTAGGCGGCGAGGACCGGAACGGTTCCCACCGGCAGGCCGCCAAAGCGCAGGATTCCCTTCCCCATTTCGACGATCACCACCTGCCAGCGCGACGTATCGGCGAGCAGATGCGCGAAGTCCGCGGCTGAGTGTCCGCCGATGTTGGCGTTGGTGGTGGCGAGGGTCAGCTTGAAGAGCAACAGCAGGGCGAGGACAGGAGCAAGTCCGGCGGCGAACCAGGTCAACTGCCGCAGGGCGGCCGCGCGGCCGCGCGCGCGCCAGATGAGCGCGACGCGAAGAGGAACCAGCAGGGCGATGAGGAGAAGGCCCTCATTCTTCGTCCACGCGGCCATGCAGGCGCAGATACCCGCGAGGATGGACAGGCCCCGGCGAGCGGGCCAGCGGCGATCCTCGAGGCTCAGCAGAGCAAGCGTGGCGAGGATGAAGAAGGCCACGGGGGTATCGGCATATTCGGCGGCGCCGCGCGCGATGAAGTAGGGCGTGGAGGCGAGGACGAGCGCCGCGAGCAGGCCCTGGACGCGGCCGCGCAGGGCGGCGATGGTTCCGCCGAGCAGTCCGATGGCGGCGAAGGTGAAGACGAAAGCCACGGCAGCGGGGGCGTTGGGATCGCGTTCACCGAGGACGGTCCAGACGCGGGCGATGAAGCCGGGGAGCAGCAGAGGATAGTCCGGATGGGTCCACGGAATCGCGGGCGAGAAGAGTTCGCGCCAGTAGGGGGTGGAGAGAAAACGGGCGTGCAGATTCCAGATGGCCCAGGCGTCCCATTCGCCGTGCGGGTTTTCGGAGAGCGAATGGAAGAAGGAGAGCAGGTCGGCGGCGAGGACGATTGAGAGCAGGGTGGCGAGGGCGGGAACGAGCCCGCGCGGCGAGACGGCGGCGGGGAGTTGCGCGGGTTTGCTCCGGCCGAGCTTCCAGCAGGCAAGGCCGAGCGCGGCGAGCAGCAGAATCTCGAAGACGGCGGACGGCATTCCCGATTCAAGGCCGAGGAAGCAGCAGGCGGACACCGCGCCGATGCCGAGAGCGACGCCGAGACAGAGGCGGGAGAGAAGGCCGAGGTCGCAATCGAGCGCACGGACGAGCAGGAGGCCGATGAGAAGCGGCCAAGCGATGGCGAGAAGAAGAGTCAGGGCTTTCCCCTTTGCAGCAGCGTCAGGCCGCCCTGGCTGCGCCGGATGCGCAGGCCGCGCTGTTGCGTGAGGGCGAGGGCGGAGGCCGGGTTGGCGAAGTTGCCGATGACGAGATCGCAATCCGCGCCGGACTTGACGACCAGAGGAGCGAGGCTGTATTGGGCGAGGAACAAGAGGGCGTCGCCGGGCTGCTGCGAAGCGACGTCGCTGAAGTAGCAGACTTCACCGCGCGCGGGCAGGTCGGGTTTGAGATCTTCAAACGGAGCGATGGCGAGGGAGACCGGGTCGGCATCGGGGACAGGGCGCAGGGCGCGCCGCAACTGCACGTAGCAGGAAGCGAGGGCGAGGCAAAGCAGCAAAGCGACGGGGGCGGGAGTGCCGCGCTGAATCCACCTGCGGACCATGGCCGATAGTATAGGGCAGGCGCCTGCGTTCAGCGGCGGGGTTCGAGCAGGGATTGCAGGAGCAGCGCGGGGTGCTGCGCGCGGTCGCTGGTGAAGTCGGCAATCTGGTGCCGGCAGGAGGTGCCGGCGGCGACGACGACGTCCGCGGAGGCCTTGCCGCGGACCTGCGGCAGGAGTTTGCGTTCGCCGATCTGGCGGGAGACGTCGTAGTGATCCGCGGAATAGCCGAACGAGCCGGCCATGCCGCAGCAGCCGGCGTCGAGGTCGATGACGGTGGAGCCGGGGATCTTCGAAAGCAGTTCTTTGGCGGGCGGCACCAGACCCATGGACTTCTGGTGGCAGTGGCCGTGCAGCAGAATTTTCGGCGGACCCGGCTGGAGCCGAAGCGGCAGCGCGGCGGCGAACTCTTCGAATAGCACGGCGGCCGAGGCGACGACTTTGGCTTTCTCCTGCAGTTCGCCACGCAGCAGCGCGGGGGCATCTTCGCGGATGGCGGAGAGGCAGCTCGGTTCGCAGAAGACGATTTTTTTGCCGGACGAGGCGGCGGCGAACAGCGATTCCGTGTTGAGGCGCGAATGTTCGGCGGCCTGCCTGAGCAGACCTTTGGAGATGAGCGGGCGGCCGCAGCAATGATTGGGCGCGAGGGCGACGCGCTGGCCGGCGGATTCGAGCACGTCCCAGACGGCGACGCCGATTTCGGGATCGTAGAAGTTGGTGAACGTGTCGTTGAAGAGCAGCACGGCGGGATGGGAGGCGGCGCGCGACTTCACGAGCGAGGCGAACGTGCGCGGGGCGAGCGCGGGGAGCGTGCGGCGGCGGTCGATGCCGAAGAGGGCCTGGTTGATTCCGCGCCCGAGGCCGCTGTTCTGCAGGCGGTTGAAGAGCGCCGGGAGGCGGCTGCCGAGTTCCGCAACCGAGCGCACGTTGCCGAGCATCTTCGCCTGGAGCGGCGTGCCGTAAGTTTCCCAATAGCCGGCGAGGAACTCACTCTTGAAGCGCGCCATGTCGACGCCGACCGGGCATTCGGCCTTGCAGGCGCGGCATTCGAGGCAGAGATCGAGCGCCTGGTGGACGCCGGTTTCGTCGAGGCCGGCGTCGGCGAGGCGGCCGGTCATCGCGAGGCGAAGAACATTGGCGCGCCCGCGCGTGACGTCGGCCTCGTCCTTCGTGGCCATGTAAGACGGGCACATGGTGCCTTCAAGTTTCTTGCGGCAGGCGCCGAGGCCGCTGCACATTTCGACGGCGCCGCCCATGCCGCCGTATTCGGAGAAATCGAAATGCGTGCGCGGATTGGGCGTGACGTAGCCGGCGCCATAGCGCAGGTTGGCGGTGAGGGGCGGGCTGTCGACAATCTTGCCGGGATTGAAAATGCCGAGCGGATCGAAGGTGCGCTTGATGTCGCGGAAGGCTTCGTAGAGCTGGTCGCCGAACATTTTGCGCATGAAGGGACTGCGGACCATGCCGTCGCCATGTTCGCCGGAGAGCGAGCCGCCGAAATGGAGGACGAGGTCGGCGACATCGTTCGCGATGGCTTCGAATCTGCGGATGCCGGCGGCGGTCTTCATGTTGATGACCGGGCGGACGTGCAGGCAGCCGACCGAGGCGTGCGCGTAAACGCCGGCGACGGTGTCGTGCTTCTTCACGATGGCGAGGAAGCGTTCGATATAGTCGCGCAGCTTTTCCGGCGCGACGGCGGTGTCTTCCACGAAGGAGAGCGACTTGGCGTCTTCCTTCATGGTCATGGAGAGGCCGAGGGCGGCCTCGCGAAGGCTCCAGACGCGGGCCTGGGCGGCAAGGTCGCAGGCGTGGTGGAAATGGTAGCCGAGGCCGCGGGTTCGCAGGTCGAGTTCGCAGGCTTCGAGGCGCGGCGGGAGAGCGGCGGCGGTGTCGTCGTAAAACTCGATGCAGAGAAGCGCGCCGGGGTTGCCTTCGACGAAGGTTTCGCGCGTGCGCTGCAGGTTGGGGCTGAGATAGGAATGATCGAGGATGAAGCGATCCATCACCTCGCAGGCCGAGGGCTTGTGGGCGAGGATGGCGGGCGTGGCGGCGAGCGCTTCGAGAAGATCGTGGAACTGCACGCAGAGAACGGCCCTGGCCTTGGGCAGTGGAACGAGATTGAGCTTCGCTTCGAGGACCACGCCCAGCGTGCCTTCCGAGCCGACCATGATCTTCGCCAGATTCATGGGGCGGGCGGGATCGACAAATTCATCGAGGTTGTAGCCGCCCACGCGGCGCAGAACTTTCGGGAAGCGGCGCTCGACTTCGGCGGCGTTGCTGAGCGCGATGCGGCGAACGGCGCGGTAGAGGCCGCCTTCGAAGGTGTCAGAGTGCAGGGCGGCGTCGAGGTCCGCGCCGGAGCGGGGGCGGAAGCGGGCAATGGAACCATCGCCGAGGATGACCTCCTGTTCGAGCACGTGGTCGATGGTCTTGCCGTAGAGCACGCTGCGGGCGCCGCTGGAATTGTTGCCCATCATGCCGCCGACGGCCGCGCGGCTGGCGGTGGAGACGTCGGGCGCGAAGCGGAGGCCGTGGGGGCGGAGCTGCGCGTTGAGCTCATCGAGCACGATGCCGGGCTGCACGCGCACCCAGCGTTCGGCGACGTTGAGTTCGAGGATGGCGTTGTAGTATTTCGACGTATCGATCTGCAGGCCGGCGCCGATGGCCTGGCCGGCCTGGGCGGTGCCGCCGCCGCGCACGGTGAGGGGACAGCGGTGCGCGGCGCAGATGCGTACGGCGCTGATGAGATCTTCGCGGGTGCGGACGACGACGAGGCCGAGCGGCGCGATCTGATAAACGCTGGCGTCGGTGGAGTAGAGGGCGCGCGATACGGCATCGAAGCGGACCTCGCCGGCGATTTCCTTTTCGAGCGCGGCGCGGAAGGCGGCGACGTCGACCAGCTTTTCGTTGGCCTGCGGGACAGGCGTGCCGGATTCGAGAGGGACGAGACTTGCGGGCATCGGATGTTCGCTATACAGCCAACGGGGGCGCTGCGCGGCTACAGCTTACCGGCCGGATAGCAGCCGAGAACGCGCCACATGTCGGCGATCTCAGCGAGATGGCGAAGTGCGTTCTTCGCGGCGGTGTCTTCGGTGTGGCCGATGAAGTCGAGATAGAAAAGATATTCCCACGGCTTGCCCCGCAGAGGCCGCGATTCGATCTTGGTCAGATTGAGATCGCGCAGAGCGAAGGCGCTGAGCGAACGAAACAGCGCGCCGGGAGTGTTGCGCGTGGTGAAGACGAGCGATGTTTTGTAGGTGACGTCGCCGGGCTTCTCTTCTTTGCCGCGCGGCAGAGGCTCGCGACGCTTCGGTTTTTCCAGAAGGAAGAAGCGTGTGAAATTCTGGCGGTCATCTTCAATGGACTTTTTCAGAATATTGGCGCCGTAGATTTCCGCGGCCGCGGCGGAAGCAATTGCCGCGGCATCGCGCAGGCCTTTTTCCATCACCATCTTCACGCTGCCGGCGGTATCGTAGTAAACCTGTTTTTCGATTCGCGGATGATTCTCAAAAAAAGTGCGGCATTGATTGAGCGCGACTTCGTGTGAATAGACACGCTTCACGTCTGAGAATTTTACGTGGGGCGCGGCAATGAGGTTGTGCACGATGCGCACGTAGGTTTCATTACGTATAGGCAGGTTGTACTTCAAAAGCAGGTCATAATTACCGTGCACCGATCCGTGTAAAGTGTTCTCAATCGGTACAGCAGCCGCATGGCATTTTCCATTTCTGACTGCGAGGAAGATTTCCTCGAAGGACTGAAAGGGAACGGGCACGAAATCGCCGCCCGCCAGTTGCGCGGCCGCGACCTGGCTGAAGGCGCCCAGTTCGCCCTGGAAGGCAATCCTTCTCTTGACTGGAGAATGCGTCGCCGGCGAATGCTTCACCTCAGAATGCTGCGGCTTCATGTTGCGCTCCCGTATGCTCAATCCGAATCGTCAGCGCACTCGTCCGACTCGGGATCGGAGGCGTCGGCGCTGCTCTGGTCTTTATTATTGGACACCGCCGGATTATTGGACACAACCCGATCGCGCCCGGCGGCGGAGGGCGGGCCGGACCAGCGGCGGACGTCCTCGTCGGCGAGCCCGAGCAGATCGAGGACGCGGTCGACGCTGGAATCGACCAGATCTTCGATGGTGGAAGGCTGGTTGTAGAAGCCGGGGATAGGCGGGGCGATGATGCCGCCCATCTCGGCGACGGCGGTCATGGCGCGCAGATGGCCAAGATGAAACGGGCTTTCGCGGACCATGAGGATCAGGCGGCGACGCTCCTTGAGAGTGACGTCGGCGGCGCGGACGATCAGATTGGAACTGATTCCCCAGGCGATGGCGGAAAGGGTGTGAATGGAACAGGGCGCCACGACCATCCCGTCGGTCCGAAACGAACCGCTGGCGAGCGGGGCGGAAATATCTTCCATGGGCCAGCAATGGTCGGCAAGCGCCTTGAGTTCAGCGGCTTTGCGTCCCGTTTCGAGAAAGAGCGTTTTTTCGCCGGCGCGGCTGAGCACCAGATGAATTTCCGCTCCGGTTCGACGTAAGCGTTCCAGTAACCGAAGGGGGTAAACCGCGCCGCTGGCGCCGGTAACTGCGACGACAATTCTCAAACCAGGCATCCTGTGACGTAATTTGTTCTGAATTCGGAACGAAGACACATAACAATTATTGAACCAGGAACAGTTGAAAGATATAATCCCTCGTATACGGTATTAGGCCGTCAAACTCGCTTCGGCAAACAAGGGACAGCATGGCCCAGGCAGCGGTTTCCATCCAGAGACAGGATCATAGCATGGTTGAAGCCGGTCAGCGTCTGCGCCGAGCACGCGAACGACTGAATCTAAAGTACCGGGACGTGGAGCAGGCGAGTCAGCTGATCGCCGAGCGCCGGGGAAATACGGAATTCGTTATCCGCATCAGCCGGCTGTCCGATATTGAAAATCAAGGCACTGTTCCGTCTATTTACCGCCTTTATTCGCTGTGCTGTATTTATCGGCTGGACATTACTGAAGTACTGGGTTGGTATAACGTCCCGCTGGAATCGATGGCGGCGGATGCGAGTCTGATCCAGATTGAGAAAACGCACGGGATCAGTTTCAATCCGGACGCGGGGGCCGAGGCGATGCTGCCGATCTCGCTCGATCCGGGAATCGATCTGCGGCGGACGTTTTTTTGTCAGCGAGGTGGTGCAGCGCTGGGGAAAGCTGCCGCTGGCGCTGCTGGGCGGGGTCGATGTGCGGCGCTATCGATACGGCTTTGTGGGCACGGAGGACTGGTCCATGTATCCGACGGTGCCGCCCGGTTCGTTGCTGGTGGTGGACGACGGCAAGCGCAAAATACAGGCCGGCGGATGGCGCAGTCTGAGCGAAAGACCGATTTATTTTCTGGAACATCGGGATGGATACTACTGCCGCTGGTGCAGCGTGAAGGACGGGGTGATCAGCCTGATAGGCGATCCTGAGTCGGAGGCGCCGGTCCTGAATTTCCGCTACCCGGAGGAGATCGAGGTGGTCGGCCAGGTGGTCGGGCTGGCTATGAGTCTGGATCCCGAGAAGCGACGCCGTAGTCGGCCCTGATCATTTCCAGAATGACACCGAGGTCGGCATGGAACAGCTTGCGTTCCACGTCGCGGGACTCGGCGGGAATCCAGGAAGAATAGGGTTCCAAAGAGAGCCAGTTGGCGACAATTTCCCGTCGATCTCCTTCCAGCCCGGAAAAATACTCCTCTAATTCCTGCTTTTGTTGTTCCAATCCGAAACAAAGCCATTCCTGAAAAATCGCAAGATGACTGCGGCGGAGCATGCGGTCGACTTCTCCTTCGCCAACCCGCTGGGCGAGACCAAAGTGCTGGTAAGTACCAGAATTTGCATCGCGCAGTGACGCCAGATAAGCAAGGCGTCCCAGCACAGTGGGGATGGCACTGAGCGTGCGTCGCCAGGTTTCGGTCGCGGCTGCTTCCCGGTTCGAAGACATAGAGAGGTTACATCCGGGATTGTACACCCAAATCCCGTCTGCCCGCATACCTCAGTATTTTCCTGGGATGAAATTCAAAAATGGGATCGGTTTCGTTCTGTATAGGACACTTTTTTGAAAGATTTACCGCTTCGCGCTTTCGGGGCAATATGCTGCCCTTGTACGGTTTAACCGGAACCCAAGAGGAGACAACACAATGCGCAAATTCATCATGATTCTGGCTCTCGCAATCTCGGCGCTGGTCGCCAACACAGCGGCGACGGCGTATCCGCCGCCCGAGTGCGACGTTTGCCCCTGGGTTCGGTAAAACCGGCGATCGCAACCAATATCCTGCTGCCATTCACACATAAAAGGAGACTTCCATGCGTAAATTTTTCATGATTCTGGCACTCGCGATCACGGCTCTGGTCGCCAACACGGCGGCGACGGCGTATCCGCCGCCCGAGTGCGACGTCTGCCCCTGGGTTCGGTAAAACCGCCGATCGCAACCAATATCCCGCTGCCATTCAAACATAAAAGGAGACTTCTCATGCGTAAATTTTTCATGATTCTGGCGCTCGCGATCACGGCTCTGGTCGCCAACACGGCGGCGACGGCGTATCCGCCGCCCGAGTGCGACGTCTGCCCCTGGGTTCGGTAAGTCCTATTTGCGGGGCGCGCCGCAAATGCTAGACTGCCAACAGGCAGGATCAGTATGCCCCACCGAACAACGGAACTCCTTGTAACAGCCGCCGCGGCGATGGTCGCCGGGCGGCTGTTCTGGTTTGGGCTGGCGCGCCGGTTTCCTGCATTGCTGGCCTGGCTGGCGTGGCAGATGGCCTCTAATGCGGCATTGGCCGTACTTTCGCCGAACGGTCTGCTGTATTTCTGGATTTATGTGGCTTTGTTACCGCTGGAGTGCCTGTTTAGTTTGCTGGCGGTGCGGGAGTTATTCGCACTCGTGTTCGCGGCTTATCCGGGAATTCGCACGATCGGGCGCTGGGCCATGTACGGCGCGCTCGCTTTATCGGTAGCGGCGACACTGGCGGCCACGCAGATTCTCTGGCACCAGACGGCCAGCGGACGGGCGCATTCGAACATCTACTATGTGCAACTCGGACATCGTTCGGTGATATTCTGCCTCGCGATCATTATTGCCTCCATACTTTATTCGATTTCCCGGTATCCGTTGCACCTGGGTAAGAATACGTACCTTTCCTGCGCCTGTTTCGGCACCCTGTTTCTGGGGGAGGCGGCACAGTCGCTGCTGGACAGCCTGGCGCCGAAGTTGTTTAACCATTCGATCGACTGGGCCACCAACCTGTTTGTCGCGGCCTGTCTTGCGGCCTGGGCCTTGTGGCTGCAGCCCGCGGAATCGGCCGTCGCAACACGCGTGACGTTCGCGTCGCCGGCGGAAGCCGATTTATTGCAGGAGCTGGCCTCGCTCAATCAACTGCTATCCCGCGCTGCTCGCCGGTAATAAATCCCAAATAATTAAAAGAGTACTTGCCTATTGCCTGCCTTTTCGATATTCTCAATATCGAATAACAGGAGGAATTCCCAGTTATGTTATTGCCATTTGTTGCTTTCCTGGTGTTGATCGCGGCGGCCGCCGGAGTACAGCTGACGATACGCATGCGATCCATGGAACCTGGGGAGGTAACCGTTGCGGCGCCGGTGGCTGGCGAGAGATATCGCCCGATGCTGCGGCTGCTGAGCGACGAAGACCTGGAGTTTGTTCCCTCACATCTGCGTGCGACAGTCCGCGCCGACCGCCGCATGCTGTTTCGCCGGTATTTGAAATGCCTGGCCCGCGATTACGGCAGGCTTTTATCGGGAGTGCGGCTGGCCATGGTGCGGTCCGGGATCGAACGTCCCGAACTGGCACGCGCGCTGGCGAAGAACCGCTTGCTGTTCGCGCTGGCGCTGTGCCGGATTGAATATCGGCTCACGCTGCACGCGGCCGGCCTTGGCCACGTCGACGTCAGCAACCTGGTTGAAGCGCTCGACTCTTTGCGCGGTCAGGTGGCGGCGTTTACTCCGGCTGCCGCCGGTGCGGCCGCATAGCGCGGCTACACGCTTCCAGACTCACTCTGTTTTTTTTCTGTCCGCCCTTCCTCGGCGATGCTGGCCTCGATGCCGATTCGCCAGGAAGGGTATTGTATTTTGACGCCCAATTCCGCACGAATTGCGGTCCCATCCACCTTCCTGCCGTGCACCGGAAACTCGGTTCGGACCGGGGCCGGAGCAACCGGTTCTCCTCGCCGTTCCAGCCAGCTCACAATTTCCGCCGTGGTGGCGGGCTGATCATCGGCGACCGGCCAGGCGCCAGTCAGCGACGAATTCAGACCGGCGTCGCAGAGCGCGGCTAAGTCATCGACATGGATTCGGCTGACAATTCCCGAGGCGGCTCCGCGTGGGAGCCGGCCGTCCCGAATTGAAACGTGGACTCCCCTGCCCGGCCCATAGATGGCGGCGGAACGAAGGATCAGCGTCGACCAGTCATGCGATTGAAGCCAGCGCTCCTCTTCAATACGCGCCATGCCGCGGGAATCGGCCGGCGCGACGGGAGTGGTTTCGGATACGTCAATTTGATCGCCATACACGCCGGTAGCCGAAATGTAGACCACACGCCGCGGCGAGATGGCCTCGATCAGGCGATGCAGATTCTCATTCTCCGCCGGAGGCAGCGGCGGGACGGAGTGCAGCAGTGCGGCGCCGGAGGGGAATTGCGACGACAATTCATCGGAAACCGGGGAATTAAAATCGACGCGGACGGCTTTCATACCGAGCGCGATCAAAACGGCAAAGCGAGCCGGATCGCGGACGGCCGCGACTACTTTTTCGCCGCGCTGCAGAAGACGCCGCGCAACGCGGCTGCCGGTAAATCCGAGTCCGAAAATGACGACCACGCTTCCATTGCAGCACGGGTATGGCGATGCGCGTTCGGTGCAGTACAGATGCAGTTGCGCGGGCCCGGCGGCGCGTACATTCCGATGCAGTCCGCAAGACGGACGTCACGATATACTGCGCTTGAATGATGAAGCCATCGATTTTTCGCGAATACGATATTCGCGGCATTGCCGATCAGGAACTTCTTTCCGAAGACGTAGAGACGCTGGGCCGGGCGCTGGGGACCTGGTTTGTGAGGCACGGCGCGCGGAAGCTCAATCTGGCGCGCGACTGCCGGCTGAGTTCGGACCGGCTGCACGCCGCGCTGCGCACGGGGTTGCTTTCGACAGGCTGCGAAGTGACCGACCTCGGAGTGGTGCCGACGCCGATCCTTTATTACTCCGTCTTTCATCTGCACGCCGACGGCGGGGTGATGATCACGGGAAGCCACAATCCGAAGGACTTCAACGGCTTCAAGGTGATGCACGGCAAGAGCACCATTCACGGCGAAGAGATTCAGCAGGTCCTGCGGCTCATACAGGCGGGCGATTTTGAGACGGCCGAGGGCAGGCTGAGCGAGTACGACGCGGTGACGCCGTACGTGAACGAAATTGCCGGCCAGTTCAGCTGGAAGCGCCGGATCAAAGTGATCGCCGACGGCGGCAATGGCACGGCGGGCCCGGTATTTCGGCGCATTCTGGAAAAACTGAATGTGGAACCGGTGGAATTATTTTTCGAAATGGATGGAACTTTTCCGAATCACCATCCGGATCCGACGCAGCCGGAAAATCTGCGGCATCTGGTGGGCGGAGTGCTGGCAAGCCGCGCGGACGTGGGGCTGGCGTTCGATGGCGATACGGACCGCATCGGCGCGGTGGACGAAAAAGGCACGGTGCTGTACGGCGATCAGCTGATGATCATTTATTCGCGCGAGATTCTGTCGCGCAAGCCGGGTTCGACGGTGATTGGCGAAGTGAAGTCGTCGCAGAATATGTACGACGATATTCGCGCGCACGGCGGCAACGCGGTGATGTGGAAGACGGGCCACTCGCTGATTAAAGCGAAGATGCAGGAGCTGAGCGCGGAACTGGCGGGCGAGATGAGCGGACACATGTTCTTCGCCGACCGCTATTACGGGTTCGACGATGCCATGTATGCGGCCTGCCGGCTGCTGGAGATTGTGGCGAATTCCGACCAGCCGCTTTCGGCCGAACTGGCGGGGCTGCCGCAGACGTTTGCGACGCCCGAGCTGCGCGTGGACTGCCCCGACGACCGCAAGTTCCCGGTGGTGCAGGCGGTGCTGAAGAAATTCCGCGCCGAATATGAAGTCAACGATACCGACGGCGTGCGCGTGAACTTCGGCAAGGGCTGGGGACTGGTGCGCGCGTCGAACACGCAGCCGGTGCTGGTGCTGCGCTTCGAGGCGCAGTCGCCGGAGCTGCGCGATCAGTACCGCAGGCTGATGGAAGACGCGGTGATTGAGGCGAGCGGCGGCAAGCTGACGGCGTCGCACTAGCGAACTGACGTCGTCGCACCAGCAAGCTGACGGCGTTAAATCAGCGAACTGACGGCGTCAAATCAGCGAGCAGCTAGCGGCGTTCGCGCAGGGAGCGGGCGAATTCGGCGCCCTGGCTGAATTCGGTGGCGAAGCCGGCGCGCAGCGACTGCAGCTTTTCAATGTAGGCATCGAGCACGGCCGCAACCTCGGCGCTGTTGGTGTCGAGGATGTCGCGCCAGAGATCGTAGGAACTCAGGGCGAGACGCGTGGAATCGAGCAGGCCCGGCCCGGCCACGAGCGCGGCCTCGGGTGCTTTTTCTCCGAGAACGGACGCCAGCGCGGTGGACATGAGCTGCGGCAGGTGCGAACTCCACGCGACCAGACGATCGTGCATTGCCGGATCGAGAATAATTTCGCGCGCGCCGATGGCGGAGATCCAGCGGCGAAGTTCGTGATCGATGTCGTCGGTGAGGATCCACGGGCGGCCGCGAAATAATCCGGCTTCGGCGGCTGCTGCGCCGCGGAGTTCCTTGCCCGCCATGGGGTGTCCGCCGACGAAGCGACAGCGCCGGAGCGAGCGGGCGGCCTCTTCGCAGATGACGCGCTTGGTGCTGCCGGCATCGGTGACGAGCGTATCGGGGCGAACCAGCGGATCGAGCCGCCGCAGCGTTTCCACGATGCCGAAGATGGGCTGCGAAAGGAACAGCAGGTCGGCGGACGACGCCGCCTCTTCGAGCGTTGCGCCGCGGTCAATGGCGCCGCGCGCCTGGCCTTCTGCAATGCTGCGCGGCGAGCTGACGCCGAGAATTGTGCCGGTGAAACCGGCCTCGCGGAGGGCAAGTCCGAACGAGGCGCCGATGAGGCCCACGCCGACGATGCCGACGGCGCGCATCGGCCGGGAAGCGGCGGAGGTTGAATCGTCTAGCGCCAATGGTCCTTCACCGGGCCGCCGGGCGCCATGGGGTCTTCCTGAATCCGGCGCATTTCCTTCATGATGGCCTCAAAGATATTGCGCAGAGCCTGTTCGGTGATCGGCCCCCGATTCATTTCCGCAACGTGGGCGAGGACTCGCTCTTCGCGCGCGGGTTCATAGACCGGAAGGCCGGCTTCCTTCTTGATGTGGCCGATTTCGTGGGCGATCGCGGTGCGGTCGTTGAGGAGCGCCACCAACTGGCGGTCCACCGCATCGATCCGTTCCCGGCGCTTTGCCAGCTCGCTCTGTGTGTCCATCGAACTCAAGATAACGCAGTCTTTGCGATGGGTCGCGTGAGGCTGTGCATGAAGCCTTCCAGCTGCGCCGGGTCCTTCTCAATCTGGCGGACGATGGCGCTGCCGACGACGACGGCTTCCACCTGGCCGGAGAGAGCGGCCACGTGTTCCGGCGTCGAGATGCCGAAGCCGAGAGCCAGCGGAAGCGGGGTGAGCGCGCGCATGCGTTCAATGAGCGGCAGAGCGGAATCAGAGATGGTCTGCTGCTCGCCGGTGATGCCGGTGCGCGAGACCAGGTAGATAAAACCGCTGGAGTATTCGGCGACCAGTTTGAGGCGGCGGTCGGTGGACGTGGGAGCGGCGAGGAAGACGGTATCGAGGCCGGCTTCGCGCATCACCCTCACGTATTCGCCGGCCTCTTCGACGCTGGCGTCGGTGAGAAGACAACCGTCGATTCCGGCCGCTTTGGCATCGGCCGCGAGGCGTGCGAAGCCGTAGCGCAGCGCCGGGTTCAGGTAAGTAAACAGCAGCAGCGGCACTTCCGAGCGTTTGCGGATTTCGCGCGCAATATCGAGGACTTTCGCCAGCGTGGTGCCGGCGCGGAGCGCGCGATCGCCGGCGAGCTGAATCACCGGGCCATCGGCAATAGGGTCGGAGAACGGAACGCCAAGCTCGATGAGATCGGCGCCGCCGCGTTCGAGAGCGGCGACAAGATCAGGCGTGGCGGCAGGGCTGGGGTCGCCGGCGGTGAGGTAGGCGACCATGCCGCAGCGCTTTTCCGCTTTGAGTTTTTCGAATAACCGGGAGATGCGGGTCACGCGGCGTCGAGCTCCTTGAGATTTTCCCGATAAATATCGATGTCTTTGTCACCGCGTCCGGAAAGGTTCACGATGAAGGTCTGCCCGGCGGCGGAGGGCGCGCGGCGGATGGCTTCGGCCACGGCGTGGGCGGATTCGAGGGCCGGAATGATGCCTTCCTTGCGGCTCAGCACGAGCGCGGCGGCGATGGCATCGGCATCGGAGCAGGAGACGTACTCGGCGCGCGAGCGGTCGTGCAGCCAGGCGTGCTCGGGGCCGACCGAGGCGTAATCGAGACCGGCGGAGACAGAATGCGTGAGGGCGATCTGGCCGTCGTCATCCTGCAAAAGATAACTGCGCGTGCCCTGCAGGACGCCCGGAGTGCCACCGGCAAAGCGTGCGGCGTGTTCACCGAGACCGGCGCCGCGACCGCCGGCTTCGACACCGACGAGCTTCACGCCATCGTCTTCGATAAAAGGATGGAAGAGGCCGATGGCGTTGCTGCCGCCGCCAACGCAGGCGATCAGGACATCGGGCAGGCGGCCTTCCGCCTTGAGGAACTGCTGCTTCGCTTCGAGGCCGATGACGCGGTGGAAGTCGCGCACCATGGCCGGGTAAGGATGTGCGCCGAGCGCGGAGCCGAGCAGATAGTGGGTGGTGGAAACGTTGGTGACCCAGTCGCGCATGGCCTCGCTGATGGCGTCCTTCAGGGTGCGGCTGCCGCTGGTGACGGGCACGACCTTCGCACCGAGCAGACGCATGCGGAAGACGTTGAGCCGCTGGCGGCGCATGTCTTCCTCGCCCATGTAGACGGTGCAGTCAAAGCCGAAGAGCGCGCACACCGTGGCCGTGGCCACGCCGTGCTGGCCGGCGCCGGTTTCGGCGATGACGCGGTGCTTGCCCATGCGGCGGGCGAGCAGGGCCTGGCCGATACAGTTGTTGATCTTGTGCGCGCCGGTGTGAAGCAGGTCCTCGCGCTTGATGTAGATCTTCGCGCCGCCGAGGTGCTTCGTCAGCTGCTCGGCGAAATAAAGCGGCGTGGGACGGCCGGCGTAGGTGGTGAGCAGCTTATCGAGTTCGGCGTGGAAGGCGGGATCTTTCTTCGCGGCTTCGTAAGCAAGTTCGAGTTCTTCAAGCGGCGACATGAGGACTTCGGGGACGTAGCGTCCGCCGTAGGGTCCGAAGTGTCCGCCCGTGTCTGGTTGTGAGGTCATTGGGTCGGTGCCTTGCAGCGGTCCGGCGTGTTGCCGCCGAGAGCCGCGTGAATAAATTCTTTCATGCGCGCATGGTCCTTGCGGCCGGGCGACGCTTCGATGCCGGAGGCGACGTCGACGGCCCACGGCTCGCAGTGACGCCGCACGCGCGCGACGGAGTCGGCGACGTTGTCCGGCGTGAGTCCGCCGGCGAGGATCAGCGGGTGGGTGAAGGCGGCGGCGCGCGACCAGTCGAACGCCGGGCCGTCGATGAGAATTGCTTCGGCGGGATAGTCGGGTACGCTGTCGCTGGCGGCGCGGACGCGGAAGGCGCGCCAGATGCGGATGTTGCGCGGATGCTCGGCAGGCGTTTCCGCGCCGTGCAACTGAGCGACATCGAGGCGAAGCCGGGCGGCGATGCTTTCGATCACGGCGGGCTTCTCATCGACAAAGACGCCGACCTTCCAGATGCCGGAAGGAAGCTGATCGATCCACGGTTCGATGATGGACGGCTTCGCCGCGCGCGGGCTGAAATCGGCAAAAACGAAGCCAATGGCGCGCGCGCCGAATTCAACAGCGGCCAGCGCATCCTCCCGGTTGGTAATGCCGCAGATTTTAACGAACATCAGGCCGCCAGTTCCCGCAGGGCCTGCGCCGGGTCGCCCGATTTCACCAGATGCTCACCGACGAGGAAGGCGTCGAAGCCGGCGGCCATGAGACGCCGCACGTCGGCATTCTGGAAAATGCCGCTTTCGCTGACGCGGACGACATGCGGCGGGATCGAGGCGGCCAGGCTGACGGAAGTATCGAGCGAGACGGTGAAGGTCCGCAGATCGCGATTGTTGACGCCAACGATCTTCGCCTCCGAGCGGAGCGCGGTTTCCAGTTCAGCTGCGTCATGGACTTCGACGAGCGCGGCCATGCCGAATTCCTCCGCCAGCTGGCGATAGGCGCGAAGGCGGGCTTCATCGAGAATGGCGACGATCAGCAGAATCGCATCGGCGCCCATGGCGGCGGCTTCCAGCACGTTGTATTCGTCGATGGTGAAATCTTTGCGGATCACCGGCAGAGCGCAGGCGGCGCGGGCGGCCTGCAAATCGTCCGGGCTGCCCTGAAAGAAGTCGCGGTCGGTGAGCACGGAAAGCGCCGCTGCCCCGCCCTGTTCGTACTGGCGGGCCAGTTCGGCGGGACGAAAATCGGCCAGCAGAACGCCGCGGCTGGGCGAGGCCTTTTTGATTTCCGAAATGATGGCGGGCCGTTTGGCGCGGAGGGCGGCGGCGAAGTTGCGCCGGGCGGGCAGGCACGCGGCGGCGCGGCTGCGCAGTTCGGCGGCGGGAAGGGTGGCGGCGCGCAGCTCGTCCTGCTTGCGGGACACAATGCGGGCCAGAATGTCGGGAGTCACCGGGGGCAAATTTCATCGTATCGCAGCGGGATCGGGTAGGCGCGCATTTCGCTACACTGAAACCGTGGTTCCCGCGCCCGGCCGTACGACGGCGTCCGTCGAACGCTACTTCCAGTTCTCGCTGCTGGGCATGATTGTCAGCGGCTATCTTGCGCTGGCCGGGTCCGGAGCGCTGGACCGGCCGACGCTTGTCCTGACGATCGCCGGGCTGCTGCTGCGGGCCGCGCAGGTGGCGGGGCTGGTGAAGCTGGAAGTTGCGCCGCGCGTCGCGGGCTTCGGCGCGCTGGCGTACATCGCGTTCTATCCGGTGGATTTCTACTGGATTTCCGGCGATTTCCTTTCGGCCACGGCGCACATGATTTGTTTCCTCGCGGTGCTGAAGATCCTGACGGCGCGCACCAACCGCGACTACGTGTACACGGGCGTGATTTCGTTCCTCGAACTGATTGCGGGCGCGCTGCTTTCGCTCGAAGCCGGGTTCTTTGCGTTCCTCGCGCTCTACATTGCGTTCGCCATCGCGACGTTCACGAGCGCGGAGATCCGGCGTTGCCTGCAGCGGCACGAAGGATCCCCGGCGCAGCCGGCGCCGCGCATCGGGTGGCGGCTTTCGATGATCGCGGGGGGCGCAACGGCCGGGATTCTGGTGATCGCGGCCGGGCTGTTCCTCGCCGTGCCGCGAACGGCGCGGGTGGCAGCGTTTCTTTTTCCGAACGCGCCGCGGCTGACGGGTTTTTCCAATTTCATCGACCTTGGAGGCTTCGGCAAAATCGCGAAGGACGACAGGCCGGTGCTGCATATTCTTTCGTATTCACACGCCTTCCCGCGCAACATGAAGTGGCGCGGGAGCGCGCTGAGCCTGTTCGACGGGCGGCACTGGTTCGAGCCGCCGCTGCCGGGCCGCGAAATCGAAACCGTGAACGGATCGGCCACGGTGGCCGATGAATACCAGCGGTCGCGCACCGATGGCGGACGGCTGCTGTATCGCGTGGATATGCAGAATGCCGATACGCGGACGCTGTTCGTGGCGGGGATTCCGGAGTTCGTCAATATTGACCGGCCGCGCCTTGTGGTGACGGCGGAAGATGCGATTCACGTGGCCGGAACGCGCAGCGAAAGCCTGCGCTACGAAGTTTCCGCCCACACCGGGCCGCCGATCGCGTGGCTGCTGACGAGGGCCGAACGGGCCCGCTACCTGCAGCTCCCGGAGCTCGACCCGCGCATACGGACGACGGCGCGGCAATGGGCGGGCGAAGGCTCCGACATGGAGCGCGCGCTGCGCATCCAGCAAAACCTGCAGCGCGGATACCGGTACGTGCTGGAGGGGCCGGCGCGCGGGGTGAAGGATCCGCTGGCCGATTTCCTGTTTGTCCGCAAGGCCGGGTACTGCGAATACTTCGCCTCGGCGATGGCGGTGATGCTGCGCGCGAACGGTATTCCGGCGCGGGTCGCGACCGGATTTCAGAGCGGATACCTGAATGAGGTGACGGGCGAGTATGTGATGCGCGCGTCCGATGCGCACGCCTGGGTGGAGGGGTGGATCGCGGGCGCGGGCTGGACGACGTTCGACCCCACGCCGGCGGCGAGCGCGGGCGCGCGGCCTGGTTTGTTCGATCGCATCCGGATGTATGTGGACGCCGCGGATGAGGCGTGGCGGCAGTGGGTGGTTTCCTACGATCTGGGCCGCCAGGTATCGGCGGCCACTCAGTTCGAGACGGCGATGCGGAACTGGGGACGGGCTGAAGCGAACCCGGCATCGGGCTGGAAGGGGCTCTCGGCGGATGCGTGGAAGCGGCTCGCGTGGGCGGCGGCGCTGGCGGCGGCCTTCATCGCGATGATTGCCGGGTGGCGCAGGTTGTGGCCGCGCTGGAGCCGCCGGGCGCGCATCCGGCGGATTGCGAAGGACGGCTGCGACCCGCGCGAGGCGGCGCTGCTCTACGAGCGGATGCTGGAACTGCTGGCGCGGCGCGGCTTCGAGAAGCCGGCGTGGTTCACGCCGCGGGAATTCGCCAGCCACCTGCCGGCCGAAGAAAAGCCGCGCGTTGAGGCATTCACCGAGCTGTATGAAACGGTTCGCTATGGCGGCGATGCCGGCGGCGCGGCGCGCCTCGCGACGATGCTGGAAGAGTTCGGCGGCAGATTCATCGCTTCGTGACTGTCTCTTAACGGCGCGGTTGCGCAGCCGTATTTCTCCTTTAACAATCCGGGACGAGACTGGCTACTTAGCTACATCGCAGCGCACAAAGCCGCACGTGCGCATACTTCACCGGAGACATCATCATCATGTTCAGAAACGCGAAGCTCACCCTGGCGTGCTCGCTGCTCGCCTTTACGGCGGCCGGCAATCTGCTCGCCGCCGACGCAAAAGATCACCATCCGGCTCCGCGGGGGCCGCAGGGCAATATCAATCATGTGTTTGTCGTTGTGCTCGAAAACGAGGGCTACGACGTGACGTTCGGGCCAACCTCGAAAGCACCCTATCTTTCGAAGACGCTGCCCGCGCAGGGCGTGCTGCTGAATCAGTATTACGGGACAGGCCATGTGAGTCTGGATAACTACGTGGCAATGATCAGCGGCCAGGCCGCCACCAATGAAACGCGCAACGACTGCACGGTTTACGCCGACTTCAAAATGACCGGCACGACGCCGGACGGCCAGGCGATCGGCAGCGGCTGCGTTTACCCGGCGACGATCCGGACGGTTGCCGATCAGCTGACCTCGGTGGGGAAGACATGGCGCGGATACATGGAAGATATGGGCAACGACCCGAACCGCGAAGCGGCTACCTGCGGGCATCCGCAGCTGAACGCCACGGATCTGACGCAGGCGGCGGAAAAGCCGGTGGCGCCGCTGCTGATTGCCGACCAGTACGCAGCGCGCCACAATCCGTTCGTCTACTTCCACTCCATTATCGATTCGCCCGCGTGCAATACGAACGTGGTGAACCTGAAGCAGCTGACCACGGATCTGAAGAGCGCGGACACGACGCCGAACCTGGTGTTCATCACGCCGAATCTCTGCAACGACGGCCACGACGCTCCCTGCGTGACGGGCGATCCGGGCGGCCTCGTTTCGGCCGATGCGTTCCTGCAGAAGTGGGTGCCGCAGATTCTCACTTCGCCCGCTTATCAGAGCGGAGGGTTGCTGATCGTGACGTTCGATGAAGGCGGACTGAGCGTGGCACCGGACCCGAACACCGCGGGAGCGTACATCATCTCGGCGCCCGGGCAGTTCTGCTGCAACGAACAGCCGGGGCCGAATATCGGAACGTTCCCGCAGAGCGCGAAGCTGGGCCCGTACACTCTGACCTACCAGAACTACGGCGGCGACCGCACCGGCGCCGTGCTGCTTTCGCCGTTCCTGACGCCGGGCACGGTATCGTACACGCCGTTTAACCACTATTCAATGCTGCATACCATCGAAGATATCTTCAATCTGGATTACCTCGGCTATGCGGGCCAGCCGGGTATGATCGGATTCTTTGGCTGTGTGACCGCGGACGTCGAAAACAGTGATGCGGGGCAGTTCGCCCAGTGTACTAAGTAACGCCGCGGTAAGTAACGCGGCAGTAAGTCAGTCGACGGCAAGTCAGTCCGCAGTAAGTCAGTCCGCAGTAAGTCAGTCGGAAGCCGGTAAGTTGAGTCAGTCAGTCTGCAGTTTCATGGCGCGCCTGCCTCGCGGTGAGCGCGCCGTTCTGCGTCAGGCCGCTTTGAATCAGGCGGAAACCGGAACATCCGGGTAACGGTAGTGGCCGCGGAGGCGAATGGCGAGGCCGATGAGCAGTTGCAGCAGTCCGGCGGCGCAGACGCCCGGCCAGCCCCAGTGCGACCAGCCATAGCCGCCCATCGCCGAGCCGACAGCGCCGCCGAGGAAGTACGTCACCATATAGACCATGTTGGCGCGGCTGCGGGCCTCCGGCAGCAGGGCGTAAATGCGCGTCTGGCTTGCGACGTGGCCGGCCTGAACGCCGAGGTCCAGCAGGATGACGCCCGCGATGAGCCCAGCCATGGAGTGACCGGTGGCGAGGAAGACGGAGTAGGCAACGATATCGATCACGACGGCGGCGGCGATGGTGAAGCCAGGTCCGCGGCGATCGGCCAGTTTGCCGGCCCGGGGAGCGGCGAGAATGCCGACCGCGCCGATGAGGCCAAACAGGCCGGCAACCTTCGGGCCGTAGTGCCAGGGCGCGTTGTCCAGATAGAACGCCAGCGTGGCCCAGAATGCGCTGAAGGCGCCGAACAGAGCTGCGCCGATCAGTGCCGTCTCACGCAGGACAGGCTGCGTGCGGATCAACTGCGCCACCGACTTCAGCAGTTCGCCGTAGCCGATCCGGTGCGGCGGCCGGTCCGGCGGCAGAATCGAACGCATCACGGCCGCCATGGCGAGCGAGGCCGCGGCGGACATCCAGTAGATGGCGCGCCATCCCATCAGATCGCCGACGTAGCCGCTGACGAGGCGGCCGAGCAGAATGCCGGAAAGCAGGCCGCCGAGCACGGTGCCAAGCACCTGGCCGCGCTCGGAAGGTTCCGCCATTTGGGCGGAAAGCGGCAGGATGAGGTGCGAGGCCGTGGCGATCATGCCGCAGCCGAATCCAAACAGGTTGACGAAGAACAAGTTGGGCGCCAGCGCCATCAGGACGACGGCAATGGCGGCGGCGATGTTAATCAGCACAATCAGCGAGCGCCGCGAGAACATGTCGCCGAGCGGGACGAAGGCGAACATGCCGAGCGCGGTGCCGGCCTGCGTCCAGACCGGCAGGTAGCCGATCTCGCGGTCGGACACGCCCAGCGAGCGGCCCATCATGGAGAGCAGCGGCTGCGAATAGTACATGTTCGCGACGTTAATCGCGCACGCCACCGCGAGAATGTAGACTGTGCGACGTTGCAGCGCCATCTCACCCAATGATAGTGAGCGGGCGCGAGCGGCGCGGCAAGCAGGCGTAACGCGCGGCGGCGAGAAACGTTCGCCGGGAGATGCCTGAGTAACCACTTTCCATAACTAACCCAATGATGCGCACAAAGCGGTTTGCGTTACCGGAGTCATCCGGATTGGCTGTCCGCTTGCAGTCATAACTCAGAACGAGGTGCCCCATGAAAGTTCACGAAGTGATGACCTGCAATCCCGCTTATTGCCATCCGGACAGCAATCTGGCGGAAATCGCGGCAATGATGTGGGAACACGGCTGCGGGGTCATTCCCGTGGTCACGGGTTCGGGTATGGTGACGGGCCTGATTACGGACCGCGACATCTGCATCGCGCTGGGCACGCGGAATGTGCGCGCCTCCGAAGTGCGGGCGGACGATGTATCGCCGCCAGGCTATTTTGCCTGCAGCCCGGACGACAGGCTTACGGACGCGCTGGGCGTGATGGCGGCGCAGGAGGTCCATCGCATGCCCGTTACGGACGCAAACGGAAAGCTGGTCGGGATGCTGTCGATCGACGACATTATTCTGCGCGCGGGCGAGGACCGTTCGCTGAAGTCCGGCGACATCATCCAGACGCTGAGAGCTCTTCGCGGCCGGCGCTCACATGAGCCGGTGATCCGGCGCGAGGCCGCCGACGTGGTCGTGGCGGCCTGAGCGGGACCGGTGGAAGCGGTTTCTGAACGCGCTTATTTCTGAACGCGCTTATTTCTGAACGCTTTGGGCCGGAGTCGGCTTGAGGATCAGTTTCTGCGCGCGCCAGTTGAGCAGTTCGCCGACGATCAGCGTATTTTCCGACGGACAGGCAATTTCGTGGATCCAGCCGAATTCCTTCATCTGGCGGCCCGCGCCGCCGAGGTAGCCGAGAACCTTGCCTTCGAGCGTCATCTTGTAAACGCGGCCGGGGAACGAATCGGAGCTGTATAAATACTGCGTGCCGGCGGCGTTGGGCGGCGTGATGCAGACGGTCCACGGCGAGCCGTTCTGGTGGACGCCGGGCTGGTCCTCACCCTGGCGCGGCATGTTGCCGAGCCACGGCTGTGCGCCGGCCGGAATCGGCACGTCGATTTTGATGGCGCGCAGGAATGTGCCGTCGTGGTCGAAGACCTGGATGCGGCGATTGCCGCGATCGGCCACATAGATGTTGCCCCTGGCGTCGGCGGCGATGCTGTGCGGCGTGTTGAACTGGCCTTCCGCTTTCCCGAACGTTCCCCACGACTTCACCCAGCGGCCGTTCTTGTCGTACTTCGCAACGCGCGAATTGACGTAGCCATCGCTGAAGAAGATGTTGCCTTCCGGATCCCAGGTCACGTCGGTGGGTTGGCGGAACTGGCCGTCGATGGCCGGAAGCGGCGGATTCACGTGCTTCCAGGGTTCGGTGCTGTCATCGGAGGCTTCCTTCTTGCGACCGAAGGTCATGGTGACCTGGCCGGCCGGGTTGAAGCGCACCATCATGTCGCTGCCCTTGTCGACGACCCAGATGTTGTCGTCCTTATCCACACGCACGGTGTGGGCGAACGACCAGGCGTACAGGTTTTTGCCGATCTCACGGATGTACTTGCCGGTGGCGTCGAACTCAAACAACTGCGCGGCTGTGGATGCGTAGGCCGGCCCGCCGACGCCGGTGCGGGAGAACACGAAAATGTGTCCCTTCGAATTGACGGCGACGCCGGAGACTTCGCCCAGATACAAATCGGTGGGCGTCTTCAGGAAGTTCGGCACGGAGTCGAAGGCAATCTCGGTCGGCTGCTGCGCATATGCGCCGGCGGCGAGAGCCAGCAGAGCTATCAGGATGTGTTTCACGGCAGGTCTCCAGTTCGTTTTGAGGAACGCTGCCCAGTTTATCGCAAAGCCGCTGGCATTCCGAACGCGGAGATGGTCAGTGACTCGCGGCGTCGATTCCCCGCGCGGCGATCTGTGCAATGTCGAGCAACTCCGGCGGCTTGCCGGAGACGGTCTTCAAAGCATCGCGGAACATGGAGGCGCAGAACGGGCAGGCCGCGGCGACGGTGGAAGCTCCGGTGGCCACCAGCTCTTCGGCTCGCGCGAGATTCACGCGGGTGCCCTTCTCCTCGCCAAGAAACATCTGGCCGCCGCCGGCGCCGCAGCAGAAAGAGCGCTCGCGGTGGCGCGGCGCTTCGAGCAGATCCATGGAGCGCGCCAGCACGTCGCGCGGCTCATCGAAGACGCCGCGGTAACGGCCCAGATAGCAGGGGTCGTGATAGACCACGCTTCCCCGCCCCTGCTGGTCGCTCAGAACGGGCAGTTGCGCGCGATGCCGGGCGAGCAGTTCGGAATGGTGTTCGATCTGCACGGTGGCGCCGGCTTCGGCCCAGTCCGTGCTCATGGTCCGGACGCAGTGCGGGCAGATGCTGAGCATTTTGCGCACTTTTGAAGCCCCGATGTTGCCGAGGTTTTCTTCGGCCAGCGTGGTGAAGAGCAGATCGTTGCCGAGCCGCCGCGCCGGATCGCCGTTGCACTTTTCCTTTCGCAACACGCCGAACGTGATGTTGAGATGCCGCAGCACTTTCACCAGCGCCAGCACGGTTTCGCGGCCGGCCGGATCGTAAGCGCCCATGCAGCCCAGCCACAGGCAGTACTCCTGCGAGCCATCGTAAACGGGCAGTTCGTTCTTTTCGATGAACTTCTGCCGTTCGCCGGAAGCCATGCCGAGCGAGTTGCCGTTGCGCTCCATGGTGAGGAACAGCTTCGTGCCGAACGGGTCTTCCCAGACGCCGGTGTTGACCGCGCCGCGCCGCAACCCGACGATCGCCGGCAAGTGCTGGATACCGACCGGACACTGAAACTCGCACGCCCCGCAGGTGGTGCACTGGAAGACCGCTTCTTCGGAAACGTGCGGCCCGAGCAGCGGTGCCTCCGAGGCCGGACCTTCGGTATTCAGATACTCGCGCAGACCGAGAATCAGCTCTTTGGGATTCAGCGTCTTGCCGGTGTTGTAGGCGGGGCAGTGTTCGGAACACCGCCCGCACTCCACGCAACTGAGCGCCTGGAGGGCGGCGATCTGCGTCACGTCTTTGCCGGAAACCATGCCGAAATCTTCGTCGCCGGACAGCTTCGGGATGTCGCTGAAGCCGGGCCGCTTCAGAAACACGGTAAAAGGGCTGAGCAGAAGATGCAGATGCTTGGTCCGCGGAACGAGCGGCAGGAAGACGAGCAGCGCCAGCGTGTGGGTCCACCAGATGGCGCGGGCGGCGGGCGACGTCTCCGGCGTCGCTCCCGGCGTCGACTCCGGCCAGCGCAGCGCGGCCAGATAGGTGATCATCAGGGTGAAAATGAGCGCCGCGATGATGCCGGATTCCGGCGAGACTTTTCCCAGCCAGCGAGGCCGGGCGAGGAATCGGCGCGCCGCCAGATACGCGATCGACACCGCAACGGCCACGGCGAACAGCGAACCGAACGCGAGGTAAAACGAGCCGAGCCAGGTGTCGCTGGTAAGAATCGGCACGCCGAAACCGGTGGCGATGTGGTTCACGTTGATGAGTGCGAACGCGAGAAAGCCCCAGAAGACCAGGGCATGCGCCGTGCCGGCCAGCGGCCGCTGCGCGATGACCTTACTCTGCAGCAGCACTTCGGCAACGAAGCGACGCACCCGGGGGGCAAGCGAGCCAAGGCGGAAATCCGGATCCGGCTTCGCGCTTTTGAGGATCGAGACCACGCCTCGAAAGCGCAGCCAGAACGCCGCCGCCGAGGCGAGGATCATCATCAACAGCAGGATTCGTTCGGCAAGCGACGGGAAGGCCATTGGATCTCAACAGCAAATCTATCATTTACCGCCGCCAACCGGACGGCGGGCAGGCTGGCGGCGGATTGGACTGCCATTTGACAGTCCAATTTGGATTAGCTACCATCGGGCGTGGAGATTCGCCCCACTCTCGACCCGGGCTCGGAAGTGCCTTTATACCGTCAGCTTGGCGTGTATCTGCACAAGCTGATCGAAAACGGCGAACTGCGGCCGGGCGATCGTTTGCCTCCAACCCGCGAATTGGCTGGCCAGCTTGGACTGAACCGTACCACCGTATCCGCCGCCTATGAACTGCTGGAAACACAGGGGCTGATCAAGGGCGAGGTGGGCCGCGGCAGCTACGTCTGCGGCACGAAGCGAGCACCGGCCGCGGGCACGACCCGCGCGACGCCGGAATCGCTGAACTGGGCGCGGCTGCTCACGCCGTCCATTGGACCCGCGGCGGCGACGCCGGCGAGCGACGTCATCAGTTTCACCAATTCGCGCCCCGCGGCGAACCTGTTTCCCGTGGACGAATTCCGCGCCTCGTGCCTTGAAGTGCTGGGGCGGGAAGACCTGAAGGCGCTCCTGCAACTCGGCTCGCCGGGCGGCTACGAACCGCTGCGCCGGTACCTGATGGAACGCGCGGCGGCGCAGGGCCTCGCGGGGCCGGATGACGAGATTCTGATCACCAATGGCTGCCAGCAGGCGCTCGATCTGCTGCGCCGCGCCCTGGTGAAGGCGGGCGACCGGGTGGCGATGGAAGATCCGGTGTATCCCGGCCAGAAGAATCTGTTTCTGGAAGCGGGGGCGGAGCTGACCGGGATTGCGATCGGCGAGGACGGCATCGATCTGGCAGGCCTGCGGCGCGCCTTCGATCGCGGCGCGCGGCTGCTGGTTGTGACGCCGTCGTTCCAGAATCCAACCGGCGCCACGATTCCCGCCGCCCATCGCGAAACCATTTGCGCGATGGCGCGAGCGGCCGGCGCCGCCATCGTCGAAAACGACGTTTACAGCGAACTGGCCTGCGACGGCACGCTGCTGCCGCGTCTGAAGCAGTTCGACCCGAATGTGATCCTGCTGGGCAGCTTTTCCAAGATCGCCTTCCCCGGCGTGCGCGTCGGCTGGATTATCGCGCCGCGCGCCGTGATCGCGCGCGCCACCGAACTGAAGCAGCTCGCCGACCTGCATACGGACCATCTGGCGCAGGCCTTCCTGCTGCACTTTGCGCGGAGCGGGCGGCTGGCCGCGCATGAAGCGCACGTCCTCGAAGCGGCGCGCGGGAAACTGCGGGCGCTCGATGAGTCCTGCAGGCGGCATCTGGCCGGCTGCGCGTGGCAGATTCCGGGCGGGGGCATGAACATCTGGATTACGCTTCCCGCGGGCCTCGATGCCGTTTCGCTGCGGGGCCTCGCGCAACAGGCGGGCATCGATTATCTGCCCGGCCGCTACTTCGCGGTTTCGCATCCGCAGGACGGCGGGCTGCGCCTGAGCTTCGCGGGCCTTGAGCCGCACGAAATCCGCGAGGGGATCGCGATCCTCGGCGCGGTGATTCAGCGGGCCAACGGTTTGCGCGGCGCCGCGGCACAAAGCCCCGCGCTGGCGCTTGTTTGAGTTTCGGTTTGAGATTTCGGTTTGGATTTTCCACGGAGAAAACAATGATTCTGAACGATGAGCAGTTTCGATTAAAAGTTGGCCTGGCAGAGATGCTGAAGGGCGGCGTCATCATGGACGTCGTCAACGCCGAACAGGCCGTAGTGGCGGAGAAGGCCGGCGCGTGCGCCGTGATGGCGCTCGAACGCGTACCCTCCGATATCCGCAAGGACGGCGGCGTGGCGCGCATGTCGCCGGTGAGCAAGATCCGCGAGATTCAGGCGGCGGTTTCGATTCCCGTGATGGCGAAGGCGCGCATCGGGCACTTCATGGAAGCGCGGATTCTGGAAGCGCTGGAAGTGGATTACATCGATGAGAGCGAAGTCCTCACGCCCGCCGATGAAGAGCACCACATCGCCAAGCGCGACTTCAAAGTGCCGTTCGTGTGCGGCGCGCGCAATCTGGGCGAAGCGCTGCGGCGCATTGCCGAGGGCGCGGCCATGATCCGCACCAAGGGGGAAGCGGGTTCGGGCAACATTGTGGAAGCGGTACGCCACATCCGCACCATCGTGAAAGAGATGAAGCACCTGACCATCCTCGGCAAGGAAGAGCTGGTGCATGAGGCGAAGATCCTCGGCGCGCCGCTCGATCTGGTGGAGTGGGTTGCACAGCACGGCCGTCTGCCGGTGCCGAATTTTTCGGCGGGCGGCATTGCCACGCCGGCCGATGCGGCGCTCGTCATGCAGCTCGGCGTCGAGGCCTGCTTCGTCGGCTCCGGCATCTTCAAGAGCGAAGATCCGGAAGCGCGCGCACGCGCCATCGTGAAGGCCGCCACGTACTTCAACGACCCGGCGAAACTGCTGGAAGCCTCCGAAGAACTCGGCATGGCGATGCCCGGCCTCGACATCGCGAAGCTCCCGGAAAGCGAGCTGATGCAGACGCGCGGCTGGTAATCGGCGTGAAGACACACGGCGTGAAGACACACGGCGTGAACAAACGCGTCGGAATCCTTGCCCTGCAGGGAGATTTTGAAGCACACGCTCAGGCCCTCGCACGCGCGGGGGCCGAGCCGGTGCTGGTGCGAACGGCTGCCGGGATGGAGACGGTGGATGGCCTGATCATCCCCGGCGGCGAGAGCACCACCATGCTCAAACTGCTGGAACTGATGGACCTGAAGGAAGCGCTGCGCCGTTTCGCCGCGCGCCGGCCCGTGTTCGGCACCTGCGCGGGCGCGATTCTGCTGGCCGCGGAGGTGCGGAATCCGGCGCAGGAGTGCTTCGCGCTGCTGGATCTCACGGTGGAGCGCAACGCCTACGGGCGGCAGATTGCGAGCAGCATCGCGCAGCTCGAACCGGCGGCCGCTTTTGAGCAGCGGGCGGGCGCGGGCACGCTGGAAGCGGTCTTCATCCGCGCGCCCATCATTCGCCGCACGGGCCCCGAAGTTCACGTTTTGGCAGAATATAAAGGCAATCCCGTGCTGGTGGAACAGGGCCGGCACGTGGTCGCAACATTTCATCCTGAACTGACACAGGATTCACGGGTACACGAACTATTCCTGGCCAAAATATCTCCGGAAACGATCTGAAGCGGGTTCTGTTCGTCTGCATCGGCAACACGGTGCGCAGCCCCATGGCGGAGGGCTTTGCCAACCGCTACGGCTCCGACGTGCTGACGGCGCGCAGCTCGGGCCTCGCTTCCACGCAGAGCCTTGCGCGCGACACGCGGCTCGTGATGCAGGAAATCAACATCGACATTTCGAAGCACGTGCCGCGCCCCTACGATCCGTTCGATGCGATCACGTACGATCTGGTGGTGAATATGGCCGGTTACCGGCTGCCTGGCCATCCGCCGAAGGAAGTCATCGAATGGAAGGTGCCGGATCCTTACGGGTCGACCGTGGCCGAGTACCGCAAGGCGCGCGACACCATCGAGCAGCTCGTGATGCGGCTGATTCTCGATTTGCGGCGGAAGGCCGGCTCCGCGCCGCGCCGCTAGCATTCCGCCATAACGGCCTCGCCAACCGCAGCGGCACCGCATCCACGTCAAGGCATCCACGCCAAGGCATCCACGCCAACGCATCGACGGCAACGCACCGGCGGCAAACCGCGCCCGAGCAAACGCGATACATTGGTAGGCCGGTAGTCATCATGAAGCAAAACGAATCGCGCATTACACGACGCAGCCTGGTAGCGGGAATCGGGCTGGCGGCCGGAGCAGGTTTGGCCGCGGCGCAGACCAAATCGCCGGCGGCGCCGCTTTGGTCGAAGGAATACACGGCGCAGAAGCCGGCAAAGACGGGCCAGGTTTCGCTGGCGCTGTACCGCCGGCGCGCCACGGCGCCGAAGGCCGGCGCAAAGCCGCTGCCGGTGCTGTTCCTCGTACACGGCTCGTCGCTTTCCGCACGCACCAGTTTCGACGTCACGATGCCGGACGGCACGGACTATTCGCTGCTGAACGCCTTCGCGCGCATGGGCTTCGACGTCTGGACGATGGACCACGAAAACTACGGCAAGTCCGGCCAGACCGACAGCAACTCGGACACAGCCAACGGCGTGGAAGATCTGAAGGCCGGTGTTGAACTCGTGGTGCGCGAAACCGGGCAGAAGAAGATCCACCTGTTCGGCGAATCCTCCGGCGCCATTCGGGCCGGCGCGTACGCGATGGAGCATCCGGAACGCATCGACCGCCTCGTGCTCGGCGCCTTCACCTACAAGGGCGATAATTCGCCCACGCTGGCCGACCGAGCCAAACAGCTCGATTTCTACAAGACCCACAATCGCCGGCTGCGCGATCGCGAGATGATCCGCAGCATCTTCACGCGCGACAAGTCGGGCACCACCGACCCCGCCGTGGCCGAAGTCATGGCCGACATGGAGCTGAAGTTCGGCGACCAGGTGCCGACCGGAACGTATCTCGACATGACATCGAAGCTGCCGCTGGTGGATCCGGCAAAGGTGCTGGCCCCCGTGCTGCTGATTCGCGGCGAATACGACGGCATCGCCACCATGGACGATATCGGCGATTTCTTCCGCCAGTTGCCCAACGGCGACCGGCAGTTCGTCGTAGTGCCCGCCACCGCCCACTCGCTGATCTTCGGGCACAACCGGAAGGCCTTCTGGCACGTGGTGCAGGCGTTCCTGAATATGCCGGCCACGGTCGCGGCAACAACGTAGCGAATCCGCGCTGCCGCGTCCGGCGGTTCGTGGCAAGATGATAGATTGCTGCGCACGGAAAATCCGCGAATTCAGGCGCTGGCGGGCCTGGGAATCTTTCTCGCCGTCAGTCTCCTGTCCTTCTTTCTGACGGCTGACATTTTCCATCCCTCGATGGATGAGGGCATTTACCTCGAAGGCGCGCACCGCATTCTGCGTGGCGAAGCGCCTTACCGCGATTTCTTCGCCTACACCGGCCCGCTCGTTTACTGGGTACAGGCGCTGCTCGAAGCCATCTTCGGCGTCAGCATTCGCTTCCTCCGGCTTCCCACTTCGATTGCGATGGGCCTGACGGCGGCGGCGCTCTTCTGGCTTTCGCTGCGCCCGCTCGGATGGAAATTCGCGCTGGCGCTGCCCGCCGCGTTCGCCAGTCTGCGGCTGACGCAGGTCCACCACTTCGACGTGAACCATCGCTGGCTGAGCACATCGCTGATGACGATGGGAACAGCCGTAGCCATCGATGCGGTACGCGCGGGCCGCGGCCGCCGGGCGTGGTTCGGCGCAGGCGCGCTGTTTGCCGCAGCCGCGTGGGCCACGCCGACTTACGTCATCCCGCTGCTGTTGCTTGCCGCGTGGCTCGCTTTCACTCCCGCGCTGCGCCGCTATATCGTCGCATTCGCCGCGGGCGTCGCGCTGGTCTCCGTGCCCGCCGCCGGATGGCTGGCCGCGCACGGCGCGCTGCTGCCGATGATCGTGAATCTGGGCTGGGCCGGAAGCCGATACCGAACCGCGAATTCGGTGCCGTACGGTTACTATCCGTTTGCGTTCAATTCGCTCAAGGGTCCGACGTCCTGGCTGATCGCCATCCAGCCGCTGGTTTCGGTCGTACTCATTCCGCTGACGCTCGCCCTCGGCGCGTGGGAGGTTTACCGGCGGCGCTGGGGCGCTGCTGAAACCCTGCTTCTGCTGCTGGCGTTCGGGATGTTTCTCACCAGCTGGCCGCGCTGGGATGTGAACCTGCTGCTCGGCGTGATTCCGCTGTATCTGGTGCTGTTCAGCACGTGGGCGCTGCAGCATCTGAACGACAGGCAGCAGAGCGCCGCATTTACCGCGGGGCTGTTGCTGCAGGTCGGCGCAACCACGTATTGCGCGTTTCTCCTGTTCTGGAGCATCGGCGCGGTGAGCGATTTCCAGTACTTCCCCACGCGCGTGGGCCAGTTGCGCAACGTGCCCGATGACGGGCAGGCCATGGCGGCGCTGGAACAGGCGATCCCGGCCGGCAGCAGCGCCTACGTTTTCCCCTACATGCCGCTGATGGGCTACATGCTGCGGACGGAAAACCCGACGTCGTACTCGTACCTGCAGCCCGGCATGATGTCGATCGACGACGAAGGAATTGTCCTGAACGAACTTCGCCGCAAGCCGCCGGAGTACATTCTGCGGCAGTACATTCCCGACGATCAGGTGCTGGAAGTGTGGCCCAACAGCGACCGCACCGCCATGCGCTTCCCGGCCATTGAAGATTTCATCAACACCCGCTACACCGAGACCGGCCACGTGCAGTGCACGCATTTCGCCATGGTCATTCTGCACCGCCGCGACTGACATCGCTTACGCCTGGCCGATGTTCGCCTGGCCGATGTTCGCCTGGCCGATGTTCTCCTACCTGCCCGCGGCCGGCGCGCGCACCGGCTGACCCGGGCGCGTGGCGCGCGCCGGCTCCGGCTTACTGACCGCTTCTTCGCTCAGATTCTCGTTGAACCACGCGATGGTGCGGGTGACCAGATCCTTCACGTGCGCCGGCTGCCGGATCGCGTGGCCTTCGTCTTTGTAGACCACCAGTTCCGTCTTCACGCCGAGCGTCTTCAGCGCGTGCCAGAACTCTTCCGACTGCGGCGCCGGACATTCCGCGTCGCTGTCGCCCACCGCAATCAGCGTCGGGGTGTGCGCGTTGAGGATGAAATTCATCGGCGAGCTTTTCGCGTACACCTCCGGCATGTCGTAGACCGACGCACCGAAATACGGAATCATCCACTGATCGATCCGGTTCTCGCCGTAGTAGCTTTGCCAGTTGGCAATGCCGGCGCCGGCAAAGGCCGCGTGGAAGCGCCGCGTCTGCGTCACCGCCCACATCGCCATGTAACCGCCGTAGCTCCAGCCCGCGATGCCAAGGCGCCGCGCGTCCACCGGCAGCACCCGCAGCTGGGTATCGAGGCCGAGCAGAATGTCGCGCAGATCGCCGCGGCCGAAGTCACGAACGTTGGCCTTCGTGAAGGCCTCGCCGAATCCGAAGCTGCCGCGCGGATTGGGAAAGAAGACGAAGTACCCCTGGCTCGAAAGCACCGTCGCGTCGAACGCGCCCGGCCAGGCCGGCCGCTTCATGCCGGCCGGGCCGCCGTGTACCGAAACCACCAGCGGATACTTCTTCGCCGGATCGTAATTCAGCGGATAAATCATCCATCCCTGCACGTCGAAATCGTCGCTGCGCCAGTGAATACTTTCCGCCTTGCCCCACATCGGCGTCAAGGACGCGTTGGCGCGCGTCATCTGCGTCCACGCGCCCGCGGCGCCGGCCCACACTTCCGGCGGATTCGTCCACGAATGGCGAACCGTCGCCACCACGGCTCCGTCCGCCGACACTGCCACCGGATCGGCGCCCGCCTGCAAAGTCTCGGCGCCCTTCCACACCGTGTTCGTCTCCCGGGACGCCGGATCCAGCGTGCCAATGGAAGTGCCGCCATCGGCCAGTTCCGCGAACAGAATCTTCCCGGAAGGCAGCCATTTCAGCCACGCTGCCGAGCCGTATCGTCCCGCCGTGAGATTGCGGGGCGGAAAGCCGCCGGTGCCGGACGGAATCACGAAAATATCGCCGCCCGTCGCGCCTTCGTCGCTCATCAGCCCGCCGATGAAGGCGATTTGTTTGCCGTCCGGCGAAAAGTGCGGCTCGGCAATCTGCAGCTCCGGCTGGTGTACCGAATGCGGTTCGCCGCCCGCGGCCGGGACGGTGTAGAGCCCCGCGATCCACCAATTGTTATCGCCGTTGCCCTTCGCCGCGGTATAGACGAGCTGCGCGGCATCGGGCGACCAGTCGTATTCATACACATATGTATCGGCCGGCGTGACTGGCGTCATTTCGCCCGTAGCCGCATCGACCACGACAAGCCGCTGCTCCACGTTCTGCTCGCC